>Ga0210059_1001051_pt1 | contig 39964 bp, 18 predicted proteins | sample Ectturendosymbi2_FD_188042 | JGI IMG/M metagenome (GOLD analysis project Ga0210059, IMG submission 188042) | Ecteinascidia turbinata endosymbiont from Florida, USA - Sample 2 (SPAdes) (version 2) | ecosystem: Host-associated > Tunicates > Ascidians > Unclassified | place: Key West, Florida... | reverse complement strand
GTTTTTGCTGCAGCACCCCAGCCGGAGCCGGCAAGCCGCCTCAGGAGCGCGACACGTGATGTCTGCTTCTTGCGAAGTGACTTAAACTGTCGGCGATACGTGGGCTACCTGTCCAACGTTACTCCGAGGTATTTGGGCTCGGAGCAGAAGGATAGGTTTGGTTGTTGTAGGCTATTTGACTTTAAGCTCACGTTCAGCTTCCTTGCTGTCGAGGTGGAACGCTGCCGACACCGTCTTTGTAGTGCTGAGCTTTAACTTCCAAGGCTGGATGTATTCATTTACAGCTGCCATGTCCTTGGTCAGCACCCCTTCTACTGCCCGCCAGTCTCCATAAGCATGCATGATTGCTAGATCGTCAGTATATGCATACATTTTGGAGACGGCGGTTGGCAGGTCAGAGGTGTAGATGTTGAAGAGATGGGGTGCCAGGACAGATCTCTGTGGGGCGCCGTTCTTGAGGCGTTGCAACCTACTTCTTTTGCTTTTTCCGGTGGTGAGGGTGAAGCTGCGATTGCTAACCATCTCCATGATCATGCGAGCCCTGTGTCTGTCAGGCAGTAATTGCAGCAGCTTGAAGGTGAGGCCGCGATGCCACACAGTGTCACAGGCTGCTGTGAGGTCGACAAACACAGCTCCGGCCTTCTTGTTAACCGAAAAGCTATCCTCGATGTCCTATATCAGCAGGGTGACCTGGTCTACGGTGGAACTCCCGTGTCAAAAGCTCGCCTGCTCGCGAGGGAGCAATGGGTCGATGATTGGGTCGCCACGATCGTAGATGAGTCTCTCGAGGATTTTAAAGGAGACATACAGCAGGGATATAGGACGGTAACTCTTTGGGTCCCCCAACGGTTTTTCTGGCTCAGGGACCGCAACTATTAGTGCCCTTCTCCAGATTTTTGGAACTTTGAGTTGTCGCATGCAGGAACTGACAAAGTCGCAAAACCAAGATTTGAGAGCCGACGCGGCGTGGAGTATGAACATCGGGAAGATGGAGGATGGTTCCGGGGGAAGAACCCCCGGAATAATCTGGTATCTGCAGGCCACTGGCTACTAATCAAATCACTGAAGGATAGCAACCAGTGGCCTGCAGAGGCCTGATGGTTCCCGGGGTGACCTCTTGATTGTGTGCCCCCAACAAAAATCTCATATTGAGCAGTGGCGTATTTTGGTAATCGTTATTGAATATATGCTGTTCGTTAACGGCATATTATGACATCCCAGGCCCGTATTCGGCTCCCCACCCCCGCTGGAAGAATGTACTGGAAAGAGTTTAAGTCTATTCGGCAAAATTTAAAATGCTTTGGCCACTCTCATATAACTCTTCGCCCCCTGGTGTCCCAAGCTGGTACGGGCCTGATGACACCATATTTGCGTTTGTAAAGCAACGTTTTAACGACGTTTGTTAACGCAATTTGCATATTATTATACACCCACTCACCTTAGTAGTTGTTGTACTATGTGTCACTGTAATGAATATAAATTATCAGCGATCCAAGTTAGGAGACGGGAGAAAAACACAGCACGCAACGTTACGACGGAGCAGTTCATACAGTATCTGCAAAAATATCCGGCAACGTGTTAACATGGAAGTAGAATACTGTGCCACATCAGCGCTGGTCACACCTGCAAAAACTATCTGCGCGAATGTCTCGTCGAATAGCTGTCGAAGAACGAGGGTATGCGGCTGGGATAGTGGACGCCCAGGATTGACAGTTTGAAACTTCTCAGCAATAAGGGTCATAAGGACAGCGTGAAGAGCTGCAGTGAAGGAGAAACTCACAGAAGCCATCCTGTTCTTGAGAGAAAACTGTTACATGTGCACTTAATTTTAAGGTCATCAATGAGATAGACATCAAACGAAACATTGAACGTAATGGTGAAGAGAAATATAAAAGCGTTAGTCAGGTTGTGTGATGAAAACACCTATCAGCGTGTTTTCTGTAAGACGTTAATATGTTCTTGTGTTATTGCTGTGCTGCTTGGTGGACAAATCTACCACGGCACAAACTTTGCTGCAAGTAGATTTTCCTATAACAAACACAGAGCCTTAATTGCAGTCGTGTCAGTTCTGGAACCCTTTTGTGCAAACCTGCGCTGGCCATCGCTGTATTGCAGTTTGTCTAAACAACTCAGAAGCAGCATAACAGGCAGATTTAAATAGTCTGCGTAGGTGACAGTTCTGGGCGCACGTAATTTTGTATGTAATGATATCATCTACCTGATCAACCTACCGTGGCATTTGTGCAATGAGGCTTCAAATGTTTCCTAATTGTTTTGAAAGCACCGTTGGACAGAACCAAACGATTTGATCATTGAATATTACATTAGCTAATAACCAATTTACGTTAAATTGTCCAGCAAATATGTCTTCCTTCTTAAATACGAGGAATGATGTAAATATTTCGTAATGCGCTGCGATATGCAGAACATTTTGTTTTCATTTACAGTAAAAACTATGCTCTTTGAAATATTTGGAAAAGCGTTACAATTTTATATGGCATTTCAACTGATTTTTTCCCAGACCAAGGTTCGAGTTAATGTTTCTTCACGCGTTTGTAATGGCAGCAGGCTGCGCACAAAAGTCTTTTTATCTTGATTAAATGTGACGATTTTCCAAGATATCCAATAAGAGTGTCTCATAAAGCGTTTGAAAGTATTGTTGATGTTCATGATACAAAACACTGGCAACTCATTGGTTTATATAAATATTTATGCTGTTCCGCCCTAAAAAAAACTGATGCAGTTTAAACGAAACTAACGAAAAACAGAAAAACAATGGTTCAGTGAACGAAGGATGGATTGAGTTGTAGAATAATTTTTTTTGCAATAGTGCAAACCTGCGAACAAACCTTACAAGTGTCCGTAATGTTATAAACACATTATCAGGTACTTTTGGAAGGTGAGGCATTGTGTCGTGCAGTTAGTTGTTTTCGTTAAGCACTAGGAAGCGTAGGTAGGAATGGTGTCGTGAAGCAACGGAAGCAACGGAAATTGCGATGTCTATTTCAGTGACCAACTCTATTTTGGGGGCCTAGTCTTTGCAATAACAAGTGAACAAAATATTATGCTTATGTCTTGCCGTGTGTCTGCTTTGGTCTCAGCTTGTAAGGTTCGAAGGCAGCATCAGCATAGGCTCATCATAGTTGCTATACGTTCCACTCGGTTTTATTTTGTCTGGGAAAAATAACCTAGGCTGCTTTTGAAGGTCTGAAAAAGCTTAAATTCAGTTTTTGTGCAGATGCTTTCAATTTTGGAATGAATTGAGGCTTCACATTAAAGCTTAACATTGAAAAAAGTTGCACTGTCAGATTCCACGCAACAAAGGACAAAACTTTTATTTTGAAAAAATTCAAGCACATTTTTGTTCAAATTTGACTGCACCAGTAAACTATCAAAAATCTTTTATGATTGTACTTGAATAAGAATTGTTACAATTTGATTGAATTTCAAACAAGACAGGCACAATCAATCACATGCTTTGCTGCATGTTACGTGTGGATTGGAATTATGATTGTTGAAAGCAACATTCATCAAAGGTTTACTACAGCGATACAATAACGCAGTTAATTCTGCGAGCTCTTCGGTGAGTGGAAGATTGGCTTGCCGCAGTTCTTCACATCACAAAATCAACTGTGCTGCTGAAGTGTTGCTAAAGCAGTGGATGTTAATTAGTCAATGGATCGTTGTGAAAACATTGTCCTGCAGATGGTTATGAACCACGTAGATCTCTTTTTTTGGCAAGATAGTGCAATTAACCTCCTTCTGAATTCAGATTTTTATCTCACAATTAAGCGCTTGCTGAATTTCAGATTTTTATCTTTGATCACTCAGTCTTAAGAGGTCTGGGATGTCCATCTACAGAGGAACCGCTGATTTACAGTAACATACATTTTGATAGACCGACACTGTGTGTGAAAAAGCAAACTTTGTCCAAAGCGTCTTTCTTACCCAGGTTACCAATGTTTTCTGCGTCTACTGGTAAAATTACAGTGTGTTAATGTTGGTGGGAATCGCTTTGCAGATATTTCAGACATTAACTGTGGAAAGGCCGGTAGTGATGACATGTACATACTGCATTGCCTTTTCAAGGTTAAAAGAAGAGCTAGGTCGATGGTCCATCAGCCACCTTCGTCGAGCACAGGCTTGCACAATTCAGATAGCTCCAAGGGTCAAATTATCAACATAAATTTGTCGTGGGCTGCAAATGTCTATGTAATTTGGATGTGGAAATTTCGTTGTATTAAGGCATAAATTCTGGAACGACAATTACTTCTTCGAGGTCGAGCTTTTGCTACATTTTCTACAATTGAGAAAGGTCTCGCAGGCCTCAAAAAAGTCTTCGCGAGCCGCATGCGTCGCACAGGCCATATGTTGTGCAGAGCTGGTCGAACAGAATCGTCAAAACCGTGCAATTTTATGAACATTTTTATGCGGAAAAAGGCTGGTTATGGTAAAGTAACGTTACATCACAGCTGCGTTTTTGCATCATAGGTAAACTGCTTTTGCGTCAAGCTTTCCAAAAGGTTCTCACTTAGTTTCGCCCAGAATTCATTGTCCGACAACCATCTCAGCCACTCGTATCGTTTCCAGAAAATGTACTGAAATCTTCCTAGCCATTCAACAATTTTTTACACTGATGGAAATGCAGCATTTCCTGTGACCATGCAAGCGTTGAGAAGTTGTTTTTGTAGCGTATGGTTGTACAGACCACGATATATACTTTTAAAAGTTGAAAGTCATATCAAGCAAATGTTTCATTTCATCGTCTGTTTACTGAAATAACTTGCATGCTTAATCAAACTTACAAGTATCCCAGGACTGAAACAGGTAGCCAGCGTTTATCAATACCAGCTTTAAACTATTTTTTTGCCCCTCATTCATTTATGTAGAGTTGGAAGAAAGACTTTGAGTCCGGGCGATGGTAAATCAATGCAACAGTGCCGCTTAGTTTGTTAAAAAATCTATTTTTTCTTTCAAATAAAATTTTCTTATTTACAAAGATCACGTATTTACGGCACTGATGAACATGATTAGTCTTGTGATTGTCATAGTCAAGGTTTATTTTAAGTTTTGTTTTAAGGAAACGCCAAAAAGTTTTGTGAGGCCGCATTTTTGTTGCTAAACGTTCAAATTTACAGTATTGGCAGTCACAGCGCACAATTAGTACTACTATATTTACAAACATTACAACAAATTTTTCAATTTCAACATCATTAAACAATTCGTGTTCATCAGTAAAAGCAAAGGTTTCTTGCTCGTCATCCGCAGATTCTACCATATTTAGTGCTCGCTCTGTCACTATTCGTCTTTTCTTTGCATTTATTCAATTCTAAGCAATCTCAAGCGCGCCCTCATCCTTAAGCTGCGCTGGATCGTTCATTCAAAGATTTATCAGAGCATTCAGAGTTATATCAGCCGTCGGTTTCGTTGCTTGGTTTTAACACGGCACAGAGTTGACAATCCCCTCTCTGGCCAGGCTGTGGCAAATGGAATCGACAGCTCAATGCAGCAAAGCCAGTGAAGTTCAGGAAATATTTCCCGAAGGGTTTTACCTGGGACAATTTTGCAGCAAACTGCACAAGCATTCCGGCAAAAGTGCGAAATCTTTCTGTTTGGGAAACCTATCTTTGCTGACTACTTTCTTGAAGCTCTCTACAGTCTTAGTCTAACGCCGTTAATATTGCACATTATTATTAACAGATGTTATGCTAGTTCTAATTAAAATTGCCTACTGCAACATACACACAATCAATACTCGAGGGGCTTAAAAATTCTGTCCACGGGCCACATGTGACCCGCGGGCCTGTAGTTGGACCGCGCTGGAATAAGTGATCGAGATTTGGCCAGTCAACTTCTGAGAGAATTTCGGCGGCCTATCGTTGCGACACAGGCCTGCCCAACCCAGAAAGTTCGAAGGGCTAAATTGGCCAGCATAAATTCGCCGCGGGCCGCAACAGTCTATGTTATTGCAGTGTAGAAGTAATTCTGAAAGGACAAGTAATTATCCGAAGTCGGGCTTTTGCACATTTTCTGCAACTGAAAATGATCTCGCGGGTCGCAAGAAAAGACCTGTGGCCCACGGGCCGTATGTTGTGCAGGCCTGTTGCAACAGCCACATGCTTGTCGACATCAAGATGGTAATCGGCAGCAACATCATTTCAAAGTCGCAACAGGTTAGCAGCAGCAGTTCCTGCATGAGCGTCAATGCGTCGAATATCCAAAAATACTCTTGCCTGACATTGTTTTCCATTCATTTACTGAACAAAAGTAATCTATTGCTGCAGTGGAGCAATGTTGGTTGTCTCGTCGACCATACTATCCCAGCATGGGCTCTGCTTGACATCAGAAACAATGCGATCACTCGAATCTTCCGTGATGAGCAAAATAGACTTTTGCTGCTGCCACAGAACTGGTATGGCAGAGGTCACGAAGCCGATCATTGTGGCCAACGCAGTCCACCAAGATTTGCATTTTGCAAGGAAGCTATTTTTCGACTCGTTATCTTTTCTTTCAAAACCCAGTAAATCAGATGTACTCTCTCAACTACCGTGTTAATTTTATTTCGAAATGCGATCCTGATGAACAGCATGAAATATTGAAATGCGTTGCGTTTTTTCCTGGCTACTAGTGTTTCGTTGTTGATCAGAGCTGAGATGATCATCCAGCAGGTTTGAGCGTGGAGAGCTAGCACGCTCGGTAGTGTAAATATTACTAGTCTTTCCTTGGTCGTTGTTTACTGTGTGATGCTTAGAGCATATCCAACATATTATGCAAACGTCAGCATTCAGAGTAAACACATTCATTTGTAGGGATTTGTCAAAATCTTTCAGCTTAATTCCTGATTGGAAAGTCTTATTTTCCGATGCCCGCTGACTGACCTGTTTGCTGAATATGACGATACTTTTGAGATTCTTACAGTTGAATGCTGTTCTTCCTGCACAACAGAATCGAAAGAACATTTTCAGTTACTGCAGCTAGCGCTTTGCACTTTCTGACTGGCGAACAGCAAAAAAAGTTTATTTAGGCTTATTATAAAAATACTATTCTATGCTTGGATGGCTAGCTTTTCGTTTTTATTGCGACATTATTTACTGAAAATATCCACAAAAGAAAGTAAAAGCATAATATCTGGAAAATGTTTGGATCACTGCTAAAAATGTTTGACATCGTGGAAAAGATAGGGGGTTACGGTTGCTACGTAGTCATAAGCAAAAAAAGGACATATCAACACTTAAAAAAGCCAAATAGAAGATAAACACGCAAAGACACTTTTAAGTCCTGCGTAGAGCACTGTAGTGGTCTAGACATTTTTGGCCATAACTCGCCAGCTGATTGAGCTAGAGAGCTGTTCAAACCCTGTGCGGATTCAGAAAGTCTTCTAGTTGAGATCGAAAAAAATTTGTTTTATTTTTGGTTTGGGATTATCTGATGGGAAATCACAGGTGGGGGTGTTTTCGTTTTTTTGTGTACCTTTACCAGACCCTAGGCGCCAATTGAATAAGCCATTTTTTGTCTCAAGTTTTTTTTGTAACTAGGCCAAACTCCACGTCTTTGGAACCCTTGATTCACTTTCTACCATTTCTGGACCCATAATTATTGGCCAAAAACAAAAATTTGGTAAAACTTTCTGCACCAGAAAACGCTAACCTGGGGTGGATTACACCCATAGTCTGTATGGTCATAACGCGCCAGCAGATTGAGCTAGAGAGCTGTTCAAACCCTCTATTGATGGGGACGTCTTGTAGTTTAGGATTAAAAAAAATTCAGTGTGGGTGTCGGCCTTTTGGCGATAGTCACATAACCACATAATGTTTTGACATGTTTTGACAAGATTGTCTAAACATGTGATAACGTCAACATCCTGTGAGAGTTCGAGTTCAAATATCGAACCGATTTCGTGGCTCAACGCTTTCATGGATTTAAATGGATTTTAGGCTATAGTACCAGTCGTAAGATGGTTTGATTGACATTCAAGCGTTTCTGATTGAAAAGTCAGGGCAAAAATGACCGAATATCCATTTGGGAAATTCCCCAAATTACCTAGGAACTTCCTGAAATATTTGGGATTTTTTGCAGTCTTTCTGAACCAGAAACGCTAGAAACTCGATCAAGGGCTTTAAAAGATTCGTATTTTAGCCAAGAATCCAAAAAAACTTTGAGCCACAATTACTACGTTTACATGGCCAGTTTTGCATTGTCTCGTTACCATATATGGATAACGAGTGGCCTGGTTCTGAACGTGATTTGCTGAGTCAGCACCCTGAACGAGCCAATCCGTTGGCCACCTGGACAGGAAGACGTCTCGTTCGCGAGGTACCAGGCTGGCACCTAGCACGGTTAGCATTCAGTGCCTGTCTCCAGATAAGATATGACTGCACCGTTATTTTAACTGTTAGCGTGTTGAGTTCAGTTTTAGAAGTGTAATACCAGCATAATTATCATGCAGTCGACAAGGCATGCCGGCGAGGATGTGTAGGTTTGCAATAGATAGCAGTTTAGGCTTTGGGTTGGCAGTGCTAGGATTTCTAATTTTGAAGGCAAGAATTTTAATCAAATGTTCAGTAATCACCCTACTGGAAGCTGTTTGCTTCTGGATTTTACATGTCATAAAAAATGAGTGTAATAATTCTATGCCATCAGTGGTGATAGAAGTAGAAGTTACTACAGTAACCAAAATACACTTGTTGAAATGTATGCTATCTGCCAGTTTTAGATATCTCTTAGTGTTTGGAAATGAAGCATTACTGAGAAGATGCTTACTCATAATAAAGGCTGATACACAACATATGACATGATGCTCTGTTTAAATAGGCTACAAATATACATGTTTAAATAGGCTAGTGATCAGCTGGAGTGGCTTGGCAGTGTTAGGAATAGTTGTTTTGAAAGAAAGAACCTTGTGTGTTGCACTAATCTTCATATATCAGGCTTGCAAAATTGGGCAACTTTCTGGCATCAGTGGTGGTAGTGAAAGATAGTAGTGAAAGATACACTATTATTTCACTAGCTCCTTGAAAAAATGTCATAGGACATATTAAATATGACAAAAACTTAATGATTTGTATTCATGTGACATTAGGCTATTAGTTTAAGTATCAGTGAACATTAAAGATTTTGACTGATGTGTCACCAAAAGTTCCATCTAGGCAATTGCAGACACATGCAATATTAAGCGGTAATCTCCAAAATGTTTTTCAGCATTGTGCTCAGAAAACCTGTGTTGAATTTATATGACTGTAACCGTGCACATGTGACATCAACGCATGCTGTAAAAGTCAGTGCACGTCTGATATGGATGGATTTTACAGTGTGCAGCACGATCCACAGTTCACGGCACCAACTTCATGACAGGCATGAACAGCAATTGCCAAATTCGTGAAATCTGTAATCAGTATGCATGCTTTCCAACTCCATACAACCCTTTGTTTACTAGCCTACACATTGGATGTTCACCGACGCCTCTGCTACTCGTGAATGACTTTCAGACAATGTAAACCGAGCAGTACAATGACGTCAGAACGGACTGTCTTGTTTTAGCGGACCGTCGCTTGACATGTAAACGTAGTAAATATGGGTTCGTTGGATCGGATGATGACGTCATCAAAATAACCGTAAAACGTACTCCAATCATGATTCTATGGACCCAAAACCCCAAACCCAAATCTTAAATTTTTTTTTAAATTCTAAACTACAAGACGTTACGAGTCTTTGAAGGGTTTGAAAAGCTCTCTAGCGCAATATGCTGCCCAGTTATGGCTGGCTAAATTTGCACTGAGAGTGTAAACTATGCCTTCTTTGAAACTTTCGAACTCTGTCAAAAACTGTTGCTTTATGCTCTAATTTCGGCTCCAGATTTGCTTGCAAATCAATGAAGTGCTTTACAGTAAAAACGCGGATTTTGGCCTAGTTTCCAAAAAATCTTGAGCCAAAGCAATGGGTCATTGGTTTGTCGCCCATGGTCCGGTAAAGGTAGCCAAAAACATGAAACCACCCCACCATTTTGACGTTAGCCCCAGAAAAACCCAAATCTAAAACGAATAAGTTTCTTTTTCAAGCTCATCTGGAAGTCTTACTGAATCCGTAGAGAGTTTGAACAGCTCTCTAACTCAATCGGCTGGCGAGGTATGGCCAGAAATGTCTAGGCCACTACAGTGGTTTAAGCGGGACTTGAAGGGAACACCCAAACACGCGTTTGAACAGTAGTAAATACATATTTTACACATGTAAAGAATAAGGCTAACTACATTACTGAATTCTCGAAACGTTTGGTGTTTCTGAAAAGTATCCTGAAACTGCATACATTAAAGGATTGAAACAACAATACAGAAAATTATGAATTCTTGTGCAGGGTTTCAAATAAAGATTTATCATTCTGTGACCAGAAACAGTGTTCAGAAATCTGTCAATGCCACGAAATACCCAAAAGTCATCTTTAAATCTGCCAAATCAACAAACACATCTAATTGGCCACAGCCAAATTTCATTTAGCCTTTTTTCAAAAATGAAAAGAAACCAAAGGAGTCCAAAAAAGCCACAAATTACAAATTTGACCACAAAAAAGGCAACACTGCTGCTGCTAAAAGCGTCGGACTCAAGGGCGTTCAAAGCATTAATTATTACGTAACATAATTGTTTATCCGATAAATGCTGTCAAGTTAATTATTAACTGTCGGTTTTGGACGTTAATTGAAACAACAATTCAATTCAGCTAAACCTTTTTGTGGTTGTCTGATTTAACTGAACCCTGCTCAGGTAACCCCTAAATACAAACGCCGTTGTTGTCCTTGACCAAAATGGGCAGATTTTGTTTATTCGCTTATACTAGACTAACTGACAGGTTTAGACGAGCGCGCGGTTTTTTGTACAACTTAGCAAGTCTTCTAAAGCTCATCCGATCAGAAAAAAACAGCGTGTTGATTTCGTAAAACTTTTTATATGATGAAGAACATAAGCAATTTTCCAAACAAAAATGTGGAAAGTGCTCTTGACAAATGAACGAAAAAGTGAAGACACTCCGAAAATTCCTCCAGAAGACGTTATTAGTGGTCGGTGTTAAGGTTTTAACAGAACCTCATTTCAGGTTTGTGGTTCTATCTGCAATATAAGTAAATTAGGTTGAGACATGAATTTTTTCTATTTTCATTACAATTTTCACACACATTTTTCACATACGGCCAGTCCCGTCGCCACACGGAGAATTTGGTGGGCTGAGCCCCCCCAAACAATGCACCGAGCCCCACCAAATTGAAATACGAAAACTATAAATTAGTGGAGTTTTATCAATTTTTGCAATGTCATGGCATCAACAGGGAAACACAAAACACACTCTAGCCATGACGTCGGGTGATTTTCACCCAAACTCACACTAACCATAACGTTGGTTGATTTTCACCCGAACTCTCACTAACCATACTGTCAGGTGATTTACACCCGAACTCTCAATCAACAAATAATTTCGGATGATTTTCACGTCGGGACCACGTAGCCACCACTCCTGTCTGGGTGGAAATCACCCGTGGTTAGTATTCCATTTGTGTGAGTAATCTTTGCTGAAAACTTGAAAGTGAGCAATGTAGACACGTGCTCCCAATCGTTGGCAGTTGGCATGTGAACCTCATTTTCTTCTGTTTTGATAGTGGGCAGGTTCCACAGCGTTGTCTGGTCTCAAAGTTCATGTCCTCAATAACATGCTTTGGCCTTTTACCACAAGTCCACACGGTGCAGGCCCTTCTGACTCCAATTTCTTTCCTCTGACGGAGAAGGCATCATACATTCTCCTGCATGTTTCTCAATGAAAACCGCAAGCTGACCGGAGCCATTTGCGCCAAATTGATTTGCGTTGTCAGGGCTTGCACCGTGTGATCTACTCCCGTGCTGGCTTCTGACACAAGTTGCTGGCGTGGCTTACTAGTGAACCCACATGCACCAACTCCTTTTGCCCAAATTTGTCAAGATTACCTAAGGAGGGAACTTTGTGAAGGAATTTTGTTACACCTCAGGTAACCATGGGTCAATTTGGGCAAATTTTTGTTCCCCATCAAAAACTACAAAACTTGTGCAGATTTCGACAGGACTGCCCGAAGGGGCGTCTAAAAAAATGCAGCTACTGAAAGAACCAGCTTTCTACGCGAAATTAACTAATTTTTTATTCACGTAGAAGAACCGTTTGCCCAAATTGGGCAGAGGTTACCTGAGCAGGGTTAAAATGATAATTTTTAGGGTCCGCACAGAAAATCTACGGGACCGTTTTAAACCCATAAAACGCGTTAAAACCATAGTCATAAACACTTGACTTTGTGTCTTCTATTTGCTGTTGTGTCAGTTGTAACATGTGGCTTCGATTTTCCGCTGAGTGGTCGTATGATCGACGTTCACATTTCAAACGCATCTTTTTCACAAATTCCTCGTTTTCAAGCCACTGTAATGTGGGCTTTGTAACTCTGAGAATGAAGAATAACTATGTGTTGTAAATTCATACACAAAACGTCTGAAAGATTCTGTTGAAAAACGAAATTGATGGCACATCGATTCTTTTGGTACTCGCAGTTTTTCAACCAGGTTTAAAAATTAGGTTTAATTTTGTTTTGGTTTAATTTAGAGATTCAATTATCTTTCGGCTATTCAATTTCCTGCTTAGTTAATTGTCATGAAACTTGAAAACTCAAAAGAAAATTAATATATATATTTTGCTCAGTGCATAGTTTCAAAGCAAGTTTGTTTTATACCAAATACAATTTTAACTTCGCCTTGGAAGTGTCTCTATCATGCAATTGAATTTTAACTCTACACGAACGAAACACGAAGATTTCATTTGTTTAAATCAATTTTGCTGCAAGGAAAGTATTCTTTATGTGAGCTACGTGACGCAATCCTTGCGTTCTGTAAATTTTCTCAGAATCGTGTTATTTCAAAGCTGAAATATTGCTGGACTTGCTGGCATTAGGAAAGGTGTTGTTAGCGCTGTTTTTTAAAATGAAGTTTGAAACCCAACACACTAACTAGGGCAGTTTGTTGCGGCTCTCTGTTAATATGGGAACACAAAGTGTAAAATGTATTGAATGCCACAAATGTTATCTTTGTACACTTGCTGCAACGTTTACTGAATAGGTCAACCTTTTGCAGGGAAAGTGATTCAACAAACAAATGAAGTGTAGCAGAGAATTACTTTAAAAGGCTGATAACAAAGAGAAAGTCAACAGCGCTATTGTTTGGAAAAATGTCCGTTTCAGTATCGCTGGTTACGTTTTTAATAACAGGTAGGTATTGTGTTTAAAGTTGAATAATTGTTTCCATTTGCGATAAATTTACTTTGAGCAAAACACTTTAGAGTGCGAATGAAATGACCTAAAATAAAGGTATCTTTGCCTAAGCAGAGCAAAATAAAGATTTTCTATATCTTTCAACCAAATTTTTTTTAAATCTTACAGTGGCACAGTGCTCGCAACTGCTGTGCCACGAGTCGGTTTCAGGCGCATGTTTTTAAATCTTGGAAGGACTTGGTTGAACCTTCTGCCTGCGACTCTTCCAAAGAGGAAGTTTGGATTTAGTGACGTTTCAGTCATCAGCGTTGGCATACTGATCGATGAAAATTGCACTGCAAAGCGTTTTGCGGTCAAAAGTGATTGGGAAGCATTGCTGCATGAGTTCAACTGTTGACTGTTGTTTGGAAAACGCTAGGAAACTTTTGTAAGATGAAACACCACAGAAACAAATGATTACAAACGCCGTAGAGTGCGAGCTGTCGAAAAACAACTGTTGTCATCAACATATTTCGAATGGTTTGTAATAAGTGCACACCTTTCTTTGCAAAAATCACATCTTTCTGAGTTTTACCTCTATGAAACAATAAACCACTACCACTACCTCGTGATAAGATTATTTTGTTATCATTTTTCTGAAACCACGTAAAATTGTGGAAACAAACTGCAAACGTAGACCCACAGAACAATGCGTGCTTTTTCTTGAAAATGAACATACCGTCAACATTTTTACTTGATTAATAAGTGTTGCGTTGCCTATAGTTAAAATGCCAGTGGCTAAAGATTGAGGCGCTTTAAGGAAAAGAATGAATCAGACATTCTTGTTGTAGCGAAAAACGAAAAGTGATTTTACTTCAATATTTTGCAAAAAACTGTTATGCTACTTCACCCTCTTTCACGGACGAAATATTGTTAAAGGAATTACGCAACAACGGACCAAATAAAATCGATTTAAACGTCATAGAAATAGAGTTTTGCTTTTGTAAACATTTAAAAGTGTTTCCAGGAGCGGTTCAATCTTATTCATACCGTCTGTCTGACATATCGCTTTCCTCGTATCCTCGTCAATCAAGTGGGTCTAATGTAACAGCGTACGTTACGGGTTACTCCAACCTCAGCGTGTGGAACATGCAGTGGCTAATAGACGAGGTAGATAAACGTTCTTGTGGTTTCTGATTTTAATTTCCTCCAGAAAAACTTGTCGGTAATATTTACTATTGATTCTTTTAAATTTCGCGCCCTTTTGTCAACAATTAGAACATACAGAGAAAAATTCATTGTTTTTCAATCTATTTTGAAAATTTGCGTCTATTCAAAACATCCAAAAAATAATGAATAAAGGTTTTCAAAATCAACTAAATCAACGCTTCGACTTTGGGGAACGCTTCATTTCCATAGGGCAAGATGCGCACCTGTAATTTCAATAATTGTTCATTTTACTTCTGTTTTATTGTTGTTATTTATTTTATTGAATTATTGTCTCTCACTAGATTTGCACTGCTATAAATATCAAAGGGTAGTACAATAACGGCCTTTCCAACATTGAAGGAGATAAATGAGCTACATTTGTTTTTCCAACGTTTTCAGCAAGTGGCAAAACATGTTGGTAAAATTACTGCACTATTGCATTTCTGGCCTTATACATTTAAAAGTGCTTGTGATGTTTTGAAAGTCTGTAGTAAAAACTTCATAAAATTCTATATCGTACTTTTTTTCAGGTTGCTGTGGCAACAATTGCAAAAAATGGAAGTAACTTTGTTACCTCTTTGTCAGACTCAGAATTCAGTGAAAGACTGATTGTCAGGTAAGGTAAGGAGATGTAAATCCATTAGGGCTACGTTACTCAAACCATTGTGCAAAAAACATAGTTTCTGTTTGAAACAGCGGAGGATCTAGGAGGGAAGATTGGGGCGATCTAAAACCTAGGATGGTAACAATTTTCACCACGATTTTGTGCAATTCGGAAAACAGCATTCGCGATATAAGACCACTTTGCTGTCTATTCTTTTGTCACATCAGTGTTGTAAACTGCTGCAAAAATACTTAAAAAATGTTATTGCATGAATAACTTTTGGCAGTAAGTTGTAAAGTTGTTTTTGAAGTCAGCAATCAACCCCTTTCTCAAGATTGTACGCTAGAGAAAGATACAGACAACCAGTGGCAACGTTGAAAATACACAACTCCGGTTTGGATCGCCTTGGTGCGACCCATTTTTTGACCCTTCCCCAACTTTGTGTGGGTTTCGACCCATACTTTGTGAACAACTGGGTCAGATCAACGAACCAACCGTTGTGTTAAGCTGCAGCGACAAGTATTTCTTAATTTTAGTGCAGAGCCGTGGTGATAATGAACAATTGCAGCTTCGTTTTCGCAAACACACATTTTGTGTAGACTGAGTGGGTCAAACATATGCAAGTTTGTTCAGAGGACATTGTGCAACTTTTCTCACTATGCGATATTGTCTTCATCATATTTGTGAATTGTATTGTTAATTCCCAATAGCTAGCTGATAACCTAACCGTTTTTGGGAAGCAGGCGTAGTGCAAGCAGGGTACAAAAATGCTACCGCAGTAGAATTTCATAGCCTTTTAATGACATAAAATCCAAACATTTTTTAAACCTGTTGGGGGACGTCAACCAGTCACTCAGGAAACTGGACAAGATCCTCATCTTATATGGGCACACGCTTTGTAGACCTGTTTCGGGAGTCGGTGTCTTAGAGCAAACTAGCTGCTCAGCTTCGATTGAACGTGTGTTGGTGTACATCAGAAGCGTGTAAATATAAAAAGCACAATCTATGGCGGTCACGATGACGTCTTGCACCACTACAATATTGGCTGAAAAAAGCATGCTGCTGATCTTGCATTTATAGGATCGACATTTTCGCAACCGTTTTTGCAAGGAAGTATTACGAGCAAATAGTGGCTTTCATCCAAAATAGAAGCTTGTAACTTTACTTAAAAAAATTGTAAAACTTTTCAATCAAATTAAAATAGCCTTTGTATTTGCCGGCTTAAATCTGAACATAATTATTCAGAAAAAATGCCAGAAGAATGCACGTTTCATATACATTGCTTGCAAAAGCAAGGGGCATTAAATATTTCAATGTTGAGACTTGGATGTGTTTTGCCCCCCTATCAAAATTTCTGGCTACGCGCCTGGTTCTTGCTTTTTGCTTCTTGTATAAAAGCATAAATTTTTTATGCAGTGGCCTTCGTATGAAACGATGGGAAGCGTTTGTCACGATTGTTTTTTTTACTTAGTTTGACTTAAAAACTCAACATCAGTACAGTTCAAATAAATCTATGCCAAAAACAAAGATCTTCAGTTAATAAACACTTTTTGTAACAAAACGTTTTCAAAGAATGTAAGTTTTGTGTTTCTTTTGCCTACACGCTAGAGCGTAGGTGTGGCCGCTGCATTCACTTTTACCAGTTTGGTGCAAACATTAGGCGATATTTGTGTGTCACCTTTACAAGTTAGAAGTGTATTAGTCTGGTTACTGTTGGTTGGAACTAACATAACGTTACTCTGTTCTTGCATTTATTGTTTATTCTGGCACTGAAACTAGTATGGGAGAGCGTAACTTTGTAACGAACTAACGTATTTTTATTAAGAGAACATGGGAATTTCTCTAACATCAAAAAAACAATTGTTTTCACAGGAAACCAGTATTTTTAAGTTTTCAATCGGGACGATCTCTCCGAATAAGTATGAGCATAGACATCTGGTTTGATCTACGATACTTACATAACAGAGAAATCACATTTTCTACCAGTCAAACAAACACAGCGAAAAATTGCCAAATGTGAGGTTAACAGCAAAAACATAAATTAAGCTAGTGAATAAATATTTGGCTTCCGCGCGTTTATAAATTTTTATGAATCAAACGCATTACTTCAGGTGCTTCAACCATAAAGTGTGAGAAATAAAATGCCTATTCCCAAATATAACTTAAAGGCACTGAAGCAACGACGAGAAAGTGTAATTGAGCTAACAGTTTTAATATTCAGCAACAACTTGGCCTTTGATCGCTGAATATAGCACTTCTGTACGGTAAACATTAAATAATTGCCAAGTTGCAAATCAATCTAGGGCTGCACTCCTCCCCAGGGGGCGTGATGCGCTCTGCAACATGGAAAGTTTAATTAATAAATTAACTACTAAATACATTTTCTTATGCAGCTTGGTCTTTGTCAGGGCACCTTGAAATATAAGACAATTACTTAGGCGGTCGTGGAAGACAAAAAGGTTAAGAACCACTAGTCTAGGATCTTTGTTGGCTTTAGAATTACGTCTACTAATTTTGTAATAAATGAAACTCCTAAGCTCTATTTCCGACATTTAGAAAATCAAGCAGAAAATTGTCCAACGCAAGATGCAGTGCGTTTGAAATCCAAAAGTACCTTATGCTTCTCCACAGTCCTGCATGTCAATCATACTCCAAGTTCAGCGTTTCACATCATAGGTGTAGGGACAGCAAACGTTTTGCTCGAATTTGGTGAAACGTGCCCGAACGATTTGTGTGACCTCCTTTTGGAAGACACGCACCAACAATAAGTTTTTTGTGTGACCCTCAAAAAAGTCTTCGTGTGTTGGTTTTGTTTTTTGGAGAAAAAAGTTCAAATTCAGACGTATGTCGATAGTCAGTCTCATTCATAACGCAGTGAGAACAAAAGTGTTGAAATATCTGTGCCCACATTTTCCTGGTTTTCAGGAATTTTGCCCGGATTTTTGAAAAATCAAACCTTTTGGGGGGTTCTTGCATCTCCGTCACCCCTGGCCCCTAAACCACAGTTTCACAGATTACCGGATGATAATTTTCTCTTTGGTTGTAATGTAGCTTTTCGTAGTAATTCTTGCTGCATTTATTTATCAACTTATATTGTTATTTTCGGTGGTGTATACACATATGAACTGTGGTTCTCTGCCAGGAACGAACTGGTCCATCAATAAAAATCAATCAATTTATGAGAAACGTAGAGAATGAGAAAGAGTTTTACTTGGCAATGTGTTTTGGGTGTTTTCTTTTGAAGTTCCACGCTGTGTGGTCATTACCGAACAGGAGAAAAACAGTCAAGTTTTCCTCTTGTACAGTAGTAATTCCAGGGTTCCTATTTATGTCGAACACTATGTTTACCAGCATTACCGTAGAATTTGCATCATTTCCAGTTCTGCCTCTTTTACGGCATGCACTTGAGTTGTTGCAACCAATCAAAGTATTATGTGCATCATCAACTAGGTCAAGTTCAGAACTTCAGCATTCTTTCTTGAAAGTTGTGTATAGAAAAACACATGAACGTAAAACTACGTAGAACAACGTTTGATGTACTTAACAGTTGATAATGCATCGGAAAAATTTCACAGATAAAAACTGCATTTCCTATTGTTCGTTCGTAACAACTTCTTGACTTAAAATGAAAAGATTGTTTGCTTTCTGTGATATAAAACGGAAAATTTGTTTCATCAGACAACAGCATTTCCCTCGCACAAAACTAATTGGATGTGTGGACTCATTAAACGTATAGGCAGTCTTAAAACTAACTTATGGCTGCAAAAATAAAAACAAATAGATCATTCAGCTTTGCGCTACGTGGTCGTAACATAATTGACGTTTCACAAAAATTCTTTTCAGAGCTCATTACCAGGAAAACATTGTGAGCACACACTTGTCTTTAGCAAATTTGAGCGAAGGGAAGAACTTCCAACTGAAAAGTGTTTTTGGAAACGACTGGAAAACTGTTGGCCTCAAGGTCACAGGTAGGGACGGGTACAAGTATGCAAAGGTTTATTGTTGAAGTAATAAGTAATTTCTAAAAGATTATTTAAGTGACTGAAGTAATTCAAGAAAATCAAGAAAAATCGATATTTACGCTTAACGATTGCAAGTACAGTCGGACCTCATTTATCTGAAGTCCGAAAAAACGGAATCCCCGCTATCCAACACAAAACCAGTAGGAACGGATTCCTAATGCATTTCACCCCTTTAATCCGGACCCCAACATGAAAATTTAGGAATGGATTTGTCAAATCACTAGAAAAAAGCGCTAAACGGGATTACGCCAACTGTTATATAGATTTTTTTATTAAATTCTCACCTTTGCTTACATTGTTGGCATGTTCCCTGGAAAGAACTTCGCTCTTAATACTTTCGATTTCGTTTATTCGGATGCTTCGCTTTACCAACACTATTTGATGAAACGAAGTAGTCCGGACAAACGACGCGTAACTGTACATCAGAACTATTGCAACTTTTAAATCACATAATGGGCGATTAGCCATTTATTTCCCAAACAAATTCGCACAAGACATAAACTGTTAATCATCTCATCACTCATTGAAGATCTAATCCTTGATATGAGCAGTCCGGCAGCACTAAAGCAACTATCAGATTCCACTGAGGACGATGGTATGACAGCAAGGCAGAATTTAAATTTTCTTAGGACTTTAGGACATTATTTAGTTGTTTCATAAAATGCCTTTTTTTTCAAAAAAATGCCATTTTTTTGATGTAAGCCAACCATTTTCTGAGGAATGAGTTTCTCCAGCATCTAGAATCTAGCTACAAATCAACAAATCATAATGATGCTGACAATCAACAATTGTGACGAACACAATGCTCCGGACAGGCAAGAAATCTTTTGCCTCAATGACGACATAATGATGCTGACAATCAACAATTGTGACTAACACAGTGCTCCGGACAGGCAAGAAATCTTTTGCCTCAATGACGACATAATGATGCTGACAATCAACAATTGTGACTAACACAGTGCTCCGGACAGGCAAGAAATCTTTTGCCTCAATGACGTACTTTATGTGTGATGATGCATGTCATGTATAATGCTGTAATGCCTTTACAGAAACAAACGTGGCTTCTAACGTCTTAATTTTGAAAAGTAAATCTCTTGAAATGCCAGGTAATAGCAAAAGTAATTAACCACGTAACAAGTAAAGCTTTCAAGTAAGTAATTAGGCAATTACTTACCTGAACCCAACCCTAGTCACACGTAAAAGGTTTGTCGCAACAAATTGTATAGAAGCTTACAATCTCAGTATTGTTTTTATGCATTTCTGGATATTTTCTCAGGTTGTAACAACGTAAATACATTGAACTGAAGTGAAGACGGCTTTGAAACTTTTTTTCTTATATTTATCTTGTTTGCTTGAATTTTCTGGTTTTCTGTTAACGGGAAATGAAATGCTTTTAAAAAAATGCTTGTTCCAACGATGCATAACGATTACTGTGATTCCAAGCGTTTGCGTTAAAATTCATTTGGGATGTAAACTATTTGCAAAATTACACCTAACTTGTTATGCAGAAAATAGAGCTGTGGCAAGTTCATCCACAAGCTGCAAATGTTTATAGCTTGACAAACCGTTTGGATTTAACAAAAAAACAAACTGCTTAATGAAAATTTATAAAAGCTTCACAGAATTGAGTTCTTTGTTACAATTTACAGATTGTCCGTCACGAATTAAATATGGTCTCGTAATTGTCGCCGCGTCTTATTCGTTCGGGTCTGTCGGCAACTTATCTTGTGACTATGGCAACGAGTTGTTTTATTTGGATGGTTACCAAGAAAACCACGACGTGGAATGCATGGCTGACGCAACCTGGAGTGGAGTAAACAACAGTGAATGTTTCGCAGGTATCTAATCAGGTGGATCACCTGCCGCCTCACGACCTGATCCCTTTGGTCTACGACTCTAGGGAGTTGCACGGGCAAAAAAGCTCGCATACACGTAGCTTACTAACTTAATTTGTTAGATTATATAATCGGAAAAAAAGCTTGATTAAACTGATTATCTAATTTTTCCGATTATATAATCGGAAAAAAGCTTGATTAAACACTCAATTTCTTATGATCGCTTTGCAAAACAATTATTTCCTGGAATACTGTGATTTCGAAGTCGGAGTGGGGTCTAAGCTTAATGTCTGCAGCGGTCTGGTTTTCTGATAATCAACAACGATTTTTTTGGCTTTAACGCAAATACACTTCTCAATACAGACACAGTCAGGCCGGGAGGCGGCGAAAAGACACTTTGGTCATCCGGTCTGCCACCACCCAACTACTTGTTCTCAAACACCCTAAACGAACGAGCACTAGGCCTTCACTAATCCGGATAAGCGTAAGCAAAGACCATAACATTGTTTTAACCTTACTCAATCATACTTGTATAATCCAAGTGATGAGCAAGACCAAGAAGTAATGGATACGATCCACATGCAAGATATGTTTTAAGCAAACGTTGCTCTGCAACATCACTAAACTGTGAATCCATGGATTGCAGGCATCATTTGTTTATATAATGGCTAATTAAATGATTGGCGTAATTTTTTAAACAGCAGTAAACCTTGTGATTTGGTATACATTGGAACTTCTTGCCAGATCTTTGGGCCCCAATAAACTATTGATTTCTTCCCGGTTTCCGTTCTAATTTTCGGTAGTACATTGTTGCAATCCGATATTTTGTAGCGGTGCATAGGACATCGCCTGAAATTTGACGGATATTGACGAATTTTGGAAACAAACTGTGCGCGTCTTGCCCACTTTCATAGTGCCGATCATTTGTCAGAGTCGTGTGAAAAAAACAGGTAATTTTTGGTGATACCCGTATTTCATGTGTCGAACACTTGGCCAGTAAGTGCGGTTGCCGGTCGTTTAAACTGTTTGATCATCGTCGTTCTCTGGCAAAATTATCATAAAATAAGCCGGTCGTTTTTCTTGGAAACAAACGAAACGAATTTTGTCTTTGTTTTGTTTAAAACATCGTGAAGACGAAAACTGGGCATCAAATAGATATTTGAAATATAAATGTAAAAATAAACAGACCTAGTCAAGAAGCGTTTCAAAAAATAGCTGCATAAAGTAACTCCAAGTGTTCTGCAACTATTACTTCTAAACGACAGCTTGTTTGAACCATTATGCACCTATGTTCATTTTTAATCTGTGCAGCTGCCTTCAGACGTTCTCTAATAATGGTCGTGGGTATTTCAGCTACTGCAAATATTTTTTTAAATTCTAGTGTCACATTACTTGCTTATAAGTAATTCAAATAAGTGAATCACTTGACATCACTAGGGCTTTTTGCGTGGCGCTTAAGATGAGCTCATCAACTCACTTTCCTGGTCACGTAACACGATTACTACTGAATCACCAACTGCTTGAGCGATCGCATGAGCCCTCTGGAAAGTGAGCACAGCACACTCGCAGTTGCTTGGTTCGTAAGTGAGCTCCCTGGTAAAAGTATGTTCGCGAAGCAGCCGCCTTAGGTTTGGCTGCTGCTGTAACGCCTGCGTTGGTTGGATGATGCATGTTTGAATTTAAATCACGTCTGCAGTTTTGAAATGGTACAACGTGTTTGTTTTTGACTTAGTTTTTCAATCCATATTGCAGTAAAAACGACATCAAACCGCTGTGTGACTGTGGAGTGTGGTTAAATTCTGTAGGCGACGTAACATGGCCTGGTTGTACAGTTTGTAGTACGCTAGACTGCTGTTTCACTGCACTTTATGGATGTCAGTATTGTCCACAGAAAAATGCTGTTGCAATTTACATACAGAATTAACGGCCTGGTAGCCTACATAGGCTAATTGCTGATGGTGCTTTGCTTCCAAAAAGTACTGTAGGACACCATGTTTGCTGGAATGCAATCTAATCGTATTTCAACTGCAGAAAATTGGGTGTTATTGTAGGTATGTGTAGGATTGTGATAAACCCGTTTGTGTTGTCTGACGCATGCTGAAACCACCGTCGTCGGAAGGATTTTTTCCAGGGGGGGGACAGTAGGGGATTTTCACAAAATTTTTTCCAGGGGGGCCAAAAGCGGTGAAATTCGTTTTTTACCCCTCGAAATTGAAAAAACATCCTTTTTTGCTAATAATTTGAAAATCCAGGGGGGAAGGCGCCTCCCGGCCCCCCTTCCGACGCCCGTGGCTGAAACGTTGCAGCAACCTGTGCAGAGAAATGATTTGTAATCCTGGCCTAATGTTTTTGCCTTTCATCAACCTAGCAAGCTGGGTTTTGTAAAGAGTAATGACTACTGTGCCTCATACAACGACCAAAAGAATTAGTTTACTCTCCATAACGACCAAAAGAATTTGTTTGCTCGTGAAGCAAGCACCGCTAGCCTGAGGTCCGCAGCCAGAACACCGAACCCGGTCGTTGTGAAGCGCATGTAAACACACAGCTGCAACGTTCTCGTTTTGGTTCAATTGCACTGAGCTCTTTTGACCTCAGAACTCCCTTCTACCGCAGTTGCTAGCACGACCACGTAAATAGGCCTACTGTAGTTTAACTTCAAACTATGCTTTACTTGGGAAACTTGTAAGAGTTGCATTTTGTGATCTTCATTCACATCCTTCGGTCTTCATTCAAATTTGCAGAGTGAAGCTGTGAAGCTATGCAGCAGAGGTGCAACACAAAAAGTAAAGTACGGACATATAATCATTGGCCAAATACAAAAAAAACAAAAAGATGTAAACACTGCAGCGTGGCTTGTGCATATCGAAATATTTGATAACTACATCACGTTTCTTCACAGCTTGTTCGTTTCAATGATAGCAACATCGTGCGCTGGAAAAAAACATCTCGGAAATTTGTTTACAATTAAACACGGATTTGCAGACATAAACACAATATTCTAAAGGTTTAATCCTTTCATGATTGCAATGGTTTGTGTTTCATTCGCAAATGAAACTTGGTGGCTAATCTGCCTCCAAAGTTACTTTGACGGCTTCCTTCTTTGCGTCGCTAGCACCATTGTATTTTGCTGTATAAAGAATGGAAACAGCTGATTTTGATTGTTTTCCAGTCAGCTTGTAACTGTGCTGTTTTTCAGAACCTGTAATTTTCAATATTACACTGAAAAGCAGCAATTCCAAGGCATCCTTCGAATCATTGCTGGGCATCCTCTACTTCAATGGTTCTCAGCAAGTCGACGCCCAATGCCACGTCAGCGGAACACCAACGCCCTCTTGTGAATGGATGTTCTGCGGACAAACATGCGTGCGTTTCGCGGAAGGCTGTGAAACTGTCCTGCAGCTCAGTTCGTCCGGATATATTCAGTGCAACGCATCGAATCCAACAGGGTCGAGTGTCAGTGAAGAAAAGCACATCGTTGTCATTCCACACGATAGTAAGCATTTCTATCAATCGACGTTTGTATCTTCGCCTTCGATTTATCGCCTCGCGATTTTTCTGTACAGGAAACTTAACACTGATGCTCAACGAAAGCGTTACTTGGCAAAACATGCTTAGCTTGCCCACCGGATATGATGTGAGCTTGCAATGTACAATGGAGTATTCGAATGAAACGATGGCTGACTACACATGGAAGGTGGAAAGTTTGGAAGGCGTCAAAGTTTATCGCCAAAGCAATGTTTTGAAAACTTTGATGCGAAATGACTCGGGAAACTATACATGTACCGCCAGTGATGTTTTTGCTACAGCCCAAAAGATCATTCAAATCGACGTTCAATGTAAATTTCCTTTCATTTTTACGCATTTCGCTTTTCATCAAAATCAAAATATTTCATGAAAAATTTTCTTTCTGAAACAGCTAATTTTAAAAATTTATTTTCATGTGTTACGAAATGATATGTGAATAGGATGTTTTCCAACGCAGCTACATAGTCTCAAATTTTCTGAACTACTGTTGTAGTCAAAACCTACATAAAATATCTATCCATTTCATGAAAATGATTGATCTCAATTTGTGATTATCTGATGACAAAACAACCATCTTTTTTGCAAAGACTGCAGAGACAATATTTTTCCAGTGTGCTCTGTTGATAATGCGCAAGCAGAGTAATTGTGCATACGGAATAACCAACGCTTATTTTAAGTGCCGTGGAAGTTGTTGTTGAGGTAAAAATCCTGGAAAAAACGTACTTAAAAAACTTTTTCAATGGTTGTTTTATTGACAATCAAATATTTTCTTTTAGGTCCTTTGCAGACGAAGTCATGTCTGGCCACAGGGGAACTTATGAATGAAAAGACAGTCCTCAATAGAATAAAAGTTTGCAGAAATGTTTTCGTAGACCATAGAAATTCGGTCTTTACTGTCTGAGGTGGCCACTATAAAATGAGAATTTCAGTGGAGTAATACTTGCAATAAGAAAGTTCTTCACTACCTTGATATTATCTTGTTGTCCATACAAAAACAAACTGCAAATAATAGCAGAGCTGTTAAAATCAGAGAACAAAAATAGCTTATTTTTTCACAAAAATAGCCTGAACATCAAGCCATTTTCACTATCTTTTGTCCACTAATTGAGAATGGAATTAGTTAATAAATGCAGAAATGTAATCTTCGTCTTAAGCAAAATCACACAGCGACTTCAAATGAGTTTTTCAATAACTTAATGTTTTCAACGTTTTTTCTCAAATAGCCGTTATCAGCAGCACATTCAACCTGGTCTTAGGAAACTGGCTCATATCCACAGCTGATAACTGCGAGATGAACAGTTTTAACTTCATTCTGAGTGGAACGATTCATTTACTAAAGTTAGACAACAATTTGTTTATGCTTTTTTAGCTTTTTTAAGACGATAACTCCTAGCTCCTAAGGGATTTGTAAGAAAAAAACCATGAAAATATTGCAAAATTTTGCTATCTTGCTTCATTATGATCAGAGAGATGCAATGCGCCACTTGAAATTGCACAGGTCGGCCACACTTTGGCTGCGCGATATATATATGATATTACATCTTGAATGGTGCCAGTGCGCGAGAAATAGATTTCACTGCGCAAATGGTCTGGTGGTGCTGCGCAAGTGCATCTCAAAGGGAAAATTGTCCATATGCGCACACTGAGCGAAGGAAAGCAACTCAAGTCATCACGTGTTGCGACAGACTAGTACTCCTCAGCTTCGCTTGCTGTTGTTCTTGCTCAGATGATAGTTCAAAGTCGTTTCATAAATCACCGCTTATTGTCAATTTTTCGCAACCTTTATTGTACCACCCTTACTTTCATTTTTTCAACATGGTACGACAAACCATGTTTCACTACCAGACTACACCGGGATGTTAAACGAAGAGTAAAAAATGTCCACCACTTCACACATGGCCTGACGAACATCATCAAAACTTGATATTGATATCTTTCATGTCCTTTGGAAATATTGGTTGCTGTCAGATATATTTGTGGACTCTATTATTGCAACTGTCACAAATTACAAGTCTCTTTGCAATATTCACTCACTCAATGAATTATTGATACCTACAGTTACTTAGGTTAAACTGTTGTTGTGTTGAAACAAATAATTACTACGGGAACCACCATTGTTGCGAATGCGTTTTTGGCGTAACCTTTGCTGTGAGGGAGGGAGAAAGGGAGAAACAAAAATGGGCGGCGATAGGTCTGCAACAAAGTATGGGCGTTGGAAAGCGGGGGAGCAGGCCCTGGATTTTGAAATTATTAGCAAAAAAAGGTTGTTTTTTCGATTTCGAGGGGTAAAAAACAAATTTCACCACTTTTACCCCCCCCTGGAAAAAATCCTTCCGACGTCCATGCAACAAAGCGTTTGTCTCTCAATTGAAATGTTGCGTGTTCGATCCACAGCCACTGAGTGAATCGCCGTAACGCTACTTGGGCAAGAGCGTTCACTCCCACCGCACCGGCAAGAAGCAAAATTTCAGACTTCGACCTGCCGCCAATTGCCGTCACTAAAATAAAATAAAAAAATACAAGAAACAAATGCGCAACAAAAAGTTGGGCGCGTTGAATTTCCCACATGAAACAGGTTATTTGCGACAAACAGTTGTAGCCCTCGCGTTAAATTGGTGGTGATTTATTTCGTTGTTTTTTTCGTATCATGAGTGCATTTGCGCAATTAACTTCAGGTGCAACGAAGCAATAACGAACGTCACCCGGTGGTAAGCCAAAAAACAGGTCTATGGAGCATTGGCCTTTATCGTTGGCATACCATTGCGCAGTGCGTACCCTATCAAGTGTTTCAGTACGCACATTGATTGATGCATACCCGGTTGCGTAGCATTGCTATAAGCTGTCACTTACACCATATGCAAGCAACAAATCAAGAAACAATTCTGACTCAGCTAAACGCTTTGTGTTTCCATGAAATGATTGTGACACTACTGTGTCTCACACTTGTGGTTTGATTTTATGTGTTGCAATTCGTGGAAAATAGGCGAAGCAAGTTCAACGCAAGTGTCGCAAAACAACAAAAGTTCTAGATTTTCTAACGTAAATTTTTTGATTAATCAAGCGACCAACCGGAGAAAATGTCATGTAGCGTCATAGATATACATTTTTATGATAAGGATAAGGAAAACAGTTTTATAACTTCGTCATCGCGATCGTTTTTCAAACGGTGTGACTAACGCGTTGGAAAAATGATCTTTATGCCTGGTTTGCGCCAGTTCATTTACTCGTGTTGTTGATAGCGCTGGTGTTGCTCGTCCTTTTCTACCTTTGGTGACCACGTTCCCATAGTTTGGTCTTGGTAGAATGTCTTCGCGTGATTTTCGTCTTGGAATTGCTTGACAAACTTTCCAGGTATTGGTTTCTATTTCGGATTTGCCAAGTTAGGAATGATTTCGACAACATTTTCATCCCAAAACCTTCCCCCAGCACAGGAACATCTTTGCAAATTATATTGCTTCGAATTAGGTTTTCATGGCGAGCAAATGTACTGCAAGATTGACATCGTCAGACAAAAACGGCGAATGTTTGAAACGAATGTTTTTGAAATGGTTGTCAGGGTGCCAAGAGTTCATTACCATCGGGTTGGTTATGTAGCCATCATTTTGCGTTTAATGTTTTCCCTGGTTTATACTAAAATTTTCCATTTGTTCATGTTGATTTATCTTAGGTTTGGAGAGTGCTTTTGTTGTCCACATAGCTTTAAAGTCTTTCAAATATGACAATACAAACGTATGTTTTTCTCCATTTACATGGCTTTTGGTTTTCGTTGGTGATACCCACACATCCCAACACATAGAATGGAGGAAAAGGAGATCTGCTCTTTGAAACATCCTTGCAACCAAAGTTATGATCAGCCATAACTTCTGAACGCATTGCGTTAAAGACAAAGATGTTGTCAGTCGTCTTTTCAATAAGCCATATGTGCATAATAAAAATGAAAATCGTGAAACTTAATGGACATACACAGTAGTTTTTTCTAATCTATAGATAAGCCTGACGCGCCTCAAGTCAAATATGTGCACGGAGCTACAGATGAAACTTACCAATCTGACCGCGGAGTTCTTTACTTCAACGGCCGCCAAAAGTTATCTGCTTATTGCAATGCGCAAGGAAATCCGCAGCCGAAATGCAAATGGATGCTTGCCGGAACCTCGCACGAACTTCTTAGTGAAACGTGCAATGCAAGTTTGATGGTCAACGTGTCGGGAAGTTTAACCTGCGTTGCTTCGAATATTCACGGATCATCCCGCAGCGCTTCAACAACTGTTGAGTTGGTGACAAACACGAGTAAGAAAAAAGACGTTTTCTACTTTGCAAAATACTTTTGTGAAAGTGAAACTGTACTCGCAAAAGTCATTCTTATGCAGGGAGGCCTGTAATTTTCGTCGATGGTGTAGCGGCTTTGGCGAGTATCAAAATGCACGAAGGAAGAAACGTTACTCTTAGCTGCAAGGTTTCCCATTCTTCGAAACTAAACACTGCTTTCATGTGGAAAGTTGAAACAATTGCTGGAAATATTTGGAAGAGACGAAATGACATGAACATCACATGGATGCGGAATGATACGGGAAACTATACGTGCTTGACAAATGATACATTTGGAGTCCTTGAAACAACTATTTCTGTTGATGTTCAGCGTGAGTTATTTCGATTTCTTGTTTGTGTATTCTAGTTATTTCTAAGCGAGCATCAGAGTATGTATCGGTAGATATAAGCCTTTTTTTTGATAAATGACCACTTCAGCAAGACAATCTGTTTGAAAATAGCTGCTTCTTACAATCATATTGCTTATTTCTGGACAACAACTGAAAGCTCGACGGTTACTGCAAACTTTCGAGACACGAATTATTTCACACGAGGGTATAGTTCATGCTGTGAATATTAACTTGTACGTTTAGTTTTTATAACTGAGTGATAGGTTTGGTTCAGGTTTCTTGCAAATTTTTGTTGACATCTGCATTCCATTACGAAATCTCTGAAAAATCGCCCTCAACGAAATAGTGATTGTCACGCAGCGCATGACAATGACTAAGACCCAGTTTCTTTTGTCAAGCTAGTTCAAAAATTTTTAGTATCAAACTACGAGCCAATTGTGCGTGTTTGCAGAAAAATATTTAATTACTTTATGAGCAATTTGCCGGCAATGTGAGACAAAATTTGCATAATGCTGTCTTGTAATTTTTATGTACAGTAAATACTAAGAACTGCAAACCCCCTGCAAAAAGGAAAGGACCCCCTATTGAAGACTTTCTGGCGACGGTACTGGTCTATACTAGTGCAGTAACTTTAGTCGGGTTGGTTATCGTTCATTATTACAGCGACGGGGAATCTATTTATTATCAGGGGTCGCATCAATTGTGGAAAATGGCTGGCGGGCCGCAAAAATTAATCAATTTTATCTTAAAATTCTTACTTTATCCTCCAAAAGAAAATTAGGAGAGAAAACCATGTCAAGGAGAGAAAGAGAATTCTCTTAACGTACTGCCTACGTGTCTGCTTTTTATGGAGTTTCGTTTTGACGCAATGTTGTGTTCTAGATTTGACGCAATGTTGTGTTCTAGACTGGGAAACGAAAATCTGATGCGGGCCATATTGAGTATTCAGGCGCATTTGATCCAATGACCGCAGGTTCCCCACCCGTGCTTTGGCTACAAATTAATTTTTACTATTTATAACAAAACATTTTTCTTTTATGACAAACTTTGGTTCAAATGCGGTAAGCAACTTTAAAGTTTTAAGGATTGATTTCTGAATTTAGTGTTACTAGAACGTTACTTGCTTTTAACACGCGTTACAAATAAACATCATATAGCTGTAGTATCTGTTAGACTTTCTTCCTCTGTCAGATTAGCATCCATACCCGCATGTTTTTCAGCCACGATATCTTCCAACTGACTTGTCGCAAATGTGATTTCGTTTCTCTCACAGTAAGTTCATTGCAGATCAACCGGACACGCCGGAAATCGTGTTTTCGAACAACAGTAAAAGTGAAACCTACCTTTTTTCAAATGGCGTCTTCTATCTCAACGGAAAGAATAACGTTTCAGCGAATTGTCTGACCTTCGCCAATCCAAAAGCGTTCTGTGAATGGATTCTTTGCGGCGTCGGGTGCAAGTTGCTGACTAGAGAATGCCGAACGAGTTTGGAGCTCACAGTGTCTGGACATTTGCTGTGTTTTGCTTACAACAGCCTCGGATACAGCTATAGTTCATCAAGAACCATACAAATTGTTCCACCTCACAGTAAGATTAGTTGCTTCTTGTTGATGAAGTGCTGCACGAACGCCTCACTGCATTTGAGGAGTTGACATTGTTAAACATTTTCACAGGAAAACCGGACATATCCATTGATGACGCATCAAGTTCTGGGAACAACACGCTTCGCGAGGGACGACGCTTGCGTCTGAAGTGCGATGTCGAATTTTCGTCGGAACTGAAAACGAACATTACGTGGAACGCAAGCACCGTCAATAACACTCTGGCTCAAAATAAGAGCAGCCTCAATTTTGTTTTGACACGAAACCATTCGGGAAATTTCACTTGCAGAACGAATGATGTCTTTGGAATGTTTGAGAAAACCATTGTTATTGATGTTCAGTGTAAGTCTTTACATCTTGCCTTTCAGTTAATCCTTAATATTTATGCTTTTCTTTTTCCAAATTTTTTCTCTTCGTTTTCGCTTATAAAAGAAAAATATTTTTACGAAAGAACATTCTCGTTCGCAATGCATCAAATGATTTCCGGTTTTCGCCTGCCTTCGTTATGCGAGAACCGTAACGAGTTCAGGTTTCCCTTTTTCAGACAATAAATGTTTCATAATGGTGACCTTTAAAGCTACTGTACTTGCTCATTCTTAACTGTGAAAAATTATTCATTTTTCGAGTCAGTTGCCAAACCGTCACTACTGATTGTACAGCGACGTTGCTTGTTTTCGATTTTGTTGCGGCGTCGCTTTGGCAAGCCAGTTTATGTTTCGACACTTGCCATACAGAAATGCAAACTGTGTACGATGTCCCTACTTCCCATAGGTAATACGGGAATTGTCGTTGATAAGATTAACTGTTGAAAATTAATCCAGTACTCTCGTTTCTTGTCCTTGGTTTTCACAAAGCATTATGTATGCCGGTGTCACAAAACGCTGCCAGCACGATGACAAATTTATGGGTATTGCCGATCGTTTTAAAGGCTTCGGGATTGAAACAAACTTCCAAAATGGTTCTTTGACAAGAACGGTTAGAAAAATAAATTTAACCGGACACTGCAATGCCATGATGCTTCAAAGAACGTAAACGTTGACGAAACGTGTTTCATCTTCTTAATTTGCAGATCCACCAGATGTTTCCCTTGTTTCGTATTCAACACGAGATGTTGAAAGGACCTACACCTCACGAAATGGTGCATTGTATTTAAACGGTGCACAAAATATTTCTGTCACTTGTTCAGCTGAAGGAAACCCCACTCCTTCGTGCTCGTGGCTGCTGTGCGGACGTTCTTGTTCGACCATTGCTTGGCAGTGCCAATCAAATTTAAGTATTAATAGATCAGGAGATTTGTCGTGCCTTGCCCGGAACTCTTTCGATGAGCGGCGAAGTCAGCCAATCTCTCTTATTGTTGTCTCAACAACTAGTGAGTAAAACACATACGGCATAAACCTAATGTAGTTCCCTGCCATTTCATTAAACTGTTCAAACCTTTACAGGAAAACCTGAGCTGTTCATCGAAGGTGAAATGATTTCAACTAGAAATGAGATTGAAGAAGGAAAAGTAATTAATCTAACTTGTAGTTTGGCGTCATCTATTGCTCTGATGACTGACTTCGTTTGGAATATCGAATCGGCCACCGACGTTTCACACCATGTCAAAAATAATCTGAGGTTAATGGTAAATAGAAACGATACGGGAAACTACACCTGCAAGACGAATGATACCTTTGGAAGTCTGATGAAGACCATTTTTCTTGATGTTCACTGTGAGTTTTCTGAGAGTTTGTTTGTAATACAAAATGCCTTTTATTCAACCAGCTTTTTACAATTATTTTAAACTGTGTTTAATTTGGTATCTGATACCTACTGTGATTTTCAATTAAACCAAAAAAAGCATGGAAAACTTTCGGACGTGTGACGTTGATATAATCATTTATTCAGTTTGCAAGATAATTTCATCGCTGTTAAATGTGCTACCGGCCGAAGATCCATGAATGTCCAAAAACTTTGTATTTAGATTTTGAGAAAATTCCACTCGCTTTTTCAATAATCACGATTAGCTACGTTTTAGCAAACCCTTTGAAGCAAATTACTTCTGTCGCAGATGTTAAAGCACAACTGCAGGGTCGCAAAGGTACTGCGTTTGTTACAAATTTTTCTAAGAAACACCATGCGTTCTTGAATTCGTTCTGAAATGAAATACATTGAACGCGAATACCATCCCAGACCCACATGTCTCACGTTTTATGCACACGTTGTGAATTTGCGAGAGTTCGTGTTTTGAAATTGGTGAAATTAACCTAAAACTGTACTTGTAAAGAAGAAAAGTAAAGCCTTTTCCTTAATAGGTTTGTTTGCAGATGCACCAACCGCAGAATCTGCCCATGAGGTGCGTTGTGGTTGGTTTGTTGATCAAATGTCGGCCAACTGCGAAATTCCGTTCTATTCTAATCCTGCACCGTCGGTGGTATCAATAACAAAAGGTAGTAAAGAAAGTGTAATTTTTGTTCAACATTCCTGAAAATATAAAAAATGAAAAAAAACTCTGGCAAATGCTGCCTGCTAACACCAAAAATGATAACGTATAGGTATTTGTGGAATAATCTTGCTTCTGTTCGGCTACCATTCCAGCACAGGTAACTTAGCACAAACGCCAAGCTTTGTGAACGTTGCGCTTTAATCGATGAAAGTTTTTCAGCCAAACTTGGACGACACATGCTGTATTACTGACACCAAAACGATTTGTAATAATCCGTAAAACTTTTTAATGTCGTGTTAGAATCAATAAGGTCAAACCACTGGAATAAATAAAACCTATCTGGACGTCACAGGTGTTTTCTAAACGTTAAAGTCCAAAAACATTCCCTGTGAGGCCAACCCCAATAATGAAACTGTATTTGTGGTTTTCTAGATCCATTTTAAAAAGAAGGTTTGTGTACATTTTTATCTAAATCCTACGAAGTGAACGGCATGTTGTTCTTTTGTACCTGTTTTATATTTTTAAATGCTCTATAGACGTACTCAATGAAAATGATTGTGAGGCGGACGGTTCGTTAATCTAAAGCACCCCAACCGGTTGCGATCAAATCAACAATGCTGGTCAACGGTCGATCAGAAAAAGTGTTCAACCAAGTATTTCTATTGTGGAATTTATAACCTGGTGAACACATTTCTGTTATAGAATCGTGACAGCAGTAGCAATCGTCGAGGCTATTACTGAAATTGTGGAAAACCGGGTTTCAAGCTTAGCCCGCTGCACTGGTTCAGTTTATGCCGTTCGGGCCAATCTTCCTGCTATAAAGATAAAAAGCGATTTTATACCAGTTTCTTTTGTACCAACAATTTTGATTTGTGCTGGCAACACGACAGCTGAAAGCTGGACCCACATGTTTTTTTACCAACCGCTTGTGGTTCCACATCTTTTAACACGAATATTAACTTGCGAAAATCTGACGTTTCTGATTTTTGGCTATTCTCGTCAACATGAAATTAATTTCTGAGTTTTGATGTTGTTGTTTTCCTTTTGCTGGATTAGTGTTACTTCGTGACTGCAGTCACTGCAGTCAAAAAATGCATGAATTACCTCGACCATAAGCGTCGGAGCGGAGTAAATGTTTGGGGGTTTGAAGGATTTTTACCCGAATTTCCCCAAACGTCCCCGAAACATACTCCAAAGAAAATCAATTCCAAAAACACGACTGCAATGTTTCAAATGAAAGAACTTCAAGCACCATTTTTGCCAAATTTACCCTAATTTGCCTGAAAGGAACCAAATACAAACTTGACCTAAAGAAAACAAGAACAAAAAAGAAACATCTGCACTTTTATCTCGGGTGCAATTTTTGCAAAATCAAAGCACATACAGCGCTTTGGCGAAGACATTCACACATTTGGCCCAAATCTCCACATATTTTTCCCGGATTGTAAGTGATTTTATCCGGATTTTCAACAAATCAACAGTTTTGGGCGTTCGCTTGCACCCCTACACCCCCGCCTCCCACACCAGTGCATTCGACTGCAACAAGCTTCTCGTAACGCTGCTAGTCCTCTACTGCCGCCGCGAGGTTGGATGATAAGTTTTGCGACCACTTACCTGTCACGAGATATGTGCGAAGTACAGGGGAATCTTACGGCCGAGCGCGGATGCAAAGAAGGAAAGCTATGCAGAAAGTCATAAAAAACACTTTTGTTTCTATGTTAAATGTTACCGTTTTACTTTGCAGGAGACGCGATTGTTGACTTTGTGTTGATACTAATGATTTTTTGTGATATAGCCCTACTTTTTCGATGTTCAATTTTCCATTAAGCACTCTCTGTTACAATTACGGTCGTTGACTGTAGTAAAGCGATTTTAATTTATTTTTTGTGTAAGGTTGTTCAAAAGTTGGTCTGAATAATTTCAATCCCTTTGTTCATGGTGTTTTTGTTTCTGTTGTTCTCTCAGTTGATAAAAACTCTTGCAAATCTCTGATGAAGGTATCACAACCAACCTATCAAAACTTATCGTTTAAAGTTTAAACCAATGATTCAAGCATACTGTATATCCATGCTTTTGATGTGAAGTTGGATTGCAATATTTCCATGATTTTTAAGGGCTATTGCTTTCAAAACACTTTTCTTTTTTGGTTTTAGTGCAATCAACAGAAAATCCATCTCAGGTCTCCGCTGACGTCACACATACACATCATCGCCTGTTGAAAACAAACGTCAGCGACCGATACATCTTCGTGCTGATGAGGAGGAAGGTGAATTAATTTTGTTCGGATTGCACTATTTAGTTCAAAACAATTTGTTTCCTGACATTCCATTTTTAAGGTGTGGGAAGAAGATTTCGGCGTCTATAATTTGATGCTCAGTAATTCAAAGCAACAGACGTCTATAATTTTTACTGTCACAAAGTCTCCTGGCCCGCTCCCAGCAGTCGTCATTTATGGATTGGTGTCTGGAGGCTCAGCAATAATTCTCGTTGTTGTGTGTTTTGTGATATTCCGCAGACGAGGCTCAAGAAAAAGTAAAAATAAAAGTATGTTCTTTATGAAAATTTCCTTGACCTCATAACTGACTTTGTGTGGTGACAATTTTTGTGACCTTTAATTTTATGAGATTCAACACTAATGGGAAATTATTAGCACAATGTCTTTAAAGTGGTGATTAAGTGTGTTTGGGAAAGATATGCTCACTCAGTTGCAAGATATTCATGGACACCTTCGTTTCTTTAGGAGCAACTTTTGATAACTTAGGTAGTCTATGCTTGAAAACACATGCTTACACTGCAAAGGAAGAAAGTATTTTAGAAAACGTTTGAAGGTCTATTTCTAACGATTTTTTTGCAGATGTAACCCCTCTTGATCTTATATACAACGTTGATGCTCGATCAGAGCGACGAAAGTCAAATGATTATGGCGAAAGTAAGATTTTACAACAGTGTAACGGAATAGTCTATCGTATTTTTTTGAGAGTAAAGAAAATGTTTACTTGCCTTTAATGACAGGAATCCAACGAATATCAACATGGCAGCTCAAGGCTTTTGATATTTTCAACCTTGAGAGGAAAGTCACAATATCTTGAAACTAATGTTATCGCTAATGTGATTGTACACTCGAGTTTATTCAAACATTTTAGAGACATTACGTTTGTGTTGCTATTCCATAAAATATTGTACAAAAGGAAAAGGTGCCTTGTTCCAACACGCTAGGTTTCATCTTTGAATGTCTACGACGCATGCCAATGAAGCTCATCATTTTGTGAAATTTACTGTATGGAGCGTTTGGTGTTAAGCCAAAATTTCTACCCTTAGCGTAAACCGCATTGCATCATTTAGTTGCAACAACGCAACCGTAATGCGTGATGATAAGGCGAGAAAATTAAAGTTTGGCCGATGCACATTGATAGTTCAATTGTATTTTTCACATTTGTGAGTTAGCAGCAAGATAGACCGTAAGGCCTGATACCTGTAAGATACTTGCAGTTGAAGCGAAGGATTAGCAAATGAATTTTAATGCAAAAATTGAACTAGGTACTATCTACAGACAAATCAGTTTCTTCTGTAGACGTTGGGTCCAAATTCAAAGTTACAATATGTTTTTTAAAACATTTACAGACGTTTTTGATGCAAACAAACATACGACACGCCAGGTACCCTCAATTGAAAAGAAAAACATTTTAAAATGTTCCTCTCCGTGGGAGGTTTAAATGTTTACATATGTGAGCTACAAGAAAACAGTACAGTAGATGGTAATCTGCTGATAGAACAGCGTTGAACAATGCTGGAAGTAATACCAACAGTGATACTGTCCATTCGTCGACTGTTATGCAACCGTGTTTAATTGTTCCACAGGTGGCGTTCGCACTGCTGGCGCATCGCAAATAATAGATGCTCTGTTCTGTGAACGCAGATGTGGTCTTTGGCGAAAACGTGACTTCGGAATTGGCTGCAGAACAAAGCCAAACTCGAAATGGAACTGAACGCGAATCAAATCATGTCTCTACGTTTACGCGAAACATCGGTACATAGCAACAACACTAAAGCCCTTGTTTTGGTAGTAAAATCATTTTAGCATAGTGAGTTTGAACCACTCTGGCGTTATGAAGGGTCTGGCGACGTTGATGTACAAACGTTCATCTCGGTTGAAGTGTTATTTCTTTGATTTTATCAAAGTAGAACAAGGTAACCCTTTGAAAGTAACATACCCAGCCATAGGTTTTAAGCGCAGCAAATAAATCTTTGCCACGTTTAAGACATTGCAGAAACCAATGACATTGTCGTAAACATACAATGTTTTCTCCAGACAGTGATGCAGCTTAGGCTAGGTTGTTTTGAAACAACAAATGGTTGTATCAACCTTTTTATACATTCAATGTTATTTTAGAAATTCGTTTCATAAATCCGTAAAGTATATTATGTTGAGATTTTAATATTAACTATTTGATTTCGTCCCTACTGCGCAAAGAAAGCGATAACACTAAAAAAACTAATTTAAAACTAGCAATTTTCAATGCACTCAACGGTTTGCAGAATAGCAACCAATATTTTGAATAAAGATACTTTTAAAAAACCCGGACTTAGTAAACATTTTGGTGATCATGTTCATGCTGTGAAGGTAACTCGCGTTCATGCTGTGCAGGTAACCTGAATCAAACAACCAAACGTGATTCTGCAGCTTCAAGTGACGCAAATGAAGATGTCCATCGCTATGAAGCCGTGAAACCCAAGAACGAAAATGGTAAAAAATGAAAAACGAAAAAAGCAAAAACAGATCTAATTTTTCATTCATTATTTGCGTGTTTTTCACGGACGCATGGTCCATATCGCTGAGATTAGAAAAACAAAGCAAGAACAAGAGAACGCATTATAATAACACAGCCAGTGGCGTACCTTAAGTTTTGAGCCAGGGGCGAAAACATCGTTGAAGGGACCCGGTGTCCAAACCAGCAAGCGCACTTACCAAGACGCAGAAAAAATCAGAGAAGTGGTAGTGAATCCTGATGTGGATGTCTACACTAAAACCGTATTAATCACCGGACGACACTCGGAAAATGCATCAAAACAACAACAACCTGCTGAAAACCGAATGAATACTATAAACCGAAATATAAGCCAAGAATGGTTCCTGTGTTTACATTTAGCTTGCCAGCCTGGAGGTACGCACTCTTGACCCTGTCGGTTACGCTACTGAACAAAACACGTATTAACACTTAGTTGGTACGCGCAGGCAATCTGAAAAAGGAACAAACACTAAAACAGGGCATAATTTGGATAAACCCATAAGGAACATTTAATAGACGAGTGTGACAGGCACTCACTTCAGCATTTGCCCGCAGTAGTTTGAAGCTAACCTTTGGTCAAGCCTGCACAGCATAAAAAACGGGCAAAGTAGAATTTCTAGACGTTAGCCATTGTATAATTATTGAAGGTGATTTTGTATTTCTCATTAGTGAATTTTTGAAACCCCCAAGGGAAAGAAGGCAATTCATTAACGGCAAATCACATCACTCAAACGCGACCTTTAAGCAAAGAACCTATCTGACAATTTTACGTTAGATCTTATTCAGAGTGGCAGCAAGATTGTGGCGTTTTACCTGAGGAAAGGAGATGACCGCACCAGCTTAAGTCAAACCGATAAGCTCAAACGTTTCTGTGACCATGACAAATATCATGATAGCATGGGCATCAAAAATGGAAGAAACACTGCTCCCCCAAAATGTGACAATAAAGATGACCCACAGGTTTTGCGTACATCATTTCCAAAGCTGTTAACCCTGTCAACGAAAGGAAATGGCTTGAATGCGAAGGCAATGATTACTTAGAAAAGTCTCACCACAGTTGGACGAAAACCGAAAAATTGCAACCAACATAATTTTAAGAAAGACTACAGTAAAAAACACACCGATTGTTCATGTGGTCGTTCCCAACACTTTGTGGTTACCATATAAACCACAACTTATCAACTGCCCCAACTGTTTCACATATCCAACGAAAAAATAAAACTTTCCCGCTGAATAAGAATCTGACATGTTTAAACTTTGGTATTTACAGGCAATGTCAGTTGAGCGATATGCCCTCAACAATATCTGGCAAACAGTAAACAAATTTTCCAAGCGATGGTCAGCGTACTGAGGAACTTGGAACAAACCAAATAACAGGGATGAAAGCATGACCCTATTTTGGCAATGGACAAAATTTCATGGCATCCCTAAGAAAAGACGCATTAATAACTAAACGCATAAACTAATATTCAAAACATGGCCTTCTCACATGTGAAATATTTTTGCCCTGCTATTCTACGCAACTTTTGCGATGTTTTTATGATATAGCTTTTTTGCGTTTTCGCTTTGTCATTTATTTGATCGTGTTTCTTCCCGCACATATAGCTTATATTTGCGGACGTCTGTACCTCCTTTTGCAACATTTCCAATTCTTACAATACATATGTCCACCGTACAACTTTCCAAGGCCCCAATTCTACTCAGGCATTTTGCAACCGGCTTCGCGTTGTGTGTGTGACGCTCGAAGCTGTGGTTTTGTTTTCTGTACGTGTCAGTAAACGTAATTATTAGTAAACATATTGGAAAGTACTGGAAAGTTGAACTGCATAGAGGGAGAAAGCAACGCTAACTCAGTTGTTTGCCACACGTGGACATCGTTGAAGTGTTGCAAGAATTTCGTTACGATGCACCCCAGGAGCTTCTTATTGAACATAGGGTATTGCATACCTGCCATTGCTCTGCCTTTGCAAGACTGGTACACCCTACGGCACTTTGGAATCAACGCTCATTCACCAACAAGACGAGGCAGGAGATCAGGTACGCGTAAGATTCGGGCAATTGCT
>Ga0210059_1001050_pt1 | contig 39968 bp, 16 predicted proteins | sample Ectturendosymbi2_FD_188042 | JGI IMG/M metagenome (GOLD analysis project Ga0210059, IMG submission 188042) | Ecteinascidia turbinata endosymbiont from Florida, USA - Sample 2 (SPAdes) (version 2) | ecosystem: Host-associated > Tunicates > Ascidians > Unclassified | place: Key West, Florida... | reverse complement strand
AGTATCCAATACAATCCCCAGATATTTGTATTGGTCAACAGAATTTACGTATTGACCCCCCAATTTCAAAACTGGAGTGGCTGTGCTTCTTGAACTTTTAGCCTGAAACGTCATACAAACAGTTTTGTTGCAGTTGAAAATAATCCCATGCGATTCTGCATACGTCTGGCACACATCTAGTATTCTTTGCAACCAACGTACACTTGAACATAACACACAAATATCATCAGCAAACATGAAGTGATTTAATAAAACTTCACCAATATAACACCCTGCTTTATTGTTGTTTAGTTCATTGGACAAATCGTCTAAAGATCAATGACATATAACACATGATTAGAAACGACGCGGCGAGTAGCTGTGATGAGCCTTGCAACAAGTCCACGTCACGCGTCGTTGAATTTTAAAAAAAGCCCCAGGTGAGGAATTTGTTGTGAAGGCCAATGCACTATGCTCGAACAATAGAGTCAACATAGTATGTGGTTTGCGTGACTTTCGAAGCAAAAAACAGGCGTGCGATGCAGAAAATGGTTTATTTAGACAATTGTATCAGTTGTGAAGCAGGGCCGTATTAACAATTGGGCAAACTGGCACATGCCTGGGGCCTCGCGGTTTTGGGCCCTCACACTTGAATATCAAAACACTCCTTTACTGGTTTTACATGTAATTAGGCTGTTCACCACGCATCAAAATTCTAGATCATTTTTATTATTGTGTCTAGTATATAGATTAAGGAAACCGACAACAACTTGAAATTTATCATTTTTGAATGACTTAAAATAATTGAACCACAAAGCACCACGCTTTATGACCCAAGAATTAGATCGAATTCAGTACATCCATGGGCGTCAGGAAGAAATTTTCCAGGAGGGGCAGTTTCGAAATTTTATTTATCCTTTTCAGATTGCTGACGTTGCAATGCAAATGGACATTCACAAAACCCTTTACCTTTTCTACCACATTAGTCTGTGCTGGTTCAAACTCAATTCTCAATCTTTTTTCTGATCTGTTTTCTACACTTCGGCTGTCAGAAATGCTTTTCTTTTCATAAACTCACTATAGCCATTTTTCGAGCACTTTCTACAAATTAGTCATAATTTATGAATAATCAACGGTCAGAACAACATGAGCTGTGAAAAACAAGGAAGTTAGACACTTTCGCAAAACTGTTTCAAGCAATGAGAAGTAGAACCAGAGCCGGAGCAAGGCCCCCCCGTACCCCCAAGCCGGGGGTGGGGGCGGGCAAAAAGGGGGGCCCCAAATCTGACTGAGTATCTTTTTTACGGCATATAGAGACACCATAACTGAACTCAGCAAGAACTGATTTCACATTTCCCCTTCCAATATTCATATTTATCTAATACGTCAAAGAAATTAATCTTCACACGACCCACAACTTCCTAAAGCCAACCATTGCTAAATGCATTGTGCATAGCTTCGTTGTCAGCATTTGCCTTGGTAAGCTGACTGTTGTTGACGTTGATTGTACGCATTTTTAGTATAGCCTAGTAAGAAATTATTCAGTAAAATTAAGTTGTAGACCAAATGCATTGCTAGAGGTTTTAACAAGGGTGGGAAACGTAGCTGAAAGGGGTCCACTGGCAATCGTAGGGGGCCCCCCGCCAACATTCAGATAAAAGTTTAGAAATGAAAGTTTATCGGGATGTGGATTTCCATACACTAAAACCTGAAATCACCGGAAAGCAACAGTCCAAAAACTTCTGAAAAACGCAAAAACAACTTACTGAAAACTTTTCATACGGCCGCGTAACACTTGTTGTGGGCCGTCCTTGCTGTGCTGGTTGCATGGAATCAACCATACGTTACTGTAATAACTATATACAACATTTATTGTCTGACGTTAACAAGGCATTGACGTTGTCATTATAGGGTTTATTACATTGACATATCATTGCTATGTTACAGATAACTGAATACAACATACGTTTGAAATTGGGCCTTCAAAAATAGCACGGGCCTTTAATTGCCATTGAAAGGGCATGGGCGTCCGCATGGGAGCAAAAACCGTCATTCGCCACCCCTTGCAAATTGGGACTAAGAACCAAAAATATCTAACAAACCTGAGGTCAGGAGCTTAATTCCGATTACATTGATTTCCTTGCATTCACAGTTTATTTGCCGGTATGACACCCATAGTGCACAAGAACCAGGTTCACTGTCCTGTTTTGCTGTAATGAATTTGCAGTTCATTCATGTCCGCTGCTTTGCCTGTCTGCAGAGGCCAGAAGAGTTACCAACCTGTCTTCACCAAAAAAGCCAGACCTTGTCACTAAAAAGCCAGGTAGAAGTTTTTGAGGCATATACGCACAAAACATGTACAACCACACACAAAATAGACATTAAAACTCGTCAAAAACATCGATATAACACAAGCCCATATTTTGGAAGCATATTCTTTCCCCGTAATTACACTGTTGTGCATTTGTTTTTGATCAATAACATCGATCATTTTTAGGGCAACAGTGAAATTTTGCAATATTCTGTGGTCCCTGCATGGCAATAGACCCTCGTCGCAAGAGATTTGTAATGAATATGCAGCTCAGACAATGTCTTGCCAGAGCCAAGCTTATCCGACTGACAGAGGTGGGCAACCGCTACTTTATTAATAGCGTCACTACCGTTCCCGCTATTTGTTAAATTTAATAGCGGCGCTACCGCAGCCGTTCCTGAATAAAAATAGTAGCGAGCAATCGCTACCTCTGTTCGCTACCGCTATTCGCTACCGCTCCTTTTCCTGCACTGAAAAAAAATTTTGGTCTTGTTTCACAGACGTAGGATCTATTTTGAAAACCCTAACCCTGAAATGTGTTTTGTAAAAAGTTGTTAAAGAAGAAACGTGATCTGAAAAAACAATCATCGAACAGTTATCATATAGGTGCTTTACCCGACATTTTACCTTGTGTGGTATGCTGTTGAAAAGGTTATTTTCTTGTAAAAGTGAGAGTATTACTGCTGCACATGTGAGAGACCACAGTACAGTCATGATTTGTTCCGTGCAGAAATGTAACTAGCTTTGCTGTAACGTTGTCACGTATTCAGAAACAGATAGCGTATAATTTGATGATGCTTGTGTATATAATGTTAAAAAGCTAGATTTCCTGGCAAATCTCTGCGAATCTTTTGCCGAAGACAAAAAGCAGTACTATTGGGAAGACTTAGTTTTAGGATGGGGAGTTTAGAAAAGACTGTTTTCAACAATTAGTGAACAGGATTTCAATCAAAACGTTGGAGAAATAGCCACAGTATTTATTTAGCTGCATATTGACCTATAGCTCAAAACGTAGGGAGTTGACTCGGAAATAAAGATAAAATGTACATTTATCCTCACTTCCTTTAATCTCGCAACAACAGCGAGCAACAAACCCAAAAGATATTTTTTCCTTGACTCTTACACCTTGTGCTTGTGCTGAATGCATTGGTTCGTAAGTCATCTGATTTACTTGAGCTTAACCAAACCCACAATGCAGCAATGTTTTCACCCAAATGCGAAACATTTGCTTTACAGATACATCATACCTAATTTTGTTGGACATTCTTTTCGTGTTGAAGGTGAAACTTGGTACTTTTTTGCCAATTCACCATTGTGCACTTTGACTTAACCTCAAATCTATTTTTGTGTGGTCATGCAAGTAGAACTTTTAGAATGAAACTTTTGACATAGTGCAGAGTTATAAGTCTGGCCGGGCTTGTCGGGCCAGGCTTAACTTTGTCAAACTATTTCGGGCTATTGTCGTGCCCGCATACAAATCTTTTTTATAACATTGAGAGTAACGACTTTTTTCTTTCCTGACGTAGATTTGTTGTGCTCACTGGGATAACTTCTGTGAGTGAAGTGATTTTTCTTCAGCTAATTCTGTTTGCAAACACAGCTGCGTTACTTTTTCTCTGCTGGGATTAATCTCACACTGGTTTTGGACAGCATTGAGGAAATTAGCACGCGATGGCGTTGCGTCGAAAAGATCAATCACTCACGCAATTCTTGGCTTGTTTTAAGCCTACAAGCCGGCTTTTCATATCTAAATAGCTATCCTAGAAAGTTTCTTTATGCCTATAGTGCCATCGTAGATAGTTTCATGATTGTTTCTTTTTTTCTTGAGAGACATTATATTCCACACTCCACAGTATTATCGTTGACTAACATGCTACGTTTGTGCCAGATTATGCCAATGCTTTGGTCAAATTGGTTGCTATTTTCGGTGTGATAAACCGTATACATGCAACTACACCTACACACGTTTTTTGTTACTACGCAGTTGCGCATACCTAACTCTCTCGGTAAGTTTGGCTTTCAGGCCTAAATCGGGCTTCAAAAATAAATATCGGGCTCGAGCCGGGTTTGGGCTTGTGATTTCGGGCTCGGGCCGGGATCAAGCTTCAGAATGAAGCCATTTCACAACTCTGTGTGGGTATGTATGCAGTGGCCAACAAGGGGAGATTGAAAGGATACGTCCTCCACCCACCAACAGTAAAAATATATTGAAATCATTTTGTGAAGTAGGCTACACTAATTTTAGGCCAAATGTTTTTTCTGCTGATAAGAGGATATCAGTGGAGATTTTGGGAGGGGTGGGGCTGCATGCACTGATGCCCATTTTCATTAAAAAGATTTGTAGCTTTTTCAAAAAACGGAAATGTGCAAGAAAAGTATTTATCGTCCTTGTAATGTTAAGCGACTTGAACAAAACATCAAATCGCGCTGTAACCCACACCTATAAAATGGATGAAAACTGAAGTGGTCTACTGTCAGCTCTGATAAAACCCAATTGATGTGTTCTGCTATATTTTTGTGCTTGTTTACCTCCAAATACGATATTAATGGAAACAGGCTGAACTACAGTACCGTGTCCAGCAACAAATTTAAGTATATTAATATGTAAGTCATCTGCAAGGACAAAGTGTGCTTCGTGTTGCTCTCAAAACACATCTGAAAAAGTAAGATTGGGAATCTGTATATATAAAACGTCACTTCTGCATAGACCCGATGACTATATTGGTTTCACATCAAGTTGTCCCCCCCCCACATTTTACAACAAAATTGCGTCCAAGGGTGCGTGAACAGCTGCAATAAATTTGTTTCAACTAGGTCTTGTTAACCATGAAATTCCCTATGATACTGTGATGAAAAAGTTTGCTCCGCCCCCGTTACCTCCCTGTTGAAAGAATAGGGGAAGCAATGCCACCGCTCTCCGCGCGACCCTGAGGGTAACTGAAAAGTAACCTTCACAATCATAGGCTAACTAATATACTCAACGCTGTTGTCCATTTGCAATTAGAAGTTTGCAAAAGTAGTCAGGATTTATTTTAAACATTCCACAAATAAAAATCATCATAATTACCTTCAGAACCACATCAAATCCATTTCAACATGAAGTTTGTCAAACCATCAAAGATCAAATGATTTCCGAAACATCAGATCTGATATCGTAACAAGAACAGGATGCTCTTAAGGTTTATAGCTGCTCCAAAAGCATGCACAGTCAGTGTTGCCACTCTGCATTAACAAGTTTCACCTACAAAAAGAATTAAAAATTCCTACATTTCCCTACACAATCTGAAACAACAAATGCAATCTGCAATCATTTTTAGCTACAACATCTGGCCCCGAAACACGACATACTTTATACGTTGCATAATTCAGAGTGCAAGATCAAAATTACATGTGTAAAACAAGCATCATTGCACTTACAGAAATCACATACTGCGTCTGCATAACCACATGTCATTTTTTTCCAAAAAAATTGTCTTAATATCTTCTAAGATTAGCCAGCACCTTTCGCAATAAATCTTAAGCATAAATCCCTTGAAACTCTCCAGCTGGTTGCAACTCACAAGGAAAAGGTGACAAGATCTCATCAGTGATAGCACCAACAGCTTCAGAATTTTCAAATTTTTCAAAGTATATTTTCCTTGCTTTCCCACGTAAATGCGTAAGTCTTCCAAAGTCACCTGGAAAATTCTCACTACACTTAGATTATTGCTTCCAAAGTGCACACAGTAAGAATATGATCAATATCGCTCAGCTTGTTTTTGTTGTTATTCAAGTGGGAGAAAGTTCTTTCAATCTCAGTAGTGCTTTGAGGTAATGCAGTTATAACACATTGCATAACAACTGTACGTTTCACTGTACAGTATTGTACTTGTACTGCAGTCTTTGCAATTTGGAATAGACTGGGCTACACCTACAGGCTAAGCCTTGGCTTTCACCGAGAATGCAATTCTAGCCACAAGAAACCTTGGCCAGACTGCAGTCCTTGCGTCAAAAATAACCCAGTACCACTAGGATTTATTGCCTTCTAAACTGGTAAAAACGCATTTTCGAGTGCGTTTTGCAAGCGCACGAATAATAAATTGTTGAGCAAACACGTCCGTGAAGTATCACAAACGCAGAAACCAAGCGATAAAAATCATAAACGCAAAAATCCCTACGCATCCCTACAAAATGGCAATTTTTCCCGTAAGGATTCCCTACTCCCTACAAAAGCCTAAAAATCCCTACGATAGGGATTTTTCCCTACGAGTGGCAACACTGTAGTTGCATGCACTCTGAATGCCGGATTCCCGTCCATTGTGACGCAACTATAGAATGAGAACGAAGTGGAAAAGTTCGCAACCCTGGCTATCTGAAAGCATTGTGACGCAACTGTCAGTCAATCCACATGCGGGCACTGGTTGCTGGAGACACAAGCGACGATTTAAAACGTCACTGAGGTTCATAATTGTTCTCTTTGCTAACCTTGGTGACTTTGATGAGATTTTGCAACTGGGTATCAGCGACTGGCATTCGACATTTTGTGAATCGTAATTATTAGTATCCGCTAACATTTGACATTTCGTAATTGTTACGTGACATTCCAACCTCAATTCACGCCCTGAAAATGCTGCGCCCGGGGACAGATGCCTCCCCTTCCACCCTGGCTACGCCACTGTCTTCAAGACAGAATTGTAAGTTTGCTTCAAGTTATGCATACAGCCAAATATACTAAAGTCGAACCAAGCTACAAAAACTGTCATATTGACATATACTTCAAAACAAAAACCGTAGTTGCACATGAAGCGAACTGTTGAAACCAGTGCCATATTTTTCCAAGCATTCAATTCAGTCATACGCAGCTTTACCGGTAGCAGTAGCCAATGCTTCGAAGCCCCAACTGTTTCAAGTGTGTGGCTGATGCTGAGTTTTTTTTTTACCGAATCATCGTGGAACCTATCGATCAGGTCAAAAGCGACCTGAGCCAAATTTTTCCTAATGCTGCTAACTTACTGCAAACAAATCATCCAAAATCAGCGCAAAACAGTTGGAAGAGTAGTTACTATCAACGTGTGCTGACGGAAGAGCTCTTGCGAACTTTTGAACTTTTTCCTTTGGCCACCACTCACGCCAAAGTAGCAAATAGCGGTAAAATCGTGATAGCTCGCTGCCGCATCCGTTATTTCTTTCAAAAAAGAGCGGCGCTCCCGCTGATGCTACTGGAAAATTAGCTCGCTACTGCCCAGCTCTGCCGACTGAAAATAAGCCAGAAAAGGCCAGATTTTCCTGGCTTTTTTTCATTTCCAAAAAACGCGTGTTCAACAAAAGCCAGAATTTCAAAATCTAGCTTCAAAAAAGCCAAATTGGCAACCCTGGAAGCCAGTTGCGAAACTTGCGTGCAGATTGTTCCACTGTTTGACTTTATTGCGTAACAATAACATGGTAACGAACCTTAACGTGTTCACTTCAAATTACGGTGGTGCCACCACCGTTTTTTAGACATGGTTTGACTTCTTTTCTCAAGAAATGTCTGACAACCCTAGGTGGTATCGACGTTTTGCGCCATGCCGCTGTTGAACGCAAGAAATGCAGGGAGAGAGTGAGTTCTGATAGCTGATAGCCACGTACTTTTATAGCCTAGTAAAATGAAGCGTAGTAAGTTTGAAAAACCATTGTTAGTGTGAGACTGAACGCTTGTCCGGTTTATGTGGATGAGCGTTCACCGTGAAAAGTCAGTAAAGGCAAGCAAGGAATTATTGAAAGGGTTTTTGATTGCTTTGGACGGGATTTTAGACGTTTGCAGCTCTTGCTTCTAAGGGATGCTGGCAAATCTTGCTAGGTAAAATAAAGACAAAATTGTGGTTTTGTTAAAGACCATAGCAATTTGCTTCTTTGTAAAAAAGTAATCTGCCGATAGTCCATCTTGTAACTTATCGCAATATACTTGGCTATTGCCGCCAAAGAAAGTGCATTTTCTGTGGCTATTGACGTTAAATGGAGCAAGCGCTTTGTGAATGTCCGTTTGCATTGCATCGTCAGCAAAAAAAAGCCTGCAAAGTATAAGCAAAATTTCAACATTGCCCCCCATGGAAAAATTTCTGCGGACGCCCATGGAAAGGGGTTTGGGGCCATTGTAACGAAAGTTTGCCAATCACTGCTGTACGCAATACTGCTGAACAAAGCTTCAGCAAGCTCAGACTAATTGAAACGTTTCACAGATCAACTAAGACTGATGAAAGGCTAACAAATCTGGCAAGGATATCAATTGAAAGTGAAACTGCTAAAACATTAAATATGACTGAATTGACAGAAACATTTGCATTTTTGGAAACTTGAAAAAAGTCATTCCCTAGCTTGAAACAGCAAATGCTTAAGTCTGTCTGCTTATGCGTTGTGTTGATGCTGTAGAATATGCTCTAAAAAAGTCGATATTTTGATTAGATAATCACAATGCGTTAAATGCAATGTATTGTATATTGGGGGCCCCAACGATCAGGCTCGGGGAGGCCCCCAACCACCTAGCGCCGGCCCTGAGGAGAACTATATGTTGACAAGAATATCCAAAGGCGTACGCAAGGGGGTTGGGGTTAAAACCCCCCTTTGAGCGTGATGTTTTACAAAACTTTATTAACTGCGCAACGGAGATTAACTGTTTTCGCATACTTGTTGCTTGTTAACTTGTCGACTTAACGCAAATACCGCATGTAATAATTGTGTTTTGGTGGGAATTCGGGCTATCATCTGCGTCCAGAAACCACATCACCACTTTTTGCAGACCATCCCTCCACTACGCATGTTTAAGATTGTGTTCCGCGATAGTTCACTTTATCCGAATCAATTGTCTTTATTTTGTCTGCTATGGCTGATCAGCGCAAGCGCTGACCGCACTGGCTACATTAGCAATTTCTGTAGCGTGATACTGTTGCACGAGCACAAAAACAGCCTTTTTTAACATAGAAGCATTCAGGAATTTGATAACGCCTCAGCGGGAAAAAGGAAAACGAATAGTTTGCTGGACTTCTACACAGTCCCATCGCCACGGGGGGCTTTGGTGGGCTCAGCCCCTCCAGACAAAGCTCCAATCCCCCCCAAACTGAAATATGAAACACTACATATTAGTGGAATTTATGTCAAATTTGAATGTCGAGCCCCCCTTGCACGAACGTAAAGCCTCCCTGTTGACCACTTTCTGACGTCGGTTCTGCTTCTATACATAATAAAAAAATTGAAAGTTTTCTTGCGTATTTCATGCGCATTCTCAATTCTTGTGTTGTTTAGCAAGATTCGATCTTGCAAACCGGGGTGTGCACCAGCCGGTCCAGCCACACACTTTCTATGCTCGACTGCTCGTATTGGACAAGACAAAAGCGCGGCTTCATTTTGCAGCTGTAAATTGCTCGGACGCAGTGATGAGTGTGTTTTACTACCCTGTTTTAACGCGCAGCCTGATACTTTGCAGTTATGATCTGCTGTGTCGTAGCGTTGATTTGATTTTCCTCCGATATGCTAGCTTGGAGGGCTGATAGTTTATATTCAGCAAGGGCGTGCGCAAGGGAGGTTTTGGGACTAAACCCATTGAGCTTGATATTTAAGGAAAACCTTATTACCTGCGCAAAGTAGACTAATTGTTATCGCATACTTTTTGCTTGTTAATTTGTCGACGTAATGTAAATACCACGGAATGAATTTCATGCAAATTTTAAGGAACATTGTAAATGCGGCAAAAAGTATTAATTATATTTGAGGGAATTCTCCGTTATCGTCTGCGTCCAGAAACTATCTCACCACTTTCTGCAGGCCTTTCGTCCACTACGCATGTTTAAGATTGTATTCCGCGATAGTTCACTTTATCCGAAACAATTGCCTTTATTTTGTCTGCTAAGGCTGAACAGCACAAACGCTGACCGTATTGGCTACATTACCAATTTCTGTAGCATGAAAAAACTGTTGCACGAGCTCACAAACCGCAGTTGTTAACACAGAAGCATTAAGTCATTTGATAATGTCTCAGCATGGAAAAAGGAAAATTAACGTTTGCTGGACTTCCAGGCACGTAACCAGCTTTGGACACCAGGGGGGGCGAAGAGTTTTCCAGGAGCGGGACAATTTTTAAAGCTATGTCTAATAGTTTCAAAATACGTCCAACACATTTTGCTGTGGGGACGAAAATTTTTCTAGGGGAGGCTTCGTCCCCCTCTGGGTACGGACCTGTGGACTATACATCACAAAAAACAAACGTTTTCTTGCGTACTTTATGCGCATTCTCAATTCTTGTGTAGTTTAGTAAAATTCGATCTCGCAAACCAGGGTGTGCGCCAGCCAGTCCAGCCGCACGCCTTCAATGCTCAACTGCTCGCATTTGACGAGACCTTAGCGCAGCCTCATTTTGTAGTTGTAAATTGCTCTGACGTAGGGATGAGTGTGTTTCACTCCCCTGTTTTAACGCGCAGCCTGATATTTTTGCAGTTATGAACTGCTGTGTCGTAGCGTTTATGTTTTTTTCTCCGATAGCCTAACTTGGAGCGTTCATAATTTATACTCAGTGCAATGATACATAAAATAAGGGTGTGGATGTAGAAAAATGTGCATATTATGTCAACAAACTTTGCCAAAGCGTTGGTTTGGAAACAGGAAAATGACGTCAAATTGTGACGTCACAAACAGCGCACACCAAATACAAATGGCCACCATGTGACCCTGAACCAAAAACCCCATGAAAATTTTCTGCGTACGCCACTGAGAATATCGGACAACTTACTAAAGTCAGAACACCCCGCAGGTTAAAAAACTGAGCAGATAAATTACGAAAACTCATCACAGAAAATATACCTTTGCACTGAGTGCTAAGTGAGAACTCAGAACTGAACCAGATAAAGACGTATTCCAACAAGTCTGCATACATGGCCCATGCCGTCACTTTCGCGGCGATCAGAACGACGAAGACACGAGAACATTTTGCGGAAAGTTCTTATACTTTCGCAATTGCGAGTACAGACAATGCACAACACAAGAATTGTCTTTCCAGTGGCAGTGACGATCGCCTGGGCAGAAATATGTTTAGGGTGTTGAAGAGATCGCCCATTTCTCAACCGCACACACTTGGTCTTCGACGAGGTTATTCCGATAGGAAGGCAGTAGGCAAACACGACCGGACTCCGACGAAGATTGCATCCGAAAAGGAGAATTTCCCTGCTACACTCATTATGACGAGCGCTTGGCCAGACTGAAGCAAGTTCCAATTTTTAAGGGCTTAGCACGACCTTCGAACCACACGAACAACGACCTACCAGACATGAAACGAGCGCTCTAACCACTAGGCCACACGTCCGGTGGTCTGCATAGATATATTCTAACAAGCCACGCATTTTACCACTATGTGAAAAATTCCTGTATAACAGTCCTTTGATTAAGCTATTCACTCGGACACGTTGATCACAGTCTCACAGTGACAATGGATTTTTCAAACTTGTGGAAGCACTGCTACAGATTTACTCATGCTTCTTTTCACCCAATGTAAAACTATACGTGGCTTATCGCTATCAGCACTCAGCAGTGTCACTGTCTCGCTGCGTTACCTTTCAAGATATCTGTGTTCAACAGTCACATGCAGGTCTCATATTCAGTGATTTCAAATAAATCAGATTGCACACCAAAAAAGGCATTACAATAACATCCTAGAAAGCTTTCGTTACGAACAAAATATGCGAGTGTGCTTATTTGTACAGAAACGATAATCGAATACTGATATAATTAGCTGCGAAATGCTTGTCGTGATCGTGAGGGTATCCGTCCTAGATCAAACAAAGTGCTGTTGTCCACTAGATAATGGAACAGTTAGGTGTAAATGTTGTCAAACTTTCATCCAAAACTGCAGTCAGACAGAACGGTTCAAGTTTTTTTGCGTGATATTTCGTCGACAACATTTTTTTCTCAACAGTGTACGTTTCGATCTGCAAGAGAGTGTAGACATATCTTTCCTCAGTGCATATGTGAATGGACGATTTGTGCAGTGAAGATGGTCAGAGTATCTAAAAAAGTTTGTTGGGTAGTGTCACGGCAGCAAAATGATCGTTTTTTTGTGATACAACTTTCTGTTTGAACAAATTAACTGCTTACGAACCGCCGTACATGGTCACCCCCAATTGCCTCTGATGTGTAGGCTGCCAAATCGCGCAGTATCAGTTTTGATGTTTTTGATCAGTGCTTCTGCAAAGTTGAAACGAGACCATGTGAAATGCTACGCAGTTGCGCTTAGTGTTTAGGGGGGTCGCGGTGACTACTTTGCCCGGGGCCTCACGTTCATTGAATCCGGCCCTGTTGTGAAGCCTATGTGATTTAGCACAATACGTTGATGTACGATTTTCAGCAACTAAGGTGCAATCCAACTGAATGTGTTTTCACTCTTTGTACATGCGTCAAAAAACTGTTAATCACTGCTTCTCATATATAAGTTAGGTGGTTGCACATTATAGGCTACATTAATGCACCATAAGTTAGAGTATATGCAGTGGTGGCATTCAAAAGTGTTTTCAGTCTTTGCAGTCTTAACTAGCAGCAGTAACAACCACGTTCCATCAATAAAGAGTGAGACATGGTACAAGCGCAAATATGACCCCCCAGCATGAGAATTGGGCACATTTGATAAAGTTCGATAATGAGAAGAAATTCATCGTTCTTTCAAACAAGAGAATTGTTTGCTAACAATTTAATGTATAAGCCGTTTTTACAATTCTCGTGCGCAAGCAAGGAATATCTGGCAAAAATGAACAACCTGCCCAACCACCGTGGCACGCGGCCCCACGCAGCTGCATCGGTTGCTTTGGCTTAAGGCCGGCCCTGCGCGTCTCAAACGCCTTATTGCAATTTAAAATACAAATTCAGTAGCCTACCAATTGGCAAGCTGCAACTGCACGCTAAATTTTCGAAAAGATAAATATAATAAAACATACGTACCAAAACGGTGTACGTTCCACAGCTCAGATCTCGGTCTAAGTTTAACAGAAAACTGGTTGTTACGTTTAGCAGAATTTGGTCTATACACATGATGGCCGAATTGTCACTAAATATTTTGACCCGAGCTGCACTTTTATCGTACGCTAGGCGCGGCAAAAACAGAAAAGCAACTCCTTTGTCACAACTCTTACGAAACTAGGAAAACAGACACAAGTTGTGTGGGCATCCTGTTAGCACACGTAAGACACCAAGATAAGCGGAAATTGATGGTTACTCAACTCATTACGAGGATTCTGATTCTCACACTGGGGAATTGCGAAGCGATACCTACTAAAGAAATGGCACTACTATCCGTCAAAAGCTGTTCATTAACGTTAGACTTTAAGTGGGCGTCTGAGGTGAATCACACTCTCTCAAACTAGAGCAGTGGTTCCCAAACTTGTTCGTACTTTTACTCAAATCAAGGTAGCGATTATGTCTTATTATCCTCAACAAAAACTTTTCGCATTTCATATGGAAAATTTCTTTTCTAGTGATAGCTCATAATACAGCACAACACTGTGGTTTTGGTTCCACGTTACCCTCTGAAGAACCGCATATTTCCCCCCGGGGATAATTTATCCCCAGTTTGGGAACCACTGAACTAGAGAGTTGCACGTATTAAAATATTGGTCACCGGACGAACACAGCTTGAAGTCATCAAACAATCAACTGTCTTTGCAGCACAACCGCAATAACAAAAGGGTACTTTGTGAACCAAGAAGAAAATGTCCTTTATTAAAAGGTGTAGTGTGGTCACAGCTATAACAATTGCACGTTGTCTTATTTTCTGATGGAAATGGTCATAAAGGTACAACATCACAGAAATGAGAAATAGGTCTAAGCTTTTCAATTCAGAGAAACAAAAAGGAAATCCATGGATAAAAATACGGGTGTTCTGAAGCATGTATTTATCAACATCATTTTTGAAAAACTTGAGCTTTTGTGTATGGCACATCTGCTTATGCACTAGACAAACATTGCTACTAGGAACAACTTGCGTGCTTCAACTTACAGGCTCACCAGTACCACTTGCAACAGCAACAAATCTGTCCAGGAGACCTTTACATTTTTCTTTATCCTTTGTTCCTTTCTCGTTCTTTCTGCTGCTCCACTTGCGACTTGGATACTCTCTGTTCAACTACGGCATTTTCATAAAATTATCAATAAACCAAATACTTCAATATCTCAAAAACATCATTTGGTATAAAAAGTTATCATCTGGCATAAATATTTGCTCTTATTTGATAGGCTCTTTTCAGAAAATTTTGGAAGAAATTTCAACCCACATTATTTGAGTATAGAAGTTGATTTGAAGCTTTTCTTTATTTGCACACTGAAGATGGTGGTTGGGGCCCTTTGAAAGTATAGTACTTACCACAGGCGTATGGGAAGGCATTTACTGGGGGGGGGCGGAAAACATTTGCCCTGAAAATAACAATTTGCCCTAAAAATAGACTATTTGCCCTGAAACTAACTTTTTAGTTTAATCCGAATGGGGCCTGAAACCTTATGTAAATCTGTTCTATACAGTTGAATTCGTTTATAACGGCTTCCTCTGTAACGTCAATTCGCCCATAACGTTACATTTGTTTGGTCGCGATGGCATCTTTTATATGCATTTCAATTCGCTTATAATGTCAATTCGGCAATAACGTTCTTCATGCAATCCCTAGAGGTGATGTTATAGGCAAATCCTGTAGTTACCTTGCTTGTTAACTCAAGGGGTTGAAGTTCTTTGCGTGTTGTGTTCTTCCAGATGAAAAAATTTACGGTAATTACTTTTAGTGATGCAAATATGTACGCGAATTCGATGACGCAACGCAATGTTTCAAAAGCGACTGTTCCGGATCGTATGGTCTGACTCCCTAAACCTGCCTGTGTTATTGCTGCTGTGCGCTTGAGCAAGGCACAGACGCGCACTCAAAGGAGCCAAGCAATCTGCACATCCGTGCTGCTCGCTTCTAAAACTCCTGTTAATCAAAAAAGTCTATCACCTTAAAGCCCTGCACCTCTACCCAGCGCAAACTCAAAAACGAACAAAGAAAGAAATGCCGAATTCTTATATCAAGCTGTTGAACTACCGACATCCGATTGTTCGATTTTTACAGTAAATGAGGGCTTGGTCCAGATCAAAGTCACTATAACCAATCGTGACTTTGGTCCAGATTACAAACTACACTCGCCCAAATTGCACGGATCGCCCCCAAGTGAATATAGACTGTATTGAAAATTTTTTCACCGTTCACGATTTTTGAGCAACTTGCGCTTGCCCTGAAAAACAGAGTTTCCCCTGAAATTATTCACTGTATTGAACATGTATTTTTTATTATTCAGGAGTTTTGAGCAACTTTGTGCTTTGGTACACGAAAAAGGGAAGTGCTGAATAGCCTCATAATAAATATCACGGCCAAAGCAAACGATACAACTGACATCTTGCAAACGTTTCGACAACTACTGTTATCATCCTTTTGCTATGCACTGAGGATGATAACAGTAGTTATCGAAACGTTTGCAAGATGTCAGTTGTATCGTTTGCTTTGGCCGTGATATTTATTATAACTTTGTGCTTGCCCTGAAAAACAGAGTTGCCCTGGAATTTTTCACTGTATTAAATATACTTTTTACATTCAGGCGTTTTGAGCAACTTGTGCTTGCCCTGAAAAACAGAGTTACCCTGGAATTTTTCACTGTATCGAAATATATTTCATCATTCAGGATTTTTGAGCAACTAGCGCTTGTCCTGAAAACTGAGTTTGCCCTGAAATTTTTAAAACCCGGGGCGGCGGCGGCCCCCCCCCCCGACTCCCCGCCTCGTAAGCCTATGACTGCAAAAATATCATGTTGCGCGTTAAAACAGAAGAGCAAACCACACATCAATGCGTCAGAGAAATTGCAACTGAAAAATGAGGCTGCGCTTATGTCTCGTCGAATACAAGCAGTCGAAAATAGAAAATGTGTGACTGGTCTGACTGACGCACACCCCGGTTTGCAAGATCGTTACTTGCTAAATCACACCAGACTTGAAGATGCGCATAAAGTACGCAAGAAAACTTTTGATTTTTTGTTAGCCTATGTATAGAAGTCCAGCAAACTGTTAGTTTTCCTTTTCCCTGCTGAGACGTTATCAAATTCCTGAATACTTCTCTGTTACCAATACCAACTGCTGTTTTTGAGCTCGTGCAACAGTTCTATCATGCTACAGAAATTGGTAATGTAGCCAATGCGGTAAGCACTTGCGATGGTCAGCCATAACAGACAAAATAAAGGCAATTGTTTCGGATAAAGAGAACTAACGCGGAACACAATCTCAAATATGCGTAGTGGACGAAAGGTCTGCGAAAAGTGGTGAGATGGTTTCTGGACGCAGAAGATCACCCAGATTCCCACCAAAGCCTATTATTATTAGTTTTTGGCCCATTTACAATGTTACTTGAAATATGAATGCAAAATCATTCCGTGGTATTTGCATTAAGTCGACAAATAAACAAGCAAGAAGTATGCAAAAAGAATAAACTCTTTTGCGCAGGTGAAAAGTTGTAAAATATCAAGCTCAAGCTATGATTGTGTTGGCCTCAAATACCAAAAAAGAGAAACTTGAAAATCTTGATTCTGAAACACAAATAAAACCGTAGCCCGGATCCGATTTGCTCAAAATGGGCTGACTCTTGCCGGACTCGAGTCCTGAATCTGTATGCTGTATACCTCGGCAAATCAAGATGCTAAATGGAAAATTGTGTAATGTGCAACTTTTTCCAAGAGTATGAAATCTGAAACCTCGAAATATTGAGCAAAGCGTGTCGGATGTCCTTATCCGTTCCGGTTCCCGTTTGAAAGCACTTTGTGGATATCTGTTTGCGGTTGTAAACTCACCATCCTGCCGGATATTCAACCGGCAAACCGGATAGTGATAATCTCTGTTCCAAACAAGCGAAACCTGATATCCAGGGGCGGAGCTAGGAGGTGCCAGGGGGGGTCACTTCCCCCCCAAGATTTTGCCTGCCCCCCAAAAAATTTTTCAGGTCTCTTTCTGAAAGCCCTACACAGACCATTGACAGTTCCCCTTGTTGCAAACTGGCCCCTCCAGTGGCCGCCCAAATGAAAATGTCTGGATCCGCGCCTGCTGATGTCCTTCCTGGAAAATACTGAATCTAAACCGGTGATAATTAACAAATTTTAATTAAGACTTGTCTCCTATTTTCGCGCTGAACAATTTGCTGTCCGTTTATAATAATGTACTTGTAACAGTTTTTTATAGACTCGTAGTTAATCCAAGTACGCAGCACGGTAAATCAGTTGAAGAACATGGAGGTTTTCCGCTTGGTGACGCGCAAACCAATAACAACGTTTTGAAAAATTCATTTTGCAGCCGTTTTAGGTTTGACTGATGTACTCACGTAGTTGGGTTGTGTTCCATCGCAAAAATGATTCCTGAAAGCGTAGCTATACGGCAGAGGGGAGCATATGATTTTGAAAGCTGTTATGCAAATCTATGTGCTTTGCAAGACACTGTACCATTAGTACACGTAACTGCTCATTTGAAGCAAGGCGTAGTGGATATAAATGGCGACAAAGTGCGTATGGTGGACTGGGCTCCGATTTTGAATACCATTAAGATAAACAAAAGTTTACGCTACCTTGCTTTGCGGAGTTACTTTCAACAATCATCTGTAGGAAATGGAAAAAAGGCACATTATTTTAAACGCAGAACCCCTGCCATTTGCATGAAAGATGTAACATTGTGGGTATCGAAGGCAGTCTGTGCTTGCTTATCTGTCACAAAAGCTTTACGTTGCATTGATCTTCAAGGTGTGCCTTTGCGAGAGAAAGATGTACAGATCTTATCCAAAGGTGTTTCCAAAAATATATCTCTCACCCACATTCTATTCGATTATTGTCAAATATCTGATTCTGGTGTGAACATTTTGTGTCAAGCTCTTAAAAACCATCTTTCTGTGACCCACGTAAGTTTGGCAGGGTGTAATATAACACCTGTTGGTGTTGAATCAATTTGTAATCTCATTAAGCACCAGTCAACACAAAGATATAGTGATGCTTGGGCTGAAAGCTTAAGATACCGGGTGCCAAACCTTGATTGCATGGGAGGAATTCGTCGCATCACGTTAAATTCAAACCCACTGATTGGAGATGCTGGTTCTGCATTGTTTGCTGAAGCATTGAAAGATGACTTGTGGCTAAAAGCATTGGATTTACAGCAGTGTGGTCTTAGTTCCAATGGTGCAATTAGTTTGCTTAATATTTTAGAATACAACACCACACTCTGTGTTCTAGATGTTAGAAGGAACCCCATGGTTGACACAACAGTTCTAAGAGAAGTTTTGGGAAAAGTCTTACAAAATGCTGACGAAAAAAGTGAGATGGATTTCCCTTGGATCAAAGAAGAGTTACCAAAAGATCCATACAAAACAAAGCGATATCATCCTAGCAGAAATCTCAACCGAACATTTTGTAAAAAGAGTGTGGTCTCAAAAAAAGGCAGTTCGGCAGAAACAGCATTTGATAAAGTTTCACCTGGTCACAAAGGGTATGTACCTTGGAGAACTGCAGTACGAGCAGCTAGACGCAAACGTGGTTATTCTGATGATGAAAGTGATGAATCAGTAGAAGCAGTTACTATTGTCAAGAATAAAGAACTTGCTTCTGTTCAAGCAATTGTGGCAGGTACGTCTACGATATCAAGTGATGATGGAGTTGTTTTAGCTAATACTGGCGCTGCAGAAACACATACCAGAAAACTAAAAATTGAATTGATGGATATGCGCAGAAGATTGCACTGTGCTGAAGAAAATGAAACTCGGCTTAATTCTAAGATAATCGCCTTGGAAATTGAAAATGCTCAACTTAAGCAAGAACTGAACACATCTCTTGAAAATTCAAGATTAAAATCACAGATTGATGATGAAGTCCTGCTAGATAGCATTGATCAATCCTTTAACAAATTTCATGAGTTTCTTAATATGCTTAGTGATTTGGGGTTGGGATCACTTGCTGAAGCTGCTGGGCTTGATCAGTTGTGTAACCCATTTGGAAATGCTGTTGAAAAAGATTCTCTTCCTAAGATAGTTGAAAATCAAAATATTCAAGAAACTCAGCCTGTAAATGAACCTATTGTCATTCAAGGCTCAAATCCTAGTCTTGAACCAAGCCAGGTTGATGTAAATTCTAAATTAAGTGCCTCTTTCAACGACAGAGATATTGGTGCGAGGAGCATTACTGAATAGTTCCATGACATTTTTAATTTTCTGTGATCCATGTAAGGTCATGCAAGTGCAACCAATTTTTCAAGCTGGATATTCACTTTGGTGTTTAATGTGCAGGTTACCACAATTGACATGCCTTGTTCCAACTATTTGTGACATGATGCAAGTAAAGCTTTTCTGAGAATTGTTTGTTTTTTTGGTTTGTTTTATGGCAAACATTGCCAAATTATTACATAGTTATCAAATACAGTATATTCTTAGCTTGTCAAAACTGAAATCCGTTGAAGATCAGCTGATTTATTTGCTTTTGCAGTGAGGCTGCATCCAGATGTTGTTTAATTGTTGATACATCATTGACATAGTAATCCTATGTAATGTGTTGACAGTGTATTGCAAGTGAGAGGCTTATGCAATTTTTAGATATGATTTATGCTGATTTCTTTGCAATGTTACGCTTTTATTTGTAAAAAAGGCAGTTTGTGTGATTTTTTATACTTCCATAAAACACTAAGGCTAAAAACAGTTACTTGTTTCCATAAAGTGCTTCACAGTTAAAGAACATTTGAAGCAAAACTGTACCTGGTACTATCCCTAAACATATATTGATTTGCATGAAAAAAATCACAGTTTTTAGTTTTTCAAGAGTATCTTTGCACTTAAGTTATATTAACTGAAAAGATGTCACAGCCGAAAAGGTAGCTTGCACTTACTAAAACTTCTGAAAAATAAATTTGATGTTTTATCCCCCTAACACTTTCAACACCGGGTGCATCACTGGACAACTCGCTTGATGATTGTAATCAAATATATCAGGCTATGACTTTCCACGTCTCTTGGCGATCATGACTACAACTGATATCAATTGAGATTAAGGCAAGATTAACCAGCTACTGGCAATTGTTGCGTTTGATCTGCCTGCTAATGCCCTTACCTGTTTTTCATGTCTGTCTACACTGCAATGAACTGCATCACAGGACTGCACAATACCCAGCACATTTTATTCTCTCAAACCACCTGTTATCAAAAGCATTAAGGCCCCTGAAAAACTTTCGACTGGGTTTTTCACCCCTGTTACAAACATGAAAAATAAATACTTTATGTACTCATTTTCAGCAGTATTATATCTACATGACCAACCAAGTGTCATGAAACATTTCATCTTAACCTTTGCTTGTGATGTTATGTATTAAATTGAGAGAGAGCTTTGCACATCTGGGTTCTAGGTTTGATAATTAAAGTTTGCAGCTTCAGAGTTGCATACAATTGGTTCTGGTTTCTGTCCAAAAACATGGATATACAAATGTATTTGCCTAGATCCCCAGGTCAAAAGATAATTTAAATGCACATTATCATTGTACTTCTATGACTGTAGAAATGGCATTTGATTTTTTTATACCATAACGAGTCTGTTTTTTGTTAACCTAGAATTTTATGCCAGACCATATTTTGTTTGGAAAAATAAATCAGATTTTAACTGCTGCATCAATGATGCCTGAAATTGTTTTTTTTTAACCTTTGCATTTTCCTGTCCATCAAGTTTCATATTTGTCATAAGGTGACATTAGTGTTCAGGTTTGCATGTTGTCTATGTAACTGGCATAGAATTAGCTGTGTTGTTATTACTGTGTGTATAGGCTATGGCATTGTTGTGCAGCTTGCGGGTGTTTGGTTGTAAATGATTACAAAATATATTGGTGGTGCTTCAGTATGAGGAAAATCATAACTCAACTTGATAAAAGCGTTAGCTAACAATGAATCCATAGTTTTTTAAATTGTCTCATTAATTGGTATTAAAATGACATGCTGGCATGCTCAGTAATTCAGATGCTTGGGTTGTGTCTGCGCAATGCCTAACCTGAAAAGTTACGGCGTTTGTAAAGATTGACTGACTTCTCAACATCTTAATCCTGAACTGGTTCCTCAACCCAAGCACATTAGTCCTTGATTTTTTTCAAGAATGTTGTGCTGTGGTGTGCCTACCGCATTGGAAACGATATCTAAGTGCAATCTTTTCTTGCAACTCTTCATTATTTCACGAGATTTGCAAGCAGGTTATGTCGATCTTCATTTTTCGTTAACCCATATCATGCAGTGCACACCCTTGATTTTTTTCTATCTATCGTAGTCAAATAGTGACTGTTGAAGTAGCGTTTGACCATTCCTGTTTTATATTATGAAAGCTTTAAATCCTGCTGTGCAAATCTTTTGCCTGTCGATTGCTGGCACCAGCCTGCATCATAGATTTGTGGCGTCTTCGTGCTTCCAGCATATTGAGGCCACCATCGTTGTCCGATGAACGACAGCGGCGCAGCGCAAACAGGTTGTCGCATGACTTCTGCGCTCTGGTCTGTCCATCATTAGGAAAGTTAGCTCTGACAAGCTTGGCACAGCCACCAAAGTCTAGCCAATGCGACTGCAAACCTGTTCAAATATCTGACGAAAGCATTTGTGAATGATCAAAGCACTGATTTTTAGAAGCAAAAGATTTTAACCGCATTTTAAACTATGTTGTGTTGGCAATTTGCATTTGGTTTCATTTACAATTATGGCTTTGCACGACGTTTATCGCAACTGTGCAGTTGCATGCTTTGTGCTTTGACTATTGAAATCTATGAACAGCTTACCGTATTTCAGTGCGTACTGTGATTTTTGACATCGACCTCTCACAACTGTATTTACTTTTTGCGTAATACATCGTATTTTTTGTTTACTGTATGCAGTCGGTCAACCTGCCTTATTCGGAACGGTGACGAGCAGCGTTGAGGTTTTATGCACTATGCAGGCAGTGGGTGGCGAATGGTGCTGTTGAAATATCAAAGAGTTACGCTGTGCTTGTGCCTTAAAAAACGCAATAGGGTTCGAAGGAGGTTCTGGCAAAGACATTTTCCGGGATACTGTACTGACAACAATAAGAGGTTTCAGCGAGTGCTGAAAAATATAAGATGTGTCCGTGAGGAGGCGGAAAATAAAGAAGTTTTGGTATGTCGCATGTCGAAACTGCAAAATATACGAGATCGCTGATGGGAAACGCCAAATATAAGAGGTTTTGGAATGTAGCATATCGAAACTGCCAAACATGAAAGGTACATGAGAGGAAACGCCAAATGTAATACGGTTTCGAATGTAGCATGTCGAAACGGACAAATATAAGAAGCTTGGAAGAAACGCCAAAATATAAGAGATTTTCGTGTATGGCTAATTTTTCCCATCCAAAGTGATAATCACATCAGTGGCAGATGAAGAGTCTGCTGGCCATATGCCACATTTTAATAAATGACAGAATTTGGAATCATCCACAAGGGAAGACCGTACAGTGTAGCAGCAAAAATATATTACTAAATACTCTGAACAGACACATTTTGAGAGTTCTGTAATAGCAATAATTAGCTTGCACATTCCCATCCGCATGCCAGCTACATTACGTATTTCAGGGCCGGCCTTGGCAAGTGCGGGGCCCGATTGGAGGAAGCACTTTTGCGGGGTCCTACTCAGTGGCTTGTGCAGAAAGTTTTTGAAGGGGGTCATAATGGTAGAAATCATAAGTGATGTGAAAGAGCGAGACCGGAAGATGTAATGCCAATTTAGGGGACGTGTCTGGAGCATGCCACCCAGTTTCACCTCTCCAGCAGAGACTTTCCATGTCCGTTCCATGGACATCTCCGTAACACCCAATAAATCCTCGAGTTACTGCACTCAATACCTCGTCTCTGGTCAGGTACCTACCGCGGGTACGGCAGGCCAATTGGCCATGTTTTAAGCGAAATCAACAACATGCTTGATATGACCAGCCAGCAAAGATAAGATATCACAGCTTAGCTACAAAACACCAACAAACGAAAACGTGTGGCAACAAGCCGCCCCCTGGATTTTGGAATTTGATATTTTCCTATAACTTTTTAGTAGAAAAATGTTTGTGTCTTGGTTTCAAATTTGTAAAATGAAATTTCACCACTGTTGGCCCACTCCTGAAAAAATGCGTTTGCCCACCACCTGGCAAAATCCACTATTTCCCCCACTGGAAAAAAATTTTCCGAAGCCTATGCTGCTTTGTGTGATGGTAAGGGCTTCTCAAACATTTTTGCGCATGTCCCACTAACCTTCTAACGCAGTGTTTCTCAAACTTTTTTATTCCATCGCCCCCTTTTCACTGTCGACATGTCGTTTTCGCCCCCAACGCCTGATAAAGCAAACACAAGTAACTTCAAATAATTTTATTTAAAGAACGTATCAAATAGCTGAACTAAGCAATTGTATTACGACCCTAATATTACGTTCAGAATTCTTGTGAAAATACCTCGTAATCCAGGGCTACGAAGCCGGTGCTGGGTATTTTGCTCGGAGCCGGAGTTTAAAATAAAAATCAGAAGGAGCCGGATCTCAGTTTAAAATTTAGGACCAGAACTGGAGCTATGGCCATTAGAGAGGTAGCTCAGGGTCACTTCCTAGATACTAACGGTTTTGCTAAACACTTATGAGTGCTCTTTATAACACACTAGACGCGATTGCTACGAATTACGACACCACACTGCAACAATGGATCTGCAAGTCTTTGATGTTTCTTTGGTTTAACAATCGCTAAGGCAGTGACATCCTAGCTGGCAGGCGTGGTGTTATTGGTTGAACAATGGTTCTCAAACACTGTTCTAAGTGCCGCATGCAGCTCCAAAGCAACCTTTGTGCGGCTTTTATTAATCTTTCTGTGTCAGATTCTATTTGAATAAGAGCTGATGACGCCTACTTCGTAGGCGAAATATATTCTCTGTAGGAGCTTGGTGTCTAATTCTTTGCTGGGAAAGGATTCCGTTCGTTAGGCAGTGTCTTTCAGTAACACCTCAAACATTTTGTGCAACAGGCTTCGTTAGTGCAATAAAAAAAAATGTGTCAATTGACTTGTGGAAAAAAATTTTAGTGCGGCCTTCTAACAAAATCGAAGGTCTGGATTTGGCTCCCTTCAGTGAAATGGTTGTGAACCACTGTTGTAGAAGTAAAAACAAACGTAACTACCACAGCATCTTACTTTCTAATCAGAATGATCAAACCGGGTCTGTACTAGTGTAGCGATCTAAAAAGAACTGAGCTATAATTTGAATAGGTAAATAATAAAATGTCCATAGCTTTTGTAGCTGTGTAATCACGCTGTTAGCAGGGAGTATAATTAAAATATAACACCATTGCAGATTTAATCGTGAAATGCACAGCACGCCATTGTAAAGTATGAATTTTTATCAGAAATCATTAGGCGTACTAGCAAGGTTTACTAGATTACTGGCAAAGTTCACTGGGAAATATTACGTTTACAAGCAGTAGCGCAACATGAAAGTTATAAATAATTGGTAACAAACTAGCAATGCTTTGCATAGCAGTACATTGCCAGGAGAGTTTGAAAATCAATGTAAACAAATGTGGACTTTTCTGGAAGTTTTCATCCGTGGAAATAATCTGTTTTCAGCACAGTAACCATCAGTCTTATTTTCTCCTAAGCTTTGCGTGCTAAACTGTGCTTTACTTGCGATTCATCACTGCTTATTTTGAGTGTAAAAAATAACAAATCAGAAGTTTTCAGGTATTTTTAAAAAGTCAAATGTGAATTTCTTCTCATATTATTTCTTTGAAAAAGGGACTTTTCAAACACATCTTCGCATTTGTGTTAATGCAAATGTGTGCGTGTTTGAAAGAGCACACGAGAGTCGACTATGTGTTTTGCGCTCTTTGCATGGTTTGCCCGGGCAGCGCTGTTAGCTGAAACCGCCAAGGCTGCAACAAGCAAAGCATGCAACGAGTGCAAAACACCTAGTCAGTTGGGACTTTTCTGCTTATAAATGCTCTGACACAAAAACCAACAGCTCCGGACGCGGAGCCGGAACTGTGTCATTTTTACGACAGCTTCGCAGCCCTGAATAATCCACGCTGTAACCGGGCACATAGACGATCCAGAGTAAAAATTTAACAGATAAATTGCTGTAGCAACAACCTCCAACGATTATATCTTATTAAAAAAATTGCAAGAAACAAACAAGTCATAATATTAGGCTACTGAAGTTAACTCAGTGAGAGATTAGTGGTTGAGCATTTTCGCCCCCTTTATGTTATTTCGCCCCCCTGTCGCCCCCTTGCCATTCAAAATCACCCCCAAGGGGTCGATTCCGCCCACTTTGAGAAACGCTGTTCTAACGCATCATTTCGCGACACCTTATCTATGCTGTTGTAGTAATACTAATACAATTGTACAAATAGGATAATGTTTTTTCAGTTTTCAGTTAACCGAATCATTTTGGACCTGGAGCCATAAGTTTTTGGATGTTGGAGCCAGATCTGTAGCTAAAAATGTTACATGTCTGGAGTTGGAGCCCGAGCCTGAAATTTGAGTTCCGGATCCGCTATTGCAGTCTACGATAGGCTACAGAAATTGCATTTGCTAAGATAAACTTATTTTTGTGCTTTAACGTTAGCAAAGTCAATAAGAATTTTTTCCAAAGCACTTGCGAATTTCGGACTCAATGGACATAATTGCCAAACTATTTAGGTGCTTTCGTTGGATTGATGAGCTCAAATAAGTTTTAATTACTTTCAGGTTAGAAAAACTCCTTTTTCCCGATTTCACGGTAAGGGGGATCTAAGACAATAAAGAAATTAGGGAAAGAGGTTGCCTTATCCGATCTCTACGAAGAAAATGAATAAAATATTTAGCATATCTAGTCATTCTGCTCTTTGCAAAGCGGCGTCCCAAACAAACATACTGTTGCTCGTCTAAGTCAAACATTTTGCCCCCCCAAAATTTTGGGCTGGCAATGCCACTGCTATCGAACCGTATGTTTTAGCAACTATTAAAACTTTACCTGCCAAGTACGAAACGCTTGCAACTGAAACGGAAACAGCTTCAAACCCAAGCTTTCTCTGCTTAAACTAGCTGCTACTGAAAAACTATACCGCACGTTATCGCAACACAGACCACTGCTACGATTCCACAGAACGAATTCTGATGAAAAAGAGTGTTAAAACCACGCAATTCACTTTGGTTTTTGTTGGCAACAGATCTCACGCTTAAAAAACACTGCATGCGGGTCCCGCGCCGGCAATACATAAGCAGCTTCAATAGAAAGTGTAAGTTTGTGTAGGTTAGTAGTGTTGCAGTTGACTGCATCGCCTTGAACTACTTAGGCAAGCACAAGCGAAAGATGGCATTTCGGGGCATTAACTAACAGGAAAGCAGAGATGAGCATTGGACTGGACTTGGATTGGACTGGATCCGGACCATGACGAATTTTGTTGAATTTGGATTGGATCCGGACTGTAAATTGCTTCATAAATTTAGGATTCGGGCCGGATTTGTACTGAATTAATGGAAAAGAATTGCGACGTTTTTGTTATGAAAAAGCTGTATTTTGTTAATATTTTGGACTTTATCTGGACTTGGATTTAAATTTTTTTAACCTTTTTGGACTATGGTTTGGACTTGGACTGAGTTTTCAATATTCAGGACTGGATCTGGATCGCCAAATTTGACAGTCCGCTCATCTCTGCAGGAAAGCAACCAGCAGCAACAGAGATCCATCACTACTTCTAGGTTGCACTATCATTATATAGCGATAAGTGAACTACGATAATTCGCTTGTGATGGCTATCACAGTGACTTGCTGCTCATGGGCACCATCTAGCGGTGACCATTTATTTTCATGTGGCGCCATCTCCAGGCCGCCACATCACTTCCTCTCCATTAACTTGAAGTTCTATCACTTTTATCATCCATACTTTAACTCTCAATTTACAAGTTCGACCCTTGCTCTTTGGTTCAAGAGGATCATCAACGGAGGATGTTACTGAGAGGGGCTTATGGCCTATCTCTCAAGTCCCTCATCGGGTGCCATTTGTTGCAGTTGACTGCATCTCCTTGAACTACTTAGGCAAGCACAAGCGAAAGATGGCAATTCGGGGCATTAATTAACAGGAAAGCAATCAGCAGCAATAGAGATTCATCACTGGCTTCACTCTACTACTACTAGGTTGCACTATCATTATATAGGGATAAGTGAACTACGATAATTCGCTTGCAATGACTATCACAGTGACTTGTTACGCATGGGCACCATCTAGCGGTGACCATTTATTTTCATGTGGCGCCATCTCCAGGCCGCCACAGTAGGTGTAGCGTGTGGCCCCCTTTGGCGAGGAGTCCGATTGGAAGCAATCGGTCCAATCGGCTAAGGGCCGGCTCTGGCGTATTTATTAGAGTCCTGCGCGGGTTAAAATTTTTGTCCGCTCCCGTCCCGCAAGAGTTTGAGAAATCTTGGCCGCACCTGACCGCAAACTACTAAAAACTCATAACTAGGGCAAGATTTTGTTGCAATAAAATCGTGAGAAATATGCATTTATTTTTAACAAAAGTTTACTTAATGCACACGTATTTTAAAGGACAGTGATTTACTCAAGCGATTTATTTACATGTAAAGCTAAATATTTTCAAACGTTATCTGGTGAGAAATGGCGACCTTTTACCAACAGTTTGCGTAACATGCTAAAACTTCGCTCCACACTGTATGACGTTGCTTGGCAATTTAACAATTTGGCGTACAGTTCTGGACTGATTTTTGGCCGGGTCATTTCTACAATTTGCTTTTAGGTTACTATTCAGTTCGAATCGGTTATCAAAGAGAACAGAAATATACTGGAATAGTTCTAAATCATGTTTTTTAAATTACACTTACATTTTGCGCAATATTTGATCAGAATTGCATGTAAAAAATAGAAGTGTTTCAAAAAGTTGCAATATAAAATTCCAGGAACCAGCTTAAAACATCGTACTACATAAATTCTGAGTATTTAAGAAGCTGTAAAAAAACTTGCAAAAACTTGCCCTACACTCATCACGCCTGAAAACAAGTTTGACAAGCAGCGAAATCAAGCTACTCATTTTTTCATTGGCAACCTAAACTTTTCCACAGATCTGATCTTCCGCAGTCAACATATTTGACGTGATAAAAAACACGTTTCAATCCAGTTGTGACTAGCTGCGCGTTAAGCGCTGTCTTATCCGTTTAGAAGGGCTGCTACTGCTAAACTGAATCATACCTCACCAAGTATGACGGTAGTATTGGAAAATGGTCACTTGCCCACCACCACCACATGGCAAGAGTCTGAGCTAATGCTTCGCAACAATGAGTTACATCAGTCGTTCCCAAACTTTTTCGAGCGATTACCCGAATCAAGGTAGCGATCATGTCTTCTTACCCTCAACATTTCGCAGTGATCGCTCATAATGTAGAACAGTGGTTCTCAACCGCCGGTCCGCTGACCGGTACCAGTCCGCGTAGATTTCTTCGCCGGTCCGCAAAACAACCTAGATTTTCCGTCAAGTAACTAAAAATGGTTAGCATTAATGGTAAATTCGGTAAAATCCTGTTCAATTACATGTGGCTTGCGATTGAATATACTGTACACGTCAGTTCATACTCGGTTTTTGTACTCTTTTCGGAGTGTTACAAATGGTCTGTGAGGTGCCCATCTCTGCTTGCACTGTGGGCCACGCGGCTACTTTCGCAGTGAATGCTGCACTGACGGCGAGTCAAAGGCAGCCCGCGCGTGAATCATTCCCTTGCACCTACCCATCAACGCCGAGCGTGAGACTGGACAAGCCGCAAGCAACATTTTTAAAGCAAATGAAAACGATGGTTACAACTGAATAATGACTTCTTCATGCATCGTATCTATTTCTCTTGAAATATATAAAACACAAAATTGTTAAACATTGCGAAAGAGTTAGTAAAGCATAACAAGCCGCAATATCTGCAGAAAAACACGTTTTGCAGAAAAACATCCTATCTCCAGAAAAACAGGTTTTGGCTCCCCAAGCAGCTCAGAACCTTGAGCGTATACTATTTCCTAATGACACATTTCAGCTAATGACACAGTTCAGCAATTTCCTAATGAAACACGTCAGCGAAGGATTGAAGATAAGACAATTAATGTCGTGGAGTAGGTAATAGAAGAGTTAAAGAAGTCGAGGCATTTTGCAATTCAACTCAACTGACGTAACTAATTGTGCCATTCTTCTTTGTTTCTTGCGCTATGGGGAAAAGAAGATTTCGAGGAAGAACTTCTGTGTTGCATGAAATTTCCAGGACGTACCACCGAGTCAGACATATTAGTCTTGTTAAAGAATACTTTAGTGAGAAAGAGAGATTTGGAAAACTGTGTCGGAGTGTGCACAGATGGGGCTGCAAGCAGCAAGCATGACTGATTATTGCCTTGGTGTGGTTGCAAAAATAACAAAGTGGCTCATGACGAAATGTTGCTTCCACATTGCATAATCTATCTAGAGCATTTAGCTGCAAAGAAACTGATTTGCAAACGTGCTAAATAACGCGGTGAAAATTGTCAATGAAATTCGAAGTCGACCATTGTACTCCAGAATGAAAACACTGTGTGAAAGTATGGATTCGCAACATGAACGTCTTCTCCATGCAGAAGATGCCTGTCAAGAGGGGGAGTTCTTTCGCCTCTTTCTTGGGTTCAAGGAAGAAACAAAACAGTTTTTAAGAGAAAGGAACTCTCAATTAGCAGAGTTTATTTTAGATGTGATGTGGGTGAGAAACTTGCGTATTTGGCCGGTATAAGTCAATATTTGTGCTATAGAAGTTAGCTTACGACTTTGACTATGATATTTTCATGAATATGAGGATCCTCGAAATGAAACCGTATATAACAGCTTTAGTTAACAAAATGATTGTGATAATCTGTTGCATTCATTGCGATTTTATGTTACCGGTCCGTAAAATTTTTTTGCGTTTTTTACCGGTCCGCTGGTGTAAAAAGGTTGAACCACTGATATAGAACAACATTATGGTTTTGGTTCCGCATTACCCCTGGAGAATTGCACATTAACCCCAGGTGGTAATTTAACCCCAGTTTGGGAACCACTGGGTTACATCATAATGTAATAATTACTGCAGCCAGGGGCGGATTAACCATTGGGCAAACCGGGCAAATTCCCGGGCCAGGGGCGTAACGAGGTAAGACGGCGCCCGGGACAACAAGCAAGTTTGCCGCTCCCATGTTCGAACTTGATGTCTTTCGGAAGGAAATTTACTGTATTGAAGAAAGTACTTGTGAAATTGTTGGGACTTTTCGGCGCCCCCGCAGTGATGCGGCGCTCCCATAATGGAATTGCGTCCCCCTTTCCCCCCGTCGTTACGCCCCTGCCCGGGGCCTCACGCTTGAATATCAAAACAATTTACTGGTTTTCATGTTTTAAGGCTGTTCGGCTCGCTATACGTAAAACGTATAGAGTTTTGGTTACTGCGTTTAGTATATAGGTTGAAGGAAACTGGCAACTTCGCATTCGTCGTTTTTGAGTGACTTAAAAGAATTGAATCAAACAGCATCACGCTTTATGACCCAAGAATTAGATCGAAATCAGTACATCCATATGAGCGTCTGCAGAAATTTTTCCAGCTGGGGAAACGTTGAAATTTTACTTATCCTTCAGGTTGCTGACGACGGAATGCAAATGGACATTCACAAAAGCTTTAACCTTTCTACACTACATTTGTCTGTGGTGGTTGAATCTCAATTATCAATCTTTTGTCTGAAATGTTTTCTACACTTCGGCTATCAGAAATGCTTTTTTTCATAAACTCCCTATAGTCATTTTTTCGAGCACTTCCTACAAATAAGTCATAATTTAAGAATAATCAACGGCCAGAACAACATGAGCGGTGAAAAAAACAAGAAAATTAGACGCGCTTAGAAAACTGTTTCAAGCAATGAGACAGTGGCGGATCCAGACCAGGCGTTTGGGGGTCAGTTCAGTAAGGGGCGCCAAAATTTCTTCGCTTGTTTAAATACCCCAGCTTCTCTACGAAAATCGTTGGGTATCACACAAAAGTGGTCACCTTTTCTAGGCCAAGAAAATGGCTATTTTTTGGTAGAACTATGCGATCTTTCAGGGAATCACCACAGTTTAAAATCGCCTTTTGTCATTAATTCACAAAAAGTTTGAAACAGGTCCTAATTGATAAGTCTTATTTTTCACAAGCTACATGTAACTGAGAACGCTATGGGTGTCCCAAACAATCTTTTATATCTACAATAAGTGTTTGAAAGATATACGCCATGGCAGTGGTCCCCAACCCTTTTGTAACCGCTGACCTGTCAATGCTTGACAATTTTACCGTGTTTCTATGGGAAGAATCGACCAATCACACATGTCCAGAAAGCGAGTGGTGTCACCACCAGTACACATTTTGTAATTTCGCGGCCCGGGTGTTGAGGACCACTGCCCTAAGCATGCAGCGCGCTAGTGTTGGACGCTGTTTTGGGTATCCGCACATCGGAAAAAAGCAATGCTTAGAACATATTCCGAACTACTGCACTTAGAAATAGAATGGTTCTTCTTACACTAGGAAGTGACAAAAAATAGCAAAATCACGACCACATTTCCAGACGAAGCTTGTACAGCTACATGAACATGGAAAGCATGTTTATTTTGAAGCGGCATTTCAAAAACAAAAATAAATGAAAGGCATTTGCTACATTTCGCTAGGTAGCTCCGATGGCTATAGTGAAAAATGATCTCATAATCGCATGATACTGTAGGTTCACACTGGGCCTGAAAGCATCTTGCCCTAAAATACATTTAACGTCACTAATATAAGTAGAATTTCAATCAAGTGTTTAATACTCTTTCACATATTTTGACATTGGACTACTGACGTAAAGAAAAAACAACAGTTTCACTAGTCCAGTTTATGAAGAAAAGGTGTGGCACTGTTCAGAAGAAGTAGGGGCAGTAGGAATGACACCATCAAATCCAAAGTGAATACCTCCAAACTCAAGCTCTAGTCTCCCTGATAAAGTCAATTTCCATTTTGTTTATACTACTACGAAGTCCGCAAACAAGCTTTAAGCCACCCCCAATGCTGTTGATCTGACGATGGATCTGCTTCCATGTGAGACAACAAACACAGCCTATAACCCACTTAAACAGCCTATAACCCATTTAAAACCATGAATCTCAGCCAACCCCACATACACCAATGAAAAAGTTTAACTTCGCATTGTTTTTCTGCTTTTCTACTCAAATTGATGTGATATACACGGAATAATCTAGCCTAGGGTTTCCAAACGTTTTTGTCCGATGACCAAATGAGGTAATACAGAACATATCGAAGGCTAAGACATTTCGGTCATTTGACCCACAATAGTATTAAAACTCGTCGTAGCAGTAAGCCTTTCACTAGCCTACTCTTTAGAACATTATGATCGAATAATTGACTTAATTTTTTGCGGTCATTCAAAAAATAAATTCAGTCTATGGCCGAAAAAAACATAGGCACGCTCAATGCATTTTGTCAGAAACAGGCAAGTTGTTTGCTAGCGTACAGGGACGTAACGAGGTGGGCAAGGGGAAGGCACAATTCCCCGGGCGCCGAATAACTATGGGGGCGGCGAATCACTGCGAGGGGGCGCCGGACGACACGGGAGGGCGCCGAAAAGTCCCGACAATGTCACAAGTACCTTCTTCAATCGAAAGACCTCAGGCTCGAGCATTGAGGCGCCAAACTTTCTTCTTGTCCTGGGCTCCATCTAACCTCGTTACGCCCCTGCTAACGTACAAATGTTTCTATAGTTTTCACACGCTGCAATATAGTTCAGTCAGGGGCATCAGTTCCGACAAGAAACTCATCTACTGACCTTGCTATTGCAAAACTAAGATGCAGACATACTACGGAGCGGACTCACGGACTGCACTGATAGCAGACCTTAAACTGGTTTTTCGTTTTTCCGGCTTCTAAAATCTTGCGTCAGTTCTAAGTTTTCCATATTTATTGCCTTCCTATCTTCGCTACTGCTTTTCCTTTCAAAGCGGCCACCAAGCATTAAAAATGAACTTGTAACAAAAACAGACCAAGTTTGCAGAGCCAAACGGTAAGCCCAGAGCTGTGCTAGCGAAAGAGATCGTGTTTGTGATTGCTGCCGCTGGGCAGTTTTCATGCGGAAAAGAAATAATGGAACAGGAGTATTATTACGCAACAATAGCAATGTTCATTCTAATCGGTAAGAGACTGGATCAAAGCCCATCACGTAAATGCTGAAGTTAAACGAAATGTAAAGTATTGTTTAGTTTAGACTGAGTATCTTTGCCTTTGTTTCTACTTCGATAGGCACCAAAAAGGGACGCATTTCCATCAGAGGGGCTCCATTTTAAGGGGGCGCCACAGCCGTTTCGGGGTGGGGCAGTTGCCCCAAACTGCCCCCTGGATCCGCCACTGCAATGAGAAGTAGAAATATATGTTGATAAGACTATTGGACAACTTACTAAAGTTAGAACATCACACAGGCTTAAAAAAACTGAGGAAATAAATTACGAAAATTAACCACAGCAAATATAACTTTGCACTTAGTGCTCACTAAGAAGTCAGAACTAAACCTTAATATTAAAGACGTATTCCAACAAGTCTGCATAGACGTATTCTAACAAGCCACGTATTTTTATATTGTGTGAAAAGAAGCCTGCATAAGAGTCGTTTCATTACGCTATTCACTCGGACACGTTGATCACAGTCTCACAGTGACAATGGATTTTTCAAACTTGTAGAAGAACTGCTATAGCTTTATTCGTGCTTCTTTTCACACAATATAAAAATATACGCGGGTTACCGCTATCAGCAGTGTCACTGTCTCGCTGCGTTACCTGCCAAGATGTCTGTGTTCAACAGTCACAACGCAGTGATCCAGGGCTCCCATTCAGTGATTTCAAATAAACCCAGATTGTACATCAAAAAGTTCATATTCGTACAATAAAAACCCACTAAGCTTGTGCTACGAGCAAAAGCTACTGTAATGAGTGTAATTATATCAATTGAAATGATAATCGAATACTGATTTATTTACAGTTATTCTTCCAATTTTTTTTTTTCTGCAGTACAAACATTAACATTCGGAAGACCTTTCTGTTTCTCAAGACGTTTTTCATAACGCTGATAACATACTCCGTTTTTGATATCTCTCATACTATTTGCAGGAGTACTTTTGTTATGGTAAATTATATGCAATCTTGAACTGCAGCGGGATCTAAAATTCCACAAAAAATAAAATCCCAATGCCTTCTTCCTCTAATTGAAATTTGTTTTTTAATTTGTGGGCACAGGGAAACATCGAAATTTAAACAATCAGTTCTAACTCTTGTTTCAACGGTTTCTTCAATTGGCATTAGAGGCAACAACATTATATATATAACACCGATTTGAACATGAAACCGATTGAACACGTTCTGCTTGATCCGATAGGCGTACTTTCTTACCTGATGTGAACATGCAAACACTGCAGTATGTTATCGTTGTATTGTTGAACACGTTGAAGCTTCTGATGAATTTATCACTTCAAAGAACCCAGATTCAACGCGAGTTTTTATAATTAAACCTAGACAGCCAGGTCGACTAAAAAAAGCAGATCTGGGTGGAAAACCCCGCAGTGCGAGCCCTGATGGTCACGTGCGGAAAAACGGCTACCCGTAGCTTGAAGTGAACGAGGGCGTGTGAAAACGCTACGCAGTTGCGCTAAGCGTTTTGGGGGCCTCGCAGTCACGAATTTGCCCGGGGCCTCACGTTCATTAAATCCGGCTCAGGCTGCAGCCTATACTGTCCTAAGCGCAATGCTAGCAAACAACTTTATACATCCACGTGTATTGCGATTTTTGAGCTGATTAAGTTCATGTACTTTAGCTCAACACTCAGTTACCCGCACAAAGAATTTTTCATCCCGGGCCCGCCCCGCACCAAGTATAACCCGCTCCCGCCCCGCACGCGTAGCAGTGCTGGTTCCCGCATCCGCCCCGCAAATGCGCGTACCCGCAACCCGCCGGGTTGACCGGCCCCTGCAGGACTCTAGTATTTATGCGACCGGAAAAGCGTCAGATAGTTATGCAAAAAAAATTATGAACCAATGACTTCCAACACAGAGAAGTGACAGTATACCAACACGTTGTTGACCAGACGTTGATCGTTTAAGTAACATAGTTCATTAGTTGCAAATGTGTGTTTTAATAATACAGGCTCCTGGTGCAAACTTGTCCAATTTATCGATGGTTTGGCGCAGAAAATGAAACGCCACAGCCCACAACAGACTAAACCACGAATTCACGCAGTGTGGTGTGCGACGTTATACTGCGTTCTGCAAAGGAAGGTGCTACATTGCAAAAACTCTTGTAATTGGCGTTTGCTCTCAGCAATTGTTTTTGGCAGTTTCGACATGTTACATTCGAAATCCTCTTGTATTTTGGGTTCCCTCTCAACAGTGGCGTACGTAGAAAATTTTCATGGGGGGTTTGGTTCAAGGTCATATGGTGGTCATTTTGTGTGCGCTGTTTGTGACGTCACAATTTGACGTCATTTTCATGTTTACAAACCAACGTTTTGATGAGGTTTGTTGACATAAGATGCATATTTTTCTACATCCACTCCCCTTATTTTATGTGTCATTGTACTGAATATAAACTATCAGCGCTCCAAGTTAGGATATCGGAGAAAATCAAACTCAACGCTACGACACAGCAGTTCATAACTGCAAAAATATCAGACTGCTTGTTAAAACAGGGGAGTGAAACACACTCATCACTGCGTCAGAGCAATTTACAACTGCAAAATCAGACTGCGCTAAATACGAGCAGTCGCGTATTGAAGGTATGCGGCTGGACTGGCTGGCGCACACCCTGGTTTGCAAGATCGAGTTTTGCTAAACTACACAAGAATTGAGAATGCGCATAAAGTACGCAAGAAAACGTTTGTTTTTTTGTTATTATAGAAGTCCACAGGCCTGTAACCAGGGGGCGAAGCCTCCCCTAAAAAATCTTCGCCTCCCCAGGAAAAATGTGTTGGACGTATTTTGAAACTATTGGACGTAGCTTAAAAAATTTGTCCCCCTCTCAGAAAACTTTTCGCCCACCCCGGTGTCCCAAGCTGGTTACGGGCCTGGAAGTCCAGCAAACTTTTAGTTTTCCTTTTCCCCTGCTGAGACATTATCAAATGCCTGAATGCTTCTATGTTAACAACTGCGGCTTTTGAGCTCGTGTAACAGTTTTATCATGGTACAGAAATTGCTAATGCAGCCATTGCGGTCAGCGCTTGCGCTGATCAGCCTTAGCAGACAAAATAAAGACAATTGTTTTGGATAAAGTGAACTATCGCGGAACACAATCTTAAACATGCGTAGTGGATGGAGGGTCTGCAAAAAGTGGTGAGGTGGTTTCTGGACGCAGACGACAGCCCGAATTCCCACCAAAACATAATTATTACTTTTTGGCCCATTTACAATGTTCCTTTAAATTTGCATGCAAATATATACCGTGGTATTTTCATTCAATTATGTTTCGGGCTGTCGTCTGCGTCCAGACAAGCAAAAAAAAAATAGTATGCGAAAACAATCAATATCCTTTGCGCAGGTAATAAAGTTTTGTAAAATATCAAGCCCAAGGGGGGGTTTTAACACCAAAAACCACCCCTTGCGTACGCCCTTGCCTCTCAATATTCTCTTGTATTTGGCAGCTTCGACATGCGACAATACCAATACTTGTATTTGGCGCCTTCTCACGGACACATCTTATATTTTTCAGCACTCACTGAAACCTCTTATTTTTTCAGTACAGTATGCTGGAAAATGTGTTTCACTGTCGCGTGCCAGAACCTCTTATGGCTGACACTTCTCAAAAAACTTGCCTCGTGGAGAGGGACGAATATTTCTATTCGTGGTTGGGGGCATCAACATAAGCGTAGCACAAGTGTCAAAAGTATTTTGATACTGCAGTAGTTGTTTCTGTCTTACAGCATCATTGCATGTATTTCAAGTTTCTTCCCATGGCATTGCTTTATTGACCAACTTAAGTCTAGCCAGGGGCGGCTCGTTTAGACGGTCTGCAGCCCTCTCTGAAAATTGCAAGGCAAAAGATTCCGCCAAATGTGGATTTAATTACGAAATTTGACAACACAATCATTTTCAGTAGTTCCGATACCATTTTGGCTCAGCGTTTCCTAGTAATCCAACAAAACCAATGTTACAAGAAACATGGTGGTATATCCGCCTGTCGCAAGGAGGTTTTGTTATTTTGACGATGAATTAAAAAAAACGAAGGAAATGAGATTTGACTGGTGTTTACTACCCGAATTTCTTGACCTTTGGCGATATTGACGGCATGGGATTTAAATCTGCTCGACAATCTCGGGCTGCGAAAATACAGCCCTTCGTTTATCTGCACCACTGCAGCTTGTAAGCTGATGAGCTGTCTATGAGGGTTGGCGTTTGAAGGTGGAGTGCAGTAGTTGGTGGAGATCATTCTTGGACAACAAAAGGTGTGACTGATTTAAAACATTTAATTGAGAAAATTTTGAAGCATGAGAAATCTGGCAAGCAAGTAAGAAGACCTCTCATTTCTTGGTAAGGTGACCATTGCAGCTGAAATTCATTCAGGGTACAAACATTTACTGGAAAAGCATAACAATTAAGTAAAAAAAACATAAATTTTGTCTAAACGCATAACCTATTTAAAATTTTGTTGAAAATCTGAACTTCCTTCAAGAGGACCTGATGAAAGTACCAGCTAAAAGAAGTGGCAATAGGTCTGCTGCCTTGACACGGTTTAATTAAAACGCTGAGTTTGCCTCACTAACGGCAACGTCACAGTAGTCGAGCGGAAGAGTCCTAGTTTACTTTGCGACTGGTTTTCGGTTCGGTGCTCACTTCTGCGGCTTTCGCTTTGGTGGTAGTGGTTATACTTTTGATGGGACCGGTTTTTATTTAGGCCTGCTTTTTTGAGGTTTCAATACTTTTGTGTTTCTGTTCACGCTTTAGGGTTTGGTTTTAGGTTTAGGGTTAATGAAACTGAAGTTAATGCTTTCTATCTATCAATAAGAACAACTGAAAATTCCGATGTTGATAAGATTAGGACTGCTTGAGTGACTGGAAATGCCACTAATGATTAAAAACAGCCAGGGCGACAATCCCACATGTTCAACCAGAGATGAAAATTCGCAGCCCTCCTGGCCATTTTCACCACGAGCCGTCACTGATTCTAGCAATAATGGAAAGCTGTAATTTTCGTAAAATTTATCAGTCTATTTTGCATGTTTTGCAATCTACGCCACTATTGACAAAAGCAATAAGCTTACTTGCATGTGTAATTCCAACCTGTCTGAAAATGACAACACTACGGGCTGCCAATAACGGTGTCGGACTGATGTAGCAGTCACGCTAGCGCGACCGCTACATGTAAGCAAAGTCGGCCAAAGCAAGGTGAAGGGAAAGACCAAGCAAGCGACACTTATAAGTGACTTCCATGCACATGAAAGTATCCAGCTTTTCCAGCACAATCCAGCTTTCCCGAGGTTCGAGGATCAATCCCACACTGAAGCAGGGCTCAACAACCGGGGAGTTCCGCTTCACCTGTTAGCAAGACAGTTGATAATGAGTGAAGACTGTGAGGAAAAGTATGGCAGATGAATAGACAATTAAAAGGTGTAGGATATACAATAACACCTCACACTGACACAATACTGCAAATAGAGATTTCCGCATTGCTTCGGAACATTTTCAGAAAAAAATCTTGCCATGCCATACGAAATCGCAGTTATATTTATGCACAGGATTCTCAGAATCGGACTGACTGACACAAACACAGACAACTAAAAGTTCTCACAAACGTTAACGTGCAAATCTTGTAAATCACTAAACTACAGTATTAGGAAGAAAGTATAATTTCAAAATCTAAGTAAGCTTTTTATCAAAAGTTGATGGCTCCTAAAACATTTGCTATAAAGTTTACGGTTTGTTTGCGTCTCAGGAACTTGAAAAATTCCAAGCAGTCTGCTTGACCAACTGCTATTGGCAAGGTTTGTCTATCCATGCAAACATTTTGTATAAAAGATTTTTGACTTCAGCACAGGCTTACGTCCCCTGCCACGATCCAGTTTGCAATAAAGTATGAAACGGTGCTTCTCCTTTGACTACACACTATATCAATATGTATATTCACTATCAACACCTGTAAGCTGTCACTGCATAACCTGCCCCGTCCCGTCGCCACGGGGGGGCGTTTTGGGGGCTTAGCCCACCAAAAAAACTCCAAGCCCCCCCCAAATTGAAACATGAAACACAATAAATCAGTTGAGTTTTTGTCAATTTTTAGAATGTCAAGCCCCCCCCCACAAACGCAAAACCCCCCCGCAGAAACGCAATTACCCCTATTGAAGACTTTCTGGCGACGGTTCTGAACCTGCCTCTGTTTGAAACTAATTAATAGCTATAACTCTATAAAATCATGCAATTCTGCATGGGTATGCAGTATACCCAGCCTCTGCTTTGAAAAGAGTTTGTTGGTAGTTGTTGCGGCAGCTAGCCTCTTTATTGCGAGCCGTGGGGGAGCTAGTCCGCAGAAATTTGAGAAACGCGCCCTGACAATCTTTCGCCTAGAACCTGACCCTTACGAATCCGCGCATCAACTG
>Ga0210059_1001049_pt1 | contig 39996 bp, 26 predicted proteins | sample Ectturendosymbi2_FD_188042 | JGI IMG/M metagenome (GOLD analysis project Ga0210059, IMG submission 188042) | Ecteinascidia turbinata endosymbiont from Florida, USA - Sample 2 (SPAdes) (version 2) | ecosystem: Host-associated > Tunicates > Ascidians > Unclassified | place: Key West, Florida... | reverse complement strand
CTTTTTCCAGCTTATTTGGAAGTTTTCCTGTTTCGTCAGTTCTCCTAGCACTCGATTTATGGAGTTGTTGACTCTTTGCAGGGCAACAAGCAATTTATTGCGCTGCTCGAGTTTCAGGAGTTTGCTTGCGTCACCTAATTTGGTTCGAGCAGTTTTGATAAGACTGAAATGTGAATAAATTCAATTGTTGGGAAGTACCCGAGACATAAATTCGTCTGCGTAAAATTCACTGGGACTGCAAGAAATGATACCAGTCTGTGGCAGCGACCAGAATAGCCGTCGGAGTCATTGGTTGTCTTTCTACTTCCCGACTCATAGAAAATGCGAGAACTGCATTTACGCGCCAGACGAATGATACGTTTTTGAACTTGTTAAATGCTGGTTGCATGCTTTATCAAACTTGTTTGTCGTTTTGGAATGTTCCATTTTAACGGCAGTTAAAGTGTCACTCAGTGTTGACACTTGACTAGTTGAAGAAGCCATTTTCTTGTTCATTGAATTGTTGTCATAGGAAAAGTTGGAGTTACGTTTATAAACACAACCTAAACTGTTCCATCAGGAAAAAATTCCGTGCATTACAGGTGTCAAAGTTACACAGTTACCTTTAAGTGTTTCACCCTTTCCAGTGGCATTTAAGGCATCGCAGCTGCAGAAGACAGTGTGGTTATGGGGGTTATTTTAGATCAGGGGTGACGAACGTATTTGCCATCGCGGGCCACTTTGTCAGTTACCGCTGAGTAATTGGGCCGCACAACTTTTTAGTCATACTATGAAACCTGTAAGTTCAAGACTGCCGGTCTCGCCTGAATGCTTCGCGGGCCGCACGAAATTCTTTTGCGGGCCGCATGTTCGTTGCCCCTGTTTTAGATGTTGATGATGGATAGCGGCAACAAAAATGGTTGTTGGGGCTATTTTTCTCACAGCGATAGCGGTTTTTGCGGTGGTGCAGAAACCATTCACCATTTGCGGTGGTGCAGAAACCATTCACCATTTGCGGTGGTGCAGAAACCATTCACCATTTGCGGTGGTGCAGAAACCATTCACCATTTGCGGTGGTGCAGAAACCATTCACCATTTGCGGTGGTGCAAAAGCCCTTTACGATCGAACTCAAAGCAGTTTTAGAATTGTATGTCGAGCCAAGCTTATATACCGGAGAGGTTTTACGTTCTTATCTAAAAACTTATGGCGTTTTCTACCTACTGAAACTAATCTAAAACAGTGAGAATTTACCTTCGAAAACGTCTTGTCGATTTAGAATGAAATCGTAACGTTTGTCTGATGCTATGGCTTCAATCACTGTAGCCATTTTTGTATACGGGGCTTCCAAGCAGATCCGTCCTGATCGAATACGGACGGAAGTTTCCGGAAAACTTGCACCTTGGCCAATGTCTGATTGTCCAAGACATGAGCTGAAAAGATCTATGATGATTTCGACGAACTACGAAAGCTCGACCGATAAGGTTTTTGTGGGTCGATGTTTTTCGTTTTTCATTGCCGTTAACCAATGCCGATACAGATATTTTTGCATTACTCAAACCACTGCTGAAAAATATTGCAGTCCATTTTTTCCTTCAGTATGTAGGACACATAAACAAAATAAATAGTTAAGCTGGTTACAATCATGGTCGAGCAGGTTGTCTGAGGCAAAATAGACACTACTGAAGCTGCTGGTCAGATGACAAGTTTGGAACGCATGATTTGCTCAGTTGACTGTGACAGCTAAGTCTGTTGGACAAGTATTGCCATGGTTTTAGTGCTGGCAAACTGTCAGCAGCTTGTTTGCGGTGTGTAAGCTGTTGGCCAAACCCTAACCATGAAACCTTAGACCTAAATCCTTCTCTCTGCGTATTGTGCTAGTCACATGATAACTTCAACCAATCGGGTTCGACTAAAGGCAAATGCAGTCCAACGGGCTGACCGTAAAACAGAGTTGCATGTCGGTTTAACAATATTTCAGTGACAAATTGCCGCAGGTACTCTGAGCATAAAAAGTGAACAGTATTGTCATTTCTAGAGGTATTATTTGGAGTAACAGCTCCCAAATAATTTTTTGTAAGACTGTCTCAGCAGCATCTTGGAGTAGTGACCATCACACAATGCTACAGCATATTAAGCTAAGTCACAAGATCTTTTCATGTACTGTTGAAGGCATATTTTCATCCGTCATGGTACTGTAGTCAATAGCCTAACTCTGAATCACACGTGCAAGCGAATCCACAAGCAGGCAAACATGTGTTGCATATAAGTACTCCCTTGTGTAGGCCTATGTGCCTATGCTCAGATGCAAATCTCACGAGTTGGTAAACTAAATAATGCGCGGCGCATAGCTAACAGAACCATCACTTCACTGTGATGAAGAACCGTACAACCAAGGCCTAACATCGAATTCGGCGCAAACCTGGGTGACGTATAGGCACGTTTTTTCACGCACGTTGAAGGCCTTGTCTCTCGCTAGGCGGCCTTGCTTAAACCAAGTAAAACAGTCAGTCACCAACCACAGCACATAACCTGATTTGTTCGCAGGTAGTCACTTGCTTACCGCGCAAAAACCTGCGATCGAATGTTACGTCATAGAGCGGTTTATTTGGGACGTTTGCAGGCGACGACGAGGACAATGACCCTCATATAAGTGACACTCAAGCACAATAAGCCTCCCATCAGTGATACATGAACACAATGGGCGACAAAAACGGGAATTTATAATGCAGCGACGCAGTGGGCCCAGTGGTGTAAGAGGCCGAGTGCAAGAGAACCCGTAAAAATTTTGATTTAGTGAAAATCCAGAGAAATCTGGGCAATAATGACGCCGAACGTACTTTGCTTTGAAGAAAATTCGCAAAGCGTATTCGCTGAAGCACTTGCAAAGCATATAAATAACGATCATCGAATGGAATCGGAAGCGTTTGTTTTTATATGTTTGGTTTCCACCATTTGCGAAAAAGAAGCAAACTCTTTTTTGGAAAACCTTCCGTGCACTGGTACATGTGGGTGGGATTCAACCATTATTGCTTCAAATCATACTCTTCATGCAGCGAACAAGAAGCTAAGGGGACAAGAACGTCTGAACCAGCAGCTATGGAGGTCAACTCCCCACCCGCTTCTTTCTCTTTTGATGAGAATCGAATCGGAGACGAAGAAAACCTTGAACTTTACGAGAGTGGGGTTGATATGGAAATCACCGGGGGGTCGTCTGTTTACCCATCGTCTGTCTCGTTTGGGGGCTCGGTAAGTATGACGGTTTGCCTGTTAACAAGTGGTGGCTGATTTCAGAACGTATGTCAAGTTGAAACGAACTGCGTAAATTGCCAATGATTCGTGCGGTGTACACGCTCCATTTCAGTAGAAGAAACATCGAGCTTTTGCATGTTTGTTTTACTTTAACAATCATGAAATATTCGCTGCTAGCATTGGTTGGTTATAAAAAACTTTAAAAATTGTGTTTGGAAAAACATACACTTGCTTCGAAATGTGCTAAAATTTTGAAATTGTATCATGAATTTGTAAGAAATATTGTTTGAAAAGGCTTCATGCTAATTTTTTAACATGTCATCCTAAACGGAATCACGTGACAACCCTGATTCTCATTGGCTGCGTGATCCTTGCCGACTGTATTTGTCTAAGTCAGGGGTGTACAAGTTTTTGCCATTGCCTGCCGCATTACTTTTATTTGTATGAAGTTCGGCCGCCAATGAGTTTGAGTTATATTTGTGAGATACTTTGAATTAAAGAATAGATTTTATCCGGTACATGTCAAATTGTGTATTCATTCTATAACTCCTTGTGACATCACCATCCAGATTGTTATGCATCGTGTCGACTGATTATTTTGCCTTGCGTTTGTTTTGCTTCATCATACGCCAGCACCGCCGCCAAATCACGTATGTTAAGTTACAGGTGGACGGCCTCAAATTTCATTATCGAAGACCGCATGCGGCCGTACGCAGGTTCTGCACCGTTGGTCTAAGTCTAGCAGATAACTTTGGACTCTTTATTGCAAAAGTTTCATTGGCCGTTCCTTTGTTATTGTTGAAACTCTTGAAATTTCTTGTCCAGATTGGCCAGAGAGAGGCAGCCACCAGTACCCCCCGGCCCATCCAGACCCCGCAGCAATCCAACATCATGGATGCTCCCGTTTCATCCTCCCTTACCGTCGCCCCGCCCATTAACCCGGAACGAGTGACGTCACTGCCACCGTCACATTTGAAAGAGCCAGTATGTTGTTTTGTAGTTATTTTAAAAATAATTATTCGGTCCACCATAGTCTGACCAATTGCAAGCACTGGCCAGGGTCACACTTGTAGGATTTCAGTAAATGGCGAAGGCTCTCTTCCTTCGAAGATTGGAAAATAAGAAGATTATAGGATTGAAGAAGACATTTCGTACCACCGCACTTCAAAATTTCAACCACATTTTACCTCGTTTTTCACGTGTACAGTAGTATAATTACTACAGTTCCGGTCACAAAATACTACTCAACATATTGCACAAACATTTAAAGTGCTGGCCACGTTCAAAAACCTAAGAGCATTGAAAAGAGCTTTGTAGGCTGTTTCTGAAGAACAAAAGCGCCATTCTGAAACAGCGAAACGACTTCTCTGTGATGTCATGAGCGTGAGATATGAGAATATATGCTTGATAATTGTCGCGTCTTACGAAATTGCCACCGTTTCACTGATGATCAAGTTGAAGCCTTGTGGTTGGCAGTTCCTCGTGTCAAAATAAGTGTGGACTGCCTTTTTCATGCTTTTTTGGAAAACCACTAAGAGTTGCTTCAGGAAATCAAACTGCTTGATTCCAGGCCGCGTGAGCATTGATCAGCTTTGATCAACGTAGTCCATATCACCATTGCATACTATATCAACTTTGCATATTATCAATGGGAAGGAGTTCGAAGATGCGGTAAAGATATCCTGACAACAGCTGATATATGCTGATACCGATGACCTTCACAAAACATTTGGAAAAGGTCACTTCGCTTTAAGATTGACGCAAAGCTGAATATCGAGGTTGTTTCAGAGGCTTGAAGAAGCAAACGCCGCTTGCGTGATATTTATCTTGAACAGAGATGGGCTTTTTTACGAAAAGTTCACAGCGTGAAACTTTGCGACGAAGTGCGCAGCTGTGATTTTCGTTCGGCCCTGAAGGACGAGCCAGTGCTCCTTCAAATGGAGATAGCGCCCGATTTCGGTGAATCGCTTTGTTCTCCCAAATGTCTTTTGATAAGTTTGAGGAACATTATCCTCCTCTCAAGGGTTCATGCCTTAATCAATGTCAACTGTGATAATTCATGAGCTTCATAACGGCATTCAATGTTTTGTGGTATGAGGTCTTTCATTGTTTCTATTTTCCGTTTTGTATTAGTTACAGCGGAGTTCCTCGCCCGCATCTACCTGCAGCTCACTGTATTACTAATGATAGTCTAGCATTTCCTTTTTTTAATTTCCGTATCTGTAGATAGGCATGGCCTGTTATTTTTCAAACGTGTCATTGCGGTTTTCAAATTTTTATGGGAAAACAAGCAAAGTGGTTGAATAGCTTATAATGAACCTTACACATTAAATAGACTAACCTTTAGCTTTACTCGGTGCGTGTTGATTAGTTCTAAAATTTAAAGGATTGGTAATTGAAAAAAATGTGTTTGTGTCGCTGTAGTTCCATCTCCAGCTTGAAAATCATTCGTTTATTCCCATTGCTAGCAAACACATGCATTTTTCCGATACTTTGTGAACATTTTGAGATGGGTACGTCATGCAGTAGTATTAAGGTAATTTTCTTAGATGTTATTACCAAATTTTAAAACTTGAAAAAGTAGTGAAGAAAATCATTTAAGTGTAAAGGTTTCAATCTGCGAAACACTTCGCTGTTATTGCACATGCTGCTATGTGCGATTAGTAATCTGAATTTGTAAATGTCTTTTTGTTTTCAGCTTGAGATGAATTGCCATGTGGAACCCATTGTAACTCATAGCCGGGATGAACTGATCAGGAAACTAAAAAACAAAATACTAGAGATGAAAATGAGACGAGTTCGCAAGGTTGGTTGTTCTTCGAATATAACTACTAAAAGGAAATATCAGAAACATAGGTACGAAAAAGCAACATCATTGATTTTTTTAAATATTCGTAATATGCTTGCACACCAACCAAAGAACACCATACAACAACATTACCTGGTGGTGAAGGTCTTTGTGAAACCAATGGACTGTTGGGCCAGTTCTGGAAGCAGCAGTTAAAACAAATCCGGCGTTTAGAGTGTTTTCAAACGGGATGTCAACATGCTTAAAACACTTGAACAAATTCTTTTTGTAGGTGTCTGTTTAGCACTGTTTGGGCGCTACAAGCATACACGAAACTGTTAACCGTCTCAGCAGTCGCGCAATCAGGGTTTGCAAAACGCGAAAGGTAGATTTGGATTATATCTGAAATAACCGGAAGGTCACATCTTTGAAGCTTTAGTGAAAAAGCTTTCAATTTAATGTTTATGTTCACCACCTTGCTACTTGTATACCCCACAGTTAACATACTTTTTTATTTCGACGTCTTTGTAATTGACATAAAAATACTTTACACTTGCTTCATAGTTTGATTTACCTTGTTAGTCGTTTTTATTTAGGATTTTGTATTTATATTTTATGCAGAGGTAAACTGGGCCACTTTCACCACTTTCAATTAAAGTTTGACAATTTTCAAATTTACTGAGAGTTAAATATCTGTCCCCTTCGATCTGCGTCACTACTACTTGTGAAAAATAAGGGGGGAAATTCATCGGTAGTCCAGCGCGTTACCAAGGACTCGGACTTTAGGCAGAGAGTCCTGTTTAAAGAATTAGCGATCTCAGAAGGTGAGATGTCTACGCAGGTTCTATCGACCTTGAAGACGTACGATCGGGTCCATCGGGCAAAGCTTTGGGGGGTTGCGGAGTACGGTGTTGATGTGGCCACCGCGTCATTGTATTCCTGCTCAGATGTTTGTGTCTGTGTCGGATTGGTTAAATCACAACAGTTCGCCGTTGGTGTTGAACTTCAACATGTCACCACTCCTCTTCATAGTCTGTATATATGAATTGGAAAGACAGTCACAGCCGAGTCGACGAAGGTGTCACTGTTTGAAGCTGCAGGTTCAACCGTTTGCGTTTAGCGGAGGATTTACTACTGTTAGAATCTTCTGATCAGGGTTTTCAACATCTACTTGATTGGATTGAATGAAAATCAGCACTACAGTAAAAAGACCGAGGTGTAGTGTCTCTACAGAAATCCAAGACAGTGCACGCTGCAAGGGACCCGCAATACTCTGCAGCAAGTCGAGTAGTTTAAGTACCTCAGGGTGTTTTTCACGAGTGACGGAAGGCGGAACAAGAAGATTGATACACGTGTTGTTGAAGCTAACCCATTTCTGCGTGAGTTTCACCGCTCGGTGGTCACTAAACGTGAGCTTTCAAACACCGCAAAGCTGTCAGTTTTTAAATCGGTGTTTGTTCCGATCCTTACCTATGGTCGTGAATTTTGGGCAATGACTGAAAAAATATCCTCAAATGCAAGCGGCAGCCATAAAATGCAAGCGGCAACCATAAAATGCAAGCGGCAGCCATAAAATTTCTGTGAAGAGTTACCCGCGTGACATTTCGCGACAAAGTGCACAGCATATGGAATTCGCAAAGCCCTGAATGTCTAGCCACTTCTCTAAATCGAGAGATCCCAGCTACGTTGGTTCGGCCATTTGTCCAGGATGCCCCGCGAAAGACTGACGAGGCAAGTCCTGCTGGCTAAACCCGCGGAAAAGCGGCCCAGTGTTCGTCCAAGGACCAAGCGGCGTGATTACGTCTCCCACCTTGCTTAGTTCCACCTTGGAGCAAGAACAACTGTCAAACATTGCTGAAAATCATGTGGTATTTCGAGCTGCTGTCCCGTGCCCCTCTCTAGATATTAAACGGATATGAAAATCAAAGAAAAACATGCTTAAGAACTGAATATTATCTTCTTTACTGTAATGACAAACTTACCTTGACAGGATTGCGTAGTTGGCTTTGCCAAAAGACACAACCGGCTCATCTTAAGTTTTTGAGATTTTGATGAGCAAGTTCGTATGTTTTTTCATTCAATTTTCGTAACACGTTGCAAAACGTTTAATGGCTACAGGACGGAATTGCTTGCTGTACCCCATGCAGTATTGTAAATGAAAAGAAACGAAACTCTATTATATGATTTTGAGAACTGCAGCAGAAACGATTTATCGGATTTTAGGTAATAAGATGCACGTGATAATTTAATTCTCACCAACTGCACTTGAGAAGACCAGTCCAATTTACTGTCACTGAGGACGCTTAGGTATTTAACACATGCTTCTTGACTCATCACCACATAATTTAAACGTATTTGAAACGATAATGGGGCAGTCTGGTTATCTGTGTTTTTCAAAGACCTGCTGGTTAACATGTAAGATGATTCATTGATAATTATCAATACGACCGGGTATAAATTATTCAATTTTTATTGAAACGCATCCATCTGTCAACATTAAGTTCACAGTTAACCGAAACCTGCAGTTCATTAAATTTTTCATCAGATGAACAGATAACGTATCATCATTCATCAGCATGAAGTGCAGTGTTAAATGTTAGACGGTGGTAGTTCAATGGTGGAGTGCCCACCTCCCAATCGGAAGGTCGGGTGTTCGATCCACGGCCACTGAGTGAATCGGCCGTAGCACTCCTTGGGCAAGGGCGTTCACCTCAACCCCATCACAGCAAGAAGCAAATTTCAGGCTATGTTCTGCCGCCAGTTGCTGTCACCAAAAGCAAATAAGAAATGCTACACAGTTCGGCAAGTGATTGGTGTACATAGGAAGGAGAGGTGCCCCTACAAACGGATCCGTGTCGATTATCCATTTTAAGAATGCCGCTTCACACAAATATGTTGTACAAAAGGCTAAGGGTTTATGAACGACTAGATCAGAAATGTCTGGGCATTCATTTCTTGTTCTTATTCAAAATTGACATAAACTCTGTTTTGAAAATTCCGGTTGCAAACTTTTGTCGTTTAATAACTCTGCGAACTCATCCTCGGCATAGCAGGTGTGTCGCCTCCTGAAATTTCAATTGTGTATGATATGTGGTTCCAACTTTTTCTGAATCAAAGTCCAAAGTACTTTTGAAACTGTGAATGAAGCTTTTAACTTTAATCTGCCGGTCTGGTTTTCAACCTGGGGTCAGGTCTCCCAGAGTGGTCGTGAACCATTTTTGGAGGGGCCGCAACTTGATACTTTTATGTACACAACTGTATTACACTTGTTTTATTCGAGTTTAGATGGTGTTGTTCGTTTATAGTGCAGTGCTGCAATGGGTTGCGGCACAAAAAAGCTGAAAACGCCTGGTCTAAAACTACTGAGTGGCTCTCAAAGCAGTCTCCCCCTGGACCAGACCTGGAGTTCTAAACACAAGCATCTCTTCGTGTCGGAATGAATGCAACAACGTATTGACCTTATTTTTGTATTAATAACGCATTTGAATTAGTAACGCATTGGAACAAGGATTGTTGCAGTAAATGAAGCTTTTGGCTGTCGCTAATTTTCAGTATTCACTCTTTTCCTAAACGTCTGATTCGGAAATAATTTTGTATTGCTGCTTTCTGCTTGAAACTGCAGAAACGATTTGAGGGACGAATCATCATAAAGCGGCGTAGAGTGCAACGCAAAGCTTCAAAACCGAAATCCTTGGACAACCTGACCACAAAGCAAAGGTACTTTATCTTTTATGCAAGGCAAACACTTGAGTTTATTTTTTCTTTCCAAAGATTAACATCTTTTATTGCAGTGCGGTCGTACCTTTACCGAGCAAGCTTTGTGCCCAAGCAAAGATACACTGGTCGAATTCGAACTATTAGCCTAATAATCATCTAATAACGATATCTGTGCACATGGCTCTTGGTCTATCCAAGTCGTGCTCCTAAAATTTGTGTTTTTTGTTAATGTTTTCTTTTTTATTTTTTTGAAAAATACATAGCACTTAAGCAAATGTATGCGGAATTGTTGCGTTGAGGACTAGTAAATACAGATTACCGTACATGCAACGATATTTTCAAATCTTTTACCGACAGTTAGCTACAATTGAACTTCAGCGATATCAAATGCCGTCTTTCGTGATCACGATTTTTAAGAGCCGCGGCGTCCTTTGTTTATCACAAACAGTTCTTGGTGATGATATTCGTGCATCGTACCAGTGCATGAACCCGCGTGTATATACGTGCGGCATGGTCGTGCGCGCTTGAGCGTGAGTGCGACCTCATTCATTCTACTTGCAGATGTTTTAGACGTGTGCGTGTCATTATGTGTTCTAGCTTACTTGCTAATACAAGCTATCACCAAAATCGACAGTTTTATGAAGCACTGTTGTCACCATCTGCAAAACACTAAGTTTAAAAATTTCATCATGCTACTTAGGTTGTTGTTAAGTTTAGCTTCAGAAAGAAACGGTGAAAACTATATTATAATTCAGTGAATTCTTTTTAAATTGTGCAGTTCGCCATGATCAGCAACGCTATTCATTGTCTTTGATGACCCACAAGTTGATGTTGCTTTATTTATTTTAACTAAAACTCTTCTTGGGTGTGAGAAGGTTAAGAAGTAATTCAAAAGTGGAGCCAACGTTTTTCGATACAAAAGGTTTAATTCAGTCAAGGTCTTAATGGAATTTTAAAGCTTATTGCGTAAAAATGTAGCGTCCGCGGACGAAAGATAATTGTAACCTTCTGTAAAGTCCTGGATTCCCTTCCATTTTACTGGTTTGTTACACAGGAACAGAGGTTTAAGGTATTAACGCTATTGATTTTGCGAGTTGCCCATTATTGGAACTCTCTTTATTTAGCGGCTACTTTTTGGTTAGAATTGAATATCTCGTGCTATGCTGTGTCTTTCAATAAAGAAATATTTAAAAGAGCACACATCAACAAAAGATCGCGATTCAAAAGTCTGAACACGCAGATCAATCAGCGCACTTGGTCCTTTTTTGTGGGTGGAGCCCGCGAACATGTGAATTTGTTACGAGAGCTGTTTTATAGCTAAAGCGACACTGGATTCACTGGGATATGTAGCACCTTGGAACAAACTGACACTTCACTTCGCCTCCCTAAATCATACCACGGGGTAAATGACCTTTCGTGTGTAGATACAGAAGATATTTGTACAAATATGAGGAAAAGGTTTCCCCGTACTTTGTAGCAGCGCAGCAAACAGCCTTTAAATTTGTGTAAAGCTTTGGATTGATGAATTTTTTGTCGTACTTACACATCAAGTCTTTTCTTTACATTTCTGAAGTAGAGAGGTAAATACCAACATTTCGCCTTTCTGCCAACTGATCTAATTGAAATGAAGCTATCATTTCATAGTCCTTTGAAAGTTGTCTGACAACGTTAAGTTATGCAGTGATAAAGCTGAAACATATTTTAAAACTCTGGCAAAAGATGAAATGTTATCCCTGACGCATTTCATTGAAGCGACGTGAATAAATATATGTTAGCGTTTGTCCTTTGAACTTATTCTCAAGAAAGATTCTGCTGAAACGTGTTGGAAACAATTAGTGAAAACAAGCACACATATACTGTAGGATGTGAAGGCGTATAGGCTTTAGAAGTTGGTGTTTTTATCTGAAAAATCGCTGTTTTTTTGCTTGTGAATGCATCACGTGTTTCTGGTAAGAGATAGTTTCCTACCAGACCTTGTAATTCTTTCGTGATGATCGTCGAGTCCACTGTAATCAAAACTTTTTTTTTTCTCAAAGATGTACTTCTTCTGCGGATGACGAACAGAGCACAACGAAAGTTTTCATTGACGCAAGGAACGAAGAATCAAAAACAGCAGCTGAACCCATTATCGAAAATTTAGTTGGTGAACCAGAAGGTGAGCTCTGAGCTCAGCGTGCTTTCTTTTGCGAAATTCGTATTTTTGGCTTAACCAATCCTAAAAAAACGCTTGCATGCCCATTATCCTACGTGTATACCAGCAACCTCCCAAGAAATAAACTGCATCGAATCAATTTTTAAGATGGTTTTCTACGAGAATAACGAAGAGCAAAAACACTTCCACAATGATTGAGGTTTTTCGACCATTGTTTAAACGTGGCTGAAGAATTATCAGGCAAGACTCTGTTTGAATAAGAGCTGATGACGCTCGCCTTGCACGCGACATAAATTCTACTGTATGTAAAATCTGAGTGTCTGATTTTGAGGTGTGAATAAATTCCTTTCATCAGGTAAGACTGTCAATCAGCTACATAATCTTTCCAGGTGTATCTTTTTGCCCTCGCAGAGTGTTTGCACTTGCGAGCGGGTTTTACTCAAAACGTTCGCCGTTGCAAAGTGCTTTCACAGGTGCGCGGATCGTTAACATTACGCTGCATTGCACATTGGCAGCCACGGCAGTGACACACGTGGAGTGGATAAAATTGAAACACAATGTTCTTTCGAGCAATTGAACACATCACAGTGCCAGCCTAGATTATCGTTTTCTTCTTTCAGATGCTGTCAACACGTTGACCAGCGAACATCCTCATCCACACTGCGTTCAATGTGGAGTGAGTAACAGCTTTGTATTTAGCATATCTGCTTCTAAAGGGGCCTTTATCTGTGGTCACCAGCATGCAATTTTCTCAAGTAAAGATATATTTAACTCTTCGTGATTTGATCTTTGTTGACCTGTAGCACAACGTATAGGTTGGATAGACTTTTGCGTCATGGGCGAAACAGAGTTTTGCATATGACGGATGAGATTCAATATGACGGAATAGATGCATATGACGGATGAGATTCAATATGACGGAATAGATTCAAAAATTCTGCAAATGATTGGAACAACGTTGTTTAAGATCTGACCAGCAGATGTTTTCCGGGAAATGTTCTGGGAAACGTATACAAGCCCGTCATCAATCTAAGCCGGAAACATCATGCGTGTTATGTGTTCACGCTGTGTGTTGTGTGTTGTCACGTAGACTTCACAGCACGCAGTGATGTATAATAGCATTTAAAATTTGCAGAGCCGTCACATTTCCAGCGACGCCTGCCGACACTGCCGTGGTCCTCTGTGTAATGCACACGCATCCTCTCACACTTGCCCAAGCCGATGCATTTGCTGTTCTTCATCCTTGGCTGCTCGCAACACACAGGCCGCGGATGTATGTCGCAGGTGCAGGTTTTCGATTTGTGCCGGCTGCACGGACCGCAACCACGTGTGCTCTTTTGTATATTGCGGTGTTTGCGGGTTTTGGTTCGAAATTCGCTTTGTACATGAAAGGTGTGTATATTGCTGCAATCCACTGTGTTTGAGATGCCGTCACTGTTTCCACTGCCAGAATTACCTTCAGGTTTTTTAAACGTGCGATGCAAGTTTTGTTTTCAACGCGTTCCACTGTGCAATAAGATTACACACTGTGCAATATTTTTATCTCTCTGTAAATTAAAATCCGTATATATCCCTATTATTAAACAAGATTTCCTGTGAAGTGAAAAACAGATACAAACAGCAATGGCTGCCAGCAAAGGAACCAAGAAAGCTGTCAAGAAGACTCCTCCGACCGACAAGCGAAAGAAGCGCCGCGCACGCCGCAAGGAGAGTTTTAGCATCTACATTTACAAAGTGCTGAAACAAGTGCACCCGGACACCGGAATTTCGAGCAAGGCTATGAGCATCATGAACTCGTTCGTGAACGACATTTTCGAGAGGATCGCCGCCGAGGCGTCGCGTCTTGCACACTACAATAAGGGGTCGACCATCAGCAGCAGGGAGATTCAGACCGCCGTGTGTCTCCTGCTGCCCGGCGAGTTGGCCAAGCACGCCGTGTCTGAGGGCACCAAAGCTGTCACCAAGTACACCAGCTCCAAGTAGACGCCTTACCACTTTTTCCCAAGTGGTAATTCCGGTGTCCGGGTGCACTTGTTTCAGCACTTTGTAAATGTAGATGCTAAAACTCTGCTTGGGGCGTGCGCTGCGCTTCTTCTGCTTGCCGGTCAGGGCAGTCTTCTTGACAGCTTTCTTGGTTCCCATGCTTGCAGCCATACTGCGGTGTCGATATTTTCGCTTCACAGAAAATCTTGTCTGCCTAAGTTCTGACTTGCATTTAGAAAGACTCATTTGAAAGTAATTGAGGGTAGACGCGTTTATGGGGATGTGTCGGGTTTTCTGAAAAGTTTCTTGCAAATAACTTCCTGCGTGAAGTAAATAGAATATGTTTGAAATCAAATCAAGCAACCAGTGTTGTTTACCTTAATTGCGTAACCAACAATATTACTCTGCGACCAAGTAGATTAAACAAAAGCGTGAACTTGTCAGTTTTTACTCCAAAGACTGAAATCTCGAGGGTGACCTTGCAATTCCGTACCCATTTCCGCATGTTTAAGTTTTATGTGTCGTACTGAATTTGTCTTTGTGTGGTTCACGAAACAGCAAGGTCAGAATGTTTAGAACAAACTTGCGTTTTCAGGTAGTCTCTACACGTGGTTTTAAATCTTTTTTGTTCCATGACACATTAATTAGAGCAACCCACAACACAACAACCCCATCTAAAACTCGAATAAAGTAAATGTAATACAGCTGTGTACGCAAAATGGCTACTCGCGAGTCCTTCAAAAATGGTTCACGAACCCTTTGGAGTCGCGCCCTCAGGTTGAAAATCACTGCCCTACACCATAAGTTACGCCAAGGCAAATGGGTTTGTGCAAGCGTGTAAGCTTGTCTGTGATTCGCTGTACATGAACGGAACGAGTTAAACGTAATTCACGGATAAGATCTTTTGCAGTTGAATCCACACCAATACGATTTCTAAATCGGTTTCTTCAGGCATCTTTGATAGATTTGTAAGTTTCACGAAACGTTAAATTGATTTTATTGTGAAGCCTTGCCACGTTATGTTGTTGCTGGTCGCCGCCTAAATTGTGAGTTGCACGAAGTGGTTGTTAGCACAAAGATGTTTGTGGTTGTTTGCACAAAGATGTTTGTGGCTGTTTGCACAAAGATGTTTGTGGCTGTTTGCACAAGGATGTTTGTGGCTGTTTGCACAAGGACAGGCGTGGGTTTTCATTTGTGATACTTGGGAACACGAATACATGCTGTCTTTTTTCAGTCGACAATGGCATAAGGTGTAACGTAGCCGGATTTACCACATATAAAATTTCCAGCTTGACTCCACTGAATGCCAGCTTTTGATATTTTGTTGGCGTATTACGCTGCACTAAAGTAATCGCAGTCGACATGTTCGGTGCTTGCGCATTTTTTATTGCGTTATCACACTTTAGCCTTTTTCTACCTATCCGTAGTATGATGAAGCCTTTCTGAATGAATGCAGTAGATTGACGAAGCCCGTTTTTGTTGAAAGTGTAGAAAAAAGTACGTGGAGCACATTTTGTTGGCTGATTTTTTAAGATTACTCTTCCGCAAAGGTTCATGCTACAAGTTTATTTTTAGAAGCCCGCGGACATTTCATATGATTTCTATGGCTAGGCGCGATATATCAAAATTGCAGTGGCCAGGGTGTCATTTGAATTCAAACACTGGACAATTGCTTTCGTATTTTAACAAATTCGTGTGAATTCACTTGGTGCATACCGCTGATACACATCATACACATCACTAGCATCGGCCATCGACCCTGTTGCATGCTGAAGACTGTTACCATCTTGATGACAACAATTGTTTCTGATGCAAGTAAAGTATGTACATTTATTGCGGTGTAAAGTACGTTTTATTTTACGATTAGCGCGTTTGTGTGGCGTGGCTGTAAATCAACAGGGGTGCTCAAAGTTTTCTAGGTTCGCTATTTGTAAGTCTTGTCCGTAAATTTCGGCTTAATCTTTAATATTGTTGAGTAAACAATCACAAAAATTTATTTGGTTATATCAACACAACGGAACATTTAATTGATATGTCTTACATGTGCGGCCGCCATCTTGAACACGCCTTTTCTTACTCATGTGGTTCCCGAAACGTTTGAAAATACGGACACTGCAAGCTTCATGGCCTGTATTCCACTAATGTTAATCTGACTTTGTTTGAAGCAGAAATGCGTGAAAGCACTACCATTAAATTTAACAATACAAATGACGTCGCGTACCAGTCATACCGGTGCGTGGAATTCACTGTGTCTTAGGAAATAACAAATGATTATAACATGACAGAACGATTACAAAGTGCAAACCAAGCACGTAGGCTTGTTTGCGTTATTCACGCATTATAAAGATATCGACTATAGGCTACGTTTTTGGACATTTGCGTTGAAGTATTTGAAGCGGCGAATTTTGACTTATTGATCTTGTACGTTAAAAGGAGGCCTGTATATAGGGCGACGAGGTTTGTAAGCCGGCTAACTTTGGGTTAGTTGCACTACAAAAATTTAAAAGGTCTGGGAAATATCTGTCAAGTATCTTCATCATGAGCAATATAACTTGCAATAAGTAGGTTTTGAGGCCAGATAGGGGGCGCAGAAATTCTTCCCGCGGGCCGCACTTTGGGCACACCTGCTGTAAATACTTTGTTATAGAAACACGGAAATGTTGTGTTCCGTTAATTTCGTGGAAATGCATATGGCGCAATGGTGGCCAAACTTGCTGCGTTCGCTGGCCCCTTTTTTGACCGGCATGCATTTTCTTTTGCTGTTTTTGACTATTCAGCTACTCTGCAGTAGAGAGAACGTTTTCTATTCGTCTCTGTTGTGTCTACACCTTTCCTGATGTCCCGATATGACACAACAAAAACTTCCTTGTCCTGTCTGCAGGGCTGATGCGTGCCAGCCTCAGTGTTTTTTTGAACACATGCGTGTTCTTCGACATGAGATAGTAGCTGCTTTCGGCTTCGAGTCCTTTTTCAGCGCACGAAGGTATTTTCTAGAAAGTTCCAAACAATCCTTATCGTTATTTCTTTCGTACGTTACGTTATTTCTTTCGTACGTTATTTTCGTACGTTAAACAATCCTTATCGTTATTTCTTTCGTACGTTACACGAAGGTATTTTCTAGAAAGTTCCAAACAATCCTTATCGTTATTTCTTTCGTAATCCTTATCGTTATTTCTTTCGTACGTAAAGTTCCAAACAATCCTTATCGTTATTTCTTTCGTACGTTATTTCTTTCGTACGTTATTCTTTCGATGTACGATGTTATTCTTTCGTACCATTAATGATGTTAACTCTGCCCGCCAGCGCGATGCATCTAGCAGCCAGCCGTGCTGCCACAGTTGCCCGTAAGTGCCAAGTCGCCCACAGTTTGGCTGTCACTGAATGAACCGAGCATTACAGTTGCCCCTTCAGTTGTATGTTTACTCATTGCCGTGATTCGGTGTATGCGTCGACGCCGATGGACATTTTCAAACTTATGGCAACGTGCATCTTGTTTTCGTTGATATTTTTGCTTAACCCACGAAAAGCGTTCGTTGTTTTCTTTTCCTGCTCTGTGCTCGCTGTACATAGTAGTACCTGTGTAGAGCAGTGGTGGGCGAGCTTCCCGCCGTATCTTGACCCGTTTTTCTGGCCCACCGGAACTTTAACAGAACGCACTTGCTTTCTGCCACTGCAGTTGTTCGGAAGACATTGCTTTCACATTAGATGGCCACGACAGGGAGCCTTCAAAGCGGCGATACGTTGGTTTCACAGGTGGCGGTTTGCCCATAGCACGAGAAGGTGCACAAGTACTTTGAAGTGAAACCAACGGATGCATTCGACTTGTATATATGGCGCTGGCATCATGTACTTTGTCTGCGTGTCTGTCTCCTGTAAATACAGCACATCGAAAAAGCTCAGTCTGATTCGGTGAATGTGTTTTGCAATTGAACTGGTGAATATTTATGACACTTGCATGATAGGAAAATTTTGAAGCTAGGAAAAAGAAAATCTTCACAACTTACCAGATTTACCTTCGGCAACAACTGAAATGAACACAAATGTCAGGTCAGTGTTAAACTAAAATAATGCGTAAATCAAATATGGAATCATAAAAAATGGAAGCACTTTTCTGAGGAATTTAAAAATAGTACACCAGTAAAGATACACTCTGTTTACCGTGTTCACATGGGAAAATACTGTGAAGTTTGACAGTGCATATTCACCAATCCGTCTTCTACTCTGTTCTGTATTTTAGCTACAGACAGAGCAATACTTGCCGCTGTTACTTAGAAAAACATCGCCTGATCATTTTTGACACGTTTGTGGGGCAGAGTTGTAAGTCGTTCAGAGCTTTTCGTGTCGGGCCGGGTTCAGGTCGTTTTTGGGCCAAGTTTGTCAAAATGTTTCGGGCCGATTTCGGGCTTGCATACAAAATTGTTTTATAAAATTCAGAGTAACGATATTTTCTTTCGTGGCTTACATTTTCTGTGCTCACTGCAGTGACATCTATTGGTGAAGTGATTGTCATTTTCTTCAGATGCAAACACAGCTGCGTTCTTTTGTTCTCTGCACAGATTAGTCTCACGCTCCTTTTCAGAAGGCGACAGCGGCGAGGATAGTTACATGTGATAGCGTTGCTTCGAAATCGAAAAGATTAATCACTTATGCGATTCTTGGCTTTTAAAAAACGATGGCCCACAAACCGGTTTTTCATACCCATAGCCCTGTAGACAGTTTACTTTATGCCTATAGTGCCATCGTGGGTAGCTTCATGGTAGTTTCTTTTTTTCTTGAGAAAGATTAGATTCCACAGTATTATCGTTGACTAACAAGCTAAGTTTGTACTTGTTTAAGCCAATGTTTTGGCCAAGGTGGATGCTATTTTTTGGTGTGATAAAACCGTGTACCTTCAGCTACCCGTACACTACGTTTAAATACCCCACAGTTGCGCATTTCTTGACCCACCCGATAAGTTTGGCTTTCGGGCCTAAATCGTGCTTCAAAAGTGACGGGCTCGGACAGGGTTTGGGCTTCTGATTTCGGGCCGGGTTGCGGCTCCAAAATGAAACCCGTTTACAACTCTGTTGTGGGGTAAAAATTGTATTTGAGGCTTGGGCGTAAATCATCAGCATCAGTGGTTTGTTTAAGGAGAGGCGAGCGAGGCACTTACCTCTGGTCCCCTCTCTTTAGGGCCCCACCATCGAGCCGTTTCGCGCGTTAAATGTCATTTTTTATGAAAAACTTACTATCTACTCATACAATGCATTCCGAAGCAGATCACAAATAAGCACTCTGCTTTGAAAAGGGCCCCCAACAGCAACTTGACAAAATTATCCCTTTGCATTTGAAATTTTTGAGAAAAATCCATATTTACGTATTGCTCATACTTGATTTTTTGGAAATTAAAAAAAAGCGAACTCGTTCCCCGTATCCCGTTTAGCCTTTCCTATCGTTTTTTTGCGCTTCGCCGACCGCCGGAATATTCAAGAACAGCATCCTGTCAAAAAATCGGATCGGGCCGTGATCAGGGGAAATTAGGGAGGGAAAGGGGTGTAGGTTGGTTAGATGACTTCTAGATCAGATTTTGGGGACCAGAGACAAACGTACAGGGGTTAGTTACTTGGTTTGTGCCTTGAAAGGTTCTTGCAGCTATTCTGAAGCTTTAGAGACCTTGAGTAGCCTGCTATAGAGATGTCACAGGCTCACATTTTTATGACCCGGACTGACCCATACCAATCACAACAAACCTGTAATTGAACCTGTACCCGTAACTCCTAAAATCTGGCCTGTACCCGGCCCGTAAAACGGCACTGTTTATTCTGCCTCATGAAAGGCAAAATAGACACCACTGGCACTATTTTGCCTTGTACGTACACAAGGTTGTGGATCATTACAAACTTTCGATGGAGACATGAAGCGCGACAAATATCTTTTCCATCAACACTCACCACTAATTTTTGCTACAGTTCGGAGTCTTCATGAAGTAAACATTTAGGCTACATGTTTTCATGCTTTTACCAAACAAATTAGGCTACCGTAGCAATTAAAATCAAGTAAAGACATACTTGGCAAAAAAACAAAAAAAAATCGGGATCGCGTCGGTTTTGCAGCACTTGAACTGGTTGGACAGTAGTTTTACAGGCTCTTCCCCAACCGCGATATTTATACACTACAGTACTACGAATGCGAACTAGTCTATATTGTAGCCCACTCTCAGTGATTCAGTTTCAAAGAACCTAGCTTCCTAAACGCGCATGACCTGTCCTTCACACACTACAAGCGAACACTACCACACTGAACCACCACATATCATTCAGTCCATAGCACAACCAGCACACAACTACAAAGGCGCCCTGTAAACGACGTATGTCCGTCAGTAGCGGATCTTGATTGCGGATATTAAATGACGTTACCGGAGTCGCGAAAACCAATAATTTACGGTGAGCAATGACACCAAAGCGGTAGTAAAAATAATATTTGTTGCTAACCTTGGCCTTCTTTCAGCCACCATCGCTTTCACACCATGATTTCTGTTCCTGATATCAAGTTCCAGTTGGAGCAAAATTTAGGTTTCAACATTTGTTAAAATATTAAAATTTAAAACATCGTTACCTTTTAGCATTTCGTTATTGGTGGTAGGTTGTATTTAATTGCAATGACGACAAATTAATCGTTTTTTGCATTTTATCTGTACCTTTATTCATTGTGTAGTAAGTTTTTTTCCCTCATCAGTTACGTCGTCACACATCCGTTAACGATATCCGCTCTGATGGACATCCGTTCTTTACATTGTAGGCTACCCACACAAACAGCTTATATTACGCGTTGCTCGCTCATAGAGCTCCGAAAAACTTCTAATGCCCGATACAAATTCTACCAGAGGGCGATGCTAACGCCATTGACGTCACAGAAAGAAATTTCTTCAACATCCACATAAGTGCTTCAAAAAAGTGAGCGGACTGTAGCGTTACCACGAAAAATCAAACGCGTTTGGGCGGTTAACTGGTCTATGAGAACCTACCGTTAACGGCCATTTTAGCGGCTCATGCCATTTCCAGCTTGACAGCATATAGAGTTGGGGAGTTATGGCCAAAAATAGACCCAGAAAATAGCTCTGTCACCTAGTGGATTTTTTTAATTTTATTCACAAATAAAATTTTCCTGCCAATATTTTGGCTCGACATTTGGTGGGATGTTGTAAGACACCCAAATAGACCTTTTCTGCAGCTTTGGTGGGGTTCATGGGTACCGAATGTCAAAAAAATGGCTTGATCGTCAAAAACACCCCGAAATCTTTGGACATTGCCTCCCCACCAAAATTGTTTTCAACTTTTGTGATCATCATTACAAAGGTAAGGTCTTTACTGATATTTTTTTGTGTAGAAAGTTTATTTCCAACGTGTTTGGTTTGAGCTCTGTGACTTTATGAATGGAAGCAACTGATTTTCCTAGCCTACGTGAAAAATGGGTTTTCCATAAAAACGACCTCACAATGACGTCTAAGTTGGGCGCGACCTATCTCAATCATTGCGTTGCTGTCTTACGGATCTGTGGATGTCTTCACTGACTGTCCAGGCTCATCCGCTCGCGAGTTATGGTCGTTCGTAACTTTAAGAACCCCACGGTCGTGGCTTTCGCAGGCCTTAATGTAACGTGCACGTTGCAAGAAACTTTACTGTTACGCATTCTTTCTGTCCGGTACCCTGGTTAAGTGGCAACGGCAAACTGCACTAATCGTCCTGCCTACAGCTTAACCCTTATAACTAGATTAATAACTGCTAATGTATCCTATGTGAAGGCTTTACCAATATCACGCGATGGACACTAACACGCTAAATTTAATAACAAAAGACTCTTTCTGGTCAATTTAAAACATTGTATATAGCTGAAGTGCATCATGCATTTCACGCAAAAATCACAAGCACAGTATAAAAGCCACGCTGCAGCAGAAACACGAGTATTATTATTTGAAATGAAAGGAAACAAAAAATACACTCTACGTGGGAAATAAAAGGAACAAACACTGGAATGCGCAATTTACAGGAGTCAAACGGTAATTCACTTTGAAAATTCGATAGACGGCAAATTAAAGACGTTGAAAATCTAACATTAAACAGTGAAACACAATTTGACGTAACGAAACAAAATGTTGCTCAATTCGAAAAAGATACAAAATGTTCTTCAAAGTCAAGCGTATTTTGAAGTTTTTAAAGCAATGAATGGATGGTAAGATATCAAACTCATCCATTGGACAGTCTGGTCTATTGTGACGTAGTGCGTTGCTGCAATGCGAGTACAAAATCTGAAAAGAAATTTCATGGTTCGCGAAATTTGCAAGGTAAAATTAAATTTTTTGCTGTACACAATTTCTTGGTAGCAACATCATTACGGTTATTTTCTATTGAAAAATCAAATGCTCTTAATCCAGTTTAATTCTTTGGCAGTGTTGAAACATATCGTAACTACGAAGCTGCCAGTCGGTGCAAAAACAATGAAAAATCACTGTGTGCAAGGTCACTGTCCAAGAGGAAGCAGCGCAAGACATAGTGTACGTTTCAATACACACTTTTCAAAGACAGGAAGTCAACGGACGCTCAAAACGAATGTGACATGTACACAGTAAAATTCGATATAAACGTGTTAATATGAAGTTTTTCGGAAGTTGCAAAGACTCACTGGTTTAGGTCTATGCAAAAACGTTTTTTAAGGTGTTGTACAGCACCTACCATTGAGATACGCGATCCCTTTGGTGATGTAAAAAAAATAAAAAAGTATTTTTCACGTTGATAACAGAACACGAATAAATAAATGACTAAAAAGATTTTTCCTAAATATTTTGAAATCTTAACAATTCAAATCTTGTTCCTCAAAATAGCAATTTGCTTCTGGCAGTGAAGATGTGACTGTTAAGCTCTTACTTAAAATCGGTTGTAACAACATTCGTCATTGCTACTACACCAAGCAACAGAACAGTCTCAATATTTATATTCCTTGTAACTAATGTCAAATATAATGATGCATGTTTTTGCATTCGATACACTTGCTTCAGGTATTGATTCATGTTTTTCTTTCCAACATTCCGGGTTTGTATAATGGCTTAGGCCTCAAACATTCTACTCAATTCAGCATCAAGACCTGTAGGTGCGAAGAGCCTGAACAATGTTTTGTCGACATACGGGGCATGCTCTCAAAGCTGAGGTGCATTCCGCACAACAGCAGATGTGCCCACATGGAATGAATACCACGTCTCCAGTTTTGTCTAAGCAGATCTGGAAATAGAAGTAAAACAAAATCATTGAACTGAATGAGGTTGATGTTAATTGAAATATTAAATACATCCTTCTCTTGGTTGGTTAATGTCAAATACATATATAATAACGCAATCAAGCAAACAAGACCGATTTCCTTGTATCGTTTATCAAGGTGCGGCTTCGGCCTTACTTATGCAAAAGCAATTGCAATGCATCTTGCTGGCTCTTGCAAAAGCAGAGCAGTAATCTTCCACGCCAATCGTCCATGTCCACTACTGCAGTTTCAACATGATCAATCTTTGAATTTCACCTGACCTTTTCAGTGTTTTATCTTAGAAGGCTCACTATCTTGATTATTCCAAGTGGAACATGTTTCATGACTTTCAATCAAAGACAGAAAAGCCTATATAGTCAAAAATATGTCAACCTGGCATGACTTTCTCAAAAGGAACTATTAGGTGTAACTTAATTTTACATTCTTTTCCCAAAACTGAATTTTTCAACATACTTGGATTTTCAAGCAATTTTGGTTTTATGAGCCCGCTCTCTTTCTGGGTAAATTTACCTTACACCTGCGCTCATCTTCAAGGTCCACCAGTTGTTTCTTTAGTCTTTGGTTCAGGTCATTTCTTCTTGAATCAGTAAATGAACTGAAGGATGGAGAGGTTCCTCGTGCAAATAATGTTTCAGTAATTTGTCTCTGAAAACGCATTTTAAGAAGGAATGTTTTCAATGTTGAAAATTTGTATTCTTTGAAACAAAAAGGAATACAGCGGCAAAATTTTTTGTGTAAAATCGATGTCACTAACAAGCGAGTGGCGTTTACGTAAATGCGTCTTATTTTCACCGAAAGTCGTGATAGAAATTATACATTAAAATGAAGTATGTTTCACAAACAAAATTTGGCCAAACTAAATGCACATTCATGACCATAAACGAACTGCTCTTTGTCTGAAATAAATTGATGTAGATTCTTTCAAACTTCCGTAATAGACAAAGTTTGTTTTTTGCATTATTCGTGTTCACACAATGACAGTATACAATCATGAAAAATGCATTTACCGTGTTCGCCACTGGCTCTTCCAAGTTCATCAAATTGGAATTAACTTCATTAGCACTGAGCTGTTCTCGCACTTGCATATTTTCCCCTGTATATGAAACTTGTTGTGATGGATCTTGCGCAGTAGAATTCAAAACATTTTTCCTTTCTGTTTCTTCTTCATTCAACCTTAAAGTATATTATGCCCTCGTTACCGATTTTCAGCTTCAAGGACAACCATCAATAAACTGGAAAAAGTAGTCTTGCTCCATTTATCTCTGCCATACTAGTACAAGGAACTAATTTTCAAAATATTACAAATACCAATAGTAAAGAATCAAACGCAATTATGCCTAACACAACACAGACATTGAATCAGCCACTACCAGCGTGATGCATCTATCCACAACCATTTTTGGCTACATAATGATCATTGACTCGAGAAAAATTGCATGTATGTTTGCAGCTTTTTCGCTTGTGCAAACAAGATGCGCTGTTGAATGGTTTTGAAAACAATTAACACACTTCAGCGAGTTTGTCATATTGGTTGATTTTGAAATGCCTAACTGAGCTTAGAAATGAGCGAAAATGTTGATCACGTTTGCTTAGTTGTGATTGCAACTAATCAGTAATGAATGTGTACGATAGGCACTGGCTATTTAGAATTGTTTTTCAAAAATGTGAACTTACCAAACGATTTTTGAAACAAATAATGTTAGCTATAAGGAATGGATCAAGCCGGTAGTTTCTAACTTCTAATCGAAACGTCCTAGTGCTGCACACACCTTTCCTAAACAAACGCCAATTTTGCTCTTTGAAGTGCTTCTACTCAGCATTTGTCAAATTTAATGCTTCGAACATTATGAAACGAATATAGTGGAAAGCTATGCCAAGACAACTAAAAACCAAATATAGACAAAAGCACTGGTTTTAAGACCGCACTACCTCGGTTCGGTTTGTACCGCTTCCAACAGTGCAACAGTCGATTCATATCCAAATCCAGACGTTTGTCTTTTCTTGCTCATCACTTCTTTCACCAAATGTTCGTCAAATCCCATACCTGGATTTTTAAAAACTAACTTTTAAGAATCGAACTAAAACCGAACCTGGAAGGCAAACACAGATAGTGAAAATTTTTAGATCGACTTTAGATTAAAATTAAACTGTTTCCAAACATTTCCCCAACATTTTCAAAGCAAATGTGGATCTTTGCCAAAAATCCTTTTGCTTTAAGATGCTGAAACATTAACTCTTTGGAATTATAGATGTTTCAGCAACTGTGAAAAGAATCTTTGTGAGGAACAACAAAACGTTGCGAGTCATGCATCATAGATTTCAATCTGGCTATTCAAACAGCTCTCTGCTGTATCTAGGCATATGCACTTTTGTATTTCAATTAAACAAAGCGTATGGAGAGCAGTTGATTTTGTCCAAAAGCGCCATTTAGTTTCTACTTCGTTTTAAACATCAATTAGAAATATGAACACAAAGGTGCGCAAGAGAGTCCTATGCAGTTTTTTCAATTAAATCTTAGGACTTCACTGAACAAAGTCAAGTATGTTTGTCAATGTTCTGTGGAGATGTTTTTCTACTAACGCAAGTTTTGTTTGTCATGACGTTAGACTGGGTTGTAACTGCTAGCATTATTTTTCTCTGAAATCTACGATTTGCCTTTTTGTAATATCTCGTTGAAAGTTGTAAGTTACTAGAAGAAAATGATATCCGTTGCAAAGTATAAAAACCGCACCAACTTTGATAACGCAATGCATCAGTCCTACCTCTTGTAAGCACACAACCATACGTAAGCATAAACGCAGCAAGAATGGATCTAGAAGAACATAGCTTGAAAAATGTAGAAACAAAATAACACACCAACAACAGTATCAAACATTTCCGTCTCTTTTTCATCTTCACGATTTGCTGCAGCGATGTTTTCTTGGATTGCATGTTGAATTGGGAGGCTTTTTCTTTTTTCAACACCCGCCTTTTCCGTTTTTGTAGCTTCTGGTGCTCTTTGCACGCTTTTGTCTTGTCTGCTTTTGCTCTGGTGCCTGAAAAAGGTAATCCCACCCATATTTGTTTTGATTAGAAACCATGTCAAGCATGGACATGGGTTAAACAGCAGTAGGCAGAATAATCTTTCTGTTCGGATGTGCACACATGCCGAAGAGAAACGACCCGACGTACTTATGATGCTCACCTTCTGGCTTCTGTTACAAAAGAATGTCTCGCTGTAGCGAAGTTTCAAAAATGAAAGGTGGGTAGATAAAAGTTGAAGATCATTTTTAGACCGCTTTTAAACACTTTAAGCCGTATCAATAACTTGAGTGGGTGGTTGTTGAGATAAGATGCATTTCACCCCAATGATTGATTGATAAGTCACTGGCAAACGCCTAGGTCATGTTCTGACAAGCCGACGTAAGTTAGTTTTACTTATTTTCTTCTTTCTACAAAAAGCAATGCAACTGTAAATAGTTTTCAATTTCTTGTAACATTTGGTACCTGATTGGGTTTGACTAGCTCTAATGGATCAAAAATAATTCAACGGATCGAGCCTTTGCAACTCGATTGACATAAACACAGAGCAATTTTTAGAATGTGTGGAGACGCATACTTTCTTGGCAGGATTTTAACGCAAAATTGGTGTCGTTTAGCAGAAAGCCAAAGCTTGACTTACGTCCATCGCGGTGGAATGTCTTGTCCAGGAGCTCTCAAAATAGGTCGTTTTATATTTGGAAACCGCGCGACAATTGCATGAACATATTCGGGACCCTTTTGCTGGAGTAGGAACTCACAGCTCGGATACCATTTGGCATGTTCTTCCCATGGGTCATCATCTTTTTTCCAGTTCTGCAAACCCCCGTTGCAGTAGAAACACTTCACTCGGTCTCGCACGCCTGTAATAATACACGCATCTTAGCTGCACGCAACCGGACTGATTCTAATTTTCTAAGGTATAGTGTTTGAATTTAAACAAATCCAAGACAAGCCTTTAGCAGTAAAGCATTTATTCTCTTACGCCTGAACTTCATTCCATTTTGTGCAGGAGAAAATACAGCTTTGATGACCTTTTACAAGTGAATGGGATTGTATTTTTTGCGTTTCAACACAACTTGGCATAACTTCATATTTGTAGTGAAACGCAATAACCAAGCACAAGTAAAAATAAAAATTTATGACCCATCACATTTCTTTCTTCTAAAATTTTATTTTCTAAAACCTGTTTTGTTTTGGGAAGGAGGCAAATCAGAACGATTCTTTAAATTATATTCATCACCAAGATTTTAGCAGATGTGCGCAGTACTATTGTGCTGTAGCTTCCCTTGAAGATTCAATTGCACTGTAAGCCACTTCTCGTTGGATTTCATGTGATCTGGATCAACCCACTTTCATTTATTGCCCGCCCATACTGTGTATACTGGAAATACATCTAAATCATTCTGGAATTTTCATCCATTTCTCAATTTTATTTCGAAAAGCAGAAATCAGCTTTTCGCTTAGCACGTTTAAGATAAATGATGTTTCAAAGCGAAATGTCTGGCCAATTGCATGCAGTTAATGAAAACCAAAGTTTGTTTGCATTGAAAAATTTTATTGCACACAGTTCCTTCATGATGGCCCTTTGTATATACGTGGGATCCACCTCTATACACAACATTCAAAGAGCATCAAACTTCAGCTTTTATTCATTTTATTTTAGAGAATATAAGTTGATTGACTTTTTGACATGCATATGGAAACACTGCTGCCATACTGCGAGAATATTTGGTTTGTAAATGACCTACCAAGGGAAAAGAAACCAGCTTCGACCAGCATCTGAGTAGTAGCGCGAGTGAAAGGCCAGTGATTGTTAAAGGTTTTCGATCTTGCTTGTGTAGACATCATCATAGGTGTAACAGGAGATTCGCAAGGAAACATCAAACGAAGATTGGATTTTTGTTGTTCTGATAGATGACAAATCTCCTGCAAAAGACCAATGACCTGATTAAATCACACTGCTGGAAAACCTTACGTTGTATTACGCCCACTCCAGAAGCATCTTTTTTCTTTAGACGGGTCAAACCTTCAGTAATGTGCTGTTTCTTAAAATTTTTCTTTGAAATCCTGAGGGCAAAAAGTGTTGTTGAACAACATCGAAAAGCGTCCAACATAAAAGTTTTCACAAATTTATGGGCAAATCACGGTTGGTGAAAACAAGGCAATATGAGTTATTAGAAGTTTTTAAGCATACATCAGCAATATGTGAGTTGTAAAATCATTATCACAGTGTTCCAACAAGGAAAGTGGTTGCCCGACTATAACGTCTGCAAATTTATTGATCCAAGGGAGAACTCAGATTCTAAGAAACTATTAACAAAGATGCTAGATTTTTTTATTTGTTTGGAATTTGATATTGCTTTTAAATACATGGAATTTGATATTGAAATTTTGATACTGCTTTTAAATATATGCATTTTTTAAAGCAACTGATTGGAAAAATAAAACGTCATGTGTTTACCTGCTTTACTGTTACGGGTATGTCTTGGCTTTCCTGTCCTTGAGCCATTGCGCAATGCGGGAAATGAGTGTTGTGTTCCGTGTTGGGATTGTCCAATCTTCTCCAATTTCTAAGAACTCCTCCACAGCTGAAGCATTGAGTCCTGTCCAGGTTTCCGAGGTAGAACCATCCCGAGGCAGCCATGTCCTTTGCTGAGGGTGCAGAGTGGCTTGGCCAATCAGCAGTGAAGGTCTTTACACGATCGCTTTCGCGACACAAGTTCAGGGAATGGATGAGTTCCTTCTGCTTGGAACTGGGAATCGCTGCCAATTGACGGTGGAGAGGAATAGAGTAGGTTTTCCTCGCAGCAGGTATTACTCTGGCCGTTTGAAAGTTAGCCAGGCTGCAAGAAGAATTGTCAGTACATAAAATCAGTATGAATAAGAATTTCCTGAGACTGACAGTAATCGTCAAGTGAGCATCTTTTAGTTTAGTAGATTTTGCAACTGTTGTTTAATCGGTATGATCGTCAATTCAAATAAAGCCAGTTTTGTAGTTGAAAGCAATGTTGTGTGCTAACTCTTCAAAAAGTTGAAAGAAACGAGTACTGCAAACGTTATCTTTAGATGTGCTGTCAGTCAGCAGACATTTTTTTCTGTCACAAATTAAATAACACCTTCAATATACGGACGATCCAGTGTTGTGTTTTCGACATTTTGACTGATTTCCATCCTAAAAATGTTGCTAACCTTTTCTTTGGAATTGTATGACATACAAATGTTTGGATGCTCACTTTAAAATACTCCGTCCATTTGCTGTCAACCGAACGGTTTGGTCACGATGTTTGCTTTGCGCTGCGTTGTCGGGCGAATCTGATAAAGTGCACAGTTCTCTCTTCGAGTGCTTTTCGTTTTCTTCAATGGGAGGTGTTTCAACCTTCAGTAAAAAGTTTCCAAAGAGTTCAAATGATCGAACTTTCTTTATGCAACGAAATGTAAAAGAAAGCTAGGAATGCAGACAAAACCGACAAGTTAATGATGACGTCCATCGCCATGACGAAACGTGCCTCTTTAGGCTTTGCAATTCCTGCCCTAATTTGGGTAATTCTTCAAAATCACGAATTCTATGCAATTCCTGCCTTCAATGAAACTTTTTCTGATAAGGATGAAACTTACTTTTCTGTAAATTGAAACTTTGTATTTAACAAATCATAACTGTAAAATTAAGGGTGTGTCTGTCTTTTTACAGTTTCGTACATGCATTCCTTAAACCTCAACCATAGATTTTCATCATACTGAAATACTATGGAACAAAATTTGCTGCAGTCACAACTAAGAACGATTTCTCAAACACCTGGAAAAATGTTTTCCGCGTTCCAGCTTGTAAATGTTTATCCTTCCACAAGAGCTCATTTGTGTTTATTGACAAGAAAAAACATTGCAAAGCAATTAATAGAGTTATTTTACTTCAGAAAAACCAGAAGATGCTTATTTGGGGTAAATTCCAAACGGGCTGATTGGAAATAAATGTAGGTTTATAAAGTTTTTCAAGACATACTACACAATTTCGTTTGTGCAAATCTTTCTACGTTTGTTAGTGTATATTCTGCTGTTTCTTACAGCTTGCTCCATCAACGCATTTTGAAACAATGGAAAGATTATCCAAGTTTTAATATTTATGTCACAGTATTGACATCCTTACCAAAAAAACTTTCAAAGTGATCTGCAATCAACGTTTTGGGTAAGAGCTATTATTTTTGTAAATTGCAGTGAATATCCAATAGACTTGGACCTCAAGCGACGCTTCCTTAAGTTGCACAGACTGCGCAATTGTTACAAAGCAGAACAATTTTAGCAAAACAAGGTTGGCAGTTTAGTTTGTGTTGCCTTTGTGTTTTTGTTTCACGACCGTAATAAATTCTACGTTTTGTACGACTAGAGCAGTATTTCCCAAACTGTGTGCCAACTGTGTGCCGCGGCACACTGGTGTGCCGCTGAAGAGGCTGAAGTGTGCGGCTAATGTTTTAATGTTTTGACAAAACATTCTGGATGTTACATCACTTCCGTTACAAAGTTTGTGACGAGTAGGTTTTTATAAAGTAGGTGTGCCGCGGCCAAATCCAGTATTTATTATAGTGTGCCGTAACTAATAAAGTTTGAAAAGCGCTGGACTGGAGGCTTTCTCATTATTGTTTGATCAACATACTCGTCATTGTTCGATCAATAAACCCTTTGTGTGAAAAAGCTTTATCACTGCTCTATTTTTATATTAACCACTTTCCCCAGCACTCTCCCCAGCATGTCAACACATTTTTCTCGCCAGGAAAATGGTTCGAATTTGCTTTGTACGGGAGAACTAAAATTTACTACCTGCCTGGAAACTGGTTAAAACTCTCATTCTGCTCAAATGTTGTTGCTAATAAAGCAATCATCAGTTTGTCTTGAAGAGGTTGTAAATAAATGACACATCAAGACTTTGAACTACAAGAGAAATTGCTTGCTATGCCGTGACATATCCGCCAACTGGTATTTCATACTTTCAGTCAAAAACCGTCATTCACTTACTTTGAACTGATCCAGCTGCGGCGTGGATTCCGTTTATGAAAATGTTAATGTAAATATTCCAAAATTACCAACGTCGTTAGGGTGTTGTTACGTGTTTGGTTTCATTGGAACATATTTTTTATTAAATTTCGAAACGTTGTGGTTTGAACAAACAACGGTTCAAAACTCCTCGAGATTCTCTTTCTACAAAGATTATTTTTTACGGCACAAAAATATGAAACTTACTCTTGCTTTTACAAAATAATTAAATTTATTGCATTGCAAGTCTCTCGACGTTTGCAATCAGATATTGTTCACAAGTATCACTGAAATCGCAAAAATGATACTGTAACAAGAAAAAAACTTACGTGGTAAAGACAACTTTTTTCCTTGAGTAACGATTGCGATGATGCTTCATGTAACAGGACTCTGTAATGTTTTCATAAACATAATTTGCTTGAATTTAGAAGACTGCAAAAATAACAAGTCAACAAAGAATAATATTACTTTTACACAAAAAATCAAAATTGTTGATGCAATTTAGAATAGCACAACCATTTATACTTAAAAATACTTTTCAAAACTCGTGTTATAGTTTACACAATTTTTTCAATTGTGAGCCTTTGCAAATTTCTGCATCAATCGAGTACTTTTACACTGCTGCCAAAATCACCTTTCCATCACGAAAATACTTCCTCTTTTACAGTGTCCAATGTACGATGCCACAAGGTCCCTTGTTTTAATCTTCAATTTGAAAAAGCACGGTTGATTTAAATATTATTAAACACTGTAGTTATTTAATATCAACTACAATACACATGCACTTTCTTAACGTGGATCAGCAAAGAAATCTTATCTGCAACAATCTGTAATTTTTCTTTAAATTAGGAGAGTTACCAGATGCTTTTAAATTTTTCTGATCAGAAAAACTATATTTCAAGCGTTTTGCTATTTGAGGGGAGTTAATGAAATGTAAAAACTTGGAATCACTGACTCAATATTGCCACTGAATTCTGACCTGACAACCACATCAACAAGCATTACTCATTTGTCTTAGCTTGTAACCAAATCTTTACCTTTGAAAAGCGATGTATGCCTTCATTGAAAACGGTTTTATTGCATTTTAAGTTTTATATTCGAAACATTTGTTCTAATTGCTACTGCAACTCATTGTGTTTACATCTGAGCCTTGTTGGTTGTTGGTGGAAAGTAAAAGACTCATTCAAGTTTTTGATAACTTAAAACTACAACATTTGTTCGATGCGGCCAGAATCTACCTTTCGTAATGGCCGCTTTGATCAACACTGTATTGGAAGCTCCTGTAAAATACTGCGCGTATGTGCAGTGACAGAAAAAACTTTCGTTTTATATCTCTATTCAGAAATCCCAATACATTTTCTCGAAATCACTGCAGTGTTATTCAAGTAGATTCTAGTACTCTCTACTTTTTCATGCCGCGCTGTGTGATCCAATTCTACTGTACATCTATACTGTAGTCCTACATCATGTTGCAAAATGATCACTGACAACTGCTTAGTTTTCCTTGGTAGGCATTCCATACTCATGCCTGCCAGATATGTTGAACTGAATGAAATCATTGTTTCACGAGACTTTCTGCCACCATTTTCTGCAAGATAATAAACTTCCACCGAAACCATGTTGGTGATCCTGCTAAATGTTAATTAATCCAGAAAACGTTATTACAAGCTTGCAGGGCTAGTTTTCTAAGACGTTGAAATTTGTACACCGCTATAACTCTCCGAAAAGTTTATTCTAGGGACTACATTTTCTGCCGAGTTGTAACACCAGTACTAACCGTAATAATATTTGCATGAGGAAGATATTAATCCTTAGTGACTGCAATAAAAAAGCTTTGTGAAAAATGCAAATGTGTAACAAAATAGAGCCTGTGCAAACGAACAACGGCCTTTGTCTCGTCAGCTACGCATGCAAAACAAATGAACTCGAAAATAGCGACAACACAACGAGCTATCCACTGCGGTAACTAGCCTTATTTTGGAAATTACAAAAGTTTCAGTTTCATAATAATATTCATTTGCATAAATCTTTTCCTACCACGTCTTTTAAAGGAAAACTCGAAGCAGAAACCAAATTGCTTTTGCACTAAAACAAGTCTTGAGAGCACAAGGTTGAACACCTTGAAACCACTACCCTTTGGAATAAGATGAAGCTTATCCAATAGCTATATACCCTTTTGGAAATGTTAAATTTTGTGATATGCTTTGCTACTGCCACAAGAGGACCAAAATCAAATGATCAAAAGATTTGAATCTCTATTCAAATCTCCCTTCTGAGATGTCACGGCCATCTGCCGCCGATGTTAGCGTACAGCTGTGTATTTATGGCGCTGCTGTCGGGCAGCGCACAACCAGGGAAATTCCCTACTTCAAATCTCTTTTGGAAACTACCTGAGCTGATAGCCAAGGGCGATGAGCAATTCCGCTCTGTGTATTTTCACGGAAAATCCAAGAAAACAAATCAAATCCTTACAAAATTACCTGAATAAAATAATTTTTTATATCTTTTTTTATAGTCAAAAACGGTACATTACCGATGGAACAGATTTCGCTAGCCCAGAGTGGTAAACGGGCCTCATTAAAGCCCGAACCCGGTCCGAGTCCGGCACTTACTTTTGAAGATTTGGGCCCGAAAAGCAAATTTACCGAGTGAGTTAAGATATACGCAAACTTTAGTGTCGTAGCAAAGTAAATAGACTAAGTAATTGGCAATTAATCACTTGTAGTGACGATTTAAGTCAACTCCATTGCTTTCAGTAACTGGCTACAAAAATGTCCGTCGATGCGAAAAAATTTTGGATGCAGACCCGAAATTGTCCCGAAAGATCTTAATAACCTTGAGCCCGAACCCGGCCCTACCCGAAAACCCAGCCCGACTTTCAACTTTGCGCTGGCCCATCCTGGTATTTGTGACGGCTAAATTACCTTACCTGAGAAAATCTTTTTCCTACCTACAGTTGTAAAAAAAAATTAATTTTGTGTAAATCAACAGCCTGTTGTAAAAAATTCTCCACTCTGGGGCTGTTTATTTTGACCGTTTGTGAGAAAGTACGTCAAAAGATCAAGTGCTAGACAGTCTGGCAAAGAAACTAACATCCAAAGCAAACGAAAAAAGTTATCGATCAAGGCTACAGTAACTTTAGAAACTCAAATCCATTGCTATCAAAAGACAGGTCGTAAATTGTATTAAACATTAATTTCTTTACTAGAGACTTCTATACCTTTGTGCGTAGTCAGCTTAGTAGCAACGTTGGTAAGACATGCAGTCAGCCACGATAAAATGATTTACACCTTTTTCAAAAAAAATAAAAATAAAAAACAAAGTTGTTTTATAATGCGTAAGGAAATCGATTTTTGATGCAACTGCTTGTGACTGGCAGCGTAGCATCCTCGTAAGTGATGCTCTTTATCTTTGAAGCTGTTATACTAGCGGTTTGTAGAAAGTTTGCAAGAGTGAAAGCTAGGATGATCAAGTTTTTCTAAACACTTTACAAAAATTAACCAAAGCGTTTGAAACAACAAAGAAAGCCAGTATCTTCGATCATGTAAATTAGTGTATTTGTTTCGACAAATATTCTAGTTTGTTTCAAATTACCTTAAGTTGAGCAAGCTTCTTTCTTTTACGCGAAACAAAATGTCTGAATGAAAGTAGCACAATGTGTAAAGTTTTAATCATAAGAAAATGTTGAAAACACATTTTAGAGACAGTGTGAATATAATCTCGCTTCATACTGGTGTGCTCTCACGAAATCAATTCTCTTATACGTGCCTATCTGGTTCTGCTTGGTAGCTGTGCAGGTGATTTGGAACCTGCCGGTTACCTGAAAGAATCGTGTTGCTTCATAGCTATTTTTGGAAATGAGCTGCGTAAGAGGCAAGCGTTGCTTCCTGTTGGTTTGCTCTCCAAAAATACTGGAGTTTTGCAAAACTGCACTGAAATGACGTCAGTTGTGTTAGAAACTTGACTAGCAGGCATCCCAACAAAAGTTATTTCAAAAATTTGTATGTCATCTTAAACTAAAAAAATGGTTATGGTTAGTACTCATAATTTATTTCAGCGATTGTAGAAGGAAAAGGAAACAATTTCTTGTGCATTTATTTGTTTGATAAAGGTGAAATAAGCTATATATTCTACACCTATCAGAAAATCCGGCAAATAACTCTTTCTGAAACAAGAAACTCGCGCCAGATACGTTAAGGGACCAACTATACGTTGTCCAACTGACATATAGCGCACCTGTTTGCCAGTGCAAGCTGCTTTTCCAGGGACACAAAAGTCCAAAATAGATGTACATCTGATAAACAAGGATGCCTCAGGTATTGACCTCAAGAATTGAGTGAACACAAATCCATATTCAATAAACAAGCGTTCATAAGGAAATGCAAACATGGTCTACTTTTTCCTCATTTTAACAGTTTTTTGCTACAGTGTTATGAAACCTTTGCACGTTTTTCTGATTCTAGAGTTTTCCAGCACACGGCTGAAACATTTTGAAGTTTATGGCAAGACATTTAGGAGGTCTGGAGGAGGAATAAATGAAAGGTTACAAACACATTGGATAAAAGCAGTTTTGACTCCCAAGTGTATACAATTGATTAATTACGTTGTTGGTCTTTCAGCGACCTGCAGGAATCAAATTATGAATTTACCAGATTTCGGTTTGAGCGTAGAGTTGAAAAACAATGCATGCAATCTCCCGTTATTTCATTATTCTTTTTTTCAGAAATTGTGTTAAAAGACAGTGAAGAAATCTAGGAAGCACATTCTCACATTAACTCTCATCAATGTTGCTCTTTTTGTTACTCTTGTTATTGCGTAGCATTTGTAACCAGGTTGAAAATGAAGCAGATAAGTTCGTTCTTCAGACAATTATCTCATCATTTAGCCAACGTTTCGCCCGACTATTCAAGTAGGGTTCCTCAAGGCATTTAACCACATATAACATGCAATTTAGCAATAACGAGCAATGAACAGTGTGATGTACAAACAAAAAAACACAAAACTAACCACCACATTACAGGACATAAGTGACAGTATGTGACAGTGAATGTGGAATTTGAGAAGTGTAAAATAAAAACGCCAGGAGGTGACAGTGGACGGTATAACCAAGCAATAAAAATGGGTAAAATCTGCACATAAAAATACACAAAGCGGTAACTGTATAAAGCAATGCAACAAATAGTGTGAAAGTATGCGGAAAATAGCGATCAATAATGGAAAAATCTCGGTGGCGAGCTAACAAATATACAGGCCCTAAATCGGGCACTGTGATGACAAATTCGGGGAAATCAAGTAAAGGATGAATTTAACTTGTGCTTTGAAACATTATGAGAAATTTCGCATTCATCACTCACAGTGTCAATTTTTAAATTGATATACAAGAATTCTAAAAAAATACAGCTTTTTACGTGATGTAAAACGTGGGCCCAATCGCAGTCGAAACTATGGCCACATTGGGCTGCATGTTTATTTCGAGTTGCTTTTGATGGATTTTTAACGCTTTTAGACATGAAGTGTCCCTGTGGTGTTCTTTCAATCGAGTGCTCAGGCTTCGTTTCCTTCCGAAAAATTTATTTGTACTCACATTCGCCACTTGGAATTTCAAAGACTACACCTCAACGTTTGCTGCCAGGTACAATATCTTTCCCTGAGGATAGGTTTGTGCAAGGCCAACCAGCTGATATTTTTGCGGGGTCAAAGTGATTGTAACTTATTGTTATGCTATCTCGGGAGGGGGAGGGACAAAATGATGGCAATTTCTTGTACCAAACAACTGAATATGATTTTGAAATTTTCAGTGGGGATCAATTGCCCGGTAGCCACCTCCCTGGTGGAAGGCCTGGGATTGTGCTTAGTTTAATTGTAGGTTTGAAATTAGTTCGTATGCGATGTTTCCCTAGAATCCGTTTTGAAGTCTCTCCCATATCAGCCATGTACGGTAAAATAACATTACATGTAAGCTCAGGTGATTTGTTATGTTTTTTCTTCTTTTTTTTTTGGATCATGCATTTGAGGTAACCATTCAATGCAAGAGTCTGTTTCACATACTTCATTTCGCTGTTCAGGTCTTGGGCTGCGGAGGAACACTTTTTAGCCAGTTCGTAAGAGTTAACCACTGATTGTTTGTGTTGTACAGTACAGGATGTTCTGATCTAAAGTTGAGGTAGTTATCTCAGTGGGTTGTTTATGATAAACTGCTGACAGTAAGTGTCCATTTGATGAATGTTTGATCGATCAGTAAAACAATGGAAGGCATTTTTCTTTTTCTTGCTCCATAGCGAAATGCATGGAGCTCTCTATTCTATTCAGATCAGTGAAAAACCCGAACTACTTTTGAGTTCTTTATCATCACAAAAGTGTCCTCTTCATACCTTTTCCACAAACGTGGAGTGTCTGCAAAGGTTTCTGAAGTGTCTTCTATGACTAGGTTTCCAATTACTGATGAAACAGGGGAACCCATTGCTCTTACAAATATTGGTTTGTGGTGCTTACCAGGGGAAAGTAAAATTTATTGAATTAAAAAAATTTCAAGTCCTTTAATTAGGTCGGTAGTTGACAAATTTGCAAGTTGACTTCGTTGAGGATCGGATTGTGGACGTTGCTCGGTGATATTTAATGTCAGTTAGTGAATTGGAACTTTTGTGAATAACGATCCAACATCGAATGAGACCATTATTTTATTGATGTTCCTGATCATGGCTTATGGCTAAGCTGAAACGTTGAATAAAATAATGTATTCGATATTTGTGGCTATAGTATTCGCAGTAAGAATCGACAGCAACTCCGCGCATCGCTTACCAAAGAAATGCCAAATTTAACCAAAAACAACTGATGTTTACCATCAGCTGTCTCTGAGACGTTGTTTCAACAAAAAACAAGCTTCAGTGGGTAAGGCAGAAAGCACACGGCATGGCAGCATTTCCATCAATATTTGCTTCACCTCAGGAAATAGAAGTCCATTTACCTACAACAGCGTAATGAATGTTTTCTCGCATGTCGATAAGACGCGGTAAGGCAAACCACCACTGCCTAAAGGCAAAAGTTAAAAATTAAACTATATTTGGAGGCCAGACGTAACTTCTGCTATATCCTAAAGGACTTGTCCAACCAGGCTTTATACTTTCCCTTACTTTTGTTTAACTCTTATTACTACCAGGTAAAATGAGTTGGTAGCAGTAATTTAGTGTCTCTTTAACCTCCTTACCGCGTCCCAACGTCACTCCTGATGATGACACTGTAATCACGTTAAGAACGAAACACGACACTTGACAATATCAGGTTGGTTTGAAACTGGACTTGCAGCGATAATGGTGTCGGATCTGTCGGGTAATGGGTTTCAGAGTCAGACAGCGATGCCCGAAACGTCTGCAGAACCGTTGTCATCTTGCAAAACCACAAGCCACTGGTGAGGTTTATATTGTAAAAAGATTTCTAATTTTGCTACCGGGTCAACTTTCCATGACCCACCAAATCTCCCCTGTGACCCACCTCGCGGGTGATGACCCTTTGGTTAAGAATCGCTCCTAAAATCTGATTGTACCTTCAACGTAGACTACATAATTACCAGTCTGGTAAGCGACCACACTGTTCCGCTATGTCCTGATTACAGTTTGTGTGTAAGCTTGAGTTTCCGGTCTATTCAAAGCCGGTTAAAACGGACTAGGTCACAAGTTTCATTTTAACCTCCTTGTATTATGTTGTATACTGACTTAAATTTACAAAACAAAATTAACAAAGACGTCTGTGTATACAGAGACGTTTGTTTCCTATAGGTGGCTTTAAACCTTGCTGGCAATCGTAAGGCTTATACAAAGGAAACCACCGGACCGGTATCCGCTGTCCCTTGGAGAAGTAGCTGTTCACAGGTTAGTTCGCTTGAAAGCTTTTGTCAAACAGAAATTTGAGCAATCCCCAATTGAGCTCAGACGGTTTTGTTTTGATTGATGGATGGGTGCTGGGACAAAAGGAAACTTTTTTCTCTCGGAAACTTTTGGATTTCCGAGAGAAAAAAACAAGTTGAAGGAAACGAACCATTATAACTAAATAATGTTGAAATATTGTTTTATGTGGAACAATGTAATATATCAAACAACAAAAAACTGTTTTCAGCGTTATCAAATGGATAAAAATGTTCGTCGTTACACAATACAAAGAGAGGTGATGAAAAACAAACCACAACATGAGTACAAACTGTTAGAAAATATCTTACTTTCCCACGTTGACTAAATATTTCAGCCAAAATTGCTATCGAAAGGTCATAAAAGTGAAGTAAAATCTTCATTTTGGTGGAAATAAATTTCTTAATTCGCATTTTGAATTTATACAGTGCTTCACAAATGTCAAATTCTGGCGTGTTGATAAAGGCACTTGCTGATTTTCTGCGCTCTGGAGAATTGGCAGAACGAAAGATTGTTCGCACCTTCCTCTGATGGCTGCCATCGCGCAAACGTGGTAGCACCAGATGCATTACGCAGATCGGGTATTCTCATACTCAGTAAAATTACCTTTTTCTACAGTTACTTACGACTTAACAAATTTCACCGTGTAAGAGAGTTAGCTCGTCAAGCGAATCCCACGCAACACGTCTCTGTTTCAATCAGCAATCTACCTCGTGGGGCATCACCCGGTTATTTTTGTAGTTCTGTAGAAAGACTCATCTTTCTTCGGTTTTTTACGGCCAGGGCCTATCTGTGACTTATGAAACACTAGCTCAGAAAACCAGTCAACTATAGGCCTGGTCATAAAAGATGCTAGCTTAGCGCTTAAGGGCCAACAGTTAACGCTAATACTCACATC
>Ga0210059_1001048_pt1 | contig 40001 bp, 30 predicted proteins | sample Ectturendosymbi2_FD_188042 | JGI IMG/M metagenome (GOLD analysis project Ga0210059, IMG submission 188042) | Ecteinascidia turbinata endosymbiont from Florida, USA - Sample 2 (SPAdes) (version 2) | ecosystem: Host-associated > Tunicates > Ascidians > Unclassified | place: Key West, Florida... | reverse complement strand
GGGGGCGATTGGGGCGATCGCCACCCCTAAAACCTACGTAAGTATTTTTATTCACCATCATTTTGTACAATTCAGAAAACAACATTTGTGATTCAAAAGGCCATTTTGTTGTTCATTGTTTTGTTACAGCAGTGTTGTGAAAATACTTCATCTCTCTTATAGTATCGAAGCCGCTATGACACTTGACTACTAAATATTACTGAAAACGCCCCCCTCCCCCCCTAAAACTACTGGCTGGATCCGTTCCTGGCTGTGGTTCACTATAATGTTCACTCCTGCTTAAGTTGAGAGCGCGAACCTGTGAAAGTGATCACGTATTGATTCATTTAAATGTGGATTGGGACCATGCCCCACCAAAGTATTACCACACCTCACGTTCAGAAACATTGTTGTAGGAAAAGCAACCTGGACATTTAAATCCCCAAATCCTTTTTCAAAGAAATTTGCTGAAAGTATTAGTGCATGGACCGTTACTAACCTGCTTTTCTTCAAAAACCAGTTGCTTCATTAAACGTTTAATAACACCACAACACGAAACATGCTTTTTAACAGTGACTACTCAAAACACATACTTTTGTAATGAAAATGCATAACACGATCGGGATTTGCGCCAAGAAAACTATGCTACTGCACTTCGAACGTAAAACAAACGGGGGTCACGGACCGCACCAGCAAAACATAAACCAAGGTGGTCGCGGGATTTTCTCGTTGTTTGTAGAGTTACTTGCTGATTGACACCAGACATAACCTCCGTTTCAACTTGAAAGCACAAAAACAGGCTGAAACACTTGTTTTTCCACTGTGATGTTTCAATCGCGCGAAGTTGTGTAAACGACGCCACAGCTCTTTGGCATATCACGCGACAAACAATATCTCATCAAAATGTACCATAACTACAACTGTCAACGAACGTCTGAAACTCTGTCGCAATTTAGGTTTTCAACTAAAGATGATGAAAATTCGAGCGTGTCGCGCATCAGCGCGAAACATGAAAACAGCCCTGATTTCTTGTCGAAACTTTGCTAGAAACAAAAAAGAATCATGATTTTTCATCTGAAACTGATGCAGACATTTTCAAACCTAATTTCCATCACCCTATTTCTCGGCCCTTTGTCCTCCCTGTCGCCCGCAGCTAATTCGTTTTTCCTTGGACAGTCAAGCAACAAACTGGTGCACGTCTCCGAAACGTAACGTACAGTCACACTCGGCAGTGTACAGTTCAGTGTTTCGAAAATGATGTCAGCATTCGTGCTGTGAAGTTTAAACAGCACTTCCCACAAGCTGCAGTGGACGCAGGGCACCTACAGTGCTTGCAAATGCAGATAGGCATTTTGGAAGCTCGCATATAAGTCGAGTGGTTTCGACAGATGGTGTATTTTGATGGAAGGACGGTATGGTGTTTTGAGTTCATATCGAAATGTTCACTTCAAAAGCCTTGCTCTTGCTTGTGATGTACCTCAAGAACAAAAGTTTCAGTTTCGGGTGCAGGCAGTTGGTGGTGGTCTGGGCCGGTAAGATCCGGATTAAAGTAAAACTCAGACACTCGGTCAGGTTCCTTCCAGCTGGCACCGACAAACCACTGTCCCATTTTATTCGAAACTTCGATCTTGAATTCGAAACGATCTCCTCCCTTGTCTATGATGTAACAAGCCATGGGCTGGGCGATTTCTGTACCGATCCGAACCATCTTATCCTCCTGGCTGGATATCTCGTCCGGGAAGACCGAATCGCCGATGAAGCGTTTAAGAGGAAGTGACGTTTTGTTGCGTATCGTGAAGCATGCTACGACCTGATTGGACGTTGATGTATGCGAAGCAGGCGACTGATTCGCTTGAGCGGGCGCTTCTGGCGCTTTCTTTTTAGCTGAAAAAGAGAGATTTTCAGCGGTGATGTTCGGGCTACTAATTTTGAAAAAGAGTAACAAAAAGACACACACAAAACAATTTGGGCCCAGTCAATATTGGAAAATCCCGCACGTTTTCAAAAAAATCCTGTTTTACTTACGCGTTTGGCTCATTGTTCAATATCATAGAGGTTAGAGGTTAAAAGGAAACAGAAGAAGAGGTTAATAAGAAACAGAAATAGAGGTTATAGAGGTTAATAAGAAACAGAAGAACACAAAAAGGCTCAATCAAAACACTTCAAGAGGCAGGTGATAACTGGCTTAATTGGAACGTGCAGAAATTACTGAAAAGCAACAAACACTGAAACAACGCAACAGCAACTACTGCATTTCCTCATCGTCAAGGAGAAGTGTTATAGGAGAAAAATGAAGACTTGTAAAAAGCATCAGATATCTGAAGCGAGCGGATAAAACGGAATTGCAGAACAACAATTCACAAACTAAGGAAACAACACCTTCAGCATCAGTCACCCAAGATATCAATCTTTTTACAGCTGAGACTTTGCGGTAAAAACATGTGTGAAAGACCCACTGTTAAAATAGTTAGAAACTTTGCGACTTTCTTTCAACCGTTCAAAATAATGATGCACGTTTGTTAACTTGACGTGTAGAAAAATGGGACCGAACATTATCCGAAAAGCCACTGCAGTGGTTTTCGCGGTCCCTTTAAAAACTTTAAGGTCCCTTTAAGGACCGCGAAAACCACTGCAGTGGCTTTTCGGACAATGTTTGGTCATAACGCGCCGACAGAAAAGCAAAAACTATCCAACAAGAAGACTTTGACTGACTATATCATCTTGTTTTTCGAATGCCTTCTCTAAAAGTTGATTTTTGAGTTTGCTTTTGTGGATCTTTCAAGTAGATTTTTAATTATTTTTAATTTGATCACGTCTTCTGTTTTTACCAGTGCGGCAACTGTTGCATTTGCTGCGAGAACCCTCAATCGACTGATTGTCCGTTGCTGGAACAGGCTACCACTGGTTAAAGTTGACCTTATCCACAGGCTTATTATTAACGGTTTCTCTTACTGATGTTATTGTTGCTTTTCCTTGTCCTTTGTTCAGATGTTTGCATTATTTGTTTAATTATTTTGAGGGGCTTGGTGTGATGACCTTACTGTTGCTCGCCACCGCCTGCATTCATTACATGTTTTTTTTGTAGGTATAAGAAACCTGATTGTGGCCAATATCAAAAATACTGGCTTGCACAGGCGTCCTTACGCGCTTCTTGATTTAATACGCTTTGCAACGTATAAGGCCTTTCATAAGAAGTGACAGTATTTTTCTGTAACTCTTCTTTACTAATTTCAAATCTACGCACTAGCGGGCGCTGAAGGGCGAGCGATTTCTTGGAAAGTGCCGTGCGCAAACACCTTGCTTGCTCTTCGATTCGAAAATTATTCCTGGGTTACCCTGGGTTCCGTTTCAGCCAGTGTTTACGAGCAAACATGGGACGGATTGTCTTTGTTTGAAGCGAAATTAGTGGCGTTCGTGAAAACAGAGGCCAAACGACGCACTTCAAAGTAGATATGTTTTGTTCGTGAATGACTTTGTAAAATGTTTCCCTCTAGCGTTGACAGAGATTCAAATGAATGGTAAATGACAGTAAAATACCGGCAAACGTAACTGTTCTGCATAGAAAAAGCACTATTTTATCTACTGTAATTGCTATTAGGGGGAAGTGCAAACGAATATAAAAAAATCATCCAAGGTGCCTTCACGCTTTCAGCAGGTTTTCCGCCGAGGGCTAATTCATGTAAGAGCGGGCTCTGGATTAAGCCGCTGCCAACCGACGCCTGATAGGCACTGTTGAAGCTGCGCAAACAAGTGAACAAGCACTACCTGACTTGTTAACACGTATGCTACGGCCGACGTTGCTAATCCATGAAGCAAGACGCACGACTTGGAAACTATCTCGCAAACTTAGCACATTGAAAACATTTTGCTGATAAGATTATAGTTCACAGTAAAAAGCCAGCAAAGAGCCTGTAATAAGAAAATGTAAACAAGGAAAGCAACTTGTCGGCAGAGAGGAATCTCGCTTTTGGTATCTTCTATGATGGTGATCCACAAGTAGCGGTGAAACATTTTCTAAGGAGCCTTACGAGAAAAAATAATTTTACTTTGATGTTGGTGTTCGACAAAGTTTATCTCCCGATTTCTGTTTCTTCGCTCAATCAAGAAAAATATTAAAGGGACACACACAATGTTGTTCAATCAACACGTTCTACAACACATCGTACACTGAACTAACCTTTCTCATTATCCTTCGGGGTGCTGCTTTCCAGTTTATGGAAGTGTTCACTTTTTTTTTCTTGCTTATTTTTCGGGGATGTCAGCTTGTACTTTGAAGATTTAAAAAAATTCATTGCTGGTTGCTGTGAGGTTTGACTATATTGTTGTCTGTAAGCAAAGAAATTAAACTATGTCAATTTGCATACAGCCATACAGCTTTAATTTGGCCTAACTTCAAAACGTGCAAATTTTGTTGCAAGAAATTGACGCACTGTTTGCATAGTACATATCAAAGATTCCTTCTCATCGAAGTCTGACTCGAACTGGGTTGAAAATAATGGTACGATTGTTCGCACTCCAATAACATTTCCGGAACCACTTTTTCTCGAACTCCATGTTCAACAGAGCCGCCAACAAGTCGAGCAAATTTACAGCCATTGTTACGCAGCGGGAGGCAATATGACGTTTCGCCTGCTGCAGCGCGAAACTTTGCTCAACAGCTCAAGCAATTGTCGCTTCGCCTCCGCGAAGTAACTGGAGCTGTAAACATTCAAGAAGTAACTGGAGCTGTAAACAATCAAGGCTTGAACTCTCGCAACTTAGCCGGGTTCAAACCTTTAACAAAAGTTGATCAGTAAGGCTTGCGGACTGAGAAGTGATGCACGTCAATTTTCGTGCGAGCACCCATCATGTTTTAATTTACGCTGTCTCTCTCTATGGCAATGGTTATGGCACTTCTATCACTTCATTTCTACGTCTTGCTCATTGATCTACCACACGTGGTTCTAGCGCAGGGATTCCCAAACTTTCTTTGACCATCTATCCCTTCATTTCGACAGATGAGCATGTACCACTAAAATGTCTTTGTATGGCATAGATCAACTTTTTCCCAAATATTGTATCATGACTAATGATAGATATATTTAACAATAAACATATGATGATTTTTGAAAATAGTATTCACTGACATGTGTATAAATATTTGGAAATATTTCTCCCTTTTATTGCTAACCTTAAATGTACCCCTTCAGATGGGTGAATGCGCCCAAGTTTGGGAACCTCTATTCTAATAAAATTGGCGGCAAACATCATTAGCAAGATTTTGCGTTTATAACAAAATTGACGCCATAGTCAAAGGCGAAGAGTTTTGAAGGATGCTGCGCAAAGGTTGAAGCTTGACAACAATAGGCATTGTACGTAGTTTTGATACTTAGCCAGCGTTTTCATACTTTTTCTGAAAAACACGTTGGCAAAAATGCACGAAAGTGACTCACAGCCAGCGAACCGAGTCTCGCTGCTGAGCCATGGGACTCCCCTCAAGTGGAGTAGGCAAGTCGTTGAGAAAGTATTTGAAATATCAAAAAGCGTTTTGAAATGAAAATTACTGACAGCCCGATGATGTCAAGCCAACTCTGGCTGGAAACCTTGCTTACTTTGTAACTGGCGCAGTATCTAAGCATCGCACACAAGGCCGCAACCGTGTGACATTTTCAGGTGGGGAGGGCAAAATTATTTTAATTTGTTGTTGCACCAAACCACATAGCATATTTTTGTAACCTGGCCCGTCCCCCCCGATTGCGATGGGTCGCGTCATTGATATCCAAAAGTTTTGTGAAGACCAGGTAAAGAAAATTTGGAATACGCTGGTATAGGACAAAAGCATTTAACGTTATCAATATCATGCAACGAACCGTCATGAGGCCAAATGAAGCTCTTGTTACATTCGATGTCTGCTTGCCATACAGACTGCATTTTAAGATGTCTATCAGAAAATGAAAAAACTTTCGAATGTTCCTGCACCCAGGCCGGTAGCCACGGGGGGCTTTCGGGGGAAGTGCCCCCCAAAATATTTTTTGTGCCCCGCAAATTGTGTTGTACCCAGGAAAATTCGTGCTAAACATGCAATAAAAACAAAATATTGCCCCCCCCTAAAAATTTATTTTTCCCCACGAAAACCTCAAAGCCTCGCTACGGGGCCTGCGCTGTACCTCTAACACAGAGGGTTTTTAAACTTCATCCCTTCGTTCTTGCAGTCTGTCTATCTGCTGCTGAGCTTTGTTTCGCCAAACCTGCGATGGAGCTGCTGTTGTCTTCGAAGTTATGCACTTCCTTCATAATCATCCCTGTGTGAAGAGGACTTCGTCGTAAAACGTCAAGGCCTCGAAAGCAAAAGCTATAAAACTTTGATTTATGGCTGTCTTCTACTCTGGCTAAGTTTTTGCTTCTGATAGGCGTTGTTTGCTTGTCCCTTTCTCATAAAATTCATAGCATATATGCGATTGAAACCTTTAAGGTTTTGCAGCTACACCATGATCAAAGAGCAGGTACTGCAGTAGAAAAATAATGAATTATTGATTCATATAAAACAAGGTGATGCCAAAGGTGAGTGAGCAACTGCACCTGTCGTACAACTCAGAATAAATGTTGAGGAAGGATTCGCGCTGTCATGGAGCACACAAGTCAGTACGTATAAGGCTGATTGATACTGCAAAGTGAAGTGGGCCACTCCTTTCAAACATCTTAGCCTGTTTCTTATCTGCCATAGGCAATTTAAATACACAGCAACTGGTGCACCGCTTTTCCTGCTGTCTGTATGGGCGCGTTGACTTCAAGTGTCCTCTCGATATACAGCACACAGGCAAGACCTTTCCGTATTAGCGCTCGTCGCTCACAAGCCTTCTGTACACAAACTTCACAAACAGCCCGAGCGGAGAGCTTTAACTCACGTCATAACGTGGTGGTTATGACGGTGGCATTGTGTCACAAAGCCTCAAGCAACGGGCGGCGTACGCTGAGGAGGTGAAAGGTAATGCTACAGAAATTGAAAACGACCGGGTTCGATATTGAAACGATAAGGCTGAAAACTTGCAAAGATTTCGTTCGTTCGTTTCTATCCGATGAGTGACTTACATTTAATGAACTGATTCGACAACTGGAAACAATTTTCGAAAAGTGTATTCGCTTCCGGAAATCGGAGTCTTGCTATGGATTTATGGCATTGCAATCTGAACAAAAACTTTGCTTTCATTCGGTTCGGTCAGTGACTTGTCGTGGTGATCGGCACCAATAGCTCTGTAAATACCGCGATGCAGCGGTGAGCGCACACCAGTGACCGGTGTCATCTCTAGATCGAGGTGATGCTTTGCTGAACATGCCCTGAAAGTTGTGACGTTAATGTTGACCAAGGCCAAGAACATCACAGGTATTTGCCGACAAAAGGAAATTGCGATAGTCTTTTTGTGATCAGTGCCGTGTAATCAGTGACTGTAAACGGCGTGAGTGCTTCGTACCTTTGTTTCGCGGACTCTGGCCACCATTATTTCGTACGAGTAAAGCTGATTGATTGACATAGCTGGTACTCTGCACTGTTACCATTAACAGCCATTGCTGACATCAGCGGAAGCACTACCTGTGACCTTCTGGGGCTTCCTGTGAAACCACAGTTTATGCGGATATAATGTTTTTTGCAGTTTTTACGAATATAATGAACGTATTTAGAAGTAACTCCAAGTAAGATTGTGAGACTTGCGCTGCAGCAGGCAGTTTTGAAACTCTCGTATCGTGCTTACTATGTATTACTGTAGGCCAGGGTCTCCAAACTACGGCCCGCGGGCCAGATGCGGCCCGCGAAGCCATTTTGTCAATGGTAAAAAAATAGTTTTTAGTACTTACGAAAAATGTGTTGATTTGTAGAATATAACATATTCCGCAACAATCACGTTGCGTAAGACGTCCGACCATCGACATGTTCTCTATTATCCTATGTGGCCCTCGGACAAAAACGTTTGGAGACCTCTGCTGTAGGCAATGAGAGCGTAAAGCACTGTCGACGATCGTCTAGCCACAGGTAGACCACTCAACAGCGACTGGCTATGGTCGAGAAGTTTGCGCCGCATAACAACCACATTACGGGACATATTCCGTAAAGAGTGGAATGGCGTTCGAAGGTGCTTGACCACCCTCTCAGTGAGGCGCGCGCTATAGAACGCTCACCGAAATTTCTGCATTCTCAATTCGAGAAAGGTGAGGAGGTGGTTTCAAAGCTTTACACATGCTTCTGGCGCCTTAGGTTGTCCGGGAAACGGATAATTTAAAAAAAAATTATTTTTGAGTCCACGGCCGATGAACACATTGTATCTATAGACAACAAAGAATGTCCATTTTCTCATCAAGTACATTTCTGCCTAACACATCACTTGTTTTCCGAAATGCATCCAAGCTGATTTCCTTCTAAATTCAAATAGAACTGACTGGTGCGGATTTCGTACGCACTGTTTGTCTAAACAGCGCATGCAGTTTAATTGCTCCCGATTCAACTCGACTGAATAAGTCAACGAGCCTTCTCCTTCCATACATTTGATTGTATATGTGATCCAATTTGGACGATTTCTCTTTGACGCATGTCTGGCATGAGCAACCTGGGTTTCTTTACGAGTGGCTCAAAGCAACGATCTACTCTCAGCTTCAATCATTCTGAGCAAGACTCCTGTCTTGTCTCTGAGCACCGTCTAATGCTGGTGCATGGCCGACCTTTCAAGCAACGCAAGGAACCTAGAAATTGTCGGATTGGACGGCGACCGTGTCACTGGCTTGACCAGGGTATTTATTAATAGAGCGCGCGCAATCGGAGCGATCGCTTAAATAGTGCGCGGCGACGCAACGCACGGCAACCGCCTGGGCGTGTGTTGACATCCGGCAAAGTTTAACTGCGTTCTTCGAAAACGATACGTCATTTACTTTTCCACCATTGCGGGAGCAGTGAACGCAAAAAGTAAATCTCGTCGTATTTTTCGTGTGTATAGCTGTTTATTCTGCGCTTAGACAAACTTTCAAAGCGTCGTCGAGACTACGTGGCCTGTCGAAGGCTTTTTCAAAATATGAGACAGTGCATTTCCTGCAAACAGTACAAACATTTATTTAACTTTATCCGTAGAGTTTACGAACGTATGTGACTTACACCAAAACTTTGCCAAGTTAGTAAATGCTGATGAAATGAAAATTTCTATCTATGAAGTGAAAAGTTTGATATCGTGTCTGGAAAACTATTTTGTTGCCATGCAGCACCATAGTTTTAAGGAAATCACTAGGCTAGTTTTGGTGATGTAGATGCAGAGGATCGATTTACGGTGTCTGTTTAAAGCAGTCCCTCAAAAGCCGAAGCATTTTCACCGATGGGCGATGCAGTACTCTTTTCGGTTGCACCACTTTGATTTAAACCTATGAAGGTCCTTTATAACACCTTGACCTTCGCAACTTCTTCTAATTGCACCAGTATATGTTTTACTGCTTAGTTTGCTTTACTTTCATTGCAGGACTTTCTTTAATCGCTATTTTATCCAGTTGCTAAATCCAGTTGTTTTCACGTTAAATCGCTCATGGCGGACACTGCGTCCACGACTTGCAAGCTGCATACCACTCGGAAGCGCAAGTCAACTGTGACAAAGTTTGATCACGCAGTACAACAAAGTCTTATTCTCTGGTTGGGGTACGCAAAGGTGCTTCAAGGGGTACACAAATTTTTGTAAGTGTCTCCACAATGATATTGTAACGTGAAAGTGCAATAATAATTGTACGTACAATTCCATTTTTGTGCTCATGATTACAGTCAATTAAGGGGTACTTGATACAAAAAATATTTCCCCAAGGTATGTCACTAAAACAGATTGAGAACCACTGCCTGTAACTTCGTTTTACCTGTCCCGCATAAAATACAATTTGTGAAAAGCAACGTTAAGAAAGTGTTGCTCCCGGAATTTTCGCTGTTTTTTTCTGTTCTATGAACAAAACCCGAACAGCGAAACCATGATAAAAAGAAACATTGTGAAAGAAAGCATCCATCTTCAATCCTTCCAAAGCGTTTTTCATTCGTCTACGTGTGTTGCTCTTTTACTTTCATTAAAAACCACGGCTCCTCCCGCTGCACCTATACACGCAGCAAACAGGAGGTCAGGAGTTTCGTGTTAAGGGTAAACTAAACAGTCGATGGCTTTTTTTGTTCTTCACTTTCTTACAACAAAACTCGTGCGAAAAATATTCCTCAAGGTTCCACATATTCGTCAGGTTTAAGAAAAGTATTGTTTTTTTAGCAAAGTGTTATTTTCACTCAGCTTTTTTTAAACTTTTCAAATATATCTGACAATTAAAAATTCTAGTTTTGCTGCAAGCTTTCGAGGCATCAGCCGACTGGGCTCCACTTTCATTGCTTTGTGACGATTTATTCGCAAGTTTCACGTTCTGTGTTCAAGTAACTATAGCTTCCACAAAAGGTGACACAAGCGAATCAATCGGAAAATCAAAAAAGAAAATTTGCCGATTGATTCGAATCCTTTGTGGAAATTAATTAATTTACGTATTTGTGTTTTGTGTTGGATGGAAACGACAAAATTATGTTGACTACAACTTTTAACAAAACCTATAAGTATCTGACTTTTAAGAGCAACTCCACCAAAATTTCTAATTTTTTGAATTTAGTTATATTTATGGTATTAGCACAGGTGCGTAACGAGGGGGGAGCGAGGGGGGCACAATTCCCCGGGTCCCGAATCACTGCGGGGCGCTGAAAAGTCCTAACAACGTCGCAAGCACTTTCTTCAATACAGTGCATTTGCTTCCTAAAGACCTTAGGTTTGAAAACTTCCTTCTTGCCCCGGGCTTGGCGCCATCTGACCTCGTTACGCCCCTGTATTAGTGTGTGTGATGTGTTGCAAAATCGTTTTGGCGATATTTGCTGTTTCTGTTTTACTACTTCTTTCAAGTGTGCAAGAATGGTGAAGCAGGGTTGATAGTGAGGCAGGTGGAAGCTGATCTTTTCCAAAAATAACTTTATTCAATCCGTGCGACTTTCCTTCTTGCGAAACGGTTCAGGAGATTCCTGACGGTAGTTTTCCAACTCTGATTTTTCAAGAAACACTGTAGCGTTCACAGGTCTAAAGGTAAAAAAATATGAGAGGGCTGCAGCGTTTTGTCTCCCAAAATGTATTTTTTTCCAAAATGTTTGCAGTTTAACTTCTTTAAGTGATGAAAAGACACCTCTAAGGTAATTTTCATCCCTGAATATCAGAAAAGTGTTAAATCAACAAAATAATTTTTCAAAAAAAGCCAATACGATTTCGGCAAATTATTTTTCACAAACCCAAGATTTAATGATATTGGGGGAGACGTTCACGATTCTATAAAAGTGACATTGCAGGAACTTTCACTCACCATTAAAAAGCTGTTAGTCCAAGTTTTACTTCATGCCTGAAGTGTTTTTGACCTAAAGCGTATAGCTGAAGGGTTAAGGCACCCTCAGCACCACATCCTAAGCTGATGATTGAGTTAATTTGCAAACAAGCTTATTTACACCCTTCTACTGTATTTATCATTTCAACTGTCTTTGATAGCCCTCGCTCACCAAACTCTCTTCTGTTGAGTAAAGTGCTTGCGTCACAGATTTGAAGCTCAAATTTTGATGTTTAATTTTTATTTAACATACAAAGTGTCCTACCCACGCAGCTGGTTGCTGCTTGACGTTTTATTGCACACTAGCTTTGATAACAGCAAAAGTCATTTTGAAAAAAAAAAAAATCGCTCAATGTGCTGCACAAGATGTCGGTAAATTTTTCAGGTAAACATGTTATTCGTGCTGCAGTAATTTCAAAACTTCTGAAAGTATAATGACGTTACGCTCCTACTGCTTTATTGTGACACAACAAACAAATATCCGGGTACATTGTGACCAAGAACAAACAGCAGTTAGTGCTTTCCAATACGTCAGCAAACGCCTATCTATGCAAACAATGAACTTGATCTTTTCGAGTTGTTCAGAAGCCGTCTGGCTGTACTTTGTATAACGCTCTGCCTACAGGCGCTAAACGCAAATCAATAAATACACCTCTAGCTATAGAGTCATGTATGCTAAAGATGCTTCTGGACAGTTGTTTGGCATCTGTTATGTGGTTAGGCGGTGAAAGCTATTAAGTGTCTACGTAATGTCTGTGAGTTTACTTTGAACATTTAAAAAAGAGTCTATACACGACGGTTGCTTATTAGCGTCTACTTTTTTTCTAATTAGCTTTGAATCATCTTCGCCAAGCCTAGCCACACGCCGTGGTACGCCCCGCCTTTTCGAAGCATGTTCTCGTTTCGAGCTTAATTTGACCTGGCAATCCTTATGTCAGTTAAAGTATTAAGTTTTGTCGGTGTTTGCGTAAGCGACCGTGCCTTAGCACTTCAATAAATCGCTGGCTTTCCGTTTCTCCTGTTTGGCTTCGCCTTGCCCGTGCTTGATTACGTAGAAACTGGTGAGGTAAGGCCATGATAAGAACCGCCTCACGTCGGTGAGAATTGGCGGCCATCAACTACAAACACGCGGTCGGTAAGGGTTGGGCGCCAAAGAAAACTGACCAGAGCTAAAGCAGCGTGAGCAGTGATTGGTGGCCGAAGTCGTACGTCACATTGCAAACATTGTTTCTTCTCTGTGCTGGAGAAGTTCTTTGGAAAGTAGATATACTGCAACAGCTGGTTTCCAGGCTGGGCAGGAGCAACCTCTTTTTCGAGGAGCGACAGCTGGAGTGCTGCGCGATTTCTAAAAACGGAGCTCATTCCTTTGCTGGCCTTCTAACGCTCACCGATCTGGTTTTTAATCGTTGTGAACCACGTTATGACGCCCGGTGCACGGTTGCGCTTGGCCAGACTATGAATGGTGACTGAGCACCTGGAGGTAATCAGGGATGTAGTGCTAACAGAAAAGGTGTGGGAACGGATCCAAAAAACTAGCCATTTTGAAACAGCTTCAAACTCATTTTAAAGCAAAACATGAAAAAGGTGTGGGAACCCCGTTCCCACGCGTTCCGGCCCCATTAAACCCCTGCAGGTGATCGACATGTGTCGTCGAAGTCAGTAGAACATTTTGTAGCCTTGCAACATTTGCAAATTGCATACGTCTTCGTCCGTTGTTGCGTCACATATGGACAGTAAGACGTCAGCTGACCGCGTGGTCGTGGTGACTAGATGCCTACGTGTACAGGTGCGATGCTCAAGCTTCCTAACAGATGGTATTCAAATGGTGCATAAGTAGAATATACTTTTCAAAGATTGACGTAACGTATTCATCGAGATTTTTCTTTAGTTACTGTACTCAAGAAGCTTAATTATCTATAGCCAATCTTTTAATAGGCCAACAAAACCAATAGTTTTTAATTTTGAAGTCAATTAATGTGAACTTTTAGGTCAATACAAATTTTTTCTTAAAACTGAAACTTGCTTTTTGAACGAGGATCTAGAGCGTGAGTGACCGCCGCTCCATTTAAAGATTTCTTGCCTTTACGTGCGTTAAAAAGTTTTTTTCTTTGCGTTAAAAATGTTTCAACTATGAATGGATTTTGAAAAATCAATTGCTACTTGGAGCAAATGACTTCTGCACCTTCTTAAAACATAAAAACTTTGATTTGCCGCATGTGTAACACGATGCCGATCTTTCAAAAGTGGCCTACTCTGCTGTGTGATGATTTGTGATCAAAATGCGTCCGGATACTTAGGGAACAAAACTGCCCTGCACAGGGTATCAGACGCTTTATGACGCAAATATTTCAAATTGTGTTTGCTCAATGACAAAACAATTGAATGTACTGGTCAATATCTCTATGCAAGGGAATAAAACACATCATGCAGTGGAACCTTGCAATGATCTTGTTCTGTTTGAAGTATTTCAAGTATCAAATCAACGACTGCAGGAAGGTTTTAACACTATGACCTCAAAGTCAAGTATGCATCGAAAACCTCTCTTGCTGTTTACCCTCATCTAATTTGTCGCAGATGCGTCGTTCTGCTTTTTTGGCTTAGTCAGCACTATCTATGAGACAACTGCGTTTTCATCAAAGCTCTAAAAGCTGTATCTTGTACGCGGCTGCCAACTGACGCACAGTACGATTGCAAACCGCTGTGTTGATGCGTGTAATCACGATCATCGCTTTGTGTACAGAGCAACAGATGTGTTTATCTGATCGACTGTCCATGCCGACACGGGGGTCGGCTGTATCCGAGAAACAGTTCGATTGAACGTGACTGCAACAAATGGTACGATTTTGTCTCGGGGATTTTCGTTTATGTGCTGTATTTTGTTGCTTTTGTTGCAGATGCAAGGAACATTCCTTCGCTATTCAGATTAAGCTAGAAAAGGTTTAGATCACGTGTAGGAGGCAACAAAATTCGCAAAAAAACTCTCATGCACAAGGTGGACATTTATATGCTACATAAAATGCGTTTGAGAAATTGAACGTACATTTCAGCAAACATTTGCAGGGTTGCGGAATCGGAGGTGAAATGTCCGACTCCTGACTCCGACTTTCCAAAATTTCCTGCTCCGACTCCTTAACATAAAGGGAATGAAATTTGACTGTTAAAATCAATGGAAATCGTGGTACACAGCAAGAAATCTCTGTTTCAACAAAAGATTCAAAAGAAATTGTACCATTTCAACAGGAATTCCCAATTTAGGAGTGTGGTGTAAAAATGATTCAACTCGGCATCCGGAGTCGGAGTCTGACAAAAAAATCCGACTCCGACACCGACCCCCAGTGTTGTTACGAATCCGACTCCGACTCCACCCAAAAATCTCCGACTCCTTACGACTCCGCAAGCCTGCGTTTAAGGGTTTGAAAATGATCACAAACTGAAATCATTTTCATTTCGTTTGAGACATCACGCCTTTCGGTGAACATCTTGCCTCATGTTTGCTTCCGACTTGACTATTGGTTTAGGGAAGGTGTTCGGTCGCAATTTTTATTAGGTTTTCAGAAAAATAAACAAAACATGAACAGTGCTTCGCATTGTGCACTCATCTCCATTGTCTTTGAGTCGTGAAACACTCTTGAAAATTGGTTTTACTGATTTTGCCTCAGTTTCAGATTTATTTGAGTTTTGTCAACAATCGTGTCTACGGCAAACGTACTAAAATATTCATAAAAAAGTCTTTACGTGCTTTACTGCAAAACTTCTGCCCTTGTCAGCCAAGACATGAAGTTCATTTTTATGTGGCTTCGTACACTACGATGTAGAATTTTGTTTACTTTCACGCCACTGGTAGCGAGCGCAGAACGTTTGGACATAAAAACCGAAAACTGAATTCATTCAAGGTACTGCTGAATAAAGCCTTGTTGTTTTTTTTAGAATATGTTCAGCATGATTCATGTATAACATCCGGACAATGACAAACGCTAGTTATGTAGATGCTGAGTGAACCATGAAACTTTGTTACACTAAACGGTCGGTCCTCTGATGAAGTCTCTTTTTCGTGGGTTATTTTAATCACGCATGAATTTATTGCAATGCATGAGTTTCATCATTTTAAAATTATTGAGAAAAGTTTTTCTGTGAGTCGTTTATGAGAGTTCGTAGCTTAAATTGTTTGATGACGTTATCAGGTTGTACTGCGTTTACAAATCGAAGTTTGCATAGCTGCATTTTATAATAAAGAAATGTTTTCGTTTATTTTCGAACGGAGATTTAGAACTGGAGACGGCTGAATAAAATGTTCCAAACCTTTAGAACATTGCTTTAGCTCTAAACGCAAAGGTGCTATGAGGAGTCCATATTATTTCAGTTTTATGAGCAAATGTATACACATTTTTAATAGTCTGTCCTCATGCATTTCAGTGTTTGCGAAGGCAGGCGGTGGAAATGTACGAACTTCCTTTGTTCGTCACAATGTACTACCGCCGGCGATACACATTACGTCACCTTCGACGGCCTGAAGTATTCTTTTGAGGTATTTGTTTCATTGATCTAACCGACAAGTGCACATGCTGAAGCAAACTAGATTTTATTGCGACATAAGTAGCCCCCAAATGTTTGGAAAAGGCGTTTTATGAGTGAAGCCGAAGCTGTGTACATTACAATAACTTATTACAGAACAATAATCCGAAACGTGGTTCATTTTATGAAATGATCAATTCTTCGAGTCACTTACTGTTGTATCCCAAAGGTTTTTGTTCAATCTTTATTTTGTGATGTGTGCTCAAGGCACAGCGTAATCGGCAGCAGTGCCGTAGCCAGACCGAAAATTTGGGGGGGCCAAATAAAAAAGCGCGGGGACAAAATGTCTGATTTTAGGCGAAAAACACTACTTTGTTTAGAAAAACGCCTCTCAAAGCACAAAATAACTATATTTTCTAAAATTTGGCGAGGCCATGGCCCCTTTGGCCCCCCACTGGCTACGCCTATGATCGGCAACACTGCCAATTAACATGTAGACGCACAACCAAGGCAAGCTATAAAGCTAACTGCGCAATGCACAGTAATTACTGTAGTTTCAGACCACCTGTGTTGAACAAACTAATCTGCTTTCTGCTTAGATATTTGCGTAGCAATATAAGCAACAGGTTTCGAGCATTGTTTAACCTTTGCACAAGATTTCTATGAATCGTGGTCGAACTTTTGCCGCTCATTTGCGGTCACGTCAAAAATCAGCGGTGCCTTTTTTATTCAGGGAGGTTGTTCGTATGTTCTCGTCAAGGAAAGGAGCGGCCTCTTCACCATCACAGCGCAAAACACGCCCTGCGGTTCATTCGGGGTCACGTGCTCGAAGTCCATTTACGTCACAGTCGGTGCGAATGATTGAAATGATTGATTGAACTACGTTACAAAATCGCGATAGGTCTTATTTTTCGCTTCATCCTTACCGTGTCTTTATGTTCTCGAATCAATATCTCGTGCTGATTAGATTACTTGGTCTTATTCGAGTGTTATGTGTACAATGTGACAGAGTGGATAAATAGGCTTATTGCTCTTTTTGAGTGCGGGTACTTGTTGCCACCCTTTATTACGTCAAAAAACTGAATGAATGTCAGGCAACCACAACACCACCTTTTCAGTCAGGTTAATTTCTCTTTGAAAGCTTTGAAAGCTTCATTTTTACTTCTGCCTGATACAGATCGAATAAAACGTTTGTCTTACTTTAACTTTCTGCATTTATTGAGTGCTATATCAGTAAACTCATGCGACAACCGTAGAGAATCCACCCTAGCAACGTAATCAAAGCAAACCATCATCAAAAGCGATATTGCAATAGCAACGAGAAATACAAACGATGGCACAAAACAACAAAAGTTGATTGGTGTTTGGAGGGACTGGCAGCCAGGATTGGACGCTAGCATTGCGAACTGAAAGACACATGAAGAAATTGAATCAAACCGGTTTAGACCATTCGAGTTTAAAGCTACAACCCTGTCGTCCGGTTTTGCGGGCTGAGGCCAAAAAAGAAACAAGGTCTACGCTACAACGGAACAGCATGAGGATACAAAAGGCCATTATTCATTGCAAATTGGGGTGGGCGAGGTATAGGTTCCCATTCCCAACTGTCGATGATCTGTGCTGCGCGAGGAGCAATCAAAGCTCATGTGAGGTTAAAGGCAAATCCGAAAAAAAACTTTCATCCAGAGTGCAGAAAACGAAACGGTAGAAGTTGCTAAATGCAGTAAAGATGGCAAAGAACTGGCCCAACATAAAATTTTCTTACGATTTATTCGTAACTTCGAAGTATTGTTGGATAACGACGCGGCATTTAAAAAATGTGGTTCAAACTTTTGTTGAAGAGCTGGCATTATAGAAAAAACAGATAACGGAGTCACACATCGTGATATCTGATATAAATCTGGCTGGGATAAAGACCATTGGCGTGCCAAGGGGGTCAAAAGAGCTATGGCCCCCAAAATTTCAAGCACATCTTTTCGTTTTGTGCTTCGAGAGGCGCGGTGTCCCAGTTGTTCGCTTAACGTCAAAATATTTGGCCCCTCCCAATTTTGGGGCTGGCCACGCCACTGTTTGGGACCTAAAGTTGCACATTATCCAGTATCTGACAAGTCGGAGATATTGTTGACATGTGTCTTGTTGATCTGATATTTGTGCCTGATGCCTTTCTTCCCAAGCAAGTTAGGATTTTAATGCATGTGCCACAAATAAAGGTTAAAACATTTAGGCAGTAGATTCACGACGCAGAGGAAGAGTTTGCAGTTTTCCCTGTTGCAATGCTAATTATCGCCAAATGAAACCAGCTCAACCTGTTTTCTCCACAAAAGCACAATTAGCATTATTGTACTGTGTAAGTAGTGCTCAGAGTTTCTGGTATAGCTTTAAATACACTTCGTGCAGATCTATTTCGTTTCTGATATTATTTTAAAGGGTCAGTGGTGGTGCATCTTGTTCGATACAAACGAATCACGATCAACGGTGCTCCAGTCGTCAGACTGCCTCGACGATACGGAGATGACGCCATGGCTGATGACATCACTTTTTTTGCAGTTGATCGAGCTGGCTTGTTTGTTGTTGTGAGCTGGCCCTTGATTGGTGTTTCAGTGCTATGGGATGGAGGTGAAAAGAATTTGCATTGCCCGCAGTCCTGCTGTCAGCGAATCACCAACGGTTGTATATGTTCAAACCAGCTAGAAAGGTTGCAGGAAAAAGTACGGCCACCTTTCAGCAGCAAAAAATAGAAAATGATATGTGCAAACTAAATGTGGGAGAATACTGAACATTTTTTTGTGCAATCACTATTGACGCAATACTAAACCCCGTCTCCTGAGCGGGCAGTCGTATATTTAGTTTGAATTATTTTTTAGGAAAGAATTTTGCTTTCGCTTTTAACTTGTCTTCTAATCGTAAGGTCCAAAAACGTTTGAAAAAAGTTTGTTCTGATGCAAACTTGACAGACATTTCTGAAAAGCACAGTTATAATTGTTGCTATTTCGTTGAAATAAAAAGAAGAGCTTTGAAAATGCCTGATATTTCAAATATGACCTTAACTCTACTTTTTTAGGTACCAGACTGACCATTCAGCTTTCTCCACGTCACATGAGTAACGTATCTGGGTTGTGTGGCAATTACGATAAAAGTTTGCAAAATGATTTTGTTACTCCGCAACAATCTTTAGAAGTAGAAACACGATCGTTTGTGGACAGTTGGAAAGTTTCCGATGTCTGCTCTGAGACTATTCCGTCACCAAGTCATGCAACACCTTGTGAGGTAGGCCATGTTATGGTGAGTCACTGATCGTCGAGTGAAATTGCTTGGTGGTATTTTGCAAGAAACTTTCGATTTGCTTGTCCCGCACATCTTGAGAACAAAACTTTTTTGATCCCCTCAAAAATTTTCAAACACGCAACAATTTAATGTAGCAAACGAGGCATCTTTTGCTGGAAAGAATATCTCACGAAAGATCCACTCATCGTCTCCCAGGCGCTGCTGACGTAAAGTACGTTGGATGTGGATGGCACATGCGGTAGTTTTAAAGAACGTGTGCAACTCATACTTGCTTTTCAAAATGAATTTATTGTGTACTTGTGTTATCAGTTGGCAGTATATATATGCGCAAATGGAAGCAAGCCTTTATCACTTTCGTTTGTCTCAATCCAACTGTACCTTTCAACGATGCGAGTCAATGTTTGCCGAAGCTGTCTACTGAGGCTAAGCAACTGTCATAGAATACCTTAGTGCCACAAAGCAGGGCTGCGTGGTTAATCAGCTTCAGCTTCTACAAGCAGTTTATGTCTCCAGGCAAATCCACGTCGTGCAAACTGGGCTCGTGGAAAGTGTTCAATCATCTCGTCCGGTTCGGTTTTCTCCGACTGCCGTTTGGTGGTTCCTCATCAGGTCTATTTTGACTGGTGCGTCTGGGATGCATGCGCCTGCAATTCAGGAGGGGACTGCGAGTGTGTCTGCGCGGCGGTACGTTCGATGTATAATAACAGGATTTTGCTTAACGGACAGGATGAAATCAAACTTGTGATGGCGTTCATCGAAACCAGCAACCTTACAATGAAATGCTTTGTTGTCGCTAACAACGAATTTTGCAGCTACCTATTTTGCAATGTCAGATCGCCGCTTACGGTCACGAATGCAATCGTCACCACGTTCATGTCCACTGGCGATCTCAAGCCTTGTGTCCAATACAGTGTGAGAGCAACCAAGTTTATCTTTCCTGTGGACCTGCCTGTCAAGATTCCTGTCATTTCAATGGTAAGTTGTACAAACATTGTTCACATTTCGCGCAGTTACTGTAGTATCGATTGAATAGCTTTGATTAAGCTGGTAAGAATAAAAATTATAATGAGAATTGTCTGACGCTGAAAATAAGAGTAATAACAGAGTCACCGATCGAAAAGCAAGACGTGGAAGTTATTTTTAAAATTTGTTTATCAACGCATCTAACCCTATTTGAAAAATGGTGTAACCGTGGGTTTTGGAGTGAAGAAGGCTTCTAAAAATAGCGATGCCTCTGACATTAAACCTAAGCGCAGATTTTTATTTTCTGATAAAAACTTTTGCGTTAAAGCAAGCGCTACTGGGAAACACTGCGCGTACCTGCCCTGTGTCGAGGGTTGTTTTTGCCGCGATGGTTTCGTCATGCATGATCAGCGTTGCGTGAAACGATCACAGTGTCCGTGCCTGTGGGACGGAGGAGAATTCCAAGTGGGATCGTTCGCAGAGAGAGACTGTCAGAAATGCAGTTGCGTCAGTGGTCAATGGCTCTGTGAGGTAATATGCTTGGACTGATGCTGCCATTTTGCAGTGACGCCATAGGGAAAAGTGCAGTATTGTGAAATGGTTTTCTGCTATGCTGATAAAACGGAATTAGTTCTTGATATTATTGCAATTAAAAACTCTTGGTTTGCTGCAAGCTTACAAGAGATATGCCGACTAAGCTCTGTTTTCATAAATTCGTCATGATTCAAACTTGAACATATCTGTATTCAAGTGACTGGTCTCCACAAAAGCGAAGTTAACAATCAGCAAATGTCCAATTAAAATGTACCCACTGATTTATTAGGCTTGGCTTATTTGTGGAATCTAGTTAGTTATTACTGCAGCACAAAAATGAATAAAAGGTATCTAGATTCGCCATCCCGGTGCTGAAAGAAGTTCTCATTTATTCTGCTAGTGCGGTTCTACTGTTCATTGCTACTTGCCCATCTGCTTGTTGTTGCTTGCTTGTTCAACAAGGGTATGAAAAAAATAAACATAAAAGAAAAATTAACTTCAATGCAAGTGTATTACTCGTGGCATTTCAATTATGTTTTTTGTTTTAGGGAAAACCATGCCGCTCATCGGAGTTGCGATGCCGAGAAAACGACTTTGTGTGCTCCAACGCCCTCCAGTGCATACCTTTGCTGTGGAGATGTGACTTTGAAAATGATTGTGCTGATGATTCGGATGAAATCGGATGTAATTGGACAAGATCGGAATGCATTCAAGCTCAACGCCACGTTTGCACCAATGGACAATGCGTGGAAACAAATGCGAGGTTCCCTCTTCGCGCCGTTGGTCTAAATTATCTGCTACTTCAAAAAATTAGTTTCCAGGTTGTTTTTTCAGCACGCGCTTTATTCTTTCCGTTGCAGTTAAAATCAGCTGGTTCCTGAAATCTCAGTAACGAAAACTTGAAAACAACCATATCATTTGCGCAGCACGGGATGATGGCAATTGGATTCACGCGACCAAGCGTGTGAAAGAGAGAAGCATAAAAATAATAGCAGAAAGCTGTTTTAATAAATTGTCACGAAAACATAATAAATTGTCACGAAACAACTTAATGACGAATGCTGTATGTGATATACATTTTGTGAATTTCAGTGAACAGTTTCATGCTCAGGAAGGGGAGGGTTCATATTTTTATGGGGACGGCTACAGCCCAGCACTAGAGTGTACACATTTTAATAGAAACGTTGGTGATGGATCGGCAGCCGCAGAGTGAATCGCTCCTTGCGCATGATCGTTAAACTCACGACAAGAAGCAAACGTTCAGGCTTCGGCATGCCAGCAAATGTCGTCAGCCAGATAATACAAAAAGTTTACTAAATTTCAGTGAGCATGCCCGCTTCTCTTCTGTTACGTAGTGGGCTTGGACCTAGAGTTCAGAACAAACGTTGTTGGAAGTAGCGTGAAAATCTTGCAAAATTAATGTTATTGCTAGTTTGTGAGCATACTAACAAACGTCGTCGCCACTTCTCAAAAAGCTAGTATGGCTTTTTTGAGGTTGAATGATTTGCATAAAGGTCAAGATGAAATTTTTTGGAAAGGATGATTTGACCTGCGAATGTGAGTTGCGGGTAGCTTTGTGAAACATATCACCCTTTGGCTTTGCTGGAACAAATTTAGGATGTTTTATGTTTTTTTCCAAGTGCTCAAATAAGTGCACTTTGCTACCTATTTGCGAAGATGTGACGGCACAGTGGACTGCGAGGACCTTTCCGACGAAGCAAGCTGCCACGTCAATGACGACGACAACTCCACGTCTTGTCCACCGGGGGAGTTTCCGTGCGGGGGCAGCGGGAGGTGCATACCCGAGCTGTTGGTTTGCGACGGGAAGTACGACTGCGGCTTCGGAGACCATTCCGACGAACAGAGCTGTGCGAATGTGAGAGTCGATTCAATCGATTCAATCGATTATTGTAATTTGCGCATAAACTGCAATTTATCGACAAAGTGAAAAACGTTTTGCTTGCTCATTTAGCGGTGCGTGAAAGTTAATGTTTTTTCAGCTTTGACTCGCAATAATTCAATTATTACTCTGATAAAAGCCTCTTTAATGCATGCGATCACCTCAAATCCACAAAAAACGTTTCGTTTTTTAGCAAACGTGAAGCATTGAGTAGAGGTTATATTAAAAGATTGCAGATCCTAATGATAAGTGTCGTCACCGCCAGAAGACATACTCATATGCCACTCGTCCCTTACTTTTATTCGCAGAAATTTCTAGTGACACCTAGCGGATAATTACCACGCAATGCATCGCCGGAGCTTTTTGTTTCTTCCTGCTAATTTGGAAACTGTGTATCGTTGAGCCATCTAAGCTTATTTGTCAGATAGATCGGAATTTACTGGTAGTTTTTCTTGCTTGACCCGATTGCGTTTCGAGAAAAAAAACAGTGTGGCTCGTTATCTCATTGGCGTTGGCTACATATGCTTGGTATACGTTGTTTGCGAGACAATCGTTCTATTCGAGATAAATTTGTTAGATGACCTTTGTTTTCTTTTCAAATTCATTTGTATTTGAAGCCGTGTTTTTAACTAATCCATATCACCTGGTGGGTTAAAGTGGGTCACGAACCGCAGGGTGGAAAACACAGGACTCAATGAAAGACTGTGAGGAAAATCTTGGATGCTTGAAATGTGAATCATCTGCGTCCGATGTGAGAGCAAATTTTCACTGGCTGCTACAGGAGTTTATAGGCCTGTAGCACAAAGCAGCAATCTTTTGTTTTGAATTCAGTCTGACTTGCACAGTTTTCGGCTGCGGCTGCCAGAAGTATTTAGCAACACTCAGCTTAGAACAAGGATGAAAAACTTAGTTTGCAACAGATTGAAACGCAAAGTATTGCAAAGACGTGTTAGAAACAACACAAAGCACAACGATTCGCATGAAGTCGTGTTTTGGACCTCGCACTTCTTGATTCATTGATAGAATCTTGCTATTAATGCAAGTCATTCTTTCTGAAACGCAAAACGTGGTTTCGTTAAAATACAGTGGTTGTTCTTGCGTAATAACTTCTGAATAATACAAGTCAGAAGGAGAAGGCGTGCAAAAGGATATCGATGTTTTGGATGGCTGTTTGATAATGTTGGATATTGCCGACTAAAATGTTGTGACATGGAGACAAAGTCCATTTGTTTGCTGTAAAGGCGCTTTTGATATTTTAGAGACAACAATTTATGAGGTTGCAAATAAGACCTGTACAATTTAAACAGGTCATTGATTTATGGTAGAGGGAAAATAACCGTTTGTTTTCTCCAAAAGACTGACTTTCCCATTACTTGCTATCAGCACATACCGCATTGATTTTTGAAATATTTGCAGAAATGCTATGTTTTGCATCAATTTGCTTGTCGTCATGGGTCATGCATTCCGCGGACACTGTTGTGTGATGGTCGTCAAGACTGTAAACAAGGTGAGGATGAAGAGGAATGCTTCTGTCCCCCCACTCATTTCACCTGCTCTGATGGATCTTGCGTCAACAGAGACAACGCTTGCAATGGGTCGCCTGATTGCCTCCAAGGTGGCTAAAAATGCATGCGTTTACCTGTATCCCGGTTTTATTCAGCTGTTTATTCACGATGTATTAAGCATTTTTTTGCTTTAATTGCATTTTCACAAACAGAAAGGTGATGCCTTTTTAATGCTATTCCAAGAACGTTTCTGAGCTTAAAGTTAAAGTTTACTTTTAATAGATAAATGCAAGAAACGTCCGAAAATTTCAGAATGAAATAAAACACACACATCATTTCAAATTTGCATGGCTTTTTACTATGTGACAACAGGTTTAACAGACCAGGTATTTGTCAATGGCCTACAAACGGCGTTTTTTAAAGACGTTATTGAAGATACTGTTATTTGTGTTTTGTAGCGACCCACTTTCAAGAGAACCGCTTCCAATTATTCGCATTTACGTGGTTCATTCACAATGGTGCAGCAACAGAATAATGTAATAAAAAACAATCTTACGCCATTTGTGTGTTTTATTAGGAGAAGATGAATATGATTGTGATGCTATCAAAGAAGTGATGCCCACTGCAACATCCGACCATTCTCCGGGAGACATTTTATCGCACAAACCAGGTTGGTGCATTATACAAAAAAGTTTTTCTAAATTTGTAAGATCCTTGCACTTCATCGCATGATCACAGAAAAGAGTTTTTCACAATTGTTTGCTAAAATCAGTGTATTTGCAGGATCTACTTTAACTTGTAAGTTTATAGGTTTTCAGAACCAGAACCATTTGCAACAGATTTAACAGGAATCTAGGTTTTCTCGAAAAACACTCTTGAAAATTGTGAACCATATATATTTTTGACGTATGTAGCAAAGAATGCAATTTATAATGCAAGTCGCAACTTATCGTTTGGGGTTTCGGAGACCTGTAATGTAAACATAAAACGCCAGTAACCTTGAGATGGCAAAAATCTGAGCAATGTATTTCAACTTTATAAATTTTCAAAATCGATTGCACTCACTGGTAACTGGTAACACCCTTTTCGACATTTCGTCGCAGTTTGCCCAGAGTTTCATTGTGACGTGGACATGATCGCCTGTATTCCCTGGAAAAACGTTTGTGACGGCATAATACACTGCACCGATTATTCTGACGAAAGGGAGTCTTGCTGGAGAGGCTGTAAGAAGGTATGACTCAAGAAACATAGATGCCCTAGCAATTAATTTAGTCTGTATCAGCGTTTAGAAAGTTCGTGAAGCCATTCGGCTCCCTTCGGTCAGTTTCACATGTGATTAAAACTGACTTGAACCCAAGGGTGAGTTGGCAGGGAATGTGCGTTCCAACCCTTGTTTGCTGCAAAATCAATCCCGCACTAAGCGCAAATACCGGGGATGATCTTAGTATTCAAATCTTTTAATTTTTGGTGGTGAAGGCGCACCCACACTTCCTTTTTAGAATTGCCCCCTGCCTGGACGCAACGTGCCATGCAATGTGACGTAGATAGAACAACAATGACAATACAAAGATGAACCGCATAATGGTCATTAGGTTGAGATTAAAACTGGTAGAGCAGAAAAGCAGATTATACAATCACTTTACGTACATATTTTTGCTTTCGGTTTTTCCGCTGTGTCAGAGAAAAAAAACGTGTTTATGAGTTTTGCTTTCAAGTAACATTGCGGTCGGTGGATTTGATAAACGTAAAGCCTTCACATTTCGTCTACTTTCCAAGCAATTTTCTGCTTTAACAATATGAATTGATTCTTTTTTGCAAACGTGTACACAAATCCAGTCCACTCTGCATGAACTTGAAATCGCAGAAAATTTGTATAAACAGTTGTTACTGTTTCTTTGCACAATTGTTTTTATTTGTGCTGAAAAATGAAATGAAGCAATTGGATCAACATGCAGGACGAGATGTTGTGCGACAAAGGTTCGAAATGTATTCACCTGCAACAACTTTGCGATGGGATCAATCAGTGCGTTGATATGAGCGATGAGAAAGAGGAGAATTGTCCAGATGAAGAAGGAGCTGATCAGCAATGCACTGGGTGAGGAGTTGATTTCATTGCCGCAAACAGTAAACAATTTCATGCAAATTAAAGCTGAAGCAGAAGTTGAAGGACTACCATAATACAATAAAAACAATCATGTGAAAGTGACTGCTGTCATTAGCATAAGCGCTTTTGCCGTTGAGTTTTAGAGCGCATCGACGCGCTGGTATGGTATAGGATCCCACGAAGTAAGCGATTGCCGTCGCTGGTATATGCTGTTGGTAATGATTTTTGGCCTTCCGCGCACTAAGATTGTGCGTATACCTCAGTTGGTTGACGCACTACAAAATAAATCCAAAATGTGATGCATGACCTGGTGCTAGAGATGGCGCAGTCCAAGAGTTTTTGAGCCCAGGCCGCCCAAAGTCCGCAAAATCCAGCCCGCACTAAACGGCCGGTGGACGGAGGATACTTTTTCTTTTTCACTCCACCCTCCCATGGTCCGCTAAACAATTATATGGTTTACTTGCAAATATCAAACAAAAACAATTTAACTATTAAAGCGATTGTGATTTGGTGCACATGAAAAACACCTATTAATTTTCAAGTAGCTAGTGTCTCCACTTAAGCCAAGGTGGTTTCACTCACTTTTCACGCAACAGAGTGGTTCACCAAACTAAAGATTTTTTTGAAAGTTCTTTCATCATGAGCAGGCGGTAGCGGCCCGGTGCAATCTAACCGATAAGAAATCGTTAGCGGCTCCCTGGTTCAACCTTTGCGGCCCGCACAAACCTGGACCATTAGCGGCCCGTTCCGTCCATACATGGCACTGCAGTTACTTCCCAAACAAGATCTTCCACCATTTATTTTAACGCTTGACTGCACACTACATTTATCATCATGTTCTATTGTAAATGAAAACAAGCACTGCTGCATGGAGAAAGTACACGTCCTAACGTATTCCACCTATAAAAGTGGTTGCGGTATTGCGTCCTAACAAATTGGTTTTGTTGTTATTTCTGAAGCTGCCAAGTGACATAGCAACCAATTTCGTATCACAAACTTCGAAACTTTATTGAAACCAGCACCCAAACCTAATGTTCGCGTACTTTGCTTGCCCAGCTTATACTTTCAAAGTACTACATCTTAAGGCCTTGCACCTTGTGACTCCACATGCTGCTGTTAATCAGTTGAAGCCACTTTTGAAACGTGTTATATTATGGCATATATAATAAATAGGAAAAACGATAATTTATTTCAAATGCAAGCTGGAAAAACGTTTGCGGATTGGGGTTTACTAGGCCTGAAGCGCTGAAGTTCCTGGCAACTCTTGCTACATTTTTAGAATTATAGAAATATTGTTGCAGATTCGGATTTACGCTTTTTCAGACGAAAACTGTTTCTCAACGCACATGATACACTTCGAAAAAGCCACTAATTTGATTTTTTTTCATATTATTTGCCGTTCTGCACATAGTTTTTTTTGTAAAAATTCAATCTTTGGTTTAACGTACTGCTAGGTTAAAGATTTGTGATTATTCAACTGTTGTTCCAGCGGATTTTTGTGCGAAAGCAAAGTCTGCATCAATGCTTCCATGATTTGTGACAACACCGACGATTGCGAGGAAGGCGAAGATGAACTGGGCTGCTTTGAGGCAAACGTCAGAAACGTTTTGACCGATCGAGGTTAGATGTTGCGTGAAGTTATAGCCTGCTGCTCAGTACCTAGTTTTTCAAGTAACCAGACGAAGCACTTACGGAATGCTTTGCCAAAGTTTTATCTGCTTGAGTGGAGTCAATGGTATAGTTGTTTTTAGTCTTAACTGGCTTAAAAGCAGCATTACTATTTTGTTGGCCAATAATATCTCTAGGAAAAACACTGCAAAATTGCTATGAAGCAGCGCAGCTTTTGAAAACTCACAGTTTTTGTCTTCTCATAAAATGCTTGCATTGGTTTGTCTGAAATTCTTTGAAACTTGAAGACTCTTTCATCTTTTTAATTTGCAAAAAATGCAATTATGTCTTGATTCTCTTTCCAATGCGTCAGTTGATTATTCAGTCGTCTGCTTGTTCCTTTTTTCTGTAAGTTTGTAGTTGGTACCTTGTTTTTCTGTAATCTACTGTTCACCCTTCAAGTGCTCACCCCACCTTCCTTGTACACAGCATGCATGCTTTTAACCCTCTGTGCTTTTTGTTTTTCGTTGATGCTGTGCTTTGTCAATAACTTCCACGAAATGTTCAAATAATTGCATTTTGTCACTTCATTCTTCCTCTTCATTTGAAACATCTTCAATTCAGTATTGATAGAGTTGGCTGAGTAATTCAGCTACAAGGTATTTCGCCAACCCTTTGTGTCTCACATATGTAGTTCATACCAATTTGCAGAATTCCTAAGTCCTCAATCGTTTTTCTCATTTTTGTCGTTTATTAACATGAAATTAGTAGCCTTTTTGACCTTTGGTGTTTTGCTCCTTTTACTGCATTTCTGTTACTTCGTGGTTTGAGTCACAAAAACGCATGGACAAACCTCCCTGCCTGTTCTGAAGCCACGTAATGTTCTGTCGTCTGCTGCTGACGTCAGCTCTCTAGCGCCCCTGTACTTCTCTGGTCTACAAAGAGAGGCGTAGGTTGGTTGAAAATAACTTTTAGGCCCATGCGTTATTTGTGTCAAGATAGAATAACTTGAAGGGAGACAAACTTCAGGTGCTTTTCATTGTTGCATCATCAGTGTAGTCGTTTCTGGGTGCGGCATAACGTTTTTCACGTTCGAAATGTATTGGAAAGTTTTGCATGAAATCATGGTATTTGATAATAAATCGTAGCTATTGTTTAGTTAATGCTTGTTTGAGAAGATGGTACTAGCATTCACGAAATAACCAATTTGTTTAGAAAATATCACACAACCGGGAATAGGCGGATGTGATGGATTCTCCTGTCTTAACGGCAAATGTTTGAACTTGGCAAAAGTAAGTTGTATGTTAATATAATTGGTTTGATGTGAAGCGCATTCTGATTTGAAACTGGCATGACTTACGTTTGGTACTACAGACATGATAATTTCAAACACTTTATACCATTTTAAGACAAGACTTAGTACTCTAAACAATAAACGTGCTCTATATCATTGCAACGTTTGTAAAAACGAAACGCTTTTTTTTATTAAAAAAACAGAGTGGAATACGCAAAACATTTGTCTAGCCTATTGAACTTAAACGTTAATGCTGAGGAATTTTGTATCTCATTTTGAAAAGGATACAGATGTATGCATAGTGTCTGCAGCACAGAACGTGGAGTGTGACCTGTTCTGCTGTGTTTTTTTCGCAAAAGTTAGAAAATCAAAAAACTACAATATGGACAAATCGTCAAAAATTATTTCTGCAACAGTAAGAAATTTTGTTTAGGTGTGCAATGGAATAGATGATTGCCTTGATGGTCGACAACCTTCAAACAGGAACTCAACCACGACGCCACCTGATACATTTTCCTCTTCTGATGAAGCAGCTTGTCCAGGATGGACCACGTGGTCGGTCTGGAGTGAGTAAGATATTAATTTTTTGCATATTTTCCACAAATAACCACCTTGTAAGCGAAACATAAAACTGCTTTTCATTATTTTTCTTTGTCTTGAATGACAAAACACTTTGCCTCACTTAGAAAAGCGTTCAGTTGGTCATGAAAAAAAAAAACTGTTCATGATTGACAGTTTTTCGTCAAGTACAGCAGGTATTCTGATCATCGATTTTTTCACAGACAAGTTATTGACATGTTTTCTTGAACAGGTCAGGTATTTACGATTGGCAATAATACGGCATCAGCCCCCGCGGAGGCTTAAAATATGCGAATCGGTTGTACGTGTCAATATACAGCGTGAAAGCAGTGCACAACTGAGTCCTGCCTGCTGTAAAAATATGAATATAAAATCCAACTCATTACGCTTGCTCGAAAAGCATCGTTCAACATCGGTAAGAGTTGCGTGAATCGATAATAACGATCTTCCTCGAGAGAAACACTGCCTTTTCAGCTTTCACGTTTCTTTCTACAGGTACACTCAGATGAACACTGTTCAACTGAATGAGTAGTTCGCGGTTTGACATAGCCTTTGATGTCACAACATTATCTGTAAAAATTGATGCCATAGTTTGAACTGGTTGTTTCGTTAGGTGCGTGCAGTCGTTCATGCGGATCGGGTTTGCAGTCACGTGAGCGAGTATGCTTCGTCAGCGCTGGAGGCAATAATCGTACCTCGAAAGAACCAGATCAATTGAAAGGTCAATGTAAAGGTCAAAGTTCGAACGAAAGACCTTGCTTCAACGTTGCTTGCTCAAGTTCGTGCAATCGATTTTTTTCAAAGCTGTGAAATGGCTTTGACTCTTCCTTTTGGTTTTGCTCGAAAAATTCACGCGGATGAAGATGCCACAAAAGTGCATTCGCGCTACTTGCTGCTTCGCTTTGGTCTTAACTGCATCCACTAGATCAGGGTTCTCAACCTTTTTCCTCCCGTTTACCCCTTGCCAGCTTCCTAACATTAAATTTACCCCCCTGTTTTTTGTTTACTCACTAGCGCTGTAGAAAAAACAACGTATTGTCACTTCAGTAGCATTAAATTTACCCCCAAGATAGGTAAAATTTTCCCCAGGGGGTAAATGTACCCTCGGTTGAGAACCCCTGCACTAGATTAAATAGAACTCACAAAAACGACGTTGTTTCTCCAACGTTTGGACTGTGTTCTTCGTACACTGGTTGTTCGTTTAAGGAAAATTTACACGCCCTGTATTTGTTGAACGTGTTGGTCGTTCATTTTTTGTTCATCCTTCTGACAGTTTATGTAAAATTTCGTCATCCGCATCAATAAGTAATTAACCATCTCCTGCTTTCAGCCCACTAGCGCAATTGGTGTGTTGTATGCATTCTTGTAGGTATTTTTGTCTTGGCCCTGATTTAATTTTTTTCTTAACAAAAAAATATGTATAAACTCGATTTGTTTTGTGTAAACGTTAAGTATTTCAAGAGTTGATGAAGGTTTCATAAGAAGGTTCCAAAAGTTTTTCAAAATAATTCTTACCCAAAAAGTATTTTTGTCGATGTTCCTTTGCAAATGGTTAGATACATCTTTCGTTGATTTGTTGACACTATGGACGACATGGACACCTTGCATCGAAACCTGTGGTGGTGGAGTAAGTTCAAGATGGCGCACTTGCGCAGACCGGACCAATACTTGCTCCGCTGCCTTGCTGCGAAGACGTTTTCATCAGTCAGTGCCACTCATGCAAGTGAAGATGTGCGTTGGTGGTTTGTGTTCTGACGGAGCTTGTCCAGGTAAATCTCCAATGGATGATCATACTGTATATCGTAGCTTGGCAGTCTTGCACTTATCGGAAACTAACGGTGTCGTCGAGAAGAAACCTTTTGCTCACCAAAGCCAGTCGAAAACATTTTGTGAAATTTCAAAAGGGCTCAAAACCATTTTTCGGTGTTCCCGCCGCCGTTCTTCAAAAGTTGCTTTTGTCAGTCGTTTCAGACCTCAGACTCCACATGAAAGGCAGAATGTACTTTGCCTTGTGAAACGTTTGCATCGCCTGCTATCAAGTGTGGCTGTGTAAGATTTAGAAGAGAAAAAGTTACCGAGGTTGAAACCAAGCTTCATTGAACTCAGACGAGGACCTGGAAACTTTTTTTTCAAATCTTTTGCAAATACTTCATGGAGTTTTATGAAAAGTTAAACATTTGTTAAAAGAGATGCAACGAATTAGTTGCTTGTGTGTAAAATTTGTTAATGCATACGTTTTTCAACTAGCCTTATGCAAAATTTTAACATGCTTTTCCACGTTTGATGGAAAATTTTTCGATGCGTCTGAGAGAAAATTAAGTGGTCATTATCACTTTCTTTTTGGGCGGCAATTTTATTTTTTGCAGGTAACAAGAAGTTCATCGATTGTAGGTCTGATGACAAGCAAGCGATGAAGCTCTGCCCATTAACATGTCGTGATTACGTCGGAGGAAGTGACGTATCTTGCATTGCGTCTGATACAAATGTAGAGTGCAAGCCAGGCTGCTACTGTCCTCAAGGTCATGTGCTTCGAAACGAAACGAACAACACGTGTGTTGAAATCACTCAGTGCCCGTGTTACGCAAATGGAAAGGTGTGTTGTTGAAACAATTGCATAGAGACAAGATAACAGTTGCATTGCATGGAGGCGAAAGGACTCCATGCAATGCTTCATGCAATAACTTTAAATGTTATCATTTTCATGGTTGGCTTGTCGACATTGTTTCGAATGCAATGGACAATTGACAGGAAAATTGAGCAGCATTGCCACGGCAAGTTATTTCACGTCAATAAACATTGATTTCGTTTCTTTTCCTAAGATTTGGTTCAGAAAGAATACCGTTTGCTAACGCAGCATTGATAAAACCGCAACAGACAAAGTTCTTTCTGTATGGGTTGATGAATATGTGTGTTTTCGCAGGTTTATGAAATAGGTGAGAGCATCAGAAGACAAAGCCTTTGCCTTATATGCCGTTGTTCTGGAGGAGGGAGGTTTGAAGAATGTGTTGAAGATTCTCAGTGTAACTTTGAGCAAGCTTGTGAATGGTCAAAGTGGTCAGAATGGGGTTCCTGTTTTGGACCATGTGGTGTCAGCGGCGTCCAGTGGGCCTTCCGGTCCCTTTTGAATCCAAATAGGTAAATAACGATGTGCTTTTCTGACATAACGTCAACCTCCATGGGCAACTTTTTAATCACACTTCCCAACTAAGTCGCACAAACAAAACTACTCCTTGGTCTCATGAAAGAAATCAAACAATTTGTTTTGTTTTTTTGTGAAACTACAACGTTGTTCTTATTTTGCCTCCGAAATTCAGCGCAAACCTGCTTTGTGTGAAACGCTTGCTTTTCAGAAGCGAATATAAAATATGAGTATATAGAAGACGTTGTAGGTGTCTGTCTTGTTTGTGTCGTCAAGTTAAGATTTCTTTAACGGGCGATTGTAGAATGAGATGTTTTGGTGACGAAGTACAAGTGACTTCTCCAAGATATGCCTGGCTGAGTAAACATTTTGCCTGATGGAAACATCTTGCCTACTTTGAGTATCAACTTGCTCATATCAATTCGATGCAGTATGGCCGACACTTTACGATGCCTCTTCCTGACTCACAATACAAAACAATGACTGAGTCTCTAGTGAACAATTTAATGTCCCGAGGTTCTGCTCACTTCATTTAGCCTAAACATTTTGATGATTGCAGTGACGTAATAAACATTTTGATGATTGCAGTGACGTACAAATTATATTTTTCCTTGGTTATTGATGCATTACCTTTTCAGATGACTAAGCAGAAGGTACTAATTTTTGCCTGTTGCAAAAAGAACTGTTGCCGCACCTGATATATATATATATGGTCCATGCCGTCGCTTTCGCGGCGATCAGAACGACAAAGACACGAGAACATTTTAGCGGAAAGTTCTTATACAACGCTATTGCGAGTACAGACAATGCACAACAAAAGAATTGTCCTTCCAGTGCATCGACGATCGCCCGGGCGGAGACTTGTTTAGGGTGTTGAAGAGATTTCTCAATTCCGCTGGGAAGGCAGCAGGCAAACACGATCGGACTCCGACGAAGACTGCATCCGCATTAGAGATGAAAGATGAAATCTCTCAAATCTCTCTCTCTCTCTCATCTCTCATCTCTAGATCGCCCATTTTCTCAACCACACTCTAGATCGCCCATTTCTCAACCGCACACACTTGGTCTTCGACGAGGTTATCCCGATGGGAAGGCAGTAGGCAACACGACCGGACTCCGACGAAGATTGCATCCGCATTAGAGAATTTCCCTGCTACAGTCATTATGCTGAGCGCTTGGCCAGACTGGAGCAAGTTCCAATTTTTAAGGTCTTGGCACGACCCGACCGAGATTCGAACCACACGAACAACGACCTACCAGACATGAAGCGAGCGCTCTAACCACTAGGCCACACGTCCGGTGATAGGGAAAGTTAATAACAAAATGATTTGCTTTCATGTGTAATTTCTATTGTTTCATAGCTTTTCTGTTGTTTCAAATTATGCAAATGTCAATTCATTATGCACGACGTTATTTGATATAACATCATGCCTGCTGGATGAATAAACGAATGCGAAGTTTATTCTCGTCTTAATGTACTTTGCCCTCGAAATAATTAAACAAGTACTACTTTCCAAACGTTTTTAATTAGTAGCCAATTCGTGGACATCCATTGCTGTGCAAAATTATTTGCAATTTGTTGGTAGACATACTGACAGACTTTTCAATTGTGTAAAAACATTTCATCAGAATCTATTTTTGGAAAAATAATAAAGTTAATTGGCTTGACTTTTGCAGGTACGGCTCCAGACATCGATGTTCGGGATCATACCAGAAATCGCGACGATGCCCAACCAAAGCCTGTCCGCACTGCAAGGTTAATATTGATTCACTGATCATTTCAAAACGAATCGGCGACCAGTGGCGTGATAGTGAATGCAGCATTTGCACATGCACGACCGATGGAACGGCAACTTGCAGGAGGTTAGAAAATCCACAACTTTCTGATGCTTTGTCCTTCAATCCTCCCAACTAACTTGCAGCAAACTGATTCCTAGTTTTACCCATACGCTGCAGGGACGTCTACTTCGCGCCGCTTTTTCCTTATCAGATCACAAAGAAAATTTGCTTTTATGTTTTTTGTATCTGAACTCAAAGTGACAGGCATGGTTGATTTTGAGGGATTCACAGATTTATTCAAATCTTTACCTACAAAAGTCACAGACATCCATTGTGCTCACACTTTAGATAAAGGAAAATGAGAATTGAGTGCAGTAGTTTTGTGTAAGAACCACGCATTTTTAAACTAAACGTGTTTTTGTTCAATCATTTTTGTGAGTAGACGAATAATTTTTTGAATGAATGGAACTCCGTCGCAGCTTTAATGAATGTGAAACGAGTTTCTATTTGATTTTGTAGATATTGCTTGTTCACCCAGAATGCTTGCCCTAACAATGTCACGCTCGTTCAACCAGAAGATGGATGCTGTTTTTGCCACAACGATTCGCGTAAGTCAAAATTGTAAATTTGTATATATTCTGAAGCAAGAAAACCGAGAACATGATGCCCTTCGTTGTATGACGATTGTTTATACTTATTGAGATATTTTTGGGGGGAAAACTACACATATATAGTAAATCTCCACCTATTCGAACAACAGAACGACACCAACAAAGCACCCCCACTCCGGCGGACGCCCCTCGTGATTTGGCCGCTTCCTTTGCGAACAGCACGATTGGCCCAAGAAATGGGAAAACGGAACATGGAAGTTCTTCATCATTTTCAAGCCAACCGGAACCCTTTAAAAAGGTGAAAAGTGTCTCATGTGTGGTTATTGCATTGTGTGTATCACTGCTGTAACAATGCCGTAGAAACAGAGGTAACAAAATCGTTCCATCGCTGAGCTGGCAACGTTATATCGAACTTTGGACAACATGAATGAATCTGTGGAAACTCAACCGTAACATTTGCCCAGCAGCTGCTGAACCCCTTAAAGCAATTCTTTTTCCAAACTGCATCTGGCCCAAAACCCCAATGCCATTTTCCACAGACTTATGCACTTGGGATAAGAATCCTAAAAGTAAACCAACAGCATACACCTTAATCCTTAACGAGATGCCGTTATGATCGACCTTAACCAGTAATTTGGTTTGCAATCCGTTGATATTGTCAGTTGCTCTGAAGCTTGTATTGCTGCCGAAATAATGGAGCTTTGGGATGTGCGGATGGATCGCTTGAAGTTCAACCGCTACTTTAGAGCCTTCATCATCGACACGGTTGAGATCGGGAAAACGCTTATCCTGAATGAAAATTGAAACAAATTTGTTTCTCCCGAGCAATTGCTTCAACGCACACGGGCATCATTCTCATGAACAGGTCACATGACTTTTGTTTGCGCAAGGTGCTTAAGATTACATTAAATCAATGTTAATAAAACGTCCGAACGAATATTGCAAGTGGTTTGATTCATCGGCGCACATCTGTCACGTGACGTACCTCGTTTCATGGCTTTCCTTCCTGCGACGTATAGTGGGATGATCGAAGTCGCTCACCCACGGCTATCCCCTGTGACCCATCTTGATTTGTAGCTTGTTGAGGGCACTTCCGGGCCGCAGAACCTATTTTGACGCGATCAGAAACCTGAAAAAAACACGAGAAACGTAACCGCCGCTCCCACGCTGCCAGTTTCAAATCGAAACGCAAGCAAAGTTCAAGCTTTTTGCTGCTAAAGGCGAGCTATGGTGGATCTATGAACGGACGTCTGGGACAAGTGCAAACATTTGTGAAAGAATTGACGCCCTGGTTATTGTGGTCAATTAAAGTTTTTCTGAGATTGCTGTTGACCTTGAGATATTACGAGTCCTCCAGGGGCGACTACCCCCCAAGCCTCTCCCGAGTAAAAGCGGGAATGAAAACGAATAAAAACGAATGAAAGAAAATGTTTGCATTTTTTCTTTTTTTAAAGCAACGACGTGCAAATCACATTTGCTATTTCTTGCTGAGCATCTACTTCGTAATTTTCGTTTGTAAAAAATTGGGAGAAACTCCTGATGGTATTTTTTACTTGCCGATGTGGTGGTGAAGTTCACCAAAAATGTTTGTCATTTGCAATTTTGTATTTATATACTTTGCCTTCATTTGAACAAAATTTACTAAGACCTGATTTTAAGCAATACGTTGTGGCACGTTTATTGCAGTGGCAATATGTTGTTGGGATAGCGCGAAGCTCCTGACAGATAGTTTGAGTTCCTTGTGTTAGATTAACGTTTCCAAGTCTTCGTAGCATAAGCAATCAAACTCGTAACAATAGAATATCAACTCGTAACAAGTTTTACACGTTTCGTCAGTCCCGGTTTTCCACTTTGTCTTTCAAACTGTTGCTGCATTATTTTATTTACATGAACAACCTTCCTTGCAGTCTTTCGATCAAGTGAACATGAGCAACGTAAATCAATCTTTACCATGCGAAGAAGACAAAACCTCGTGCGCCACTACAGGTCAATGTGTGGAAAGGTGAACGATTGATGTTTGAGTGATTTATTTATTAACGACTGTGATTGTTTGTCATGGGCTATTCTCTTGCCTATTTTAAGTTATCAATCGGTTGAGATTCGGTACCTGTAGACTATGTGTAGTCGCGACAGAAAAGACAAAATTAGATGATATTTTCTCAACTGTGCGAAAATTCGTCCCGACATGGCATCAACTGTCAATTCATAATATCAGAAAAAGATCAATTTACTTAAAATTCATTTACAAAGCATTCATTTCAACATTTCCTTGTATATACGCATTCAAATTTTAAAAGTGTTACTTGAATAGATCTGCATGGCCCGAGTACAAGGAACAAATTTGATAAAAAAAAGTTTTATTGATTAATTGCTTGTGAAACTTACAAATATAAACACCTTAACAATCAAAACTTTCTTTCAGTAAGACAAAGTTGTGAATAGCAATTGTCGCGTGTAAGGAGCAAGTATTGAACAGCAAAGTGCCAACGTCGAATCCAAATATTGTACAGATAAAACATTTCCGCATATGAATGACCATCAACATATCATATTCAGACGAAATGACGTTCTTTTTTTACGTATCTCCTCCAGGTCCGTCCTTTGCGACAGCCATCTGGACTGTGGCGACGGTTCTGACGAAGACGTTGCGACATGCCTTGACGTTATTCGCGACGATCTAGAGTGCCTTTACACAGAATGGTCATCGTGGTCCAAGTGTTCTGAAACATGCGGAACTGGAAAACAGTTCAGACATCGACTTTTGTCTAAAAAAGCTCCTCATCAGTCTGTGACGTCACAAACGGTCAAAAGCAAATGCGAAGGTCCTTTTCAGGATTTCAAGTAATTTCATTCTGTTGCTGACTCCACGCTCAACTGCGGTCTGCAGAGTTTGCGAAGCGCTTCGAAAAGATTTTTGTGATGCCTTACTAGGAAGCTCTTGGCTTTGCTTTAAAGATGGATTTCGTTTGAAAAACCGCATACGCAACAACAGAAATTGTTTGCTATTGATTCTGTCTGTAAATACTAAAAGTTTTATATTGCCTTTTTTCAAATCACTAAATATTATTGCACAAAAGTGAGGCGGCCGATCCACATGTTCACTGAAGGTTTGTTAACGTCAGCGATGATTATCAGGCAACACGAAACGCAGCGAAGGAAGAAAAAAATGTGTTTGAAAAATGACCACATGGCAGTGGTACCTTGATTGCTTCCCCTGCTTTCCTGTGAAACCGAAATCGCAATGTATTTGAAAGCAGATAATTTTTTAAGGATGCAACATGACACGTAGTGAAAACTAGAAGTAGAATCTGACATGAAACATATCTGTGAAGTTTTTCCAAGTTCATACAATGTTCATGCAATTCGACTAAAGATTTCTTCTTCAACAGGATCTGTTTCCTGATCTCATGTCCTGTGCACGGTGGTTGGTCACCATGGCAACCCTGGAGTGAGTGTAGTATTTCTTGCGGAGGCGGTGTTCAAAGTAGAAGTCGTTTGTGCAGCCACCCCCCTCCGTTGAATGGCGGTGACCCATGTCCTGGGGTCTGCTCTGAGACTAAAGTTTGCAACGCGCAGCCGTGCACTTCAAGTTAGTGAGATTCTTTACCGTGTCAGCTTTGCGATTGCTTTCTCTTCATAAACAAAGAGACAAACTGCGTGGGGTTCTTCCATACAGTTCCATGCAGTATAAGCTACGAAACGAGTGATTAATACAAATATATACTGTTGGAGAGAAAGCGTGAAAAAGCGTTTAGGAAAACTTGTTGCTCATGGAAGTTGTTTTCTTGCAAATGTTGTGAAAGAAAGTTCTGGTGGACTTTACCAAATCTCCTCCAGCAAAGTTTTCGTTTGTTTTGACGAAACGATGTTTGATGACGTCAAATTCATTCGCGCCGTACTTTGAAGAAACCTGATTTTATTCAAGATTAATCATCAATGAATTTGACTTAATGTCAACAAACCGCGCTTTTATCGCATCCAAGCCTGAGTAAAACAACTACACAGCCGACCCGTGTCCGTAGTGTGTGAACGTGTTGAAATAGTGTGTGAAAGTGTTGAAATAATGTGTGAAAGTGTTGAATTCGTTGGAGTTGTGCTGAATCGATTGCAAGATGTATAATTGATTTTCATGAGCCATATTAGACGTTCCAAAGGATGCCTGCTATAAAGCTGCAGCAAGTAGTTTCGGTTGGAATTGCTTCAATAGAACCTGCAAATGTTCAAATTTAGCTTTTAGTTCTTCAAAATCTGCGTTCAGATTATAAAAATCTCAATAAACTCGCGAATAACTTGCAGAAAAACTGTTTGTTTCAATTTTGAATCGCAGTTAGATCTGTTTCCAAACAACTGCCCAACGAAAGAAAATGTACTAATTTCCATAGTCCATAATTTCTGATGAAAAGACGCTATTCGCATTTTATAGATGACAGCGTCATTGCCATTGTTTTTCAGGTCTCTGTCATGGAGGTCGTTTGTTCATCAACGAATCCCAGTGTTCCGAATTCGAAGCTTGCTCCCAAACATGCGCTGACCTCAGCGTCGACGTCAGATGTCGCTCGGAGTGTTTATTGCATCACAAAGGCGGCTGTTTCTGTCCACAGGGGCTATTTTTACAGAACAATGCCTGCGTGCCGCAGGAAAGCTGCCGGTTCGTTCCATTGGGCAGATTTGTTCAAGTTCTGCTTTTAATCAAAGATGACCGCTACCAGGGGCGCAGCCAGGATTTTTCTAAGGGGGGGGCTGAAGTTATGGAAGCAAAAGCCTTGTAAAGGAAAAATTGCTTGTGATTAGAATAGTCAAGAAAAGCACTTAATTTGTGGAAAAACAATTGAC
>Ga0210059_1001047_pt1 | contig 40005 bp, 35 predicted proteins | sample Ectturendosymbi2_FD_188042 | JGI IMG/M metagenome (GOLD analysis project Ga0210059, IMG submission 188042) | Ecteinascidia turbinata endosymbiont from Florida, USA - Sample 2 (SPAdes) (version 2) | ecosystem: Host-associated > Tunicates > Ascidians > Unclassified | place: Key West, Florida... | reverse complement strand
TCACCAGGTTCCCCCCAAGATAAGCCCCCATTGCAATTTCCTGGATACGCGCCTGACCACTTTTTGTTTAAAATGCTTGTATATAAATGCAACTTTTTACTGCAACTTTCGTTAAAAATAAATGCAAATTTCTCAGGTTTTTAGTGCAACAAAAACTTGCCCTACTTATCATGGAATGACCCCATGGGGACTTTCTTTTGTAGGTATTTTATGCAGATAGTGAAAACGTTTGGTGTAATAGAGCAAATCTCAACTCAAATTTTAATTCATCACCTCGACATTATGTAAATCAGTTTTCGAAGTCCATTCAAGAAAAACATTATTTGTGTTGACCATCGTTATGACCTATGGCGGTGTACAGCCGAAGTAATTGCATATAATGAATAGTACTGTGTGTAGTGAGGCCCATCACTCTTTTCGCATTAAGTAACGCAGAACGAACTAACACTTGGGAATCGCATTGCACTAATACGCTGTGGTACTGTGTTCGTCTTGATCATGACATAAACATGTCTTTGCCATTGATCCATCTTTTTCCAGAAAATGCGACGATTACTTACGGCACCGACCTCTTGATTATCAATTGAAGTTTCTCGCCCTCACACGACCTGACAAGCGATTACGACAGAACATAGAGATTTGCAACAAACGCCATTTGTCCCCAGGTTTGTTTTGTAGGAATTGTGTGACTGAGGCTTATGATTCAAAATAAAAAATTAAATCTTTGATATAGCGACAGCTTACAGTTTCTAAAACATTTAAAAGATCTGTAGTTCGTTCTTGATCTTTGGTTCATTTTTCAATAGAAAAACGTTTGAAATACAGAATATTCGTGGACATCATGGTCAGAGTGGTCTTCCTGTTCCTGCAACGGGGTGCAACAACGAAATCGAAAGTGCGTCGATTTGAACTCGCAAAACGTGGGCAAAGCTGTCAACGAGTGTCAGGGTACGTTCTTAAGCGAGCATAATAATCACGCCATGAAACCAGACCAGTTCTTTTCAAGTTTTAAGTTTGTTTTCAAGAGACAGCTTTGGTTTTACAAACAGTTTGTTTGCGGATTCGTGGTTTGGGTTAACAGAAACCAGTCCAATTTCTGTTTCTAAACAGCGGCGACAAGTCGTTAACTTTGGATAGGCTCTCATTAGAGTCTTTAAACAAGGCATTCAGATTCTATATTTCTAAATGCAAAATTTATATGCAGTTACTCGCAGAAGCTCTAACAAAAACTCTACACTTTTAACCCACATTAAAAAGAATAGATTTGACGTCTATTACAAGTCAAAATCATTGTTTGAACCAACTGCGTTGAAAGTTTGATTTGCAAGGATTGTTTCCACTAAATAATTTAAACTCTAAAAAACAATTTTTGCTGAAGACATCAACATCACTTTGTTTTCGTAGTGAGAAAGAAAAAGAAATCTTTATTTGACAAGAAATAGGAAAGGTTTCTCTCTTGCAGGTCTTTCAGGAGAGGTACGCAAGTGTGCTGTGTACACTTGCTGGGTAAAGTGGAGCGCTTGGACAGCATGTCCAGTGACCTGTGGGTCAGGAAGAAAGATAAGAAAAAGAAGTTGCAAGTGGCAGAGCCCAGATAACTTGCGTCCTCGTTGGAGTTGTTCCCGCGTAGAACAGCAATGGATCAATTGTCGTGCGTCACCGTGTAGTCCGTAAATTTCGCATCAAGCAAAATTTGTGGAGCTCCCATTTTCTTGAACTCCTTTTTGATTAAGGGTTATGTTTCTTATTGTATTCTTAGCCTAACTATTCTATCACCATATTGCTGGCTGGTTAACAAAATGGGAGCTCATGCTTGACAAAAAAAGGTAAACAATGCCCTATGACGTTAAAACAACCCATTTTGTTGGAGTTGTTTCAGATTCTATTTGCTTGTGACGTTTCAATCAATAAAGCCAATTCATTCAATGCACAACTTAAAATACTTGGAGATAAGCTTGTACTGACACTAAACTAGGCACTTCAGAAATACTGCAGCAAACTTCACAATGTATATTTTATTTTTTTTATGTTTTGTCTATCAAATTTCAATCAAAATGCCTCAACTAAATTTTACAACTCCTGTATTTCGAAAAGCAACTAATTCAAACAAAATTTCATAATAGCAGCTAGATTCGATTTTTTTGTAGCTAATAAAATGTGTATGTTAAAACAAATGCAACATCATAGTTTGATGTGTAATTGCTGTGATCAAGCTAGTTTTTCACAAACACATTCGACAGAAAGCAACTTTACCATCCAGATAAGCTTGTTCTACTTTCATTTGAGACCATAGGCCATTACTGATTTGAATATAGCTACCACGTCTTAATAATTGAGCAGTGGTTCTTCATGTTTATTGACAATCAACAATTTAAGTGCCGGTAAAATATGAGTCGTTACATCCATTATCACAATGCTGGTTAAGTCGCCTCTTTGTTCCTAATTTTGCTCGAAAAAAAATATGTGCGTATCTGCTTAATTATTAAGTCCAGCGAATTTTTATGCCTGGTTTTCGTTTCCTAATTTAAAAAATTGATTCTTTGTCGTTGGAAAAAATAGCTCTCATCATACGAAATACAGATTCTTAACGTGTGCCTTTTCATCTCTTAACGTTGTTACAAATTATTTTTGATCTTATTGCAGCACGCTGAACTGCTTAAACCACAGTCAGATTAGACTGAGTTTGTGCTGCAAAGGATCATAGATGGAGATTAAAAGTTGTTTTGTCAGCTGCCAATAGGAAATTAGGCGAAACATCTAAACATCGTGCATATTTTACTATTTTCTGCCTAATTTTTTGAAAAATAGATGATTCATTTGTTTATTTCTATGCACAGCAAATATTATTTATTAGTGCTTGGCTTTCTCTAAGTATTTTGTAAACTTCTAAAGAAACTTGGGCTTGTTTCGCTGTGTTACTTTATTCGCTGTAAAATGTGATTGTTAGCAAATGCTTACTTTGCGTTTAGGCAGCATATCGAAGATGACTCTAAAGGTACCTAAAAAACTTCAAGGCATTGTTCTGTTAACATAATCAGCTGAAGTTAATGAAATTCAAACCAATCGTGCGACATGTGCTTTTTTGGTAGATATGACCTGCAAAATTATTTCCATTTTGTTATTGTGTCCCTAGACGAATAGGTTATCATGCTTATGTGTTAACTAGAGAAGGATTGTACTACTCTGTGTGTAAGCCACGGAATGAAATCAAGATATTTTAGCAAGTGTATGGGTAAACATTTAGCGAATCGTTTGCTTGAAACGTAGGAACACATTGGCAACTGATTTTCGGAACATATTTACTCGAATTTAATCACATGCCACTGACGCAGAGGCATATATTTTGATGGTTGTTGCAATGCCACAGCCGAGTTTGCAAAAGTACGTTTGAAGGTTATTTTAAATGGCGTTGAATGAACTTCCCACCTAAATATCGCTTTCGCTCACGTTAAATACTGGGTGTTGCAAATCGTTTAATTGCCGTTCATAGAGAAAAAAGAGCTTCAGTTGACAGCGTCCTGAAGTAACGTTGTCAATGCAGTTGTTCTCAAAAGCGATCAGCTTTGTTTTAAGAAATAGTACCAAAATGCTGCATTGCATATGTGTAAGAAGTGGCCTAAACAACTCCATAAATAAAATAACTCCTGAGAGAGACAGACGCAATATTTATTTTTTATTTTCGTAATATCACAACCACAATACAACCCAAGGCATTGCAACTGTATATTTTTAAACAAAAGGTATATTCACAGGTTTTGACGCTGATTTTTGTATTTCTGGCAGCTTATTACAGACGGATTATGCAAACGACTTAAAAAATGTTTAGAGAATGCACTACTTTTTATTTTAGTCTACGATTGAAATACCAGCCAACAAAAAAGGATATTTAAAAGACGATAAAAAGGAAACAACCAATATCTAAACAAAAGCAAATATTTACAAAGCATTCAATTACTATATTGCCTGCAACAAAAAGCTGCAACGAAACCTACTAAAAAATATTTAACAGATAATTATTAGTTGCAAAAGTGTAAAAGTGACTATGTTACAATGACGAAGCTTAAGTTTTGTATTATAAAAAATTATGGAAAAAGAATCATGACGCCGATAAAGTGGGAAAAAATTTAAATCTTTGTAAAATATAATATATATGAAATTTATTTTAGTGTTGCGTTTATTTGATATGTCGATTCATTGACGCCGAACGCGTAAAAGATACAGAACGGTCGCCAGAAAGTCTTCAACACGGGGGTTTACCTTTGTGCGCGGGGGCTTGACATTGTAAAAATTGACAAACCTCCACTCATTTGTAGTGTTTTATGTTTCAATTTGGGGGGGTCTTAGTCCATCAAAGCGCCCATGTGGCCACCAGACTGAAAAGATGTCCCGAATATGGCGGCAATATGTTTAGTAGGAAGCAAAGTGTAAAAATAGCAAAATCAATACTTTACCTCTTGAGCCTTTTTTTGCGCTAACGTGCTAAAATACATCAGCAACAAAAACGCTGCTTCACTCTTGTCTTAACCAGCATACGCTGTATTTGCCTCGATAAAGGTAAACAGAGCGTAGTGTATTGCTAATCCATTTCAGCAAAGTAACAAAACATATTCAATGCAAGTTATTAGCAATAATTATAACTAAAAAGCAAGCTGAAGCTGAAACGTTTTGGACAATTACAAAACATACCCATCCCAACAAGCTGCCCTAGAAGTTGCACGTGAGGATGTTTGCATTAGTGCGTGATTGGTATTACGCTGACGTATTGCTCTGACAATGTAACTAACCAAGGTAATTCCAATGAAATGGTAAAGGTATTGCTGACTATCAATGATATAGCACAGGACTAATAACTCGCTATCGGTCTTGAACAAAAAAAAACAAAAAAAAAAGGCAAAGGTGCAACAAATCCGTCAATCATTTGAAACAGGGGTGGGGAACTTCCGGCCCGCGTTACCGTTTGATATGGCCCGCATCAGAATTTTCCTTACCCAAGTTAGGGTACAAACTCGGGTCAAAACGAAGCTCCATGACAAGCGGATACTTAGATAGTATGTCAAGAGAATCCCTCATAGTTAGATGAAGATTGAATATTTGGATTAAATCAATTGTAAACTAATAATAAAATAATCGCCAGAAGAGCTAATTTATCTGCCTGATTTGAAACCTGGTGGCAAATGCTACGATACAACATGTGTAGCAAAAAGAACAGCTTAAATCAATTGCTTTTGCGGCCCGTTAGAGACAATCCAGCATTTATGCGGCCCGTGATAGTAAATAGGTTCACACCCTTAATTTAAAAAATATAAGGTTTCCGCGTCATGACAAACTCTTTCGATGATAAGGAAAAAACTTTCATTCTGTCTACCGCTTCTCATAAGTAACTGTAAAACTTAAATAGGTGGATTTTCCTAATCAGAAGTGCACATGCACTTTTTAACTACTGTTTGCGAAAAATCAGACCAGGCTGCTGCCTAGCCTTAAACCAAAACAGCGAAGGGTTCCCATCCGGCCCGCGTGCTTTCCTAGGAATGTTTGTAACAATTTCTTGTAAATGAATTGATGCAAGATGTACGTACACAAAAAGCATTTGCTATAGTCGGGAATTTGATCCCGATAGCCTTTAGAAACCAAAACAAACTAAACTTTGCGCATTGATCAAAAGCTCAAATACAAAATTTTAAAATTTACTTGTAATGGTTGAAATAAAAGTGATTTACTAAGGACCTATAGGCCATTCGTTTGTAATGTTATGCTTTGCGAACAGCACAGACAAGAAAACGTAATCGCAGACAGTTGTTACATCATAGCTGCTTTTCCGTTGGTAGTTATGTTACTGCGCACCAGCACATTAATATTGCACATATGCTTGGCGCCTATACTTGGGTAGTGTAGACTCTACATCAGCTTCCGTAAGTGTTACGAAATTTGTAACTCGTACAGTAGGCATGTGGAATTTGAAGCGTAAGCGTTGTCCGGCAGTTGTGCAAAGAATTTCAGATGCACATTTGCACGATACTCTCCGTATTGCAGCATCAAGGATGGCACGAAATATTACAACTATTATGCAACAAAAGAAGCAGTTACATAAGTCACGTTGCAAACATGTTTCCGAGCAAAGAAGATAAACAGCAGTATAAAAACGTGAGAAGTGTTCTGCCACTTGCCTTTTTTTTATGCACAAAACAGTCCGGCCCGGGGTAGTTGATAAGATCGCGAATTTGGTCCAGCATCTGAAATGTTTGGGGACCGCTGCTATAAATTATGTTCTATTTCATGCGTTGTGTTTGTTACTAACAAACGTTTTACCTGTTTCAAATCGAATTTGTTTTCATCGTTGTTGTGGCAGTTGCCACTTGCGTTGTTTTTGCTATTGTTGTTTCTGTTATTGTGGTTGCTGTTTTTCTAGTTGTTCTTGCTGATGTACCTATTCTTTTTTTGGCTTATTCTTATGCGGCAAATGAACAAAGTGAGCCTCATTTAACAGTAGGTATTTTGGGCAGACAACATAAAGAAGAGGAGGAAGTTGTTTCTATTCCAACACTGCGTTATCTGTAGAAGGAACGTAGTTTAATTGCATTTAAACGATTTCGAAAGTTTAAACAAAGCGAAATACCAGCAGAGAAGCTCGTGTTTTCATTGTTGAATTGCTGATTTTGTTTGAAAGTGGTTGAAAACGCATAGGTGTTGATTGGAGTTGGGATCTTCGTTACCTTGACTATGATATCACACCTATTTGTGTTGTGTAAGGTACTGCGAAAGTTATCTAACGACAGTCAATCGAACCGACTGTTTATCGAACGAGAATTTAACTGTCACAAGACATTATCACGACGTAGTCTCTACTCCGGATTCTACAGATGCAGTCGTCACGCCCTATTTAATTTTTTCCAAGTGCGAAGTCCGTTGTTTTCCTTCTTTAGTATCGACTGGGATCTAGCAGCAGTCAGAACACTAGAGCCATAGGTCACAACAGCAGTGGATTGAACAGTTGTGAGTGAATTGTAAAGTACTTCAGAAATGGAATTCATTTCAAGTGAGAAAGCCGATCGGAGGTTGGTATTGAAAGGTTTTTGTATGTTCGTGAAGAAACCCACTTACTAGAGATACGAGGACTACCCCAAATGAAAAAGCCGTGCATGAAGCCATCCACAGGTGAGGGCGACAGCTTCATTAGAGCGCCATCTGAACACAGTCATTCTTCAAGCAACTACCTTCAAGCAATTACACACAACCTGTAACTTTAAATAATTTGTAAAAAGTACTAAACAAAACAGAATAGTTGGAAGTGGGAAAACTATATACTCTGTACTTAAATTATGAAATAAAAACCACGAAAGTATCTCGCACCGATTTCGAAGTATGATCTCAAGAAGAGTTAAATGAACCCTATAACGCTCGCGCAAGCCACAATTGTAGCTTTTGAAAGACGTTGCCGGCTGAAACTTCGGAACCACTGAAACTACGTCAACATATACGATATTGCCGGCAAGGTGAAACAGCATCGAATCCTTTGAGGTATGTTTCGCGTAGATGTGACGTCATTGTAGCGCATTTCTGGGGAAAACCCGTTTTTCGCGCAGCCAAAAGAATCCGTAGTTTCTGTTCAAATAGCTGTAGAGCAAAATCGAAACACGTTGGAAAAATGGTTATGTATAAAAATTGAAACTCGTGACCATAACTTTTAAAAAATACTTACATAAAAATCTAACTTTTTATTTTGGGGTAAAGGTGCAAAACCACACATTTGTGGGATCTGTTCATATTATTTTTCTTTGACGGTCTATTGCTTCGATTCAAAACACAGGAAACATCTAAAGTCATGTAACAGGTTTCCATGAGGGTCTTACAACATCCTAGCAAGTTTCATGTATAAACATGAAGAGGAAAAAGTTTTTCATCTAAAAGATTGACAAAATATTTACACAGTATTTGTAAAACTTTAGTGATGCGCCAAAGTCATACTTGTCGAGTCAGAGTCATCTAAATTTTTTCTGGTCAGAGTCGAGTCACAAGAACTGTCGAGCCACTTCGATTCATTTATTTGCAAGCTCGAGTCAATGTCAAGACAAATGAAATTTAACAATATTCCTCAGGCCCGTAACCAGCTTGGGACATCAGGGAGGCGAAGATTTTTCACAGGGAGCCCATTTACAACTGCATGACATTAGTAAGCACGGTTACAAACACAATAGTTTTAACCCTGCTCAGGTAACCTCTGCCCAATTTGGGCAAACGGTTCTTCTACATAAATTAAAAATTAGTTAACGGTCACGTAGAAAGCTGGTTCCTCCAGCAGCTGCATTTTTTTAGACGCTCTTTCAGGTAGTCCTATCGAAATCTGCACAAGTTTTGTAGTTTTCGATGGGGAACAAAGATTTGCCCAAATTGACCCATGGTTACCTGAGGTGTAACAAAACTCCTTCACAATGATCCCTGCTAAGGTAACCTTGACCAATTTGGGCAAAAAGAAGTTGGTGCATGCATGTAGGTTCGCTAGTAAGCCATGCCAGCTACCTTTGACCGAAGCCAGCACGGGAGTAGATCACGCGAGTGCAAGCCCTGACGACGCAAATCAATTTGCCGCGAATGGCTCCTGCTCAGCTCGTGGTTTTCATTGATTGAGAAACAGGCAGGAGAATGTGCGACGCCTTCTCCGCCAGAGGAAAGGAATTGGAGCCAGAAAGGGCATACACCTTGTGTGTGCACTTGTAGTGAAGGGCCAAAGCATTTTATCGAGGATGTTGAACCTTGTGCTTCTCTGTACCGAATTGAAGTTTCTAGAACTATGGCTTAAGTAAAAAAGGCTTGCTCTTGTTGTGCGTGCACTTGCGGTAAAAGGCCAAAGCGTTTCATTGAGAACATGAACTTTGAGACCAGACAACGCTGTGGAACCTGTCCACCATCAAAACAGAACAAAACGAGGTTCACATGCAAACTGCCAACGATGGGGAGCACTTGTCAGCATTGATCACATTCAAGTTTTCTGCAACGATTACTCACACCCCTGGAATGCTAACCTCGGGTGATTTCCACCCAGACAGGAGTGGTGGCGTCGTAGTCCCTAGGTGAAAATCACCCGACGTTATGGTTAGGGAAATTTCGGGTGAATATCACCCCACGTTATGGTTAGAGTGAGTTTTTTGTTTCCCTGTTGATGTCTTGACATTGTGAAAATTGACAAAACTCCAAACATTTATAGTTTTTAAATTTCAATTTGGGGGGGCTTGGTGCATTGTTTGAGGGGGATTTGGCACCAAATCCCCCCTGTGGCGACGGGACTGGCCGTATGTGAGACATGAAAGTCAATAACAGTGCCGCGATCAATCTGATTGCCCACCAATTGTCATAAAGCATTTGCCCATTTTGGGCAAGTTTACCTTATGTGCCTGATTTTCGTAAAACATTTGCCCATTTTGGGCAAGATTGATTAATGTGGCTGAAAATTGCAATTAAAATATAAAAATTTCATGTATCAACCTAATTTACTTTCATTGCAGATAGAACCACAAGCTTGAAATGAGGTTCTGTTTAAACCTTAAACCAACCACCAATGACGTCTACGGGCGAAATTTTTGGATTTTTCTTTACTTTTTCGTTAATTTGTTAAGAGCACCTCCCACATTTTTGTTTGGAAAATTGCTTTTGTTCTTCATCATACAAAAAGTTTTCCAAAATCAACACGTTGTTTTTTTCTGTTCGGATGAGGTTGAGAAGACTTGCTAAGTTGTACAAAAACCAGCGCACGTGTCAAAACCTCTCACTTAGTCCATTATAAGCGAATAAACAAAATCTGCCCATTTTGGGCAAGGATAACAAACGTGTTTGTGTTTAGAGGTTACCTGAGCAGGGTTAAACTATGTCCAACACATTTTTCCAGGGGGGAGCGAAAATTTTCCAAGGGGCTTCACCACCCCTGCGTCCTCCTTACTTAAGGCCTAATTTTTCTGTCTTTTTTTCTACAAAATGGTCCTCAACAAGCTAGAAAATGGTGTCCAATGTTGTTTCAGCAGTTCTGTTACCAGGTTCTTTAGATCTAAGTTTTTGGTGAAAGCAGTTTCCATTTTACTTCTCTCTTTCACTTCCACAAATATAGCCCAAACTTGTTGCAAGAAATGCACCGCCATCTCTTTCTCATGTCCGAAAATGACCAGAAACGCACATGCACTCGGATTTGGATTTAAATCTTGCCGCATTCTTGTATTTTGATGGATTTGGAGATTATAATTTCTGCTTTACCAGATTTGGATTGGATTTGATCGTATTGTTTTAAACATCTTCGCAACTTTCGGTTCAGATTCGGGACTGCAGATTACTGTGTTGAAAAATTTGGTTCAGTGGAGTTTCTCTAATCCGTAGGGATTGCACACTGGGTTTGTTTAAATGTTGAGCGTTGTCTATGGCCAGAGAAAAAATTCTACTTCTTGAGAAATCATGTCATCAAAGTTATAGAATTATTCTCGACCTTCATAGATCCAATGCCTTTTCTTGGCCCATTGTTGTTATAGTCTACATACAAGAATACATATATCTCATAAGCTATACCACAGTTTATCATTGCCCATACAGTAGGCTATGTGTATGCCCAGTTCTACTGAGTCGTTTGTGTTGCATACCTACTTTGATATATTACACGCTATTGCTAAGCTTATCAGAGCTTCTCACTGCATTGCCGCTAACAGTGATCACTTTGAAGTCTTTGCAGTGTCATTTGTTTTGATGTTGTGAGCCAATAGTAGAATCCTGCTCAGGTAACCTCTAAACACAAACACCGTTGTTGTTCTTGCCCAAAATGGGCAGATTTTGTTTATTCGCTGATACTGGATTAACTGACAGATTCAGACACGCGCGCGGGTTTTTGTACAACTTAGCAAGTCTTCTCAAGCTTATCCGAACAGAAAAAAACGTGCAGATTTTCGAAAAAATTTTATATGATGAAGAACAAAACCAATTTTCCAAACAGAAATGTGGGAAGTGATCTTAACAAATTAACGAAAAAGTATAGAAAAATCAAAAAATCCGTCAGTAGACGTCATTGGTGGTCGGTTTAAGGTTTAAACAGAACCTCATTTCAAGCTTGTGGTTCTATCTGCAATACAAGTAAATTAGGTTGAGACATGAAATTTTTATATTTTAATTGCAATTTTCAGCCACATTAATCAACCTTGCCCAAAATGGGCAAATGTTTTACGAAAACCAGGCACATAAGGCAAAGTTGCCCAAAATGGGCAAATGCTTTACGACAATTGTTGGGCAATCAGATTGATCGCGGCACTGCCATTGACTTCCATGTCTCACATACGGCCAGTCCAGTCGCCACAGGGGGGATTCGGTGGGCTGAGGCCACCCAAACAATGCACCAAGCCCCCCAAATTGAAATATGAAAACTATAAATTAATGGAGTTTTGTCAATTTGTACAATGTCAAGGCATCAACAGGGAAACCAAAATCTGACTCTAACCATAACGTCGGTGATTTTCACCCCAAACTCACACTAACCACAACGTGAGGTGATTTTCACCCGAACTCACACCAACCAAAATGTGGGGTGATTTTCACCTGAACTTACACTAACCATAACGTGGGATGATTTTCACTCAAACTCACACTAACCATAACGTGGTGTGATTTGCACCCGAACTCACAATCAACCATAACATGGGGTGATTTTCACCTAGGGACCACGTGGCCAGCACTCCTGTCTGTGTGGAAATCACCCGAGGTTAGCATTCCAGGGGTGTGTAAACTTTGCAGAAAACTTGAATGTGATCAATGCAAACAAGTGATCCATTTCGTTGGCGAACCTCGTTTTGTTGCCTCGTTCACGTGAACCTCGTTTTGTTCTGCTTTGATGGTGGACAGGTTCCACAGCGTTTTGCCGCAAGTGTACGCACAAGGAGCAAGCCTTTTTTGGCTAAGCCAGAGTTCTAGAAACTTCAGTTAGGTAAAGAGAAGCACAAGGTTCATCATGTCCTCACTAAAATGCTTTGACCTTTCACCACAATTGCACACGGTGCAGGCCCTTTCTGGCTCCAGTTTGTTTCCTCTGACGGAGAAGGCGTCGCACATTCTCCTGCCTGTTTCTCAATGAATGAAAACCACGAGCTGAGCAGGAGCCATTCGCGGCAAATTGATTTGCGTCATCAGGGCTTGCACTCGCGTGATCTACTCCCGTGCTGGCTTCGGTCAAAGGTAGCTGGCGTAGCTTACTAGCGAACCTACATGCATGCACCAACTTCTTTTTGCCCAAATTGGTCAAGGTTACCTTAGCAGGGATCATTGTGAAGGAGTTTTGTTACACCTCAGGTAACCATGGGTCAATTTGGGAAATCTTTGTTCCCCATCGAAAACTATAAAACTTGTGCAGATTTCGATAGATAGGACTACCCAAAAGAGCGTCTAAAAAATGCAGCTGCTGAAGGAACCAGCTTTCTACGTGACCGTTAACTAATTTTTAATTTATGTAGAAGAACCGTTTGCCCAAATTGGGCAGAGGCTACCTGAGCAGGGTTAACTTGAATTTGATTCCAGACTACTCTAATTGCTTTGATATTTTGAGTTGGATTACGCATGGGCCTAGGCTAATACAGTACAGTGATTTGGATATTTGCTTTTTGCATGTGGATTGCATTTGGAAATATAATTTTTGGATTGGATTTGAAACAAAAAAAATTCCCTTATCTCTGGAATAGACCCAAAGTAAATGTATGAAGCAGACTGGCATGACCACAATGTGCAAATAATACTACATTTTAAACCACGATCATGTGTTTAAATGTATTGTACCCTGTTGGTTCCTCAGTGAAAATCTTAGCCTCTGCCCTACCTTAGTGTCAGGTAAAACACTTGACCCTATGAGCCACAGTCAGAGCAGAAAATTTGCCTTATGAATCATCACTGAGACCAGAAAGGCTCATTTGTTTTTCTGTGCAAACAAACTGGGTTTGTCAACCAGATGTTTGGAGATTTTGTAAAAATAACTCTGACTCGAGTCGAGTCATTAGGTAAAAAACGTGTCCCGAGTCGAGTCACCATCGTTTCTCAACGTGACTCGAGCCGCGTTACCAAAACTCGTGACTGGAGTCGAGTTTCGTCATTGATTCGAGTCAGGATCTCACTGCAAAATTTTGTGAAAGATTGACAAAGTTTTCTCACAATTTGCCACTGTTTATTCGATTTTTCGCGTTCTTTTTGACAGTGCATCCTAAAAACCGCTCTTGGCAAAGGTAAAAGCGCAAAAAATAAAATATTCTTTTATTTTGAAAAAATCCTTTTTTCCACCTAAACGAAATAAAATTGAGTTATTTTCGTGGGTAGGTTGATTAGTTGGGCTCCTGACAAGTAGTCCAAGCCGAAAAACTGCTTCGAAAATGCTACAAGATAAGCATGAAAATATTTTTTAGAATACGCAATTAAGCTTGCTTCCGTTTGGCTTGCCACTTTGTGGCATGGTTTATGAATCAAAGAAAGCCTGGACAAGCTAGCTACCTGTCCCAATAGGTTCCAACTGGTGTATATACAGTAGGTGTATAAGCAGGCACATTTTTGGGGGTGCAAATGTTTTATGCCCAGATTTCCCCAAACTTGCCCGAAAAAGAACCACAAGAAAATGACCTCCAATACCTCCAAAAAAACGTATGCATTTGTTTTGGGGACCATGTTTCTAATCAAAGCACATCAAGCGTTTGTGCGGAGATTTTCACACTTTTTTCGGAGATTTCCACGGATTTTGCCCAGATTTTCACCAAATCAAAACTTTTGGGGGTGCGCTTGCACCCCCTACACTCCCGCCCCCTACACCACTGGTCTGTAGAAACCCAGGGTTGAAGTGTGGTAAACTTATAGAGGACAAACTGGCTTACGCGTTGACGGATTTCGTCTAAGCCACTCTGACTTTGATACAAAAGGCATGAAACTCAAACTTGAGATTTACGAATTCTTTCTTCAATGTATTTTCTGAGCGTTAAACCAAACGTAATAACGGCATTTGCAAGTTCGAACTCGTTGGGTGCTTGCCCAAGAGAAAAACAAAGAATGAGTGAAACTGACGCAAGGAAAAGCGAAAATAAAGAACACAACATCCACGACATTTTATTGTTTGCATCACGCAAAGCACAGAACGAATCAAACAATGGGGGATGTGGGGTGGGGTCAAAGCGAGGCTTTAGATCAGCAAGAGGCATTATTCTTGCCAAAGGGTTTTTGTTAGTTGACATAACCATGACGGCATTTTCGGGTCAACCTAACTTTCGTGCGCTTATAAACCATGTTTTTTGAATGAGACAAAGTGGGAAGATGACCACGGCCGCGATGCAACTCACTGCTTGCTCTGGCTTTAAGATGTCTCGCCTTTTGCTTACGAGCGGGTTGGCATTTAAGACGACAGCGTCCGCCACACAACTCACAACCTGTTTCTGCCCAGAATTGAGGCCTCCATTGCGCGCACATGCGAACCCGTTGACGAAAACTGTGAAATTGCGACATCGCAATTAACATCTGCTGATAATCAGCATGCAGCTTGCAGTTCGTTTCTAGCAACGTGCAGGGAGATCGGACGCGATCTCCTCCATGAGCAGCGTTGCCAGGTAGTCATAAGCAAAAAAGGCCAGATCAACCCTTGAAAAAAGCCAAATAGCGCCAAAAAAAGCCAAGTACAAGATAAACAACACAACGACTCTTTTTAAAACACCCAAACGCTCTTTCAAAAGGCAATATGTACATATTTTATGCATATTAGGTAAAAAGAATAAAGTTCACTCCGATTAATCAACTTCTCGATACGTGTGGTCTTGCTGAAGAGTAAACTGAAACTGCAAAGCAAAAAGCATGAACCAACAAAACAAAAAATTATGAATTCTCGTGCAGTGTTTCCAACAAAAATTTAGCATTCTGTGTCCAGAAACAGTGTCCAGAAATGTGACAGTGCCTAGAAAACTGCCAAAATCAACTTTAAATCTGCCAAATCGATATAAAAAATCTAATTGGTCAAAAAAGGCCAAAAGCCAAATTTCACATGGCCTTTTTCAAAAATAAAAAAAATCAAAGGAGTTGAAAAAAGCCCAAAATTGCAAATTTGTCCTCAAAAAAGCCAAACTGGCAACCCTGCCCGTAAACAGGGAACAGCGATTTTTATAGCGTGTACACCACAGCACTAAGGTCGAATTCCGGTCAAATTCAGGTGTGAACTATCGAACTCTATCGGCAGGGCAGTCGCGTTGAGGGTCGAGCATAGGTCATGTAAACTTATCACATTTCCAAGACCTATGTTAGCACGTTCATGCTTGCTGGACGCATCGGCGACTTCGGATAATGACGTGGCGTGTGTGAGATCCACATCTCGGTGGTTGGGTGTGTTGATTTCTTCGGCCGTAATCTCATGCATGTGAAGACGTTTATCGCTGAATTCGGGCGATAAAACCGTCTTTACAAATACTGTATGTCCGAAAATTGCCAAAACCCGCTTCCGAAAAATAAAAAATTTGCATTTTTTCTCAAAATTTTCAAATATGAAGGTACCTTTTGTTATTCTCATCGGAAAGAACTCCATCTTCACCATTTCTAACGCAATGCGTTCGCAAGTTAGAGACGGAAAAGTCCTATTGTGGCTTATGAAGATAGCTTTTAGTTTCTTTCCTTTGAACAGTTTGTGGTTTATTTTTACATGTCATCTTCAGATTCAAGAAGGGTGTTTTACACAACATTGTATAAACGCCTTCGTGGCAGCATCTCAGCAGCCAAATTTGTATGAAATCAGTGGCTTAGCCAGCCCAAAATATTTTGGGGGGCAAAAATTTGAGGAGTGCAAAATTTTTGATTTTAGGTTAGCAACAGTATTTTGCTTGGGATACCGATTCTCAAAGCACAAAATGACTAGCTATTCTAAAAATTTAGGGGTATCATGGCCTCCTGTCCCCCCCTCTCTACGACTGTGTATGAAATATGTACACGACGACGCCAGTCAACGCTGCTTTAAACGCACACATTTTCACAATTCTGGGTGGCTCTTTTCAAATACTTCGACTTGGCATGGTTCGTGCAAAAAAGAGTGCAATGTGTACGTCAGCCTACAGCAGAGCATAATTCGCGATTTTTCTTGCTGATGCTTGTCGCTTAATGTGCATTGGAATCCAAGCACTAAGCCAAAAGTTGTAAAGCAAGAAATGTTTTTATATGCAAATTTTCCTGCGATTGGTTTTCAAATGTTTGAACTATCATAATGCTTGTGAAGGGTTTGCAAGGTGTGGGCGCAGATAGCAAGCTTATCGGTATTTCCTACTTATGCTTCACTACTAAAACTAATTGGAATTGATACGCGACAAGCAAAAGTTACACAAACATAAAAATGTTTATATTCATACACATTTTTGCAATTCTCCGTGGGTCTCTTCAAATCTTTCTACAACTTTCCATGATCCTTGTAAGCGCTTCGTAGGCATGGGCGAAGATAGCATGCTTGTCGGTTTTTCTTACGGAATCTTTTCTACTGAAACTAATTGAAAAGCACTAGCAGAGCAAACGACACGGCAAAGTGCGAACGTGTTCAAAAGCTGTCGCGGCTGCAAAATCTGTTGCGACCATTGTGCCAAGGACGTCATGCTTTGTTGATCCTGAAGAACAATTGGGGCTGCATAAATAAAGTGTCTATAGAACATCACACAGCGAAAATCCAGCAAAAACTGCTATGGCCAAACTTATTTCTCTATTTGTCACCATTCAGTGCAATCACAGTGCATTCAAATGCTTCGGCATCGACCATTCGTTGTTTTTGTTTATCGAAGTGATACTTTTCAAAAGTTGGAATTGTTCACATCTGTCGGTTGTGCCTGCATCATCACAATTGCGTGGAGTTGCTTGAAATTTCTAATTCAATATTGCCGAAACACTACCAGTATGGAAACATTGTTACCTCTGGCAAGGGGTGGGCTACAAACAGAGAACATGCTTTGCGTTTATGCCTGCAACATAAAACGCTTTAAAATCGAAGTGCAGATTACAAAGTGCAGAATCCAAATATAAAATCTTGCTGGTTGCGTTTTAATAAATTTGTAATACAAATTGAATGAATATGTAGAATACAAATACAAAAATTCACCGGTTTTCATTCATATCGAATTGAACCGCAAGACCATAATCTACATGTGAGTTTTTCCTTGGTGCAGCATACCAGGGTTGAAAATGGAGCGATCTATCTATTTGAAACTTGTATTTAACAAATTTGCTCTTGCTCCTCAACCAAAAGTTTGTATCTCTGTTATAGCACACATATGAAGATTACAAATGAAAAAACGAAGCGGGTCGCATTCAAATTGTAATAGATCACGAAGTGATACTGTTCACCTAAGTTTTGGAGAACTGATACGCCTGACATGGTTGAAATTACACCTACAGTACACGCTGCTTACCTTAGGTTGAAATTCATATCAAACAGTTTGTTGTTAGTCTTACAATAAAAATTTACATAAAAGCGTTGGTAGACTTCAAACACGGTATATGTCATTTTTGTTTTGCTGCAATATTTCTGAAAGTTCTTCCCAATTTGAAGAAGACCAAAATGAGCTCCAAAATAATGTTATCTACTCTCTGTTTGTGAAACATTCAATTTGTTTGCATTTGTATTTCTGACTGTCTTTTCACTAATATCTCTTTGGATTCCAATGAATAGTTCGTCGTGTGCAAGAAGTGCATGAAGCAACGTTCATGTTGAGAAGCCCGTTGTTAGATTTGGCAACGAGCACTAGCACCTGCACCTTTCAGCAGGAAGCACTAGGACTTGCACCTGAGTTACTTGCACCTTGTCGCTTTTCTTGTCAAGATGGTGCAAATCAATCATCTTGAAACACCGGTGCTCACTGGGGGTTCCAGACAAGATGGCTTTTTCGTCGGCTTTCGTTTTGTGTGATTGTTTCTTTTCATCAAGGCTGTTGAACACATATAAAGCAAACCACCTGAAGAGGAGGCCCATTTGCTTTTTGGCTTTTAATAGTCGAGGTTTTACAGTTGCAGGAGGGTATAACAGTTCAACGTTTCTCGAAACGTTTTTGTAGGAGCAGGAAAGTGCTCGTTCAGGACAGATTTTGGCAGTTCTAGACAGGACGACCTTCAGTGGCGGTTCTAAGGTGAAAATGATTTAAAACATGAAACACTTCTGATAAAGAATTTGTTACGGAAAGAGTCGCAGCTGCCTACATCGCTCGAACAATTTATTTCATTTATAGCTCTTTACAAAGCTGCGTTTGATTGTTTATACAAGTTGTTACAAATAGCTGTAACTCTTCCGGTCACCAGCGCTTTATGAGAGAGAATTTTTTCAAAAATGAAATGAGTGAAAACATTTCTCAGAAATTTCATGACCAGTGACAGATTGTGCAGCAATCGTCTACTTTCAATTGAAACGATACGAGCTGCAAATAAATCTAAATGGATTCGTTTATGAATTCGAAAGTCGACATGATAGGATTAAGTTACACTGAATTGATGTTGATATGAAATTCTGACGTAGACGGTGCAGGGATTTGTGTGAGAACCGTATTGCTCATTGTCTATTTGGCTAATTGTTTCTTTTGGTTTATTTGAGGTGATGCGTGTTTCGCTTATGACAAGATAGTCATAAATCGGTGGTTCTCAATATTTTTTGGCCCATGGACCATCTTTTTAAAAAGTATCAGATGGGCCGCTTTGCTATGTTGACATCTCATGAACAACTAGTCAACTTGCACATAGATCAGTGAACGTTTTATCAAAGATTTATGGAACTCTATGTCGACAGGTGGACCTCCTGGAACCCGTTGGAAATCACTGTCATAAATGAACGCAGGGTTTAAAAATCAGCTTATGAGGATCAGTCAGAGAAACATTTTGGGTGAATATTAAAATGAACGACTTTGTTGGGAATATTCTGCTGAGCAATTTTTGTGCCTGCTGTTATATCTTGCTATTAGGTACACGCCCAAAACACAGATACACACATTCCTATCTGCGGCTCGGCTTTGCTGGTTTAGGTGCCTCTGGTTGATTGGTGCCAAAATCTAGCTGTTGTTAACTGCATAGTGAGTGCATTAAAAAGTTCTTACCCTACCCACGCTGAACATGGGTATCACACTTGTGATAGTAGTTGCATAACATTGTCATTGTTACATCACAATCACAAAGTGTTCTTAAGTTACCACAAAAACAGATTAGTCATAGTCACTAATCTGTTGGCAGATGGTGCATTTAAAAGAACTTGCTTTGTAGTAGGAATAGTTTGACGAAAATAGTTGGCTATCAACAGCGTCTGTGTGTCAGGATGGCATTCGTCGGTGGAACGTTTCGCTTTCATGTGAATTCTTTTCACTTTCGTGCAGCTGTTTTCGTTCATGTGGGGCCGGCACCGGCACAATTGTGTACGGGAAATGGTCTTTCGTTTTACATGGTTAGATTGTAGTGCTGTGGAAGTTGTATGATTAGCACAGAATATTCGACATAGCAGTGCAAGTGTGCGATTGTATCTATAGTGGTGCTTAGGTGTCTCTAGTGAATAATAACGCTAGGTAAAATTTAACGATATTTAGTCCCATCGCCCCGGGGGGCTTTGGTGGGCTTAGCCCCCCAAACAAAGCTCCAAGCCCTCCTAAATTGAAATATGAAACACTGCAAATCAATGGAATTTTAGTCAAATTTTAGAATATCAAGCAGCCCTGCACAAGCGTAAAGCCCCCTATTGAAGACTTTCTGGCGACGGTTCTGACGATACTCACAAGCCTATGTTGGGTTTGATAGGGTTAATCATAGCAAATTCATCTTCATTACAACGGAAAGCCACCATGCAAGAGAGACATTTACGTTGGCCCCCTACTTTTTTCCTTGTCACCGCAGTGCCCCCCACCACTTTTTTCATTGTATAATCGCCACTGTCGACCTTTCGGTCTCGCCCTTCAATTCTGCTTACTCCAGTAATGTTAGGTCGTTTTTTTGGCCAAGATCGGAGAAAATCAGTAGAAAGCTGAGAATTGCTGAATGCAATCCTTGAACCACCCTAAACAACATACTAAAAGTTCCCGCGTGTCCGAGTTGAGCTTTTCATGATATGACGTTATGATGCCGTGAGTGCCATGGATGTTGAAGATGGTGTGTCGCACTTGTTCATCATTTAATTGTGTTGCGTGCTAGATGTAGCTTCATGGGCAATTTTTTAGACAGTGGGGATATAATATGCCATGTCCACACATATGTTTCTTTTTAAATTTTGTATATGGTGAGATTTCAAAAATGAAAGCGACGTTTGTCACGTTTTGTCTGAAGGGCTTTTTCATGTTAATTGTTAGACACAGCCAAATTGATGCTGAAACAGAGTTTGATGTGGTATCACTGATTCTGATATTTTTATAAATTTTAGCTTCGATAAAATGACTTTTAGCATTTTGCAAGTTTCTATAGACCGCGAAAGATTGTTAACTGCTTCAGGCCGACACTGGCCGAAATTGAAAAATTTTCAAACCATGTATAAACGTATCCTTTATGAGGAGTCTATAGCCCTATGAAAAACAGTAGCAAAATAACTAATTTTAAATAAAAGACTTTGTTTTATGTGAACGGAGGCGTTTTGTTAAACTCTCAAAAAATAATGGACTTTGTAAAAATCCTTTTTCACATGTTGCATATAAATTTCTGAAGTGAACATCTTTCTGTACACCGTTTCATGTTACCATAAAACCTCTATTTCACCGCCATGGCGCTCTATTTTTCAACCCTTCCCCCATAGTGGTGTTCTATTAGAGGTGACGTTCAATTAGAGGGTGGCGCTCTATTTTTCGACTAGCTGGTCAGAATTTTGAGATGAAATTTATTAATGAAAAGAAAAAACATTTTCACGGTAGAAAGGAGATTTCAGCCGTAACTATTTCCAAAATAGAAGAATTCATCAAAGTAGCGTTCAGTTAGAGGGTGGCGCTCTATTTTTCAACCCTTCCTTTATAGTGGCGTTCAAATCGAGGAGGCGCTCAAATAGAGGTTTTACCGTATATGCTTTTTCAATGGGAGTATTTCTTGTATGAACACCGTAACACATTTAATAAGTTCTTACAGGCAACATTCAATTCAGTCTGAAACCAACATTTTTGAGCTCACATGAGACTCTTTAAAACAATTTCTCACTACCTTCTGGACCACTACGACTGGCTGAGAAACGACCTCCCGGTTGATTCGCTGGCCTTTGAGCTAATTATTGCCCGGCGACGAAATTATGTGTCTTTTCAATGCAGCTAGCGTGTTTGTGAAAATAAAGCGATTGCTATTATTATTTAAGATTGACATTCCCTGTTAGCACTGCAAAAAATCTTATTATCATCGAAAGTTTAAGAGAAATAAGGCGTACGCTAAATTGTTGTTGTTAGATCATTGCGTATCCTAACAGAGCCATGGGCGTCGGAAGGGGGACAGGGGAGCCTTGGTCCCCCTAGATTAAAAATTTTCAGCAAAAAAGTTTGTTTTCTTAGTTTCGAGTACGAAAAAACAAATTTCACCACTTCTGGCTCTCGTCCGGAAAAATTTTGGAAAAATCCCCGAGTGCCCCTCCTGTAAAAATTTTTCCGACTATGAACACAGCCTTTGACATTGGCGATGGTAACAACAATTAAGGTAAAAACTTTCTCTGAGGGATTAATCTTTGTGCATTTGATCATATTAACGATGGAAACTACTTTGTGCTATAAGAAATTTAAAAAAATACTCATCAACGAAAATTGTCCCGCATATTTTCATCTCCAACTATCACCCAATGTTTATAAATCACGCAAAAGCTACAAACAGTTTGTGTGACAAAGTTAAGACATACTTAAAAGCACTAGTGTTTCTGTATGATTTCGAGGAATCAGTCAACTGCCATCTGCGTTCGTCTTTTTGCGATGATTCAAACTTGCACATATCTCTATTCAAGTGTGTACTTTCCACGATGGGTGTAAGTAAGGAATCGATCAGCAATTTTTCAATAGGAAATCGATTTCACGTAAAATTACGCATCCTCAGTCCTGAAAATTGCAAGCAAGGCTTACGGGTGAAAAGTTGAAAGGCTGAAGTAACAGCAGAGAAAAAACAAACTCAAGACTACTATCAAAATTTCGTAACACAAGCTCATAAATCACAACATCTTGACAAACTGACTGACGTCAAGAATACTAGTGGCGACAAAAAACTAACTCATGAAATAAGTGTTTACTCAAAAATTAAAAAGACGTTTACTCAAATAAATAAATAACTGAAACATCGAACTAGTTGATGCTAATGGCTGAAAAAATGGCTTGGTTTTGCTAATGGCTTGGTTCTGTCACCAAAGACTTCGTAAAACCTACAGCTGAGGGAAGGCAATTCATAAATGGGAATTCTCACCACCCGCAAACGACATTCAAGTCAATCCTGTTTGGAGAAGCTAATAGATTGAGGCGCCTCAACCAAAGAAAAGATGAAACCGACTCAAAGAGCAGCTTAAACCGACTCAAAGAAAAAGCGATCCGTTCAAAATTTCCCTTGCACATGACTAATGACATGATAGCACTGGCATCTAATTGGGAAGATAGATTACGGCCCCCAAAATGCGACAAGAAAGAAGACCCACAGGTTTGGACTACATCTTTTCCCCATCTGCTTACTCCAACACAATAAGAAAAGAAGTTAAACCAGAAGGCAATGGTTAATTATATGTTCTAAAAACTTTTTGGAGAAATGAACCCGAACATCCTGGCTACGCCTATGTTGTGTGGAGCACCTATCCTGGATTGCATAATGGTTTATTGCATGAGTATTTTTGGTTGATCGAAATTCCAGTAAAAAGCCCTACAATCCCAACTATGAGGTAATTCCAGGATGATGCAATCATACGATGACGCCATAACGAGTTCATGACATTACGATGCTCCTTTGTTCATTAACGTTTACATCAGTATTTCGTGCATTTTATGGCCGTTTAATAAAAAACTTAATCGACTGAAATACCGCCATTTATTAAATTATATCTCCGTGTGAAGCCATCTTTCTAATTAATATAATCATTGACGTTATGATGTCATAGCGGTAAAAGCTCAAGGAGGATACACGGGGACTTTTGGTATGTTGTCATGGCTGTTGAGAGGAGGGCATACACCAATTTTCAGCTTTTTACTAATTTTGTCCAACTATTTTCCCAATTTGACTGGCCTAAAAATGCAGTGCACTCCTTTTCTTTATTTGTGATTTGTATAAGTATATCAATACAAAAATATAATTTGTTGTGAGTGAAGATTGTAATGTGATAGTCACTTTCGATTTGTTAATTAGAATCCTTCCGTACTCGTTCGTCCAAACAACCCACAGTTTATTTGTCTGCGCTAATTTGAGGAACTTTTTGCAGGGCAGCTGACTGATTCAGAAACGTGTTGGAGCTTTGAAAGCGTGTTTCAATGCATGGTGTTTTTTCTACATTGTATTTTGCAAATGGTTGCTTGCGCGAAGTGAAAAGCATTTTGTGAAAACTTTTGTATTTACTTTTTAGCTTTTTTCGAGGAAAAAATTGATTATAAGCAAAAATGTGTAATAAAGGGAAAGCTCGACGCGACCCTGCGGAGAGACTGCGTGATGGACATAAGCGTCATTGTCTGGAGCTTTTCCCGGCACGTGGCGTGAGAAACATGCGTAAAAAACAAGCAGCGTATGCCGGATAAATAGAAAAGAAAGGACACGACGTATTATTGGCTTCATTGTGATGTGGCACTGTGTGTGGTTCCTTGTTTCAACAAGTACCACACACAGGAGAACTATTGAAAACTTTGAAAATAAAATTTTGTTCGATCTGTTACTCGTGATTGCTTGCCTTTCAAATAAAATGTGCTTTGGGCAACCACCAGCAAATTGGGAAAAGTGGCCAAAATTGATTCCAGCTTTCACAGTATCGGCTACAGTGCGCAGTAACTCGATAAACAAATACACAGATGTTGTAGTTATAAACACGAATTTGACTTTTATATTCATGACTGTGGGCATTAGAAAGTATGGATTAGAACAATAAAGAGAAGATTCTAAGAAAGTAAAGAATATATTCTACGAGCGAACGTTTGCTGTACAACCCAAACTGGATTTGCTCAATACAGTAGTAAATGTGAAGGTAGATTATCATGTATTTTTTGCCTTATAATAAAAAATATTAAAAATAACATGAAATAAAAAATTATTACGATAACTTTGTAATATAAATGATTAAATAACTTCCCTGGCTGCTCGCCTACACGGGAATACAATGTTGACGTCCGCCTGTTACTGGCTGTCAAGTCATTGCATATGCATTCATCCGAAGAAGTTTGTGTCGATATCGAGGGAACTAAATCACAATCGTTCACAAGGGTTGTTTGATTCAGACAAGGGCTTGTTCTGTCACTACTCCTCTTCATAGTCTATCAGGGGTCTTCAAACCACGGCTCACGAACTTCATCCGGCCGCAAAAACGGTTTGTCAATAATGAGAAAACAATGTAGATACAAAACATTTGTTGATTTCGCAGAATCTATATCCTGAAACAATATTATGTAAGATGCGCGACCTTCGTACCTGTTGTGTAGTAGCTTATGTGGCCCTCTGGCAAAGAAGTTTGGAGACCATGGTCTGTATGGATTAGGTAGGGTCATTGCCGTATTAGCCCAACTCTGGGCTCCCCAAAATGCTTCCAAGGGTCCCCCTAACGGTGATTTATAAAAAAAGTTATGTTATGCTACATCTCGAGGCCGAATGGACTTCAAAAACTATTCTAATTGCAGACACAATTTTGGCAGAACCAGGCCCGTAGCCAGTTTTTGAGGTTTGTGGGGTAAAAATACATTTTTATGGATGAAAGACTTTAATTTTTATCATATGTTTGAAACAACTGTTTCTCAACACAACAAAATTTGGGGGGCACAAAAAAGATTTTGGGGTAACTGCCCCCGTGTCTGCGGGTCTGGGCAGAACCGTCGCCATTGGGGACCTTCATGTTTGTGCAGGGAGGGCTAGACATTCTGAAAATTTATTTATAATTCACAACATGAACAGCACTTGCAGATTGTGCAAATTAATTATAAATATTTTCCGGCAAATAGCCTACGCATAATAGGCTCGTAGTTTCTAACCAAAATTTTTTGAACCAGCAAAATTTTTTGAATTACAAAAGGAATTGGGTCGTAAATCGTTGTCATTATTTGGAGATGTAGTGATGAAATGCAAATGTAAAAACATTTGCAGGAAAGCATATTCAATCCTATCGTTCAGTTGTCAAAACATTATTACCGAAGCAGCAAACATGAGGCCGGTCAAAGCATGCGTGCCGCGATGAACGTTTTCTGTCATTAGCGCAAATTGGTAAACTTTATCATGAGCTTACGTGAAATATGCTTATAAAGCGTGCGCATTGGGCTTATTACCTGCCGAAATACGCATGCATAAACCTTGCTGGTGTCTGGACTGTTAATCTCTGGGTGCATGGCACATGTTTAGATTAATAATATTTTCTACCTCAAATCGCCTATAAATGTTAACAAATATAGACTAAGGCCTACGTGGACGCAACGGTTAGCATCCATAAACTCACTAACTGCACTCAGTGGCGTAACTGACAGGGAGGCAAGGGGGCGAGCCGCCCCCCCTGTCAAGATAAATATGGAAACTGAGCTCCCTCTAGTTGGCATTTTGATATTTAGCTTTCTTTAGGTTGTTGTTTTTTGCGTTTTTTTGGGTGTTTTCGTTTTTTAGCTAGTACAGACATCCAGAGATTCACTATCATTTTTTAACTTTTTTCTGAGTTTTGGCTAGTGGGCCCCATTCAGCTAAGCTTTTCCCCCTGGCTCAAAACTCTAGTTACGCCACTGGCTGCACTACTCTGTTTTGGGACACCCCCCAAAATAGACTTCTAGCTACACAATTAACTCCATCTGACTGTCTGAACAGCAGGCTACCCAAATGTGTAACTTTGGTCGTAAGCACCAAAGGTATCTTGTTGCTATCCGGTACAAAATAAGAGAAGACTGCCTGGGCTAGGCATAGTAGCTTACGTTTTTTTACAATTACTACACAAAATACGTTGATCAAGTGGAAATCTGACTTCTGGACGTATACAACTAGGCATGTAGGCAGGGCCGGATAAATCTATGCGAAGCCCATCAGGGCAAAGTCGTGACCCCGAGGTCTCCGCCACGCTTAGTGGAGTGCAAGTGCGCAGTGCGCTCCTTTGTCAGAAGAGGCAGGTTGCGAAACTTGCTAGCGGATTGTTGTACTCTTGATCTTCATTGCGTAACAATAACATGGCAGTAAATCTGCAAATGTTCACTTCAAGTTATGGGAGTAGGCGTTTTGCCGCATATAACCAGGGCTCCCCCTGAGGGTTTTTTCCACCCAGATCTGTTTTTTAGTCGACTTGTGTGTCTAGGTTATTATGAAAAATCGCGTTATATCTGTGTTTTTTGAAGTGATAAACTCATCAGCAACTTCAGTGTGTTCAGTAATATAAAGATAACTTTACATTACAGTGTTTACATGCGCACATCAAGTGAGAAAGTACGCATATCGGATGAAGCAGAACGTGTTCAATCGGTTTCATATTCTCATATAAGATCATTGTCAGGCATATATACGGTGGTGTGTTTAAGTAGTGGCAAGCGAGGCACTTGCCTCGGGCCCCCCCTTTGCAACTGCAATGTGCAATGTAGCCTACCTTGATTTCAAACGGGGCCCAATAGCAACTGCTCAAACCTTTCAAACTGGCTTTCAAACTGGCTTTCAAACTGGCCCCCAACAGCAGTTGTAATGTAAAAATACCTTGCTTTGAAAGGGGCCCAAAATAACTGTAATGCACTTTTCTTTCAAAGAGCCCCCTAACTTCACTTATTTCTAGTGCTTCATATTTCAATTTGGGGATCGAAGCTTTCTCTGGGGTGCTAAGTGGTGACGGGACTGGAATTTTGGGCCCCTGTTACAGCGTGGGCTTCCCAATTGGGGGTTATGGAGTGCGGCTGATACGGCTCTGGGTAGGGTAGACACTAGACAGCCACAACCAAGCCGATGAGGGTGTCACAACTGGAAACATCAAGATCAACTGTGTGCTTTTTGTCGACGATTTGGTGTTACTTACACCCACTGAACAGGGGTCTTCAACCAGTTCCGGATAAACAATAGCAGCAAATGTAGCAATTGCTGCGGGCCTCGCGCTCTTTTGTAATAACTCTTGTTTATTACACTGTCTATGGAAAGAGATCCTTTCTCAGCAAAGAATCAGACACTTTAAGACCTTACAGAGTATATATTTCGCATACGATGTAGGCATCATCAGCTCTGCGATGTGCATGAAGTATAAATAGAATAAAATAGAACAAAACCCACCAACATTAAAGTTACCAATTAAGAAAATCTAATTAAGAATTAGCAACACCAGCTGCCCACTTTACATTGGAAATGAAAAGGTCACAGTAGGAACAACTAACCAAAACAAACTGCCAAGTTTACAGTGACGTAACAAACAAAATAAGTGTCCAGTAGGTAACAAGGATGCGTAAGTGGTGTAGGCTAACCAGTGTCGTCATTTTAGCTGTTTTGCTGCTAGATCTAACAGGTTTTTCTCACTGTTGGCTGGAAATTTTTCAGTGTAGCAGCTAGCTGATTTTCTAGCAGGATTTTGAAAACCGTTTAGCAGGTTTAGCAGGTAACAAATTCCTGGCCAAATACTTGTTCCAACAATTTTTAGACATCAAAACTTTTACACCTTCTTCATCAAAAAAATCTTTACCTTCTTTCTGATGCTTTATATTGTGCAACACAGAGACCACCAGGCACAACTAGGTGCCTTTAATCGTTCTGGATGGCTTGAAGCCTAAATGATTTGCTTTATGTGCTTAGTGAGCGCATTGGGTTCAAAAGATTACATTGGCAGAATATATTTTTATCCCGCGACACATGTGATATTTCCAGATGGTTCAGTTACGCCAGGAGGTCGTATGCCTAATGTCTGGTCCATTGATTGTGAGTGCAAGACCAAAAATGGATACATAGCTTTAAAAATCTATTTTAAACACCTCCAAAATAGTAGTTTTTTAGCAGAATTTCACTATTTTCAGCAGATTTTAGCTAAAATTTTGTGAAATGTTTTTTAGCAGGATCTATCAGTTTTTCTTGACACGATTTAGCAGGTTTAGGTGACAACGATCTGGCAACACTGAGGCTAACGTGCTTGCAAGAATTCATTGACACAGCCACGCGGTGGGTCTACGGAATGGTCTTATTTATTATTACATTATATATACTGTAGAAGACTTTTTCAGTCTAAGAAGTCAATATTTTGCTAAATTTGCCGTAAGTAGCAAACGAAGATTTTGAATTGAACGCTGTCTGTATCCAGAAATTCTTGTTTGATTCTTTTTTACAGTTACGTAACAAAAGGCATGAGATTGCGGCCAGCAGTGTTGCCTTGTTTAGCTGATTTGCTGCTAAATCTAGCAGAATTTCCTTACTGTTATCTGTGAAATTTTCAACCTAGCGTTTAGTTGATTTTCTAGCAGGATTTTACCAACCATTTGACAGGTAACGAATTCCTGACCAAAATCTGTTTCAACAGTTTTGCAAAATTAAAAATTTCCCGCTTTCCTCATCAAAAAATACACTTCTCTTTATGACGTTTTTAATTGGGTAACACCACGACAATGCACCAAAGCTGCCTGCAATTATTGGGATGTTGATTATGATGTAACGAAGCTGCTTCACAGAGATAATTATATCATAGAAACAAGTAATTAGATAGCTTGGTGAAGCCTAACTTATTTGCTTGTGTGCTTAGTAATCGCGTTAGTTTAAATTGGTAGAATATGTTTTATCCCACCCCCACGGCACGATATCTCCAAGTGGTTCAGTTGCGCTAGTAAGTAGTAATGTCTGGTCAAAAACTCCCTGGTAAACCAAAGCTACTAAAATTTTCGACATGTATGTTTGCAAAATTCAGAACTTGGCTCTGTGTCCAGGGGTGTAACGAGGCAATGGGGGCACAAGTCCCCGGGCGCCGAATCACTATCAGGACGCCGAAAGTCCCAACAATGTCACAAGTATTTTCTTCGACCCTTTAAGTTCTGCAACGGCCACTTTTTTCACCAGAGTTTGCAACTTTTGCAACTCCATAACTCCCTAGTCGATTGGGCTAGAGAAGTGGTTCTCAAACTTGACCCCCAATTAAAGTATCCAATTTTCTGTAGACCCCGTGGCCCAGCCCAACAGTTACTAATACAAAGAAAGCAGGCCTATGTGTCAAAATAAACTTGAGTACTTTTTACTTGAAATGCATGATAAAATAACACTCAATCCGAAAGTATGCTTAGAACTTAGGGACCATTCAACTACCCCCATTCGACCCCGTGACTATTTATCGACCCTCTGGATGGTCTAGTTGACCCCTGGGGGTCGATATCGACCACTTTGAGAACCACGGGGCTAGAGAGCTGTTCAAACCTTCTACGAATTCGGCAAGTCGTCAAGCTACTTTGAAAAAAAGTTGGGTTTGGGGTTCTCTCTGCGTGACGTCATAATGGGGACATACCTTCGCGATTTTATGAATGAGGTCACTTGGCCCTGGATGCCAACACAACGGGCATTTTTTTGGCTCAAAGTTTTTTTGGAATCTAGGTTATCATCTGAGTCTTTAGAGCCCTTGATTGGCTTGCTAGCATGTCTGGAGCCAAAATTATGGCCCTAAAACAAAAATTTGGTAAAAAGTCCACTCCCACAAACGCTGACGCTGGGTATATTAACCTATGGCCTTAACTCGCCAGCAGAATGAGCTAGAGAGCTGTTCAAACCCTCTAAACACTCAGAAAGTCTTGTTTAGAATTAAAACAAAAATATTTACTTTTTGGATATCTGACTTTTTGTTGATGTTTACATAACTAAAGGATGTTTATAACTTTTTGTTCACATTTGGATGACGTCAACATCCTGTGGGAGTGGACTAATCGAGCCGATTTCGTAGCTCAAAGTTTTGTTGGATTCAAGGCTATAATACGAGTCTTTAGAGGATATGATTGACTTTGTAGCGTTTTTGGTTAAAAAATTATGGAAAAATAACCGAATATCAATTAGGGAAATCCTAGGGAAATTCCCCTGGTATTTCTAAAGAATTTGGGATTTTTTGGCCATAACGTTGGCAACAGAAACGGTAAAAAGTCGATCAAAGGTTCTAAGGACCGTATTATAGCCTAGAATTCAATAAAACTGTGAGCCACAAAATCGGCTCATTGGATTGGCGATGACGTCATCAAAAAGGCAAAATCTCTCCCAATCGTGACGTCATTGACCAAAATCCCAAACCCAAAGCTTAAAATTTTTTAAAAATAAACAAGACTTTCACCATGTATAGAGAGCTTGAACAGCTCTCTAGCTCAACCCGCTGCCAAGTTGTGATCGACTAAAATTTGGCCTGAGAAGGCAAATCATGCCATTCGAGGAGCTTTTTCGTTTTTGTCAAAAATGGGGTTTTTGGGCTATAATCATGGGTCCAGATATGCTGGAAAGTCCATCAAAGCTCTACAAACGCGGATTATAGCCTAGATTCCAAAAAATCTTGAGCCAAAAATGGCTTATTGGGTTGGCGCCAAGGGTCAGGTACACTTGGCCAAAATGGCAAAAACATGCCCCCATTGTGACGTCACCCATAGTGAACCTCAAACCCAAAACAAAATTAAATATAAACTAGAAGACTTGCGGACTCCACAGAAGGTTTAAACAGCTGTCTATCTCAATCGGCTGGCGAGTTATGGCCAGAAATGTAGTGGCCGCCGTGGGACATAGAGGGTCGATACAGTCAGGGCCGGTTTTAATCCGATTTGACCGATTTCTTCTAATTGGTCCCTGCCAAAGGGGGTCCCGCGCTACGCTAAGTAACCAACGCAAACTTCACTTTCTGTCGAAGCTGCATGTGTATAATGCCGGCGCGGGGCCCATTATTTTTCAAGGTGTTTTGAGAGACCAAAACGGTTCTCAATTTTTTTCCAGCGGTCTCTCGAAATAAAGTAAAAACTCGCTTTACTACCACCATCAAAATACTCTGAAACTTTGCTTCACATTATAACAGGGTCTCAAACTCAAATGCTACCAGGGTCAAATGAGAGGATATAAAGTAACCTGAGGGCCACATTATGGCGCTGACACAACTATGGAAGTACCTGAACCTTCCTAGAAACAACTTTTACATCTTATTTCCTGCGAAAGGTATCGTGAGTTATAGGTCAGTTATTTCTAGCCGCTTCTACGTTCGTCGGAACAGAACTTGTTCACTCGCTAGCCAAGCGCTTTATAACCCCGGTAATAAACTAAATAACGTAAATGTTAATTGTTTGGAAATACTCAAGAAGCGTCGCGCGCCTCACAAAACGCCCTCGCGGTCCGCATGCAGCCCGCGTGTTTCAGACCTCTGCTTCACAATCATCTCAGTACTCAGATGAAAAAGTTGTGGTCTCTCAAATTGTCTTTGCAGTCTGCAAGGTCAAACCTTAAAAATCATGGCCTGGCGGCCCCACAGTATTTTGTAAGTGTGAGATCCGTTGCCAACGAAAATCCAAGTGAACTGCGCGGTTTTTAACGCTCTTATCAAAATTCTATAGTAAGAATGGTCACTATCTTCAGTGATGTGCAGCCAATTTTTTCACTAGCACCTCGTTTAAGGCAGAGAGGGCTTGAGAGAAGGTACTGTATAAATGAGGGTTGTAATTCTTTGATTTATTGGGTTTTACGGCGCTCCTAATTGAAGTCTCTGCTGGGGAGGTCTTGGCGCCACCCTTTCGGGCCTCGCCTTTTCAGCATCACCGATTTCAATCATTATGCCTTGATACTCTCCCTCAAAATTTCTACACACTACTAAGCGGGGCCCCGCCAAAGTATTGCCAATCGGGCCGCGCACTTGGTAACGCCGGCCCTGGATACAGTGCATTTGCTTCCGAAAGACCTCAGGTTCGAACATGAGGACACCAAACTTGCTTCTTGCCCCGGGCGCCATCTAACCTCGTTACGACCCTGTCAGTGCCTATCCTGCTGATTTAAGAAAAGCCTTTTGCGAAGTTCGCAATAATGCAATCATAACGAAACACTGCGAGTTTGAAAGGCATAACTGGTAGTGTTAGCAAAGCACTCAGATAAGGCTAAGGAGCTTTTTGCATACTCTCTAATGCAGTTTTCCCCAACCATTTTAGGCTTGCAACCCCCTACAGAAAAAAAATATAATTTCCAGCACCCAGTGGCGAACCCATAGCAATTTGCTTTAGGGTTTGGCGACATTTTAAAAATAGTATTTTTAATGATATATTGAAAAACGTATCAGCTTGCGGCACCCCTGAATGTCGTAAATGGTACCCCGGTTGGGAACCACTGCCCTGATGTAATACAAAGTTTTGAGTTACAGACCAGACTTAGAAAGTTATAGGGCTGAAGCTTTGCTCAGATTGCTTATCGCTGAGCACTGTTCTACTGTACAAAAATATGCAACTCTGGACCCAGCACAACCATTTGAAAGAGATCGTCAAGAACTGTGTGTTATACAAAAAACGAGGTAAGCTGCAATTACGTTGCTCAAACTGTTGACTGAAAGAAAATTGTGGATCGAAAAGTGTGGCGTCCAAGACCGGCATTTTCAGCTTATGGTCATTGGGAGAGAGTGCAAGACAAAAACTTAATGTACTATGTTACAACTTTATAGGTTTCTTTTAATCATCTTAAAAATAACAGATTTTTTGACAGAATTTCACTGTTTTTAGCAGATTTTAGCTTAAAAATTTTGACAAGACTTTTAGTGAAATCTAGCAGTTTTTTGTGACACCATTTAGCAGATTTAGGTTACAACCAACTGGCAACACTGGCGGTCAGCACGATACACTCAGATAGTCATGTCACGATGCTAGTAAAGCTAGTAACACGGATGCCTTGCCCACACGCCTTGTGATTTAGCAAATGTTGAGTTGTTTTTTTTTAACTTAGAGCCCCGCCCTCTTGAAATGCTACGGGCTCCGCGCTACCTTCATTCGGCACTGTCTTCAACATGCACTTGATCTGTTTTCAGCTGCGTTCGACCAAGCTGTAGCATGGAAAGCAGCTCCAAGACCACCAAGGTTTTGCACTATATGTCTATTCAGAAACGCAAGCCAGTGCGCTCTGCAAGTGAGCGGCAATCTGCAAGTGAGCGGCAAGACTAGGTGAGATGTTCAAGTACTTTGTGGTGGTACTCACGAGACACGGAGGGTAAAGAGATTCTATTCACGACTTGGTAAAAACGCAGCTCTGCTTGAGCTTGGTAGCTCTTGGTAACAAAACGGGAGCTTTCAAACATCGGTCTTTTTTCGATCCTCACCTGTGGTCATGAAACGTGGGTAATGGCCTTAAGAGTGCAATCTCAAATAGAAGCAGAAATTGGATTTTTGCGTAAAGTTCACGGTGTTACACTTCGCGACAAAGTGCGTAACTCTGGAATTCGCCAATCTCTGAATATCAAGCCAATTCTCGGATTTGAGGGATGGCAGCTGTTGCAGCAGAACTTCATTTTCACTCTCTACAGCACATTGATAGTTCTGAACGCGCAGTAACACATTGCTCAGTTTAATCGCTCTTCAACAGTCGGCGTTAAAGATAAACTGTTGTATTTAAAACCAGATCGATTAAAGTCTGTTCGTCGTAATGTGGTATTCTCAACAACAGGAACACAAAATTAACGAATGACAAACAAGCCATGAATAACCTAAGAAAAGAAGAACAAATTACCAAACGCTTACTTTTCTGGAAGAAAAGATGCGACTTGCTACCACACTACTTTTTATGCATTTTAATAGCATACAACACCAGCGTCTTCTCCCTACGCGTTTACATAGCAAAATTTTGATTTTACGCGGTGTTTGACATGGCGCGTTGAAATACAGTGATGTTGTAGCGCCACTACTCAGCAAAAGGAACACGGAGTGCTGGCAAACATCACTACTACACTCTAGTGCAGAGGTTCCCAACCTGGGGTACATGTACCCCCAGGGGTACATTTGCCTATCCGAAGGGGTACGTTTTAGGTTAGCAATAGAAGAGAAAAATGTATTTACATAATATTCATTTCGAAATATTTATACATATATCAGTTAATATTATTTTCAAAAATCATTATATGCTTATAGTTAAATATATCTATGAATAATCATGATAAAATATTTTGTCATCCGACATTTTAGGGGTACATGTTCATCTGTCGAAATGCTGAAGGGGTACATGCTTATCTGTTGAAATGCTGAAGGGGTACATGGTAAACGAAAGGTTGGGAAACCCTGCTCTTGTGTACTCCTCCAGACGGTTGCACAACAATCAAAAGGGGAAATAATTGATCAGCGTCGCCTCGCAACGCAGACTCGCTGCTACACCAGCTAGAATGATTCAGCCATGCAACAAGAATGAGACTAGCCCGTGGTCTCGTGGTAAGTGGATCCGCATCGGTGCTGGTAGGTCGAGAGTTCGATTCTAGGCCGGGTCTTACCAAAACCTTGTAAATTGGTGCTGAAGATTTTGTTCCCCCGATGCTTCCCGAAGGAAAAGTGGAAATGAAAATCAACGAATTAGGTTTTTCTTAGATGCCCAGGAAGAAGTAAGACCAACCGCACACACGAAGTGCGTTTTGTAAACTCAAAGCAAAACCCAACTCAAAGACTTCTGGCAAAGTTCCAGCAAGCAACAATGTGTACGGAGAACCTTGTAAGTGGATCAGAAAGTATCTCAAAGTCAAGTGTACATAACTGCATACTCACATTGTTTTACATGTAAGTTCACCAGGGCTGTAATGCTAAAAAAGAGAATGCCGTTCCCAGGCGCGGACACGGGGGCATGCAGGGGATGCATCCCCCCCACCAGACCTAAAGAGGTGTTGACATGACACTTAATTTTATTGAAAATCATCGCCAAAATGTGTTTGTACTGCACATTACTTGCTAAAGATGCTAAAATTTAACTTATGCTAACAATTAGTCAAAAACGCTTCTTCGTTTCATTAGATAAGGTGGCCTTGTTTATTGAACCTGATATGAAATAGTCAATGATCGCATGGGCGTCCGCAGGGCAGGGGAGGCAAAACGGCCATTTGTCCCTCGCCTGGAATTTAGGATTAAGAACCAAATATTTCTGGAAAGACCTGAAGTCGGCATCTTAATTCCGATTAATTGATTTGATTCTTGCAATGACAGTTGTTTTTCCGGCATGAAACTCACACTGCACAAGAGTCAGGTTCACAGTTACAGTGTCATGCAGTGATGAGCTTGCAGTTTACCTATGTCCCCTCCTCTGCCTGCAAAGGTGGGTCGCGGAAGTAGCGAGCGAATTGTTCTACTGTTGGTCTTTATTGCGTAACAATAACATGGCAACAAATCTGCAAAGGTTCACTTTATATTATGGTTACAGGCGTTTTGTTGCATGAGACTGTTAAATGCAGACATCTTGGCAGGTAATACAGCGAGACAGTGACATGCTGATGGCGGTAGGCCAAGCAGGTTTATACTTTGTGAAAAGAAGCATGGGTGAGTCTATAGCAGGGGTTCTTAACCGGTGGGAAATTTCCTACTGGTGGGAAATTTCATCCATGCAGCGGGAAATTCTTTCTGATTTGGTGCAGTGAGAAATTGTTTTACTCCAATACCTAGGAAAGGAAATCTAAATATTAAGTCAAAAACCCATTTTTTAAAGAAATATCTACTTGTCAACTAGTGCAGTGTTTTGCAATTATTGCGTTTTTAGTGTTCAACAATGTTCATAAGTCACAATCGAATAACGACCGTTGTTGTTTGAAGGTAGCCACGGTTGCTATACGTAGGTAGTTATGTTAAGCGTACTGCGTTGCGTAAGTACGAATGATATGTAAAAAAGCTGACTTCAGTTCATCAGCAAGGTTGAATTGAAATTATACTTTGCTGAAGATGAGTTGATGTTATGTTGTAACAAGTTAGATTAATTTTTTTTGCGGTGAAACATGACAACCAGCTTCTTAACGAATCATTATTTTTCGAAGACCTCTAGTGTAGTGCAAAAATGTCGGTTGCGAAGGCTAATAGACGAAAATACCAGGAAGACTACATCAGATATGGCTTTGCTTGCCTCCAGAAAGATGGAGAATATATCCCGCAAAGGTATGTTGTATATGAAAACACTGGCTAACAACTGTTTGAAATCATTCCAACTCAAGCAGCATTTGAACAACGCTCACAAGGAGCAACCTAGCAAAGTCGATTGAGCAGGCTACTTTGCAGTAAGTCTAAGGAAGGTTGACTCAAACGTGTCAGACTGGATGCAGGACGTGCATTTAACCAAGTAAGTTTGTCCGTTGCGGCATCCTATGGGGTTGCACTTCGCATTGCTAAAGTGAGAAAGTCATGAGACTTTGCAGAACTAGTGCAACCATGCCTCCGGAATTGTGCTAAAAAAGCTTTGGACGTCAGAGCTTGCAACACGTTGAAACAAGTTTCCCCTTCTAATAACACAATCAAGATTTTACCATGAATCCTCGTATCGAGATGGTGAAGTGAAAGCAATCGAAAAAATCACATTAAAAATTAAATATGAGCACTTTACTTTTCTGTTTCATTGATATGATGTAAATGAGTGAAATCCTTGAGTGAAACCCATGAGTAGATCCTTTTAATTGTTATATCTATTATGCGAAACCTATATACCATCGAGCTAATAGCTACTATGAGTATTGGCTAAATAGCGTTCCGTAAAACATCGTCACTAAAACTGTCAGGAGGGAAATTCGAACTTGGTGATTGGCCTTAGTGGGAAACTAGACCGAAAAGGTTAAGAACCGCTGGTCTATAGCAAGGGCCACCAACGTGGTGCCTGCAGGTACCAGGACGCCCGCAAGGACCAAGTAGGTCGCCCGCGGGCCTGTTCTAAAAATAACATTATCATGATCAATGTCTTCACATTAACGAATATCAATACTAAAGTAATTAAGGTAAATTGAGCAAAATTTTAACGCGGAAATGTGTATCAAACTAGTATCCCTTCGCATTAATCGGTGCACAAGAAGTAGCTTGCAGTTTCGAAAAGGTTGGTGACCCCTGTTCTATAGCAATGCCTCTATAAATTCAAACAATCCACTGTTAGTGCGAGTGTGACCAATGTGCCTGAGTTTCAAACTACACCTGTGCAGGGCCGTCGCCAACGGGACGGCCAGTGGTGCCCGGCCTCCCATTTGAAATCTGTGCTCCCCATTTCACGTTTGGCCCCCTGGTTGCTGCATACATCCAATACAGTATTTTTAAAATGTGCCCCCCCATTCTAGTTTTTGGACCCCCTGCTGCTAAATCCTGGAGACGGGCCAGCACTTGTGCAGGCTTCTTTTCAAGCAGTATAAAATAACGTGGCTTGTTACAGTAGAATACATCTATGCAGGCTTGTGGAAATACATCTTTATCATTAAGGTTTAGTTCTGACATCTGAGTGAATACTGAGTGCAAAGCTATATTTGCTGTGGCGAGTTTTTATAACTCAGCTGGTCAATTTTGCAAAACCTGCGTGGTGTTCTAATTGTAGTAGGTTTGTCCGTAGTCATGTCCACATACAAGTCTACTTAATTGTCCGGTTTGTGTATCAAGGTTTTATTGATCGCTTTGGACGAGATCCCAGACGTTTGCAGCTCTTGTTTCTAAGTCGAGGTTTTTCAAATGGGGCCCTCGTCCCCCCTTGGGGGCCATGGAGCTGTTCTCTGCGGGCCACGTGCAGAGGGCGAGCAGGGGCTACGAGCAGAGGCCAAAACTAGGTATTGTTATTGATGAGCAGGCACAAGTGTTGAGAGTCTTTTGAAAGGGGCCACGGCTCATGAAAGTTTGAGAACCACTGTTCTAAACGATACTGACAAGTTTTGCTAGCTGATCCCGCAATCAGAGGGAGAACAAACGGGCAATTCCCTCCCAAAATTTTCAAAAACATGCTCGGTTGAATATATCATCTGGGTGCGTCCCTGCTTGCTAAGTAAAATGAAGCCATTATTTGTGGTTTCGTTGAAAACCATGGCAATCCAATGCTTCTTTCTTTACAGATCATTGCAATGCTTACTTGAAAAGAAATGCCCTGGGTTGAAAATCTGCAGATAGCGTACTGTGCAAATTGTCGTAACACTAATATAACTGGCTATTGCTGCCAACGAAGGGTTTTTTTGTGATTGTTACCGTAACATGGGGCATTTTCTTTGCAGTGTAGAGAGGATAAAACGTTTTGTGAACGTCCATTTGCATTGCATCGTCAGCAATGTTCCCTCTAAGGTGCACAAATACTCAGGACCACCGGAACTGTTGCGCAGTGAAATCACATTCTCGCGCACTTGCAATATTCCAAAGCAATGGAAACTCCACCGAAAATAAGGAACTATTTGAATGAAATGAGTATTTTATTCGTATTTTGATAAGATTGTATATTTATTATATAACTCACAAAGTTTGTAATTCATTGAAAACTCCACCTACTCAGCCCTAAAATAATCATGCTCACTAAAACAAATATTTTCTCAGTGTAAGATATCTTAAGCTAGATGCACACAGCGTGCGTCCTGTGCGATTTTTGGGAGCATGCGCCTGATTTTGTGACGTCACGTGCTTATCTGATGCGTCTGCTATGGTCTGCGTTCGAGTAAAAGTGAATCTGAGCAGTGAGTCTGATGCGCCAATTTAGAAACAGGTTCTACTCGAACGCAGACAGGCTGTTACTGTGTTGAATGCCCGCTTTCATGTTGGGGGCCCCTTGACTCCAGGGGCCCTGAGGCCTGTGCCTCACCGGCCTCATAGCTAATATGGCACTGGATGTCATCGTGCTCAGTCAACCATGGTATGATCTTTTGTTTTTTGAAAACCTTTTTGGAAGAACTTTCGCCAAATTCAGAGTTAAATTTCGACTTGCTTAACTTCCCCGAACTCCATGCCGCTGGGTCCAACGCACAGCTGCAGCTGGTAATAGCTACAACATAATGATATCAGCACAGTGTTCAAACAAGTAACAACTATTATAAACAGAAAACCTCAAGTTGAACTGTTTCCAAACAAAAAAAAGATTGTAAGGCAACAACAAATTAAGAATCATGAACGTAAAACACAACGATTTTGCAGCATTTACTCAAAAATTTGTATTTTCAAACAAGCACAAGATTTGTAGTGGGGGGGGAGTTGGTATGACTGAAGTCACCATTATTCAACTCCCAAGACGATTAACAGCCAAACAAAAATTTTCAACATGAATGACAGGAAACTGAAACGTACAGTAAACAAAAAAGAAGAAACTAACGAAGGAGAAATGCAAATAGCAAGTGTGTCTAGGAAGAAAATCACCAACAAATTAATCTCCCTTGAGACAATTGACTGGTATACTTGACCACAACAACTGTCGTCCCAATCGTTTTGAGAAAAAGAAAGTCTTTTTGCGCTTTTGCCATTCGACAAGAAATGCAGTAGGCTGTACGCCAGTCCCAAGCCAAACAAATTCAAAAAATTTATCGAAGTTTTTGCAAAGAATGATCATTACCTAATCGAAACAACTTACAGCAAAAACAATACACCCAACACTCCAATTTTGAGTATAATAGCCAAGATCTCAAAATTCTATCCCCATTCTTAAGTGCTTTGTAAAACCATTTCATTAGGAAGGTATTTATTTATTGGGGCGAGGGACCGCAAGGTCATCGAATCAAGCCCCTAATAACGCAATACACACAAAACAAAAGGCACATAAACAATAGTAAACAAACGTAAACAAAACGCAACATAAAAGACACGCAACGCGTAAATAAATAAAAACAACAACACGACAACAGGCAGCAATGTAATGTAATTTAGCACCTTAAGCAGACCAAAGCGGGACACCGATAAATTTGTGAAACTGGACACTGCGACAAATAGAGCACGTTTTTGTTAAGTTTTAGTTCAGTGAAATTTAGCTGCATCGACTAGCAAAATCAAAAGAATCGTTGACATGGAACAAAGCTGGAGCATACAAGTAAAAAAAAATTTTTTTTTT
>Ga0210059_1001046_pt1 | contig 40025 bp, 24 predicted proteins | sample Ectturendosymbi2_FD_188042 | JGI IMG/M metagenome (GOLD analysis project Ga0210059, IMG submission 188042) | Ecteinascidia turbinata endosymbiont from Florida, USA - Sample 2 (SPAdes) (version 2) | ecosystem: Host-associated > Tunicates > Ascidians > Unclassified | place: Key West, Florida... | reverse complement strand
CCTAACCACAGCAATGAGCAAACCCCTCTGAATTTTTGTAGTTGCTCAGCTGAGCAATTTTAAAATTGGCGTCAGTGTTGCCAGATCAAGCTTGCCTTTGACACCACAGGAAGGTCGAAATTACACCACCATCCCAATAACTGCCCCATTTATTAGGATTCAAAATAGGCTGAAAAATGCTTAATATCAAGTTTTGATGGTGGTGCTAAAATATTTTTCTACACCAATCACTTGAAATTACACTATTTTTTTATAAAAATGGGGTCATATTATACCATCTGGCAACGCAGATTTGCGTGCTTTTATGCAACCTTTAAAAAGGGTAGCGCAATTATAAAATGGTGCTGATTGGCAGAAACGACAAAATTAATTTCAGTTCCACATTCGATAAAAGGAAAATGATATATGAATTTGAGCGGTTTGCAATCTGTTATGGTCTAACTCTAATTATAAAGCGCGTAAATTGGTTAAGTGCGGGCCCCCTAAACTTGCGGGCCCTGTGCGGTTGCACTGTTCGCACTCCCCTAAGGCCACCGCTGACCCCAACCACCCTTGCGTACGCCCTTGGATGCAACAAATGACTTCAAATAAAATAATGAGCCATTTGCATCATGCTTGGATTTAGCAGGAAGCTTCATTGTCAGTAACACTTCGATGGCGGTTTTTATACTAGGCAAACGTGCATAGTGAGTGATGAGTGTAGTAGAAAACTTTTGACCCGATGTAGGGATTTTCGGAAAAGTTTGAAAATGCGTAAAATGAATCATTTCAGTTTGTTTTGCAAATCATGTTTGGTTGTATTTTTAACAATTCTCACGGCGCTGTGGTTTTATGCTGTACCAGCACAGACTTGGGATTTTATTAATTGTAAAATAGGCATATTTTGGTACTGTTATTGGGATTTTTGGTTTTGCATTTGTGAGATCCCTGAATACAAGTTACAATCACAGTGCTCGATAGTTACAATTACTTGAAACAACCCTGCATATCTTTGTGCAATTTTTACGAAAATGTATAAACTGTTAGTAAGCGTACGTTGGAAACGGTAACAAACCGAATTTAACTTCATGCTGCTGACTGCTGTGAATCACACAGACTGGACAACTTTGTCAAGGAACTGCGTTTTGTCTAGAATTTGACGGGCCTCTGTACGATGCATCTTCTGGCATTAACATGTGGTGTTGATTCTTGTTAAAACCCGAGATTCTGTGAGAAGCGACAGCACTTCTTCCATGCGGCTTATTACAGTTTTACTGCGTGGAATCTTTCAACGATATGCTATACACGAACTCTGCTCAACGTTATTTGATGTGTATAAGGTAATACTGTAGTCACAAATCATTGCAACGTAAGGGGAAGATGACAACAAAAACAAATAAACCAGCCAAAAAATTGAGCAAGTTTTCATTTAAAGATTTAATTTCAGATTTTTCAAGATTTTAAAGGGAAACTGGTTAAACTGCCAGCGCTGCAGATGGAGAAAGCAACCATTAATTTGGGCTTAATTACAGAAAGTCTTAGCGCGCCTCCTTTCATCCTCCGGAACTCGGATACAATGTACCTCTCGTACCACCCTCTTGTAGGCCCTGTAGCCAGGGGAGCTATTGCCAGCCCAAAATATCTAGTCTATCTTGTCGTTTTGTGCTTTGAGTGACGGTGTCGCAAACCAAGTACTGTTGCTCGCTTACAGTCAAAATATTTGGCCTCCCCTAAACTTTTGGGCTGGCTACGCTACTGTTTAGTATTGCTGTTTCCACGTGTGCTTTACGTTATAGCAGCAGAGACGGCGTTTCTATCGCACATGTATGTATTTTTCTATTTATCAGTTCTCATCAAATTTGTTTTGCAAAGTTGCCTAAACGACTGAAGGATTGCAAACATAACAGTGCGATGACTATGTCGTTTACGACAATGCGATGACTATGTCGTTACGATGACTATGTCGTTACGATGACTATGTCGTTTACGACTTAAATGCTTTGTTGCGTGAAGTGATTCGAGCTGTTGAAACTGAACAGCACCTTTGTTTCCATTCCAACAAGATATCTGAACATGTGCATATAAGTAGTTTATTTAGTATGTAGAAGCTTATAGCGCAATCCACGACACATTAATACATAAAAGATACTTTTTCAGCATTTACAGGGACGTGCCTAACGCGAAACATTAACGATCGATTCAGATTTGTAGGGGGACGTAAGTGGAAAATCTTGCGTGTTGAATATTATTAAGGAACGCGTGAACAATTGTGCAGACCGGTTGGTTAGTAAATAGTAAATTGAAATATTGCACATTTACTGGTTACATCGATTAGTTTATTTTATAAGTTATGGCACATGGGTGCAAGTAGGTGGGGAACACGGGGAACGTGTCCCCCACTTTTTCAGACGGTGGGGATATAATATGGCATGTCCCTCCACATTTTTCCATTTACGTCTCTGAAATTTGGAAAAGTTTCAAAAATAAAAGTGACGTTTGTCACGTTTTGTGTGAAGAGCTATTCATCTTCGATGCTGCGCATAGCCAAGTTGATGTTGAAACAGACTTTGGTGTGGCATTATTGATTCCGTAGTTTTTATAAATTTCAGCTTCGACAAAATAATTTTTTGCAAGTTTCTAGAGACCGCGCAAGATTGTCAACTGCTTCTGTCCGACATTTTGCCCAGTGTGGTTTACTGTAAGAAAAGTCATTGTCTTGAGACAATGAAAGTTTAAACAGCTGCACGTGCAAGAGACCACAGTACAGCCATGATTTTGTTTCGTGCAGAAATGTAACTGGCTTTGCTGTAACGTTGTTCAGAAACACACAGCGTAAAATTAAGAAATGCAAGTTTGTAATTAATGGCGTCCCTGGATGGAGAAAGTTACATTTTCAGGGAAATACCTACAAAGTTTTTACCGAAGACAAAAAACAGCACTATTGTAGAGACTTAGTTTTAGGATGGGCAGTTTTACATAACACTGTTTTCAAGCATTAGTAAACAGTATTTCAATCAAATTGTTGGAGAAGTTTTGACTTAGCTATATATTTACATATAGCTCAAAGTTTTAGCACAATTAGTTTTTTATAATGTGCAAACAAGCTATTCTTTTGATTAACAGTAATGACAAATAGCTTATCAGTATTGAATTATCGGCTAATGATGTATGTCGGCATTAATTATTGCCAAGTTCGTGACTTTACCTTGTAACAGCAGATGCCGTTATGTGCGATCACGCTGTAAGTTTGTCAATATTTGGAATAGTGATGATGCTGCTCAACTATAGTACCATGTTCAGCACCAAATGCCAGTATATTAATTTTAAAGCATCTGTAAGGATAAAGCAAAGCATCATTAGTATTGCTTTCAAAACACCTCTAAAACAAGATATTTATAGAACATCACTTTTGCATCGACCTGATGACTAATTGGTTTCACACCAAACTATCCTCCCCACATTTTACAACAAAATTGCGCCCATGGGCACACAAATACAACAACCGCGAAATTTTTCATTATGAAGCATTTTCTACATCACAATAGAACTTTTGCTCTTCTATCGCGCACACTTTGTCAAAGTAACTATTTGTTTTTAAGTTTGATATTAGTTTTTCGTGTATATTGTTGCAAACAGCATTTCGAACATAAACGATACAAAAGCAAATATACACAATCCGTCAATCAGAAAAATAGAGCTGCAAAATTCCCTTAGTTAACGTTCGGCGACACAACGTGGTTGTAACATTGATGGCTCTAGCTTCAACAGAGAGAGTTTCAAATATTTTTCTAGCATTTAATACAAACAATCGCGCTTTGCGTGTACTTTTGTTGCATTTAATACAAACCATTGCGCTTTGATTGTTGGTTTCGGAGTAATGGCACCAAACATTTGACCCTTTATACCTGCAGTTAATGTGCCTGTTACATGTAATGGAATGTGGCTTTGCCAGACCGATACGAAACAAAGAAAGGCGTGACATTTCAGAATTTACGTTGGTATATACACGATGAAAACGATATTTTAGCAATCGTAGAATTCACATCAACTCGATCTAAATAAAACACGACAACAAGCAAGTCAAACTCTACTACTTCTCTAAGAACTAAAAAGCAAAGATATTTGGTATTTTATGCTTCGCAAGCTGTTTCTTGGCAGCCGCAGCTTAAAATGAATGGGAGCGTATGTTGTCGTTGTATACTGTCGTCGCAGGTCATATGGTAGGTTTTGTTCACCGTGTACAAGTTCATGCAGCATTGACAGACACTTGCAAATAGAGCTTATTGTTAAAATAAAAGCGATTTCCAGAGAATAAATGGTAGGTAGGCGTGATTCCTAATCATCAAACTGCAGCATGTCATGCCCAACTGCGAAATTTAGCGCATGACATCTGGTGTATCTTCAGGGTGTCAGCTGTTACTGAAATTCCTTTAAGCTAGAGTCATTACCATGCGGATTTTGAAGATAATTTCCGAAGTTATTCATAAGTATATTGAGTTTGTACAGTATAGCTAGTTTTCTTTCGTCTTAGCATATATCTTCCATTATCAAAAACCTACTCTCAGCTGAATGTCACGTTCTACGTCGAATGTTTCATAACAAAAATCTGTCATCGTTAATAATTATATTTGATTAGGAATATACTTTGCAATTTTCCACACCCTGGATTGCAGATTTCGTGCCTTTATCGAACATTGAAGCCCTCAACAATTTACTGTTGCACGTTTCTAGCACCATAAAGTGCTGCTCTGAAACTGGCAGAAAAATGTATGTAAGTGGATTGAAAGATTTTGCATCGAAAAACCATCGATCTTTCGCTGATATGCTTTGAATCACAAGTAAAAAGAACGCCCAGGGTGCTGCTGTTTTAGCTAGTCCGCCATTAGTGCCGGGTTTTAAATAAATTACCGGAAAACTGCAAATGCAGTAAAGAAACATTTTGAGCTATGTCTTTTTTCCAAAAACAACGAGTAAAACATCCTGTTATTATTAATATATTTTTCGTGTGTTTCGCTTGCATAATGTAATTAAATAAAAGCAATGACTAGAATTTATGAGGAAAACGTGTTCTCAACCAACTAGTTTATTTTTCTAGTTTCTTAAATAATCCTTCATTTAATCACATACGACGTAAAACAGCCAAATTGTCCGAGAAAGCGATGAATACCTTTGTCTAAACAGTTTTTTAACTTTTTTTTAATAAATCACTTGTATACTGTGGTTAACAAAGTCCTAACTTGATCAGCCTTGTACCAGCCTTTCTCAACTTCCGTATTAATCTGTTCAACAATTTGTGCTGAAAATCAATTTAACCATGGGTTTTCTAAAATTTTCTACCAGGTTACTGGGGAGAAAAATGTTGGGCTTAAAAATTACAGTAAAAACGCTATTGTCAGTCAGTGCAGGTTGGTTTTTACATTTGCATAGTGAATTTAACTTTTTTGTACAAAAACAGTGTAAAGCAACAATTTAGACACTTTGGAGTCAGGAAATAACGGGTTAATTCAAATGATCGATGCTTTTATCGCTAAATAACCCCCACGTCCTGGGGCGTCAGTCACGTGAACAGTAAATACAATCCAATGTGGGTAAAATTTTCATAAAAACTACTCAACCACAAACACTGCAAAGTGTAGATTTCAACTTGACTCACTGAGGGATCTCTTCAAACATTAACTATTTGGAAAACCTGATTCCTGCGACTGCTGAAAACATAGGGCAGAACACGTGTAAAGCTACGCACTGGTGCTGACCCAAGCATCCCCGAGAAAGGTCAACGATATAAAGTGAACGAGCAACGGACTTCCCCGGTTTGATTGTACAAACTCGGCAAAAGTGTTAGTAAGATTCGTGCATTTTAAACACGTGTTGCAAATAACCCCCTTGTAAGATCAAGCGAGTACCAAGAAATTTTCAGCTTTTTGAAAACGCTTTTGTGTTCACCTTCTTGTTTTCCAGTTTCTGTATTGATTCCGTGCAAAGTCGGGCAGGATCCGGAACAGTAGTGAACGTCGACTCTGTCGTTGGTCGAGCATCGGTGATCGTCAATAGTTGCGTTCAAAACCACTCGCTCCGTCACTTTCTCGCACGGAGGTGGTTTGGGCTCGCCTGCGTTTTTTTTTTGTTTTTTTTTGTCGAACGCAACAGTGGTAAAAACACGAGTTTTTAATTTTTTGCAACTTACAATATTTGCAGCAGCTCTGTTGTGTGATGTTTGTCAGGAGCCTTCCTCCTCTCTGGGATGATATTGAAACAAATAAAGAGCATGTGTTATTAACTGCAACGATTACAGAAAACCGGAACTTTGCACAAAAAAAACTATTCTCATTTTTTAAAAGGAACTGGTGATTTTAAACTGAAGTTAAGAGTGAGTGTGCTTACTGTGAATGTGTCAATTTAGCAAGTCAATATTTGGAACTATTTGGTTTTAGAAGTAGCATATTCAATAAGATAGTCCACTTTTGTACTTTGAAACATTGTTATTGGCATCGCGACAACAAAGCTAAAATAATTTTTTGCTCTATACCAGTAATCCCCGGCTTTTTCATACATTCAAGAACTTCAGTGCGTTGATTTGGCTGCAACATCCACCAAACAAAGCTTTTCAATATAACCGTTTGGGCATGTGGTTTTGGTTTGGTTGCATTCTTTCAGAGTGTTTGGTGTTAAGAAACGCAAAGTGTTGAAAACCTGACGTGACGGTGAAGATCCGAGCCCAAATTCAAAATGTGTGAACTGAAGTCACTGCTGTAGTGCAATTTATCTTTCTTTGATGCCAAGTGTTGTTCACCACAGTAACGATGAGCGAAGTGGCTGTAACTCACCGACATCCTGGTTCACCATCACCATATCTCATGTGAAAACTCAATACTGTGCAAATTACAATACGTTTTTCATTTATAACGTGGAAAAAGACTCTAGAGCGCTGCATACAATTTTATAAAAAATTTAGAAGGTTAAAGAGAAGTTTGTCTGAAATTTTTTAATTTAACAAACTTCTTTTACCATACACCTTACCAAGATGCAAGCTTCTTCGTCTATGTATTCGCATTCGTACTTTGGCTTCATGTGTACTTCCGGACAGTTGGTAGTTGTGTTAAGCACGCATGTTCCAAGCACGCAATGGTCTTCAGTCACAGAAAAGGTGGTGTTTATCTAGAGCACAAAAACACTTTGCAGCGTCACGCTTTGCAACTGCAAAACCAAATGCCATTTTAAAGTTATTCTGTAGTAAGGTTTGCGGAATTCATCTTCAGCTGCATTTGTTTTTTAATATAAGGAAATGAGTATTCTCCAGAGCAGGGGTCTCCCAACGTTTTACCAGAGGGCCACATAAGCTGCTACACAACAGTTCGAGGGTCAGAGATCTTACGCAATATGATTGTTTCGGGATATGTTACATTGTACAAAATGAAAAAATGTATTGTAAATATATCATTTTTTCATTTGTCGCAAACTGTTTTGCAGCCACATGAAAGGGCTACGTGGGCCGGATTTGGGTCGGGGGCCGGAGTTTGGAGAACACTACTCTAGAGTCTAGAGAAGGGGTGAGGAACCTGCGGTCCGCGTGAACATTTGATATGACCCGCATTAGAATTTTCATTACCCAAGTTAGAACACAACATCGCGTCAAAACGAAACTCCATGATAAGCAGTAATGTAGACAGTGAGTTAAAAGACGCATCTCTCGCTCCTTGACATAGTTTTCTCTCTCCTTATTCCTTGGGAAGATAAAGGTAGAAGTTGAAGGTAAAATTAAACAATATTTTCGTCTCGCTAGCGATTTTCGACATTTTATGCGGCACGTGATAATAAATAGGTTCCCCGTCCCTAGTCTAGAGAATAAACCAAAACAAAAGTTCGGAAGATAAACTTGAGATAGATGCATATGTTACAAATGGTCATTTCTGAAAGGAAGATAATTTCAGTGAGGCCGTTCTCTCAGCGCTGGCGTGATATCTATAGGTAAAAACTGTCTGGATTTTACAAAAGCAGTTTGAAGGCAATGAAGTGCTCCTGGTGATATTAAAAATATTTACTGCTTTGGTACCTAGGTTAAATAACCGCAAAGGCACAAAGAGAAAAGATTAAGACCTATATAACTCAAAGATGTTTCTTACAAAGTGGAATTTTTAGTTAAAATAATTTGCTGTGCAATACCATGTTATCTACGATATGTTGAAAATTTTTAGGAAATTTCTTAATAACTATCACGTTTTGGTCAAAGCTGAGTAACACATCACAGGCTAAATCTTCTGTTCAACACTGAGCTTCTTGCTGCTAAAGTCCATGAAAACCACAGCGAACAAGCTGGTGTTGCAAGGCATTTTTACGCTATTTTAAGAAACAGTTTTTCTAGGAAGTTATATAAACTGTGGGAAATATTAAACTGCGCTAAGACCTCTCGAATTGTCGTCATCTTCTAGCGCAGTATATGCAACACCTGGTTCTCTACAAATTCAAATATTTTTAACAGCCATGCAACTCCCCAGGAAATGCTCAAAGAGCGGTACAAATTAGCAAATATGTCAATCAAGTGGTTTTGTTTTTATGAAACTCTTTCGACACATTGCGGTCCAGGAATCAATCACACCAGCAAAGTTAAAACTTACTGGAAAAACACCTCCTTCGGAAACACACATGTCACAAACGCATTTGTATTTTGGACAACAGTCGCTGTTTGTTTTGACTCGTTTATATCCGGCCGGGCAGGTAAAATTCCATTCCTGACAAACTTGCGCCAGTTTCTCGTTCGACAAACAGCGGCAGTCGTATTGAGGGCAGCAAGGACCTGTAACGTTGTTGCGTTCTTCAACCTGTAACATCAGGAATAACTAAACGTTGTTCTAAAGCGGACAAAACAAATTCATGATCAAAGCAACAAAAAGAACACCAAGATCTACAAAAGATTAAAGCAAAATTATTGTGTGAGAACACAAAAAATATAACTGAAAACGTTAGTGACGTTGAGGTAGCAATATTTTGCGTCGGTGCCAAAAATACTTGTAGGGTTACTAGCACTTCTGTCAGAAAAAATACAGAACACAGAGGAATAACCAACTCTTCCGTTTCATAACCATACGCTGGTTAGACGGCTGAGGAAACCAGATAGGAGAAGGTATTCTGCAGATCAAGACTAATAACCCATTGTGCAAATTTAAAAATAAAACGAAATCTGTTGAATGATAAATGTAAGTTTTTATATATAAACTCATATTCAGTTTTGTTATACGCACTTTTTGTACTCCTTTTGAAAGTATCAGGAGTGGTCTGCAGGGCCTACCTCCATTTGCTGGCGCTGTAGGAAATGCGGCCATTTTGTAGTGAATGCAAATTGTAGGTCACATTCGAAAGTATTTGTGCAAACATTACCAGAAAAAATGCGTGGCTGTGTGGATAACGGTGATTCGTGGTTTATGCATTTAACAAATCTCCATTTTTCTCTGATTATGCAACATTTCTCCATAATGATTAATTTTGTTACATATATTCAGTATTCTATCACCTTCAGAATGGACTACGCGTACCAAGTATAACTCTTATACTGTGATGCGTTGTGTACAGTGGCGTATCTACGGAAAGTGACGCCCATGGCAAAGTTTAAATGTGCGCCCTTTCATAATAACTTAAATATTAGACATAGGCACAATTTTTACAAAATATAAACCATGAAGAAAATAAATGTTTTAAATCGCAAAATATTTGTGCTTATTTTTGTTTTAAACTTTTCAAACAAATAAAACATAGATTACGCATAAGAACCACAACATTCTTCTATACTCATTTATTTTCATTATAAAGAATATCAAGACATTCAAATAATAACGTCATATTTTATAGGTCTACATAGTGTTGCCGGAAAAAAATTTATTTCTTACCAAAAAATCTGACAACATATTACAACTTCAAACGACAATTTCTTTTAAAATGGAACACATTTCAATGCAAGTCATGCGTCACTTGTGTTCGAAAAACACAATTCCATAGAAACATAACTATATCAAGCCTTTACCAGTTAAATTACGCAAAAATGCCAATTAAAACAACACTTTCTGTGCCTTCATGGAAGCACAGTCGTCTATGGTTTTATCAAAGCAAGCTTTCACCGTCTCGTACCTTTCTATTCTCATCAGGGCTGGATCACACAATCTACCTTGATGTATTGCTACTCATTGGGTCCCGGACGTACAAAAGGATCACTTTCATTTTACTGAATGATCGTTCGCGGCTTGCCATACACACTGCCATCGTCAGCATTATTTGCAAAGCAAATCGAACATAGGTGTAGGAGCAGGCAAATTTTTGGGAGTGCGATGGTATTTTGCCCGAATTTTCCCAAACTTGCCCGAAAAGTTTTTGTGCAAGATTATGAAGACGGTTTTTTGGTATGACCTCCACAAAAGGTCTTCACGTGTTTTTGTGTGTTCCTGCAAATGTTGGGCGCCATTTTTTTGCAGGATTTTCAGGGATTTTTCCCGGATTTGCGACAAACCAAATATTTTTGGGGTGCGCTTGCACCCCCTGCACCTCCGCCTCTTACACCATTGTAATCAAAGAATGTCAGGACTTCAGGACGCGATAATTTTAAGTTGATTAAAACTAGCATTTTGCAATCTAGAATCTTCTCGTATAATTTCTTGCCATCTACATCTGAACTGTACACAGCTTCTACATTGTCACACGTAGATTTTAGTTTTTCACAGTCAGGACCTTCTCACAAGGCCTTGGACATCGAAAAGAAAGCCAAGTTTGGACAGAAAAAGCAAGCTCCAAGAAAAAGCTAGCACAAAGACTAACAAATCTCTATCACGAGTTAACATTTTTTGCTCAACTAGCACGGTAACTATATGTACTAACTGCTAATTTTTCGAGGACTAACTAATGTTGTCTACCTTAGTCTCTGGACTGGAGCATTTTATTCAGCCTATTTATCGGACACTGGTGGCCATCGAAGAAGTTTCGTAAAGTCGGAGTGGGCTGCAGCAGTTTAATGTAATTTGCAAATCTGTAGGACCTCAACTGCAGATATTTGCGTAACAGTTACATTCTCAGAGCAGATTCTAACTAATATTTTCTTTCTTGAAATGCAACACTAGGGACTGACTATCCTTTCTTGTATCGTGAGGACCAGGTCTTGTAGATATGGCATTTTGTTCTGTCACAATGTCTGACCGTCGTGTTTTGTCACAATACCACAGTCTTGTCATAATGCTTGGTGGTGCTGCCGCAACACGCCCGACTTAATGCATTAGCCCAGGGTTCTCCAAACCATAGCCCGCGGATTAAATCCGGCCCACGAATCAATTTCATCCGGACCGCGAAGCCAGTTGTAAATAATGAAAAAATAATACATTTACGAAACATGCGTTGATTTCGTAGAATGTAACATATCCCGAAACAATAACATTACGCAAGATGTCCAGCCCTCTAACTGCTTTGTAATAGCTTATTTGACCCACGGACAAGAAAGTTTGGAGACCCCTGCATTAGCCTAGCAGGTAAGGGGGCTGTGTTGATGCAGCTTTGCAGTTTATAGGGCGAAAAATAGAGGTTCAAGAAACTCCAAATAAACATTTTAAATTTTACCAAGCAGTTTTTGCGCCCCCGTCAAGGTGTCACCGATGGCAAATGCCATGCCTGCTATACACTCCATACGCCACTGGCTGTGTATAAGAATTTCTGTAGGGTCGCCTGATTTTAACAAAAGTTTTATGGACCTTGTTTCTGAGACAACAGGTAAAAAAATACCAATCACAACAATTCTCAATTCACCTGATAACGTTCGTATCCATGGGGACAAGTGTAGTTGTCCCACTGTTCACAAGTCTCTTCCAATATCTTGTCCGGCTCACAATGGCAAGCATACTGAGGGCAACAGCCGCTGGTGTCGTGAGCAAAGCCGACTTCAGTTTTCTTCTTATATTCTGGGCAGGTTTCGACCTGGGCCGGACACAACGTCTTCAGTTGCTCCAAGGATTTGCAGACGCATTCGAAGTCATCGCAGCACGGATCAGGATCAACGTCGCCGGAAAATGGCGCCACTTTTGTATAAACGCTGCAAGTTGCATTTTCAAACGCTTTTTCAGTCTTGCAGTAAGGTCTCGGGTCACGAGTGATCTCAGGCTTGTAGCAAGACCCTGAAAAAGCTTCAGTTGACTCAGGTTCTACTCGTTCCTTCGTGCATGTCCACGTCACTAAACAACCGTTGACGCTTTCTTTCCACGATGCCTCGAGATCAACAGCAGACCCGTTGCTCAGAATGCAAACGTCACAGGTGCACTTGTATTTGGGACAGCAGTTGTTGGTGTCTGGGTCCATGTGACCAGTCTCTGTCGATTTGTAATTTTCAGGACATACTGTCACTGGACATTTACTGGTGTCATTGCACTTTATTTCGTACTTCGGGCAGCACTTCTGACGATAGTACTCGCTTTCCACATATATCTCGTAGGGCGCCAAACTCCTGTTAGGGTAACGTTGGTAATCGGATGGGCAAGCAGAGCAATTGCAAACATAGTCTGGACAACACTCTCCGTCCTTCGGTTTCTTGACAAGGTGCTCACCGAAATCGCATTCAGTTGATGATCCGGGACAGTGTTTATCAAGTTCTGGTTGATCGTAGCAGGGGCATGAAGGCTGCATGCAACAACCGTAAGTCGACGGTATTGCGTCGGAGCGGATGTTCTGTCTCCCCTGCTGTTTGCATATTTCATGATTGATTAACTTCCCAGGACAAACTTCATTCAATTCGCTAATGTTCTTACACTCACAAACATACTCTGGGCAACACGGATTCGGATCGGTCTTCTCCGAGTCATAGATCACTTCCCCAGCGTTTTGATACGTTGAGTTGCAATGGTTTGTCTCGTACTGTGCTTTGCTACGACACGTCTGTCTTGGTGATACTTCTTTGAGAACAAAACAATTGTCTGGACTTTCCGTTGGACGGCGGTTCGTGCAAGAGTACATGACAAGGCAGCCGCCATCACCTACCATTATAAAAGACTCTCCGACTTGCATTACATGTCCATCATCTCGAATACAAACACTGCAACGTACAAACCATGTGGGGCAACAAGGATTGGAATAGTTTGTTATGACTTCATACGGACCGTAAATATTGTTTGGAGGTGGTACATAGGTTGAGGGGCATTCGTTGCAAGTGCATTCGTATTCAGTGCAACATCCATCAGGATCAGGAAAACTCTCATTGTATTGCACCACACGTCTGCTTTCGTAAGATTCACAGTTTGGTGGTTCGTTGCATACGATTGGGAAGGGTTCGCTGAAACATTTGTTATGGATATTGTCTTTTTTGCACGTGTACGTTACATTGCACCCGGTTCCGTTGTCTTTCCACCATGTTTCTCCGATTGAAAGATATTTTCCGTCGTCATCGAGGCAGGAGTTGCACTCGCAAGTGGTTTGATTGCAACATCCATCAAACGAAGCTTTTGGAATATAACCATTTGGGCATGTGTGTTTGATTTGGTTGCATTCTTTACAGCGGCATTGGTACTTTGGACAGCATGGTTTGTATTGTTCGTCGATTTCACCAGTGGACACTACTTCCTTGTGATCATCGAGACAGTGAAATAATTCTATTACATAATTGGGACAATGGTCTTCCAAACGTCTGTCCACGCAGGTACAATTTTGTATAGGACAGCGCTTGTCTGCTGGATGATTCCAAACCACCTTTTCCCCGTAGGGCGAACACACGATATTTGAAGGACTGGGATTGCATGCTGCAAAGCAAAAAAAGCGCTCATGGTGCAGTTTGATTTTAAATTGGAAACTCTCCACTGTCTTGAAGTTGAAGCTTTACCCAACAAAAATTTGAATGTTATTTTTAGTCACAGGTATGATTGAGTGATAAGGAAGTCTTGTCAGCATTGGTTTGCGATTGCATGCCGCAAATGAAGAAAGCGCTCAAGGTACAGTTTGGTTTTAAATTAGAAACTGTTAATTTTCATTCAAGCCAAATTTCAGCGACATTCAATAACATGTATACTTTTTTGGCAACTAATCTCAAGTATTGAGGTATTTTTTTCGTCTGAAGGAAATCGCCTTTGCTTTTTTCATAGTGGTCAAAGCCATTTACGTACTTTTGAATACTACAAAAAATGTTAGCATTGGTTTGATTTTTGTTGATAATATTTTAAAAAATATACCTGTTATTTTTAGTAACACAAGCCATGTTGTTCCATATCAGCGCGTTGTCTCACTCACTTTTCAAATCACAGCTCTGCTCAAGTTATGTCAAGGCTTTGTTTCTCCCGTCTTTAGATAGTTTAACGGTTTTCACAGGCAAATATGAAACAAATTGTTTGGGAAGACCAGTAAGCCCGCGTAAGGTTTATGACGAGGCTGCAAGAGGCAGGTGCAATGACTCCCAACTACGAAGTTCTACCGTGAGAATTACGGTCCTGATTTAACAATCAGTTCCAGTTTGAAAAGAAGCGTTTAGGTGAAATCAAAAATACATTTTGCAGCGGGATTGATCAGTGGTTAATTAAATGTATGAGTGTCAGTTGAACACAGGCGCGTAGCCAGAATTTAAATAGGTGGCAGAAAAGAAAAACTGAGCCTCAACACTTAAATATTTGATGTCCTTGTTTTTGAAGCATCATCCACAAAACGTGCATTTGTCTAGCGTTTGTTTCTTGAACAACTGTTTTACGATTTAGCCAGCACAGGAAAAAACTGATTTCATTGGTAAGCAATGCACGGAGTTGCTGTAGGTAGATACTTATTGCCAACAATCTAACCGCTATTATCTAATACATTATTTTATTCAACATCATCAGGAATCCCTGATGTTGGCTTATAACTAAGCTGAAACGTATCTTTTCATTGAATTGACAAGTCTCAAAATGTTTTGGGTACTTACGACGTATTCCGTAAAACCTTTGTGGCTACCTTAAACTTACTTCGCTTAAGTTGGTTTGATGAGACATAGCTAAATTAGCTGATTTGATTGACAAGACAAACTCTAGCTTTGCGGCAAGTTTCTAAGGAATCTGCCTGTTGGTTCTGCTTTCATTTTTTTGCAATGATTCAAACTTTTACATATCATTCAGTAATAATTGCAAAACACAGTAGTGACGTACACTCAGTAATGATTGTAAGTCATTCAGTAATAGTTATAAATCACAGTAGTGACGTACACAAGTGATATAATTTACAAGTATTACTGACTTCACTGAGCTGTACAATAGAATTAAAATGAAAACACCATCGTAATGCCAGTGTTACAATTCTCGACCACGCTCAGCTGCATGTAAAGATAGCTTGGTACAACATATAATAAAAGTTGCTCAAATCACGGGCTTCAAAAATAATACCTAGTCTGCGGAATACCTGAAGCCTCAATGGGAAAAAAATTCAATTTAGTTTCATTTTAGTCAATGCACTTTATCGAGAAGACATGTTGCATGTCACCTGATAGTAATGGCAGTGTCAATGCCATCAGTACTTACAAAATAAAAAGCATCTGCTACCCATATTACATTTTGCTGCTGACTCTTCTCACTGCAGCTGAGATGTTTCAAACAATTTATGGTAGGATAGTTGCAATCTGTATCTGATGAAAGTTGAAACACTTTGAGATTATAAACAGGTCGGACCCTGATTACTTGACAAGACTGACTTTTTACTTGACGGCAAGTCAAAGGCAAATCTCTGGTCGAAATAGCACAAGTATGATTGATAAATATCAAGAACAAATGCTGTTGTTTCTTAACAGTAACTATCGTGTAATAAAGAAAATTTTGAAACCGAATCGCTTCTTAGCGAAAATTTCAGGTTCAAGACATATAAAATGTGTATCGCAGCCATATTCATGCATTTAGTTTTAGAACTATAATAAAACAAATCCACAACAGGGCCTCCAAACGATTTGTTAGAGGGCCACATTAGTTATTAAACAACAGTACGAGAGCCGTACATCTTACGTAATTTCATTGTTTCGGGATATGCTACATTCTACAAAATAACCAAATTTTTCGTAGATTTATGATCTTTTCACCATTGCCAAAATAGCTTCGCAGGCCGGATTTAGCCGGCGGGCCGAAGTTTGGAAACCCCTGATCTACACTATTCATTTCAAGCTACGGCTTACACTGCAAACAAGGATAAATTATATTTGTAGCGCGCCCAAGTTATCAAAGAGGAATTTTTGCAATAATATTGAAATGAAGTTTACATCATCAGTAGGTACAAACTTTAGCAAGCTGGTGCGACAGAAACAAAAGCATTCTTGTAATTTACTGCAAATCATCCAGTCGTGCTTATCAACTATGGTACCAGGCACAGACTATTCCGACATAGGATTTTATTGTAGTTACCGCTTATCAACAGACCACCACTAACTCACTCCCTATGGACCTACGCAGTTCAACAACAGCTGATAAAGCATTTCAGCATTTAAAAGCACATCTAGTGATTACAAAATCTGTTTTCAAATTGAAAATGGTAGAAGTTAACTTTTGAAACTTTTGGTTAGGTTTTTCAATGTTCTGCGAAAAATAGCAAAATGTATGCTCTTTAGCCACTAATCCTGACCAGATGGACAAAAATCGATACGATTTTTGGACTGAGCGCCCCCCAAAACTCCCAAATTTGTTACAAACTTCAAGTCCCCAAAACTCCTGTATACGGGTGATCAAAGTTTAAAATGTTTGTTACAGTTGGTAAACATCAACGATTCAAATATTTTGTTAGTCAAATGACGTCTATCAGGCTTGAACATTCGTCCAGCATCATCGATAATTCGTGTGCTAGTAATTTCAAAATTAATGACTATTTCCTCTAACTGCGGGTTACGATCGTCTGCAAGCCAACATAGCATTGTGCAGCTTTTAATTGAAATGAAATGAACAGTGATTCCAGTATAGCTGCGCATCTGCCTGTTGGACCAAAAATCAATGGTCAACAAAACTTCATAGATGCTGTTTTTCCAGTATATGGTGGATTACGGTTGACATGCTAGTTATCAGTGTTGTGGAGAGGTACTTTCGACTTGGATTAATGTACCTTATTCCTTTGAAAAAAAATAATTTACTGTATATGACTTACTGCATTAATTATATACATAACCTACTCCGTCACTTACATTCATAAGTTCACTCCGAACACATATATATGTATATATATATAAAAGAACACCTCTTCTCGTAATGTCCCGCTTTCCTGTTGCCGACGTGTCAACCCGTTTTTAAGCAAAAAACTATTTTTGTTGCTACGTCTCATCAGACAAGACTCACTACGTTACTTCTGGCTGCCAACAGAAAGGCAAGCTGGAATAAAACGAGAATTAGCCACAAACGCTGTGCTTGCCCCTGGACTATATGGATTTTAACCACACACACGAGTAAATAACCTCCTCTGAAACCTAAAACATAACTATAACAAACGATGATAAGAGGAAATCCAACCACCACAACCGCGATTCATCGCAGGTATTGTAGGGTGAAGATTTCCAAGTTCATTCGTGAAAGCAATCGTCAATCACGATTAAATCGGCGATTTAATCGACTACGCTTACATTTCATTTTTGGTCAGTTCAATCGATTAAGATTACTCAAAAAACGGTAATCGATTGTATTACGCCATGTTTGCACACAAAAGGAAACTTTGGCCATTTTGGCTAGCGGGCTATAACTCGCCAGCAGATTGAGGTAGAAAGCTGTTCATATACCATATAAATGGGGAAAGTCTTGTTGTTTAGAATGAAAAAAAAATTTTTTTGGCGTGTCGGGTTTTTGTTGATGTTGACATAATGGGAGTATGTTTATGCATATTTGTTTACATTTGGATGACGTCATCAGGCCCTAGAAGCCAACGCCTGGAGCCATTTTTTGACTCGACTTTTTATTGGTTATTAGGCTACAACATGAGTGTTCAGAAGGTTTGATGGACTTTCTAGCGTTTCTGGTTCCAAAATTACGGCCAAAAAAACGAATATTAATTGGGGAAATGCCAGAATTATAAGAAATTCGGGCTTTTCTAGCCATATCTTTGGGACCAGAAATGCTAGCAAGTCGATCAAGGGCTTTGAAGACTCGTATCATAGCCTAGTTTCCAATAAAAGTTTCATCCACAAAATCGGCTCATTGGTTCGGTGATGACGTCATAAAAAATCTGCAAAATCTCCTTAGGGCGTTTGAAAAGCTCTCTAGCTCAGTCTGCTGCCGAGTTACGGTTGATCAAAACTTGTCCTGAGAGGGCTAATCATACCTTTCGAGGCACTTTTTTATTTTCGTCAAAAATTGGGTTTTTGAGCCACAATTTTGGCTCCAGATATGCTAGAAAGCCAATCAAGGGTTCCACAAACGCGGATGATAGCATGGTTTCCAAACAAACTTGTGCCAAAAACAGCTTGTTGGGTTGGCGCCAAGGACCAGGTATACTTGGCCAAAAAGGCGAAAACATGCCCCCAATCTGACGTCACCCACAGAGAACTCCAAACCCCCAAAATTTTTTAAATCTCTTACTAGAAGACTTTCCGAACCCATAGAGGGTTTGAACACCTCTCTAGCTCAATCAGCTGGCGAGTTATGGAGTCGCAAAGCTCTGCAAAAAGAGTGACCCATGCGGGACTTAAAGGGTACGCTGATTTAAAACAGTGTTTGAAGTGCTGTTGAAAATAGTTAGTTTTTTTGGTGCGCTCCCACACTTCTTTTTTTAGCACAAGACCCCTAGACCCTGGATCACATACAAGTTGTATGAAGGGAAGAAAGTGAGAACAGCCGGGTCTCTTGTAAGAAACAGCTTGAATATATATTTTTATAAAGAATTATTGCGCATAAGACAAGGGAATGCAAGAGTAAAACCGTCTGTTCAATGTCTATGGCCACAGACCTGGGAATTTCAGCAAAGCATTTCAGGCGAAAAAGTATTCAGGTAGAACACAGATGATTTTACCACATAGGACAGGGGTGGGCAAATAGCGGCCCGCGGGCCACATATGACTCGCCACAGCATTTTTAATGGCCCACGGAAACATTCAGGAAAAATATTCAAATCTGAAATTTCCTTCCATTTATCACGACAAATGTTAGTACTGAGGCTACCTTAAACCGAGAATTGCTTTTAATTTCAACGACTTGCTTCTATTTGCATTAGACGATGCGGCCCTCAACTAAACACGGGCTTCTCGAAGAAGACCCCACGCCAAATTAATTGCCCACCCCTGGCATGGGGCATCAACGCTTGCAAAACATTTGTCAGCATTAAAATTACTTTGCGTAAAAGGGTATCAGCAGATACTTACTGCAGTTATATTCCGGACAACACGAACCACTGCTTTTCAATTCTATGGCAATTTCCCAATTTTCCAGGCAATTGTTTTTCTCGAATTCGAGTTTTGTGATGCAGTTGCTCGTCCCATCGTCCATGATTTCAATTATGTGATATTCATCGTCAGCATTTTTTTTGCTGGTGCAAGTCTTCTTCACGGAGCAGCCGTTTTCGATCTCGTTCCATGTATCACCAGGCTGAAGAAAACTCGAGCGTTACACGTCGTAGTGTTTACAAATTTTATTTTACTTAAATCAAATAAATAGCTATATTTTTCGTTGTAAGAGTAGGGCACCCGGCAGTAAGCTATATTTCGATCGCTCGAGCGAAACATTGGTGGAAAACGAGTCATGGTGATATTTTTCGAGCGACTTTCAGTTTAGGTAGCCTCATGAATGGGATATTACTTTCGGAAACTACAGAGTATTCCACGCAAATTTAGAATGAAAACCGCCGCATATCAGCTCATATCAGAGCAAAACAAGACTGCAGTAAGCAAAACCCGTTCACTATGCAGGTGCATTTACACGCTGATCTATCTTGTATATCATGCATTTATGAAATGCGTATGCTAACTGTTCACTTACAGTTAACGTTTTAAGTGTGGAACGTCAAAACGAAGAGGGTTGATTATTATACTATTTCGAATGGAAGAGTTATGCAAAGGCTTTAATATATTTAATGATTGCATCCTATTAAAAAACATTTGTTGATCGATTCAATTCAGTTGCATTTGTGGAAACTAGTCACTTCAAAACAGGTATGTGCAAGTTTAAATCATCGCAAAGTGAAGAAAGCAGAGCCCAGTCGGCTGATTTCTCGGAAGCTTGCAGCAAACCTAGAGGTTTCAATTGTCGTCGACCCGGAGAACGAATCCCAGATAGCAATTTTCTCACAAATGTTGACTAGAAATTTCCCAAGGTTGATCTTAAAATTACTAAAATTTTACAAAACTCGCTATATTTTGCACATACCAGTATATTACTTTCATCTACCCTTTGAACTTTTAATGGCCTTTTAGCAAGCAGCATAGTGTGTTACATCACACATTTACGAACTCTTGAAAAATAGAACAAAACAGTCATATAAGTATAGCTAAATCACACCTCAAGAAAACTTTTTTGTAAATTATGAGATGCGTTTACTACTGAATTAACTCTAAAGCAGTGACCATATTCAACTATAAGCTTTGAATATGTGAAAGCAATACATACCAATAACTACTGTACATTTCATGTGTGGACCACCGAAGAATTTGTGCCGGGTCACGGCCTGGTATTACTGCAATGGGGTTTGTTTTGCAAGATTAACTTTTTAATCGAAAATATAGGTAGCTTTTCAGCTACATACTTCATTATGTGGTTTCTTTCACTATTATGTGTTAAATAATATTGCGACATGGCAATTTCCACGTAACCTATGCGTTGTGATCAATAGGCTACACAATTACTGAAGGCATATTGTGAGGAAGCCAGGCGGCTCTTGTTGCTATGGAATCGAAATCTAGAAGCAGGCTTCATGTGGAATATGACCTGATCTGCACATTATCATGTATCGAGCTTCAAATATCTAGGCTTTCTAACAACAGTCACTCAGCCTTCGCATTGATTGCAGCGTACATGGTGTTATTCTAAGTGGGTTTACAGTAACTATTTCATCTCTGCCCTTGCATGTGCAACAGTTGATGCCGCATTGGAGTAGTTGTGCAATCGGTGGGCCACGCCAGCCCATAGCCAGGTGTTTAGGTTTGGGGTGTATAAATTACATTTTTAGAGGGTCATGGTTTTTGTTTTAATTATAGGTTTATAACAAATTTTTCTGGGCACTGCCCTTAAATGCACCACCCTGGCTACGGGCCAGGGGTCACGGACCCTCTGTTTATTTATTAATTCGGCTATTTGCTTGAAAAGATTGACAACCTCTGATATAATAAAATATTCCCAAAGCTAAATTACCATCAAACTCTATTTTGCACTCAAGCATGATTAGGGTCTGTTTTTGACACACTCTTTACTGATGATAATCATAATGTACAGGTAACGCTTTTCTAACAAGGAAAAATGCATAACTTTGATGTAATTGTACACTACTTCCCTGCTTCATTTTACTGGAACTGACAGTAAATCACAACCAAAATTTCACATCAGATGGAAACGCTTGACCACAACTTTTCCTAACTTTATCCCCAAAATTGAAATTTCCTTAAAAATCCTTAGATTCCTCAACACCCCAGATCTTTCCCCAAAGTTTGCTGAAATTCCCAATCTAGGAGAAATTACCCAAAAGTGGGAACGCTGCCGGTCATTTCAGCTTTCCTGAAATGTTTGAATTGTACTGCAGCTGGAGAAAAGCTTGCCTTCCTCATTCGTTGCATGAGAAAAAACATTTTACTACTCTAACCGGCGGAAATACGTTGTCTTTGACATGTCGATCGAGCAACAAAACAGAGATCTACGAGAGGATTTACTGAAACTGCATAATATTGCAAATCCAGACATAAATGCGTGGAAATGCTTAAAAATTACAGTCAAAGGTGCGTCATTTCCAGAGAATGTTACAAAACCAATTTTAGATTTATAAAAAAGTTCAACAGTAGGCCTATGCGCAATAAATAGCCTCGTCACACTGAATGGAAGACCTTAACTAATCAAGGCATTGAAAAGAGACGCCCGAAAAGTGTTAGATATACTCGACGCTACAGAGACCATCTTAAAATCCGCACAATGTAAGCTGTGTTGGCAGAAGCTCAAAAATGATTTTGCAAAAAAACTGGAAATACCTCAAAACTCTAGAGACGTAATAGGTAGCCAAATTGATGACGAAACCAACGCAGGAAGAACTATTCGCCATCGTAAGAACTATGTGACATGTTGGGACAAAGAGTGGGAGAGCCTTTATCGCTCCTTCCTCCGAGACCCGTTTCGTCCCTACTTTCACGGCTCGACCAGAAAAGGCAGAAGTGATGGGAAGCTGTCAATTCTATCGAAATCTCACACCCTAGCTGCAAGGCTTGGAGTACCATCAACAAACTTATTGTCAGCTCGGTCCGGACACTCCTCTCAGATCAAAGAAATCAATAACTATGCATTAACAAAACATATGTACAAAATTTATCACAATATCTTTCCTCATATCATAAATGATTTCAACATAACAACTAATATATAAAATTCCCCAAGGTAAGACACACGTACAACTTCACATATCTTTTCGGGGACCTACAATATGGAATGATATTTCAAAAAATTTCAAAGTAGTCAGTTATTTTCCACTCTGTAGTTAAAATATAAACTACTTAATTGAAGATCCCCTCAGCAATTAGGATTGGTGTCTCGTGATATGTTTTCTTTGAGGGATTTATGCTCGCGAATGCCCTGAGCCTCTGCTCCTTGCGCTTGCTGACTGCTCCTAAGATGTATTTAAAAAATTATTTAATCCGCTTACCTGTAATTTTGTTGCACCGCGTCTTATTTGTACTTTTGTTACCGTCCTTGCAGATACATGTCTAGAAATTTATGAAACATGACTCGTTTTCTATGTTCTCTCCGGCTTTGTGTTTCGAGCAGAGGATGATTCGAATAATTTGCAAGCAATCTTCTCTCCATGATATCAGATTTTTCAGATATTGAATGAAAATTTCTGACTGTCTGTCTGTCTGTCTTACCTGTGCCTCGTCTCAGGAAACTCCAACACTGCACAGCTTGTGAAGATCAGGGCACACAAGACGGGGACCGCAAGTCCACAAGGCTCGTTAACAATAAGTTGTCCGACCTATAGAAGCTCCCAACACCTGACGGAGGTAGCATCTCTGGCCTCTTCACGGCAAAGAAACTTGCTAGCGCCCTTAACCACCAGGACCCAGTAAAATCTCTGGGATTTGATTATGTCTTCCCGGAGTTTATATTACACGCCGGATCAACTCTCAAATCCTGGTTATGCGATTTCTTCACATCCTCTATGCGTCAATTCAAACTTCTCAGGATCTGGAGAAGAGCACTAGTAGTTGCGATCCGTCAATCTGATAAACCATTGGGGGACCCAAAGAGTTGTCGCCGCCTTGTGTCCTATTCAAGATCCTCAAAAGACTCATATACGCTCGTGTCAAACCATATATCGATCCATTATTCCTGCAGAAACAAGCAGGCTTTCGACATAGGAGGTTCACCGTAGATCAGATCACCATGCTGACACACGAAATCGAGGATAGCTTTTCGGCTAAAAAGAAGGCAGGAGCTGTGAACGACACTGTATACCACACAGTACAGTGAATGGCATCGCGGCTTCACTTACATTCTACAAGCTACTGTAATTGCTGCCTGGCATGCACATGGTTCGCATGATCATAGAACTGGTTGGCAATTGCAACTTTTCTCTTTCCACCGGTAACAACCAACGGAACAGGTTACGACGCCTCAAGAATGGCGTCCCATAGGGGTACGTGTTTGTAAACCTTTCTCTTCAACACTTACACTTCTGAACTGCCAATCACCGTTTCCAGAAAGTATGCATGCGCTGACGATGACCTGGAAGGTAACGCTTAGGACTACAAAAACGGTGTTGGCAGTCCTCCATTTCAACAACGAAACGAAACGGGAGCTGAAACGACGACACTCTGCCCTTTTGCTCCGAGCCCAAATACCTCGCTTAGCAAAAAGCTGACATCATCCGTCGCACTCCTGACTCCTTGAAGCGGCTTGCTGACTTGGGCCTGAGTGCTGGGCCGACAAAGCTGAGAACGGCCATCTTAGCCCTGGTCCATCCTATAGCAGTGAAATACGCTCCTGGCTGGTGCTGCAGTGGTAGCACCCGCCATATTTTGACTATGTCATCAATGGCGCCTTGCGCACCATGATTGGATCCCCGCATCTTACTCCAGTGGAAAATCTTCCTGTTCTCGCCGACATCTAACCTGCTGAGATTCGTTGCAAAGAAGCCATGCGTCTAGCACGCCATGCCATAAAGCCTTGACATCTGCTCCACTCAGCTCTCACCCGTTCACCGGGTGGGATGCAAGGAATCTCAACTGGAGACACCCATCCACGCCCGCTGAGCAACAACTCATAGGTTCATCTGACGATAACAACAGACGTGCGGCTCTCTGTGTGGATCACCGTTTGAAATGCGGAGTAGTTGAAGAGCTCTACTCCGTGCTTTCATCCTCAAAATCGGCACCCATACTCCGAGAATAACCCTGCCAAGAACAGCGTGGGTCCGGTTTAACCGCCTCCGCACCGGTGTCGTACGTTTCCGCTCTGGCTTACACAAATGGCGTAAGGCCCAGACTGCGGCTTGTGAGTGGCACAGAGAATAGACCGTTGACCATGTTGTCCTTTACTGTCCAATCCACCGACCTCCCCATCGAGCGCACGGCCTGACGTTTCTGGATGACGAGACAATCGAATGGCTGCTCAACACCTACCCCGAGATCTAGTGCGCCCTAGCACTGGATAAGAACTGGCTGAAACGATGAAAAAAACGAAACCTATCCATACTGGGATATGTTTCTCATAAAATTAAGGAGCCTGAAACCTTTGCTGTTGGACGCATAACGAACCAAGAACAATTTACCGAAAGAACAACGAGACAGTCTGAACAAACAGACCGAAATAACTGATGATAGGAAAATTGGTATTTTCAATTACGAAGATTATAAAGCTACAGTAATCAAAGAACTACAGCAGTTTAAACATATGGATGTGCCGGCAAATGGGTGCGATGCGTACGTTGACAAAACGAGAAAAGATTGTAACGACCTTGTTGTTGAACTCCATCCTATGTGTGCACTGAGCGATGAACTGCTGCTACACACAAATGGAAGGATAACTGGTGACGCAAGGTCAGTGGTGCATCAACAAAATTTGTTCGATGCAATACACCGGCTTATCCGCTTATCAAGACACAAGTTAACCCCATAGAGATTTTTGCAGGTTGATGTTAAAGACAATCAGGTACGATTGCTACAATCTGCTGGGAACAGCAGCACCTCACGCATTACTCCATTTTTAGAATTTAAACTGAAAACTATCAGCGTAAACTTTTGCAAAAATGGCACAGACGAGTTTTGTCAAGATAGCTGTCAATATATTGGATACCTGCTCAACTGTAAAGACTGCCTGATCAAAACCCTAGGAATTGAAAAACAAAAATTCGTGTTTTACATTGTGCCGGCAGTTGCGAAAGCACTTTACCCAAATTTTTGCAGAGAAACTATGAATAAAGCTCTTGTATGTGCCTTGGAGTGAAATTCCACCTTCAACACTACATCCGGAAAACTATTCTTGAACTTGAACAAAATTTGTGTTAACAATGTTTTTACCAAAGATGGCAACCAATTATATGCCCAAAAACGGAATTGCAACCGGTGATAACCACTCTAAGTTTTATTGGCAAACACCGTAGTGAATTACATCCTACAGCGGATGGCTGGTGCGCTAGGTGAAGTAGAACTTGTCTGTAAAATTATCGATGTTTGGATCCATAATTTGGATAACAGATTCAGATACATTAAATGAACGCATTCGGCAAGCATTAACGTTAGGATTTGCCCTCAATGGCTTGAAAATAACGTTTCACCAAGCTTGCACTGCGGTTCAAACAGCGAAGTGGAATTCCTAAAAGACGTTTGCAGAACTACCGAAGATGATTTTGTGTTTGCTACTGAAGACTTTGTAAAACCCACAACGGAAGAAGGCAGTTCATTAACAGTATGTTACACCACCCAAAAGCGACATTTAAGTCAATCTTATTTGGAGAAGCAAAAAGATTGAGGCGCCTCAACCAAAGGAAAAGAAGATTACTTCAACGGCTTAAACCGACCCAAAGAAAAAACAATCCACTCAAACTTTCCTTCGGTAAGACCATGGGCGCAATTTGGTTGGGGACACGGGGGACGCGTCCCCCCACTTTTTCAGGTGGGGGTATATAATATGCCGTATCCTCCAAGTTTTTCTCTTCAAGTTTTATATTTGGAAAAGTTCCAAAAATGAGTGACGTTTGCCACATTTTCTGTGAAGTGCTTTTCATGTTAGATGTTACACATAGCCAAGTTGACGTTGAAACAGAGTTTGGTGTGGTATCACTGAATTCTGTTAGTGTATTAATCCTAGCTTCAGTAAAATGATATTTACCATTTTTCAAGTTTTTAGAGACCGCGAAAGATGGCTAACTGCTTCTGTCTGACATTCCACCTAGTGTGATGTACTGTTAGAAAGGTTATTTTCTTGACGAATGAGAGTTTTAGAGCTGCACATGTCTACAGCACAGCATGGATTTGGTTAGCGTAGAAATGTAACTGGTTTTGCTGTAACGTGGGTTGTCACGTATTCAGAAACAGACAGCGTAAACTTTAATGCTGCTACTGTATATAGGCACGCCATATTTTTGTGATTGAAAACCAGGACGCTACATAACAACGAGCCTTAGAAGAAAATCAAACAAGTTCCGGTACGAAATAAATCCTTTAAATAACCTATGATTGCAAAAAGAACACCCCCTCCTACTAGCCAACTTTACTGAACTATAGTCAATGCGCTAAAAATCAACCCATTACTGGACCAGTTACCCACTACAATGACGTATAAATTGGGCTACCTTTGTATCTGAAACAACGAAACAAGATCACGCATCATTATGCAGCAAGTGGTTGAACAGACTAATCATAGCATGCTAATATTCGTGTAGGGCTAAGCTGCCTGACTGAATACCTTTCCAGGACTTTTTGGTTGACCAACCGGGACGCTGGGACAAAGCCTTTAAACCGAGTCTGTCCTGCTTAAAACAGGACGTCTGGTAAGCCTGTGTATATAATGTTAGAAAGTTACATCTTCAGGCAAATATCTGCAAAGCTTTTGCCGAAGACAACAGCAGCATTATTGTGGAGACTTAGTTTTAGGATGGGCAGTTTTGCAAAAGTCTGTCTTCAACCATCAGTAAATAGGATTTTAATCACAACGCTGGAGAACTATTTATCTAGCTTTATACAGTGTTAACCTATAGAGCAAAATATAAGGACTTGACTAGGAATCAAAGATAAAATATAGTGACCAACAAATCCAAAATCTATTTTCGCGACTCTTACACTTTGTGCTTGTGCTGAATGCATTGGTTCGTAAGTCAACTGATTTACCTGATTTACTTGAGTTTAACCAAAAACATAATGCGGCAAAATGTTCATCGATATGCGATACTTTTGCTTTACAAGCAGGCCCGTAGCCAACGGGGGCATTCGGGGAAAGTGCTTCCCAATTTTTGTGCCCCAAAAACTTTATTGTGTGGGGAAAAATTTATTTTAAACATATAGTAAGAACTAAATTATTATCCCCTAAAAATGTATTTCCCTACAAAACTTAATACCTGATCACATCTGGTTTTACTGGACACTCTTTTCGTGTTGATCAGGTGAGACATTTTTACCTATTCACCGTTGTGCGTTTCTTTTCTGTTTAATCTCAAACATATTTTCGTGTCGTTGTGCAAGTAGAACACTTAGAATTAAACTTTTGACATTAATTTCATCCCATAAACTCTGATGCTCAACCTGAAAATTGATTGTGAAAAGACTGAGCTAAGTTACATCACATAAATAAGTCACAGGACAATAGTCACCAAATGATCAGGTATGCAGAAATTACAGTGTAGGCTAGATGGGTATGTATGCAATGTAGGGGCCAACAAGGGGAGATTGAAATGATGCATCCACCACCTGGTAAGAGGATATCGATTTTGGTAGGGGTGGGGCTGGTGCCTAGTAGCATTGAAAATATTTGTAGCTGTTACAAAGAGCGGAAATGTGCAAGAAAAATATTTATCGTCTTTGTAACGTTAAGCAACTTGAAAAAGACTTCAAGTCGCGCTGTAAACCACACCTATAAAATTCATGAAAACTGATGTGTTCTATTATAAGAGTGATATATACGTGCGACCAATGCGATTCAGCATCTTGTGCACCCCAACTGACAGCTATGATAAAACCCAATTGATGTATTAGCACGATTAGTCTTGCTTTTAAAACACCTCTATAAACATGGTTGGAAATCTGTATTTAAACTTTACTTCTACATCCACCAGATGACTTCATTGATTTCCCCCTAAACTGCCCCCCCCACATTTTACAACAAAATTGATCCCATGGGTATGACAAATGACGTGTGACGGTGGCATCAAATTGGGGAGAAAAACTACTCCCCCAAAAATGTGACAAGAAAGATTCCCGACAGGTTTGCCTACATCATTATCCCATCAGCTTACCCTGTTACAAAAAAAGCTTAAATACGAAGGCAATGATTACCTACGAAAGACCGACCACAATTGGACAAAACTGACAAGCTGCAAGCTCCCCGCTTTAAGTAACATAAAAAAGCGAAGATGCGTCAAGGCCTTACAAGCACCGTGCACTTTGTGATTGCCATAAAAAAAACATAACAAACCCAAGGACCCACTTGCAACTGTTTCACAAATAATGACAAAAATAAAACGTTTCCCACTGAAACAAAACCTGACGTGGGCAAATTATGGTGTTTACGTGTCGACTTGTGTGATATACCATCAGTACTATGTTGGGCAAAGAGTAAACAAATTTTCCTCGAGATAGTCATCGCACCGAAGTGATTGGAGCAAACAAGATAATAAGGATGACAGTGAAGGTACTGCCTTATCAAGGCACTATTCAGCATTTCATTATATCATAAATGAACCACCTATCCATGAAACTTCCACTGATAACTTTGTAGCACACCCCAGTTTTCACTTCCTGGACACGTGTGAAGATAAATAGTTTAACAAATTGACGCAAGAATTAATATTCAAAGCATGATCCTCCTTCGAGTTAAATAATTATTTCTACCATTTTGAGTTGTTCGTTGATTTGCCAATTCAATTTTGTTCACTTGTTTTTATCTTTTTCACCACCCATGCAGCTACCGATTTTGATACCTCCCTACACAGCGTTAGAGAATTTAAAAACCGCTGCCAAGCGTACATCTGCTAACCTTGCGAAAGCAACCCTGCTTGCACTTCTAACAACTTTCTGTTTGAGTCAAAACGACGTGTTTCCATCAATGTCGGTCTGTTGCGTTGCTCGATCATTGACGTCAAATAGTTTTACAGTTTCAGTGAAAGCAATTATTTGGGAACGAAGTATTTTCCACTCTTTACTTGCCGCATCTTGTGTACTGATTTGTTCATTTTGGTTTTGAGTTGGTTTGCTTTCTCTCTACTCTTGCTTTTGCCTTTCCGCTTTTCACCCGTAAACATTTCTTGCAGATTTCAGGACTGAGGATGCGTAATGTCACGTGAAATCAATTTCCTTAAAAAATTGCTGATCAGTTCAACTGCGGCGACTTTGTGGAAACTATTTACATGATTTCATTAAAGGTGTAGCATGCAACGAACTTGGTTCCACTAGACCACGAATACACGTTGCAAGCAAAGAGAACATTGATTATTTAAAACCAATTAATGGAGCGTTTCATAATTTTGCGAAGCTACAAAATTGATATACCTGCCATCTTTAGGTTTGTTTTCATATGTATTCGAAGCTGTAAAAAAGTCTCCGTTGGTAAATCTTTTTAATCTCTCTATGCACACTGTGAACATTAGCATGCAAGAAGTTAACACTTACCTTTTTGTAAGAATTATTTGACAAAAGGCATGATTTGCATACGAGTTTGGGACAGCAACGGCCTTTTTCTTGAACATATTCGCAACCTTCAGGTGCAGTATCTAGCGTGCAATTGTTCGCCTCGCACAAATAGGTTTTGCAACAATTGTCGCAAGCACCACTTTGCGACGAATTTTCGATCTTGACCTCAACCACGTGTGCGCAGTCTCCGCAAATTGGTCGTGGGGGGCATAGTTTTTGGTTGCACTTGCACCCCTTGCTTTCCCAACATTTGCAATTTCCTTTCGTTTCCGTCAGAACTGCAAAGACAAGAAACCATTTTGCTGAGTTGAACACTAGAAAAAAAACGTATCGCTAGCTTTAGGGTAAATTCACGAAGACTCTCAGTTTGTTTTTGAGTTAACTCATAGATTTAATGATGAAATTTGAGCTGAGGTGTGTTGCACCCAGAAACACCCTAATTCTTCACACAATCCAGCAACATGCTAATTTTTGGCTGCCTGTGGTGAAATCCCTCTCAAATTAGCAATGCAGAAACTGTAATAAAGCGGCTAAAATAAGGCAAACCTAACAGTATTACAAAATATAGGGGTAGCCCTGTCTCACTTTAAAGAATATTGCCTCATTTTGAACAAGATAATCGAAAACAAGCAACACTTATCATCCGGATGAGCTGCTATACCAGAGGTTTTTAACCAAGTCTCCAGAGACCCCTAGGGTCTCAAAATTCTGCGATCTTCAGAGGAATACCAACAGTGTTTTCTTTTAACCCTCGGAACTAATTGAATTTTGCAACTAATACCATAGGACACACTTGTGGAATCAAATCAATGTTCGTCTTTTGCTGTTGAGATACGTGAGACAGGCACCCGAACTGGCGTGCGAGAAAATATTAGACACTATCATGCACCATTAGGAAAACATATGTATTGATCGTTACGTCGCAAAACAGGGGTAATTACAGGAAAGCATTAAATTGCTTTCCTTGTGCATCGTGGCGGTTACTCTTTGTTTTCGAACACGGTACAACTGTTCTGAGGTCCGCTCACACGAAAGTTACCAAAGTGATGGACACCTGCAAAAAGTTAGTGGCGATGTGGGTAAAACGTTAGAACATTTTGCGTTCAGCCAAAAATTAATAGCAGGCTTGCCTACATTCTCGTGGCAATTTGGGACTGTTTCTTCCCATCCTACGATATTCCCACGAAACTGGTGATACGAAATTATGTCATAAGTGTTTCCAACATTTAGCCTCGGCAGAGCCGTGGCAGAAACACACGAAAACGTCCGATTGAGGAAGCCATGCACTGGGAAAAGAATGACTTTTTGTGGTCACCTAAAAAAGGCCCAAAAACTTATTTTCCTGGGTTTTGCAAAACTACACCACGGCACTGAGCTTCTACGTATAATGCTTACACTGCCGTTAGCATATAATCATGGCACTCAACGTCATGAAACAAAATTCCTGCTATGTGACATACATGACTAACGATTGCACAAATTTCAAGTTCATTACACCATCCCATGGACCAAATCCCATTCCCTGCTGATCAGGCTGCTGCGCTAAACATAGATATGGTAACAATCAATTACATGTTACTTTTGATCAATCGAAATAAAAAAGTTTTTATCAACGGATTGCAATAAAGTAAGTTCACGTAAGTCACAATGTGGAGTTTCTTGTATGTTATAGTGGTTTCCTCTTGGAGATTTTATGACAATCATTAAACAATAATGCAATGATTGTGATGTTTCCCCCGATTCATTTCAAGATTTTTTGTTTTTCAAAAATAATCCATTTGGTATCAAAAACGAGAAAAGAACCTTGAAAGCAGTTGAACGATTGCAGTTTGCAGCTACAGTAATTGATTGCACAATGAAACATTTGTGTGCAAGTGCAAGAACCAACAAAGTGCAAAAACCAACACTAAGTATCCCGAAATGACATTTTAAAATCCGCAACGGTACATCAAAACAACAATAGTTTATAAAAATTAATCTGAATCGCATTTTGGAAAAAAATCGCTGTCTTCAGTGATTAGGTTTTGCACAGTTGAGCATCGCTTCGTTGACGTAAAACCATATTTTACTTCTATCTCAAGCAAGTAATCAGTTTTGTTAAGCTTTGTTCATTACAGACGAAATGAGCAGACTTTGAAAGAATTAGGTAATTTACGTTGTACTTTACTGATTGAAACATCACAAATATTAACACCAGCTTTTCTTAAACGTGATCAGTGAAAAGCACATCCCCTGTCAAACAAAAAACGTAAGCATCTAAATGAGCAACACCATTGACTGGTTTGTTGTTGCAGGCACCAGTGGGCTTGAGTTTACCAGATGCATTTTTGCTGACTTGCAGGCGTTTCGGATTTTTAAGAACTTGTAAAAGCGTTCTGCATTTAAAAAGTACAGCTTCAAAATATATGGCCTTGGCCAAGGTTGGACTCAGGGTCCTACTCTGGATGTAGTGTTGTACCAAGTGTTCTGAGCGAACAATAGTGTCAAGTGGCTGTAATGCTGTGGTTCTACCTCCAACGCTATTGTACAATGTTTTGTGTCCGTTTTTTTAATCTACGTTGTGCAGACAGTGTGTGCTTGCGTTCTGTGGACTTCGTGTCTTCAAACATTAAAAAATAAACAAAAACATTTCAAGAAAAGATACTAAAATATATCTATTGGTGGTAGAAAATTTTTAAAACTTTGATTTATGTTGGTTAGATTATTTTTCTGTATAAAAGTCTCTGCTTACCCGTATCGCAACCTGGAATCTCAGAGCAGTTGGAGTGAATGAGCGGACAAGGCGGACAGCTGCAGTGCGGCTTCGGGCATATGTCATTCGTGTAATTAAGGATTTGGGGGTATTCGCAAACCGAAGGGCCATTTATTGGCGGGCATTTGCAGGTTTTTCGTGGACAACATGATCCTTCATCTTCTGGGTTCTCCACTGGCACTTGCTCAGGCGGACACACCGGATCCGGATCTAGTGGACAACTGCAACCTGAAATAAAGCACATTATTTAAATTATTTTGCCTTTTTTGGCACAAATAACTATCAACCAAAGCTTCAGAGCAATGCATTTATAACTACAAAAAACAAAACCAGCTGCAAAACTCCACCTTTAACCACGTACAAACACTGCAAAATACTTGAAAGCAATTGCCACGACCTGAGCGCCAACAATAAGACTGGCTACAATTAAAACTGAGTTTAAATTCAGACTAATGCCTAAAAATCATCAAGTATTACTCTGCAGTTCTCTGTATCTGTTATGACTGACACCGATTTGAAATCATTTAGAACCACTTTTTTTAAGCTTCATACAATATCTTAATTGATACTACCTTTTTGTGCATGCATTTAATTGTCGGTGTATAAACCCACTACTAAGCCCATAAAACGTATCTGAATTTTAAGGTGCCCTTGAACTCAACGGTAGGGAATTTGGCTGACAGGTGCTTCGAAATGCATCAGGTTTTGGTTCATGATATTACGTGCAAAGCTGTATGAAGCGCATTTCCTGAAATTTCCCAGCAACTAGCTTTGTTAACTTTCGCAGCTTTCACCATTTAAATTTGAAAACGCCTTGTGTTATCCTCATTGCAGGGTTCAGCTTTCAATTTTGATTATACCCAAAGAGTTTTTGCACGCGACCTCAAGTAAGCAATTGATCTTAGGTGTTGTAACAGTGCTCTGTTAATTATGACGACGCTGCTGGCTGGTACATTGCGCGATATTTGGCGCCAGATACTTTTACTATTGCTGTAATAGCAAATGTTTGGTATAGACATTTTTTCAAGGCCTTTATTTGTCGAAGCTTGTGTTATGTTTTACTACTGATTGAGTTTGTTTGCCTTCCCGGCGCTTTAGCCTTTCAGCAGTACACACATAAGCGTTGCTTGCAGTTTACAAGACTGACGATGCGTAGTGTTACGTGAAATCTATTTCTTATTAAACATTTTCTGATTTAATCAAACCCTTCATGTTCAACTGTGTGGAAGACTAGTTACTTGAATACAGATATGTGCAAATTTGAAATACCGTAAAAAGATGAAAGAAGAGCCCATTCGGCTGATTCCTAGAAATCTCACAGCAAAATTTTAGAACTTTTATTGTAGTTTTTGAGATGAGAGAAAAAATTTTATGAATCATTTTGTAATTTTAAGATCTTCGTAGATGGATGTTTCGTTCAAGGTGATTGAAAAAGACATAAAAACTAGAAAAATACTACGTTTAGAATTTCTAACGCCAATTTCAGAATCTTCGTAAGTCGTGTAATGAGCTGTTGGTGATGGCCAACTTTATTGTGATCATTTTTTTGTCATTTAGTCCATTCAAATAATCTGCACGCAAAAAGATAAAAATCTTGCTAGCGAGCAAATCCATGGTTGGCGTTTTGCTCTTATCTGACTTCTGTAACACCAAGAAAATTTGCAATAAGACAACTTTAGATCACAAGAAAACTAGGAATCATTTGTGCAACAAAAGAAAGGTCGGTTTTGATACATCAGTAATTTTTACTCTTTGTGGAATGACGTCAGTAGTAATTTCAAGATGTAAATTGAAAACAAAGACATTTTTGCTGATGAAGAAGTTTCGGTGAATGAAAATGGTTTTTGTTTTGAATAAAGTTATTTATGTTTTGAAAAAGTTTCTGCAATAGCGAAACGACCAACTCCAACGATTTTGTTGGATGCGTTACTTACATTTCGGTTCAATGCACTCGTTTGATCCCATTCTTTTTTTCACCAGACCTTGTTTGCAGAAGCAGCCACTTATAAGTTTGTCATTGTAACAAACATTACCAGTCAAGTAGTCGTCACAAGTCCTTTCAGCATCACACGCTTTGACGCACGCTCGGTATTCAAGACCATCCGGACAAACCGGTTCTGAAATATAGGAACTCAGTGTTGTCATGCATTCCAGCAGTGGCAATGAAAGAGAAGTTTTGTATTTACTGTAACTGTCAACTTACTTGAGCAGTTCAAAGCATCTACCCAGTCAATGCAAACACCGTTAACTTGACAAAGCCCTGCGTAAGCTGTGACTGCGGAAGAGTTGCAAGCATCGCACTGGAAAAAAATTAAACAAAAAAATGTTCATAAAAGAATATAAGTGATCAACGTTTCTTATTTAACTGAGCGGATTTTATTTTTAACTGCACTTTCATTATCACGTGTTGTTTTCTATTTTTTACATCTTGTTTTGTCAATAAGTTGGAAATGGTTTTTGGCTAACAAAACAAACTCCATTGTCAATTCATCAATGCTACGTGACACAGTGACAATCACTTTTTACCTTGATCAGTTAAATTGTTTTTGTGTTTTCATTTATCCTACTTTCCACTGAATATTGATTAGTTTTTAGCAAGATGGATTTTAAAAATTGTTTCTGCTTATTAGCTGAGTCATACCACACAATATATCAATCAGTCTTACTTTGATTTATATTATATTAGAGGCGTTGGAGCTGTACAAATTTTGCAACGCCAAATTGTATCTGCACGATTGACTTGTGCAATTGCACAAACCATGAAGGCAACATTACAATGCAATAGATACAGTGAAAACGAATTGTCCCCACAATTCTTCGGTATCTATGCTTCGGTTTGAATGGTTACATTACCCGGCACAAAGTCAAACTCCAGACCTACCAGCACCGAAGAGGACGCACTAACCACGTGACAACGGATTGGTCGCGAGCTCACAAACTGTAGTCATTGTCATCAAGTAGCCGTCGTTAAGTTCTTGTCACCAAAACACGCACCGAATGATTGGTGCTTCATATTTTCTTGATTGCTTGCATGCACCCTTACCAAACTTAGTGAGGCCAGTTGGCGACAGTTGTGGCTCGTATCGCGCGTGCGTGTCAACAATAAATATGTTTACGTTAAACACTTCCGAACACGACAATAACTTTGAAATAAATATTGATGAAAACGAAACATCGAACAATAATAAACACTAAAGAGTGTTTTCGAGATTGCGGCCAAAACTTGTGTTTCACTTAGACTTACTCGTCCCATAATTTTGACATAATCTTGACATGACTTAACATATGGAGAGGCATCCAAGAGGAGGTTGCATTTGTCAAACATGGGTCCTTCGAGTTCATTGCACTTATCTCCATTTTCACACACGTGGCAGTAATCGGGCAGTGGTGTCCTGCACAACAGCTTGTTAAAATAATTATTTTTGCATATCCACAAGCTGTGACATAAACCTAAAATAGAAAAAATGGATTTCGTTGGGGGCACAAAACACGAAGCTCACGTTTGTGATTTCCTCGTGAGAATTTTCAATGTTGTCTGACTTGATTATTTTTTGAATGAATGCGCAAGTAATTAATGAACGTTTCTTTATCATTTCCATTATTTTTTCTAATATGTTCGACATACCTTACACCTTGAAGAAAACTGTTGGATGTTTTCTGCAGTCATTAAAAATACTAAAGAAGATCTGTCCATTTCATTTCAGAATAAATCTTGTCATGACAATGCTTGCCTGCATCCAATATGTTAATACGCGTTATGTTTATATATATATATAAAGGTATAAAAGATAAGGTAAATTGTTTACTTTAAACCAGGGATGCGAATTTTTCTATGAAAGTTAGTAACGCACATAAATTTTTAATAGCACACACATACAAGCTTTGCCATACAAAAGTTCATATGCATAAAGTATATAATGTAAACAATCCAGGAATGAAAATATGCAATTAGTTTCTTGCATTTACGGTTGACTATTTTCTTTCACTTATGTAAAGACAAAATAACGTTGGCTATCCTTTATTAATTATGCATATGCTTCTGTTCGTAAATCCTGTTCGGCACTCCAAGCTTTTGGTTGCGCGGCGCAAGTGCGCGAACGCTTTTTTGTAGACCTGCCTTAATGCATCTAGTAACCGCAATTCCAGGCCGTCTGCACTATATGCATCAGCGTGCGTTTGGAATTCTTTACGGAAAATCATATCTGAAAATTTTTTCTTTATACTGACTCAAAATTTTGTAACTTTGACAGTATTGCTAGAATTACACGAGTATTCTCACACTGAACAGTTCGAACAACGCCGACTGCCACGAGGATAACATTCGCATTCTTCATCAGTTCCGCTCACTCGCCAGCTGGCACCGAAATCCGGCACTGAGTCAATCACGGTTCCGTCTTTTCCTTCGAAATCGTCTTCTAGATTGTTGGAGCAAGTACCTGCAATTCATAAATGTAAAAAGTTGAAGTTCCATTTTGGGATATACTGCATTTAAATTATATGTTTTTGCTAACCCTTTAGTGAGCACAGAGGCCGATATATCGGCTTAGAATTTTCCAGCCAAACCTCGCGAATCGATAGAACTAAACACGTGTTTAAGCCCTCTAGAGATGCGTAAGGTCTTCTAGTGTCGATTTAAAAAATGGGGAAGTTTTGGAGTTGAACTTTTTGTGGGTGACCTCATAAAAAAGCTTTTTGTGGTTGACGTCATAGACTTCTTTGCCCACATCATAGGGCTCTGGTCCCAACCGCAGGAGACACATTTTAGTTCCTTTTTCAGAAAACTATGAAAATATCCACACCTTGCAGCTTTGATTGACTTTCTAGAGTTGGTTTTTAGCAAGTTATGGCAAAAAACACAAATTACTGGCCACAGATGAAATGCTGAGCATAATAAAAAAAATTAGCAAATCTTGTTAACAATGGGTAACAGGTAGTATGGGAAGTTTTGAAAAACCGTTCTATTCCTGTTACGAATTTTAAGCCTATACAAAAAGTCATTCAGTTACAATTCGTCAAAAGCTCACAGATTCAGTGGCGTAGCCAGCCTAAAAATTGGGGGGGCGAAAAATTTCGGTTGGTTTGATTTTAGGCGAATAACATTATTTTGTTTGGAAAAACGCCTCTCAAAGCGCAAAATGACAGTACGTTCAAAAAATTTGGCGGGAGCATGGCCACTTTGCCCCTCTCTGGCTACGCCTATGCACACATTGCCGGTTTTTGGTTGTGATCGACAGGCTGCGTGTAAGATATAGTGAAGTACAGCGTGGAAAAACTGTGATTGTGTGGGATTTTGCGCAAAGGCAAGTGTCAAGTCATGTGCTGATTTCTTTCCTTAGCAGTGCAAGTCAACGTAATATAATGCTTAGCAACGCTAAAACGGATAACCTTTCCCCTGGTTGTGGCGAAACAGGATTTTTTGGTCTGACCGATTCGGTATGAGCGGTTTCGGTATGAGCCGTTTCGGTCTGAGCCGGTTTGGTCTGGGCCGTTTCGGTCTGGCCTTTTCGGTCTGGGGCATTTCGGTCACGACATTTCTGTACACAAACAACTGAGTGCGTTTGTTTATTTATATGATTATGTAGGCAGGCGAAATGTCACGTTAGCTGGTGTTATACCAACTTCCTTTTGAGGAGTCATGATTGCGATTAAATCTAAATTGTAATTATGAGTTTGAAATATTTGTATTTAATAGAAAATATCGATAATGATTTAATTTGCTTGCTAATGATAACGAAAATCATATGTTCATGCTGATTAACTGTTGGATCTTGGATCATGTTTGTAGTTTTTTTAAATAAAACCTTTCGTTGATTTACGTACGTTTGCATTAAAAAATGAACATATGAGATTTCTGCAAGATTTCATAGCTTATCCGAAATGCGTCGAGACCGAAACGTCCAAGACGAAAACGTCCCGTGACCGAATCGGCCAGACCGAAAAGTCACGTACCCGGTTGTGGAGTTGCTTTAATGTAAAAATGGCTGTTGTGCACAATTAACAGCAAATTGAATTCCAAAGTTCTGCTTTGAATTACTTTACGCTTGAAAGGTTTAATTTTTCTGTGTATTTGCAGCATTTCCACTATCAAAAAATCCAAGCCTCATTTGTTTGCAACAGTTTCCAACACTACGCCACGATTTGTTTTGCCGAACTCTCCGAAATAAATACAAAAACTTTCCAAAGCTAAAACGTATACAAAATTTAATTCTGCAAAAATCTTTCCATGCCTGCAAATGCAGGTTATCCTTGTCATACTTTTGAGAGCAAGGTAGTGCAAAGGAGAGAATTTGCTTGAGGAAGGCAGTGATCTTTCTTCAACCAGAAGAAGTATTTGTGCATTTGTTGATGCACCTTGCGTCGGAAACACGCTTAGAGATAAATGTCACTTCATAAACTACATAGCAACACCAGAACAAAAGGTAGTAATGCTCACCGCAAAGACCCACAGTTTGATTGAAGGTGGTCGACATTGGAATGTGAATTTGAACTTCGGGAAATGTGTATATGAAATACTGAAGTTCGAGTCCTATCTCCGGTATTTCCAAGAGAAAATCTGTTCCTGCTACCATCAATATACGAATGCCATCTTGATACCAAGGAAAATTTGGTGGTGTCACGTCGTTGACTTTGACCTTGATGCATTAAAAAGGATTGTATATGCAGAAATATACGATGTAGTATCTAAAATACAGCCAGGGTTGAGGTGTGGGCGGAAACAAAGCATTTGTATTAAAAAACAGTTTCCCAACCACCTATGTCGAAGTTTGTAGAGTCATACAAATACTGTAAAGAGAGGTCTGTTATGGGCTTGCTTGGCTGCACTGCACACCGGTAAGTGCTTAAAATTTTAGCCTATTTTTACGAAATAGTTGAAAGACAGAAATGTCAAAGTTTCTAGGCTGTCTCCTAAAATTTGTCTGACTCTGATAGCAAGCAGCTCGTTCAGTCACTGCGACACAAGTAAATTGCCGAGAAAATATTATTTTAAGGTAAACAACAAATTCAACTTCAAAAAGTGCTCTTGAAGAGATTTGTGATCACAATAAACAGCTATTGCAAGCATTTCCCTGTCCGATTTTTCATTTGTCTGCGAAAAATTTTTGGCTTCGAAAATACTATAAAAGCCATAAGGTCAAACTGCGTAAAAATTAAAGATACGAACAATGAGGAAAAATACATCAGCAACGATTCTGCATAGATACTTGAAGATTGTCGTCTTACTGATAGCGCAAGTATCATGGATGATAGATTGCCATAGAATTCAACCAAAGTGTCGTCCCATTTGACGAAAACTCGCACAGGACATGTTGCATTAGTAACTTCATCGCACACAGCGGTGTCGCTGTAATGAAC
>Ga0210059_1001045_pt1 | contig 40032 bp, 21 predicted proteins | sample Ectturendosymbi2_FD_188042 | JGI IMG/M metagenome (GOLD analysis project Ga0210059, IMG submission 188042) | Ecteinascidia turbinata endosymbiont from Florida, USA - Sample 2 (SPAdes) (version 2) | ecosystem: Host-associated > Tunicates > Ascidians > Unclassified | place: Key West, Florida... | reverse complement strand
TAAAAATTTGCTGATCGATTCCTTGCTTACACCCATCGTGGAAAGTACATACTTGAATAGAGATATGTGCAAGTTTGAATCATCGCAAAAAGACGAAAGCAGATGGCAGTCGACTGATTCCTCGAAAGTACGCAGAAACACTAGTGCTTTTAAGTGTATTGACTTTAACATGTCACTTTAAGATTTATCTATTGATGGGCTTACTCTTTTCATCTTGAGCTGCTGAATTGGTTTCATGCTGCGACAGTGGAAACCTATGAAAGACGAGTTTCTTTCATTGAAATTTGTTCATTGTTATGTGATCATGATCACCTCTTCACGAAAAACGCGAAGAATCGTCTTGACTAGAAGTGGGAGGGACTGCCCTGGTTTAGCTTCAGGGGTGAAGACAACTGACATAGACTTCATGGAAAAATAACACAAAGCATACTGGAGTTACATTCTAAGTCAGATTCTAACCTGTGTTGGCAGTTGAGCTATTGTTAACTAACAAAATTTATTCGATATTAGAACTGAATAAAAACGTTTATTGACAAGCATCAAGCATTAAGCACATCAACCACATGCACCTTCTCTCTCATGGCGCTGTGATCAACTTTCAGATCAATGACTTCTTGTTGGTGATTTGTACGAAGGGAGAAATTTTCACGCCTGAGTGACTCCAGTTCACGTTCCGAACGTTCCAGATCACTTGCGTTCGACTTGTTCAGAAATTCAAGTTCTTCAACTCGGTCTTTGAGTTCTTCTGTAACGTCCAAAAATGCTTTCTATTGCCGACGTTATTTTGCAGAATGGTGCGACGACAAAACAGGGGTCAAAACGCAAATGACGCCGATATGCTTCTAGAGTAACTCGAGAAAAAGGCTGTTTCACTGCTGAAGAAATCAGTTAAATTTTCGAGCCTGGGCTTCATGCGGAGACGGATTACAGTGAAGACCGTTTCTCTCAAAGTATTGATGCTAATCATTTGCCTCAAAGCGGGTGACCTCAAAATCAAAACGTATATTTTTGTCAAACGGCTACGACATTATGAGGACGGGGGCGTCGCTCTGAACGATGTAATTTCCAATGTCGTTCTCCAGCAAAATACAATTTACACATGTCAATGCGACACGCAAAACCAACCCAGAAAAAAAACATTGAAATTTCGAATCATTTGTTCGGCCATGTCACCGCCTTTAGCACAAAACAGTGAAACGTGTTATCTGGAACATACCATTGATCACAAATAAGCCCCGCTCAATACGGACTGTTTAAGTCACCCAAGTAACAATCAAACAATTGTGCAACCAGCTCTTTGATCCTAAACCAAACAAGTTGATTCTTTCAGAAAAATACACGAACCCGATGATTTCTACCATTTCAATAGGAGTGCCTAACAGTGACTGGTCGATATACAGGGAACGTTAGAGTCCCTTTCTTACACTCTGAAAAGGACTTTCCACCAAACAAAGCTTTGGCTAAAGTTTTAAGGTTTCGTTCAATCTTGTCTTTAAAATAACCTCGTTGATAATCGAACGTTCCAGAAGTGTTTGCAAAGAGTGTTAAGTAAATTTTCCAACGTGCTTTAAAAATGTTACAAAACAACATTTGGAAAACGTTCGCTGTTGATGCGCAGCGCTTTGTAGCTGCTTGTTAGATACGACGACTAAGAACATGCTCACGTTCAGACAAAACCATTGAGAAGGTTCATAGCACTTCTGCTAAAGAAATAAACATCTTTCATTTTTCTACTTAATACTGAGAACATAAGAGAAGTTGAACAAAAAAGACGCATTATCACATTGAGATACCACTTGAATAAAGCAGAAATAATTTAATTAAAAATTACAAGCACATTAATGTATGCACGCTGTGCTCTGCTGGGCTTCCCTATGTGAATATCTGATTAATGCCCAACGTGTCTCTGACAAGCATGTGCAGCCCCTGGTATTCCACTGTATCAAAAATAATTTCATTCAAATTTTACGGCTGCAACAATAACAAGGCAAATATAGATTTTTGAAACTGAAACAGTTATACGTAGAGTGTATTATTGCCCACTTACCTAGATCACTGTTGACACTGCAGTTCAACGTGTCCATCTTGGCAATAAGTATATTTGCGGCTCGCAAAAGTTCGGGCTGTTGTCTCACTCTTGACCTAAACTATCTGTGTTTGTAGCGGTTCACACTGAGTTCATGTTTTTCTGAACATTTACGTTGTTTGAACGTTAAGAAACCAACTGAATCTGCTGAGGGCTTTTGTCAGAAACGTCTTCGCATCTCTCGCACTCCCGCGTTGATTCAAACTTCGCTTTCCAAACGCATGTACACTCAAATAAGACCCAGCTCCAAGATGCCGTGCTCGCCCGGTTTTGAGTTAATCATTATACAGCCTCGTAAAGAAGACAATAAAACGCGGTGGGACGCCTGGAAACTTGTGCGTTTTTCTTCACCAACAACTCGAGCGTATAAATTGTGAACCAAAACTGCTGCTGCACTTAAACCAGATATTTGCATTCCTTCAAACCCAGCTGTTAACTTTGATGCGGGATCCACGTACGCGGCTGAATACCAGCATTTCAGCAATGTCATGATCCTTACGTTCGAAAGGTTCTCTGCTAAGGGCATCTTGTATAGCCTACTTATAACATGGGCCAGGTAGTCCGTAAGAAGTTATTTTGTTTGAAAATTTAATAACTTGCCAAAAAACAACAGCAGCTAAATGTGTCCTTTGCATAAAAAACTTACATCGTTTTCATGTAGAAAATCATGTAATTTTGACCTGAAAAGATCAGAAAAAACAGCAGGTCACCGTTTTTTACTTCGCATAGCTTGGAACTGGGTTGCAAATTGCAAGTGCACATTACGATTACTGACATTCAAGCACTACCAGCGTAGGCGCCGACCGTGGGGGTTCAAAATGAGGAAATAATCGCTGTTTTTTTTCAGGTGAAGATTGGCAGTTGACAAAACAAGTAATATTTCAAATCACGCGTTGTCCAGCATGTAGCAATATCGCGGCGCAGACAAATGCGATGACGCCGACTACGCTTTTGATGCGAGCAAGTCCAAACACGCTGCGCTCGCTACAAACCACCGCTCCAACCGACATCGTATATGTCAACAAACTTATGACGCCACAAACCACTTTCTAAACCAAAATCCTAACGAAAGTATTTTTTTCTCCTCGCACTACCGGCATTTTACGGCTTGCCTACGCACTTCGATTCACCGTCGCCAATAGGTGACGAGTTCCTTGGCATCAATCACTTGATGCTACATCCTACATTTGCTCGTGTCAAGTTTAAGAAAGAAGAAATCGCTGTTTTTTGTTAATATGCTGCAAGAAATTTGGATATCACAGCGATCTGGAACGTTTTCCAGTGACTGGGAGCTGCTGCGCGAGAGAATCGCACACTGGCTGATGCTGTGTTCCTAATAAAAGATATTTGATACATTTTAGGGCACACCCCAAAAGGATGAATAACAATGTGCACATTTTCCCAACAATAGCCCTGGAAAGACCGCCATGTTTGCGACACAGCGTTACATTACACTGGCTTGAACCACTAAGGGCCAAGCCTTGTAAAACACAATCAGAGAAAATGTGCTTTAGGAGGTTGGTCACTTCCTCAGGGTTTAATAAAAGAAAGCACGCCTTACAGCAGAGCTTACGCGGTGATTAATGAAAAATAAGGGAAACATAAAAGTAGCAATCTTTATGTTTCGAGAACGCAGGAAATGTAACAATCATTTTGTGGTAAAACAGCAACTTGTACAAAGCATTTGTAGTCTATCAGAATTGTCGCTTAAAGATGTGCGGTTGTAAAAATCTTTAAAAATTATTTCATCACCAAACTACATTTTTGCTGCCAACACTGCCAGAAACAAATCTTATTTTTGCATTGTGGCGCAATTAATAACACATTCTTTTGATAAGTAAGCAGCAACTCGCTCCTACTAAGCTTTGTTGCAATCGTTTCAGGTGTTTTACCTAACAGCGTTTCCTCATCGATATCACGTGTATTTTCTTTGTACAAATACGATTGGTTTGAACCAAATACACAATTTCTATTTGCGTTTGCGATGAGTCACGTGCGACATGCAGAGCGGCTGACGGTCAGTTGGAGGTCGGCTGCCAGGTCAGGTCGGGCAGCACCCGAACCACCAAAAAATCTTTCAGATGTCGAAAATTCTTATGAACCGATTAAATGTATTGTGAGATGTTTCCTACCCTCCTCAGTGCAATTGCAGTCAAAAAAAAACTTAGAATCCATTGGCTGTAATTGGAGCAAGGTTGTAACTGTCATGGTCTTAGAATCAACAAAGAATTTAGTCAAAGGTTCATATGCACTGTGTTGACAATTATCTTCTGTCGCTCTCTAATGTTGCTGACGATTGGTTTTGTACCAGTTTGTTTGTATTAACGTAGGACGTTCACCAGCACTATTTGCTTCATCAGCTGCTTGCAAATAACTAATTTCATCGATAACATTTTCCCAAGCGCAAAACGTCTCACAAGAACTATATTTCTGGATCTGTTACTCCCTCATCGTGGGTTCTCTTTCAATACAACTGCTCACCAATTCTCATCATACATACCTTTTGTTAATCCGTGCTTCGGTGATTAATTCCAGTAAATGTACTCTGTGATCATCTGAAATCCAAGGTTTTCAAATCCTATGCTGCTCCAACATAAGCCATTTTGCATGGAACGAACCATTACATACTCTGCGTATACACACGTCATAGAGCGCTGATGTTCGGTAACTGCCTCGCCATGAGCTTGTACAATCTCTCTGACCTCCAGCGTAATTTTAAGACAACTTCTTTGTGGGTTGTTTAGACTTACCTATCATCTTAGTAACCCATTCCTTACAGAGAGTTGGCAACACATTGTTCTGTGCGGCGATGCTTTGTGTTTTATTTCCATCAAAGCCTGACACAATTGTGATCTCAACAATGCGTCACAAAGAGAAATCGCGCCTGTTTCTACAGTGCGCACAGTGTCTAGGCCCACCGCACGCCTGTATCCTCAACAGAAGCTTTTTCGTATTGTAGGACTTAGTATAAAGCATATCTAATGTTTTCATATTAACATTCAAACTTGAATCAAAGAGATCAGAGCAAAGTCTCGGTAAAGCGACTACTTCTCACTCAGGATCGCATTTCGTGAAACTCACAATTAAGATGCTGTTGACGACAACATTACAGCAATGCGTTGTGGGTTCACTTCAAAACATGGCTGAATTTTATAAAAGTACAATATAAACTCCCGGTGATTAGAGCGAGTTTCTCTTTTCACAGATAGTGCAGCCGCCGCCGCTGCTCTTACACGCAATGAGGTTATTTTTAACATCGGCTCGAAAGATCTGAATCTCATGAAACATTTAATGAATTTATCACAAGAATGTTAAATGTCTCGTGGTCTTGGCAATCGGTGACGACACTTGTCTTACATCATCGCAAGTAACGGTGATTACCATCATCGGGTGCTTCTAAGCAAGACTGCTGAGAAAAACCTACAGAATGTGCCATACATTGATCACGCTAAGCAAGAGAACCGCACCTCGTCACTTTGCGCCAAAGTGCTGTCGTTTTCCTCGAGTCGATGTGAAAGTTTAACGCTTAGCTTTGACCGTCCAAGTTGAATTTTTTCGAATATAATTTAGCTTCGAGCAAATAAAGGACTCAACTAACCGAGTTGTGTTCGGAGTCATGGACAGGCCGGCCGGAGTTCCTGAACGGCTCAGAATAGAAACTTGTTAAACGAAAACTTTGTCAACAGCTGCAGAATTTTCTTCAAATTTGCTTAACATCGAAGTTATCCTCAATAAACAAAACCAAAAATACAAGTAGGTAAACTGGCTGATGCGACAAACCTTCTCAAGCTCTTGAGACTTCTCCACTCAGCCCCTCAGTCAGTTGCACGCATTCGTGCAGACACTATTTTGTAAATACAACGTTAAGCGAGCTAAACCATTCTAAAATTGACCGTTTTGTAGTCCAGCCTGCATTTTTATGTAAACGTGACATGATTCATCTTTCTACATCTCGAAAATAGTGCGTTGTTTGCTGTAGGCTGCACCCCATATTCTTCACCTGATACCTTAAAACTCTTCCTGACAGACAGCTCTTGCGTCAAACAAGGCTTAGCGTCTTTCCACAAACTGTCCGGAATGCAGTGCTGCCCGGCCGATCGTTACACCAGCACCTCGTTGGTGCCGGCACTTGACAACCGACAGCAAAGTTGTCGAGTGATGCTTGTGGAGTTCTTGAGAGAACACGAACACGACCAAGTGGTTGTAGTGAAAGTTCATCCAAAACAAGAACACGTCGCGGGAAGCGATGCAAGACAACGACGATCAGGGCTTCCTAAAAGTCTGCTTAAACGTTTGGTGAAATATATTAGTTTTGCTTCACCATGTGATTTTTGTGCAGTTAGCGTTGAGGCATTCGATAGTGGTAATGAAAACGTCTTCGCTCCAACAATGACAGAAAACTACCCCCACCGTTATTACGTCAATGACAATCATGACCACGTCATCTTTTCCTGCGCGGAAAACAATTTTTCTTTTGTGGAACTGGAAAAGAATGATAACGATTCAAACTGTGTGCGACTGCTCAATGGAGGTGAGCCAAGCCAGATTTTCTTGACCTCGCATCCACTTAAATCCAGGAATATCTGTTTCGTCTCCAAATTAGAAAACTGTCAGGTTGACTCTGCCTAACCAACAAAAAATTCTAAATACTACAAATATATGCAGAAGTTGATTGAAAAATGAAACTCCTCCGCATCGCCTCAGCCTAAACCCGCAGAGGCCACATCTCCGCTTTTTGCCCAGTTCTGATGCTTAAACTATGTATAACATGTGCATTACGTTACTTTAAACTACTATCAAAACAATTACGTTATTTAAGTAAAACATTCATATATGCACTTGGTCCACTTAATGTCGTATTTAATGGCTAGCTGTGTTTATCATAATCGCAACATATTTTAAGGGTTATTTATGACTAGGAATTTTGACTTTGCTCAAGTCAGAACAAGCCCACTTTAGTAGGTTCAGCTTTTCTTACTTTACTGTCAAACTGCATGGTCAAAGAAGAAAAGATAAAAAATTCCACATTAAGATAAATAGCACTTCTTAATGCGGCTTGTTAACGAAACAATAAAACTGAATTGTGCAAAACTACGAGAAGCTTTTGCTGATTAAGTATCAATAAGATTTGGTTAAAATATTCTTCATAGATGGACAAAAGGCACCGACGACTCAGCAAAACATTTGTCAGTTACAGTTACACAAAGCATCAAAACAAAACTGTATGATGGAGTTGCCAGAGACAGTCTCAGATGTTGAAACTTCTTAACTTACTATTTCTTGCCATAACGCTGTTCTGCAGCAGAATCATATACGAGCACATTACCTGTTTTTGACCTTCTGTAGCTGCTGTCATCGGCGTATTCCCTGGGATAAAATTTGGATTTCTGTTTTTCTTGTTTAAGATCAGCTTTTGCTCTTCTCTCAGCTTTGAGAGCTTCGTCGCGCTGTCTGTTCGCCGCTCCCAGTCTTCTCTAAACAAAAAGGAAAATGATATATCATGCACGTTGTCTTGATTGAGGTTTAAATGCAAATGACATCTCTTCTTTTGTATGAGGCTGTCGACTTTGATTTGTATTTGTGAGCGTCATGTGGAGCCCGCAGAAACCGGACCACATGAGTGATGGCCATCCTTTGCCGTCCTCTTGGGTCTGTAGCCCATCCCGCTTAACAACTTGCTCATTTGCAAAGTTTGGTTTTCACATTCAAAGTCAGTGAACAGGGAAGGCATTTACTTGGGGAAACTCCCAGCCAGCTTGTTGAGTAGTTATTTCTACAACCAGAAAATAAATTCACAGGTTTTGAGATTCCAATAAAAGAGGATTTGCCGAATGCCAGAGGTGGGGGTACATAGGTTCATATCCTCTTTTGCCAAAATCCTGGCTCCACTCCTGTTCACAATACACTTAAAATCTTCCAAAAGCAACGAAAGGCGATGTTTTCTGGGGAGGGATGGTTGCCAGGGAAACAACTGAGAGCGAAGCTGCGCGTAACACGTTGAAATGCATTGATACAGATTCGATGCAATATATGACGCAGTTAGGTCACTTTCGTATATTTGAAATGAGATAAAATCATCTTTGTGTTATAAGCAAAGTGAGCGGAAAAACGCATTGAAATAGCTAATGTTCTAAAAACATCTTCACATCAGCAGATTCAAACCAACAAGTTTTTGAAATACCTGTACGGTGACAACCGATCGATTCTGTCACGGAAATGCAAATAGACCAAAATGTGAAAAACAAGTGGAATTATTATTAAATATCAGTGAATCGACAGATTTACAAAATGTACAGACCTTCAGGTCGTCTTTTTCTGCGTGGAGGTTGCTCAAACGTGATCTCAGAAGTCGGTCTTCACCGTTTCTTCGGTATCCTTCCTAACAATGCAAATTTAAATCGAAAAGTTGTCTTTGGTTACAAGTAATGGAACGCAAGTACTTGAAACCAGTAAAATCATTGGTTTATTTTAAAATCACCTGAATTGTAGTAAAAATGTCTGACAACATGCATACATCTTAATATATTTGAATAAAAAATGACTCAAACTTCCGAGAAAAAGACGACAGAATTAAAATGCAGCATAGCCTTTGCACCGTACTATCTCTGTGTTTCTTCACCATCATATTTTCTGCCAAGACGCCCATGATGCCAATTTTTTCAAATGTAAACAATCCTCAAAATGTGAATATCCTTTCTTGTAACCTTTTTCTCAAAAATAGCAAAGATAATGACAAAAATTTATCAAACTAAGCTTTCGTTTGAGCTCGGAAGTTGTAGAACTCAAAATAAATGAACATGTAAAATGTACCACAATAAAACACACGAAATTTGAAAGTGAACAAAAAATGAAAATTTTCTTAAAAAATATGCAGCTTTGAAAGACTTTTGCTCCTGCTTCATTTAAAAAAGACCTTTATCAAGAAATCAATAAACTAATGATTAAAATGTAACCTAGTATTGATCATAACATTATCTTTAATCCAACACCAACTTAACGTATTTAAATAACAAGGACATTTAACTACTTAGATCCCACAAGCACCAAACTTCTGTAGACATCTCAAGTCTTCTTTAAACATTGTCTAAGAGCACTTCATGAACTTTTAAGTCAGACCGCAAATCATAAACTTCAAGCTGCAACTGAATTGTACGATCAGTGGGAAAGAACTATGAAAGAAAATTCAACATCAGCGGAAGATCATCGTTTGCCGGAATTTTTGGCAGGACATTCTATTCATTTATACTTACTTAAAAAAAGCACTTAACAGTATAAAACTAAGTATGACTAATGTAATAATATTTGAAAGAATAATAAATTCGACGAAAGTGGGTGAGTGACTGTGAGAGCATTTGAAAAGCTCTCACAGTGGGAAAAGTTTTCACAGATCGTCGCCAGGTGTCGTACCGAGTCAGGGTCGTGAACTTGTCTCTCCAGAGATTTTATTCGATCTTTTGACGCCTTCAGCTGTTTTCCCAGCACGTTAATTTCCATCTCACGCTGCTGCACATGCTTTTTAAGCAAAACAACAACCTCCTCCAATGTTTTTACTCTATTCACTCGAAGTTTGTCGGTATCGGTTGCCATGCCAATCTAAGCACAAGGGAAGAGCCACGACAGTTTGCAAATCGCTATCAAGGAATATTTCACCAGCATGGTTGATGGAAAAACATGTCAGCAGAAAATTATTTTAAACAGCGCAAGAACGGTAACTTCAAACGGAATAGAATTCAAATTAAAGGGCAAAGAAAATTCTTCGGAGAATCAAAGCTGCTTTTTCCATCAACTACATGGCAACATCGAAACAATGGAATTGCTCACTATTGTTACATATTAATGCACCTAAACTGAGAAGTTTACTTCTGAAAATTTGTAAAAGAACGCTTGCTCATGTAGCGTTAGTTACTAATGTGTCCGTTGCATAGTTTCTGTAATTCCAACCGACTGCACTTTTATTTCGGCGGAACTGCTTGCATAGATTTGAAGCAAATCACTTGCAAAAAGTACAGTAAAGGCCATAGACGTCTAACAAAACCTGTATGCCTTAACATCTTTCTGTGTCGGAGATGACAGGATTTCAGCAAACAGTACTTTAATCAGAGAGCGATTTCACACCGGCTATGATAGTTGTACCTTACTATCGAAACGTTGGTCAATCTTTTAACCTGTTTTCATGAGTTAACGCCACATAGAACTGATTAAAGTACTGTATACCTTAAATTGACAAGTTTCTCAAGCACTAATTCATACAGCAGCACTTTGTAAGACAGCAGACGACATTACTATGCAATTTTAAGGAATTTTTTTATATGTCTACTACCTACATAGGTGAGTGACCATTCTTCCCGCAGAAAGATTCCAGGCAACCTGCGGTGCATGTTGATACAAATGGAACCTCACCTGCGGTGCTCAGAACATGTTGTTTATTTTTCGCAAAACTTTGATTCACTGAAAGAATTGTAGCGTCCACAAAATATCAGACCAATACCACCACTCTAGACGTGACGACTGTGCATCAAAGCAGAAAACTCACAGCAAAATGTTCTTGTTCAAAACTTCATTAAAACAGCCATTCTGACAAACGTTCAGGGGCGCAACACGCGGGCAAAGTTTTCCACCAGCCCTGAGCTAAGTGCTTGTCTGAGAGGGCTTGAGTTCGTTGACGAAGTATTTGAAAGCGGTAAACTGAGCAGGATTTCGATAAATGGCCAACAGTTAAGGTTGCGAATGACCTGACAATCTTTGACTATCAGTGTCTGTAGCAACGCTTACAAAAAGCTGTTACAAAATCTCTTAATTAGCGACCTTTGAAAGTCCTTTTGTATTATGAGTTGCTGACATAAAGCAAGCTATTCCTACTATCTGCCGTTTAACTGTAAAACAGTGGAAACTGATTCCTGGCCGGCACTTGTAAAGGTTCATGCAATCTAACACTTTTTTAAGAAAAAAGTTACAGACCGTGACAGACGAGTGTTTTTCGCGAGCGATTCATCGATTTAACGATTTAAATCTTCGATACGTTTTTGTAGGACTAACTCTTACTTCATTTAACACCTGCAAAAGCCCTAACCATTATGATAAAAATGATTATCGTAAAAATGTGGCTTTACAGTTAAATCAGTTAAATCACAAGACCATGACATGTTTTATAAAGATTGTTTACGTAATCCGATTTTTCCTCGTTTGAAAGAAGCACTTATCCAAGAAACAAACGAGTAAACAAATCCTAAAAACATAAGTTTCTTTGTAAAAGCTACTTTATTTTTGTTTACTGAAATCTGAACCTCTATATGAATCATTCTGATGTTGAGAATACCCATCTTTTCACAAAAACTTACTTATCAGATTTTTCCGAAGTTGGGATAATTGTATAAAAATATAATTCCTCAAGTCCACGGTGATATTAAAGAAACTGTCGTTGAACGCCAACTACCGTCGCAGACCTACCTCTGCCTGTTCTGTGCTTCTGTATGTCAGATTTGGTCTCGAAAAAGAAAACACGAAATGAAAACAATAATCGTTTGGCGATTGTTGAAGAATTTTGAATGATTCTTCTCTGCGACGGTTGGAGCTTGTTGAGATTACTGTATTGAAAACTCCACTTGCCGCCGGCCATTATTCATGTGAATACCACACATTACTGGACTGTTTTGTGCAGAAAGCGTGAAAGTTCATAACACGGCACTTGCAAAAAAGGGAAAAAGCTATATTTATCAGACTCACAATTTTCTCAAGTCTGAACAATTCCACCATTTGTTGCATCACATCGCGAAAATCAAAGCATAATCTTTCTTGATGACGTGCAGTAGGACGCATAGGAAATGGTCCTTATGTCACTTGTGTTTGACAAATGTACATAAGTCTACCACTTGTGAGGTTGCTGGTTATCTGAGTTATCCACTTACTGTAGTTTCATCGCGCAGCTTGCACCAGTAGCACCATCTAGCGTTAAATTGCTTTCGACTCCGATCTTCACCTGAAAGACTGCGCTTCGTTTTTGGTACTTTGTGGACCATGCGACCTCAACCTAGCTTTCGTGTAAGATGAATGTTTAACTTCAACGAAACATAATTTTGGCAACGCTCCTATGAACCTCTTTTTAATTCAACCGAAAAATTACCGCAACTAGTGTGTTTTGGAAAGTAACTCGATTAAAAAAACCTGCAAATAATCGATTTCTTCCTGAAACATGTTCAACCACTTGTTGGGAAAAATATTTCGTAGAAGAAAAAAATACCAGTCTTTCGTTTCAAACCCATTCATCACTATAAGTAGTATAAATTCTTATAAAGAACAAACTTATTTTTGACAATTTTTGAGAAATTTGTAATGTCTAAGGCTTTGTTTCACACATCCTTTAAGATAAGAAAAACTTTTAAAGCAGTGTTTCTCGAATTTTTATTACATTGTCCACTTTTCACTCTCGACATGTCGTTTTCGCGCCCCAAGCCTGATTAAGCAAACACAAGGTAGCAAGTTTAAAGAATTTTATTGAAAGAAAGTATTAAATAGCTGAACCAAACCATTAACCCTGGATACCAAGCAATTGAATTACGACGCTAACATTACATTCAGAATTCTTGTGAAAATGATTCAGGGCTACGGAGCCGGAGCTGGGTGTTTTGCCTGGTGCAGCCGGAGCTCAAATTAAAAACCAGAAGGAGCAGGAGGTCAGTTTAAAATTTAGGACCGGAGACGGAGCTGTGGCCATTTGAGAGGTAGCTCCTGCTCCGGGTCCCTTCCTAGATACTAACGGTTTTGCCAAAAGACTTACGTGTGCTCGTTATAGCACACTAAATGCGACAGTGTGCTCGTTATAGCACACTAAATGCGACAGTTATGAGTTACCACTCCAGACTGCAACAATGGAACTGCAAGCCTTTGATGTTTCTTTGGTTTAATAATCGTTAAGGATGTGACGTCGTAGCTGGCAAGCGTGGTGTTACTTGTTGAACAATGGTTCTCAAACACTGTTCTTAGAGCCGCATGCAACTACCAAGCATCTTTTGTGCGGCTTTTAGCAATCCTTCTGTAACAGATTCTACTTAAGAGCTGATGATATCAACTTCGTTGGCGAAATATATACTCTGTAAGAGCTTAGTGTCTGATTCTTTGCTGGGAAAGGATTCCTTTCGATAGGCAGTGTCTTTCAGTAGCACCTCTAATATTTTGTGCAACAGGCTTCGTTAGTGCAATAAAACAAAATGTGTCAATTGACTTGTGGTGAATTTTTTTTGTGCGGCCCTCTGACAAAATCGGAGGTGTAGATTTGGCTTCTTTCAGCGAAATGGTTGAGAATCACTGTTGTAGAAGTAAGAAAAATGTAAACTACCACATCTTACTTTCTAGTCAGAATGATCAAATCGGGTCTGTAGTAGTGTAGCGATCTAAAAAGAACTGAGCTGTAGTGAGTAGGTATATAGCAAAATATCCATAGCTTTTGTAGCTGTGTAACCATGCTGTTAGCAGGGAGTATGTTAAGGTATGGTACCATTGCACATTTATGCGTGAAATGCACGGTACGCCATTGTAAAGTAGGAATTTTTATTAGAAACCATTTGGCTTACTAGCAAGGTTTGCTTGATTAGTAGCAAAGTTCACTAGGAAACATTACGTTTACAAGCAGTAGCATAACATGAAGGTTATAAATAATTGGTAGCGAACTAGCATTGCTTTGCATGGCAGTACATTATCAGGAGGGTATAAAAATCAATGCAAACAAATGCGGACTTTTGAAGTTTTCATCCGTGGAAAAAAGCAGTTTTCAGCACGGAACCAGTCTTATTTTCTCCTAATTTTGCAGGTTAAATTGTTCTTTACTTTGCGATTCATCACTGCTTATTATGAGTGCAAAATATAAGAAATCAGAAGTTTTCAGCTATTTTTAAAAAGTCAAATGTGGATTTCTGGTTGGAAATCATACTATTTCTTTGAACAAAGGGCTTTCAAACACATCATGCAAATGTGCATGTGAGAAAAAACACATGAGAGTCGACTATGACTGTGTTTTGCATTTTTTGCATATAGTTTGCCCGGGCAGCGCTGTTAGTTGGAATCGTCAAGACTGCAGCAGGCAAAGCATGCAACGAGTGCAAAACACTCGGTCAATAAGGACTGGTCTGTGTTTAACTGCTCGGGCACAAAGGTAGTTTTCCAAAAAGACATTTTCTTCATTCTAGTCGTAAGAAATAGCAAAAGGTCCTCAGGCATTAACAGCAAAACCAGCAACTGCCTTTCCAGAATTTCCTCATATTACAGTTATCTTGAGTTACGTTTCTGTAAGTAATTGTTTTCTGAATCGTCTGAACCTGTGATTGTTGTTTTTTTTCGCTGATTTTCTCATAGTAAGAGCGCTGCTTGTAAAAAGTTACCAGATTAAATTACTCAAAAAGGTTTGGTATATTCCAGGAGTGGCCAAACCTGCTCTATGTATGAGCCGCATATCGTAAATCCTAAGTTACAAAGAGCCACAACGTGAAAATCTAAAAACACGAATTTATTTGCAATCTACATTTCTGTGACACAATTCTTTTTGCAACGACTTGCAAAAGTAACACTGTATGGCACGCTAGCTACCACACTACCAGTTTACAATACTTCTACACTTTGCAATAGAAATAAAAAAAACAACAAATACATAATTTTTCGGAGAGGTCAAAGAGCCGCAGTTGGGCCATCCCCGGTATATTATACCAGCATATCCTCTTAGTTTTGTGTACTTGATTTAATTCATTTTCCATTAACGTGAGGCACATCAAGACAATCAAAATTTTAATGTGTAAAAACAAACAGAAGCCGCAGCTGGAGTCGGAGCCATGAGAAAAGAGAGCTCCTGAGCCACACTCATGAAAACCAAAAACTCCGAAGTTGGAGCCATGTTCATAAAAAGAAGAGCTCCGGAGCCGAAGCTGTGTCATTTTTACGACGGCTTCGCAGCCCTGACTTAATCCAAACTGTCGACGGGCACACAGACGATCCAGAGTAAAAATTTAACAGATAAATTGCTTTAGCAACACCCTCCAACGATTATCATAGTAAATTAACAACTGCAAGAAATTAACAAGTCACAATAGTAGGCTACTGAAGTTAACTCAATGATCGATTAGTGGTGGAGAATTTTCGGCCCCTTTGTGTTGTTTCGCCCCCCTATCGCCCCGTTTGTTTTTTTGCCCCCTTGTCCATCAAAATCGCCCCCTTGGGGGCGATTACGCCCACTGATAAACACTGATCTTGACGAAACTGTTTTGCCCGCAGATTGGATTCTAGAATTGCGCTTGATTTGTTGTATTTTGCAAGTTGACCACCACGGTGAAATTTGCTTGTTTATTTACTGTACTTTCGAAATAAGCAAGCAAAATCCAGTGATTGTGTGACTCTAGTGACTGACTAGAGCAGTGGTACCAAGCCGGGAGTTCACAGAAAGATTTTTGGGAGTCCTTGACCTTTGTATGTATAAGATGAAAGCAAAATAACGTAATATCGTATTTTTTCGATTGTAAGGCGTGGCTTATAATGTCTTTTTTCATCATTTCGTGCGGCTTACAATTAAGGGCGGCTTATCAATCGAGGGTGCAACAGACTACAAATGCCACGGGGTACTTTGGTGGGCTTTTAACCCCCTCAAACAAAGCTCCAAGTCCCCCAAATTAAAATATGAAACATTATAAATCATGGAATTTTTGTTAAATTTGAATGTCAAGACCCCCCTGCACAAACGTCAAGCCCCCCCCATCCCCCCCGCACAAACGTAAAGCCCCCTATTGACGACTTTCTGGCAACGGTTCTGCTTCAGAAGAGGCTCCATCTTTCCTTGGTTATGTTTTGTCGACCAAGCTCTCTTTTCGCATTCTCTTTCTTCTCTTCAGCGTTACGTGCACATCCGTCACAGGAGGGATTGTGATGAACAGAAGACAGTTGTAGTGGTGTAAGCATCATTACCAGGGTTGCCAAAAATGGGAAACATGCAGGTACACGAAAGTATCTCAGGGGCTCAGGTAACCTATGTTCAAGTGCGACTTACAAGCAAGGGCGGCTGACAATCGAATAAATACGGTACCAAACTACTTGCCGTCGTGATCTAACTTGCAAAAGACAACAAACCGAGCGCAATTCCAGAATCCAATCTACGGCAAAACAAGATATCGCTGATATGAACGAATATTTTTATTCACTTTAACAAAGTCATGCAAGTTGTCTTTCACTCAAATTCTGTGGGAAGTTCTAATGATGCCTGAGGAGAGAAGGCGAACTATAGAGCCAGTGTTGCCAAATTTAATATTAAAAAACAAATAGTTAGCTGGATTTCGTCTGGAAAATTGTTTTTCATGCACTGGAAAATACTATAAGATTTCACCAGATTTTCGTCTGGTTCCAAGCTTCCTTGTTTTGTTACCAAGTCGTTTAAAATGTCACCAGATGTTCAAAATCTGGTGGTGCATTTCACCATCTGGCAATAGTGTTGCTGAATATTTCGATGCTTAGTAAACAAACTTTTCACATTTCCCACACAATGCCAATTGTATGCAATCATCCCGCCCTTAGCAGAGATTGTTACACAATTCCATTCGTTAGAAGACAGTTTGATTGTCATGCAACAATGTCAATTTCTTACGTGATGAGTTCCATGAAACATTCATTAATTTTTTTCGCGCAAATCGGACGATAACCTTTTCCAGTGGAGACCACATGTGCGTAATAGCATTTAACAGGTTTCATTAGAGAGGAGCCCACAGCTTTCAGCCAAATCGTGAAAAAGGTCCATGACACTGAAGAAAGGTTGGGAACCACTGAACTAGAGCCCAGTCATCGACTCAAAATGACTCAGCTCGAGTCAAAACATTTCTTTCTTGATTTCATTCGAGTCATGTTTGGCAAAGGTTATGTAATGGCTCGGCTTGAGTAAAAATTGATAAAATGACAGACTCAACTAAGCTTTAATAATTTTTATAAAGTCAGGTCTGTGTAGGCCCGGGTGGAGTCTGAGCAGGCCCAGATGCTGTTAGTGGGATGCCACTCCTGCACATTTGGATAAGAAAAATGTGTTTCCAAATATCAGTTGCGCAAATTTTTCAAAGGTATAGGTGTTTCCAAAATATTATGTACATGAAAACTATGGCACGTCCAACTTTTTTTCCCTTAAAGATTCACTGTGAATCAAAGTGGTTGGGCTGTGAACTGCGATGCAGCCTTTTGCAAGTTGCTATGTTATCTTTTTGCCTGGATAGCTTTGTTGCGGGGCTGGCTTACGTGTGGACTGGGGTGTTTTTGATGTAGATAGCTTGTCATGGCGCTGCATCTTGATTTTGCTTTAGTTTGCAATATGGTTTTTGTATTGTTCATTGTGTGGTTTTGTTATTTTATTAACACTTTTTTATTCTTATTGGAGATTCTCTTTTAGTTTCACATTTGTGTTTCAATTGTATACGTTGTGTTTTCTATGCCTCTGTGCTTGTACAATAGTAAATCCTTTGGTCGCTTTGTAGGGTCGGGGACTCAGTGACAGCTGCGGCCATCGCTTCCTGACCCTGCATCCTGATGGCATAGTCTGTGTTCAGGATGGTAAATAAAATTAACCAAACTGAGTCTATTCACAATATTTTGACCTTTGACCTCAATTAAATCATAGTAGGTAAACCAGCATAAGGTATTAAATAGAAAAAGCGATGAATAAGTTTGATGTTGCTTAACTAGACACTGACATGAGTGAACAACCCTCTGACTTCAAGGGACTGGAAGCAGCTTGTTACTAGATATGGATTTGACACGGGTAGTGTCAATGTGAATCGATCACATCATTGATAAATATTTCAACTTAAATGGGAAACGTAGTCAAGTACTTTTCTCCAATTAATTAATTAATCCCGTTAGAATTTTTATGTTTTAATAATCACTGGTAGCGACAAAACGTTTGCGTAACGTGAAAAAAATTATGGTTCGATGATGCCCTTTGACAAAGCTTAGCAAGCGCTATCACCCAAAGTGAAACGGATGCTGCACGATTCATCGACGTACCAGGGGGAGACCAGGGCGCCCCAAAAATGTTTAGCATATCTAGTCGTTTTGTGCTTTGAGGAGAAGCGGCATCCCGAACAAAAATACTGTTGCTCGGGTAAAATCAAATATATTGGCCCCCCAAAAACGTTTTGGGCTGGTTACGCCACTGTTAGGATTAAAAGGCAGCAAACCGCTTTTAAAAAGTGGTTGAACCAAATTGCTTTGGTTTCATTTCATGTCAGTCATTCGTCGTCAAAGCATGGGAGAGTGGGACGAGACGTTACGAAAAACGGAATATTTTGTCAAAAGATATAAGTAGATGCTGACAAAGCTCTGTGCATAACCTTTTCTACGAAAATTATCAATAGTTTTAACCCATCACTGAGTTGAACAGCAAACAATCATTGTGACTGATTGACACGCGTAAAGCGGTGAGAATGAACTCCTGGAGCAAAAGACGCGAACAGCTGTATTTGCAAACAGCTTTAATGGGTCTGGGACCGTTTTTGGTATAAGGTTTGGTGTGGCTTTCATTTGATTAACTCATTACAGACACTATCTAAGCGTGGATGGCAATCTGTTTCTTTGCTTTTGGTTTGGCTTAAACAAGAGTCCAACTTTCGTATTTGTATTCAGGCATTACTACATCAATTTCATCTCAGCATTGACACTGGTGCAGTGGGAGAAGAAACGTCTTAAGTTATCGTTTTTAGGCTTAAACGTTACCACAGACCCATTACTGATTGATTCAAAATAGACCAATCAGATTTCGTTAGACACAAATAATTAAAGATGTTGATGCACTTGTATTTGTAGCCGATTGCAGCGTGAGGTCATATTTAAAAACAAACTGGAGTTTCATTGGTGCTGAGTAAGTAGACCTACTGAAGATATCCAAAATCACAAAACCTGTTCTTGAAATTTTTAAAATCTCTGGAATAGTTATTATTCTCACTTCTTTCATGATATCATCTTCCGCAAGCCCATTTTCTTCTATTTTTTGTAGTCGACTCCAACTTGCTTCGATGTCCTGTTTCAAGCGATCAGCATTTCTTCTTTCTTGATCCAAATTCAGTTTGATTGATTTGAGCATCTGTGACACGCATGCCATCGTATGTTTTGGATCAGCTTCAGCCTTAAGAAAGCAAGACATACTCTGAAAATCCAAGTCACACTCGTATCAGCACTGCATGGACTGAACAAGAGACTAGAAATCTCAGTCAGAGATTTTTCACTTGAAACAAGTATAAAACATAAAAAGATTACAGTAGTTCACAATATCGAAACACAATTTCGAAAGAACAAATGTTGAAACTAAGAAAAAATTTGGCATTATCAAATGCACTGACTGTTCAATTGTTGCTTGTTTTTAGTGACAAAGGTAAGGTTTTGGTTTAGTTTGATACCAACTTTCTAAACAGCCGAAGAACGTAAATTGTTTCTAAAGACTGTTCTTTTTTGTGCAATCCACAGATAATTACTTCTTTCCTCCCAAAAAAATCTCCTCGAGGAGGCGACGCGGCAAGTGCTAAGAACTCTTCGCACATCTTCAGCGCTGTGTCGTCCACGAACTCGTCAATCGCTAATGAATCTTTGTTAACTGATAATGGATCTCGAATTCCTGCAAATCATTGTAAATGCGTTGGGCCAGGCGCGTGCAAAGTCCCTGCTCCAAACAGCCCCCCCAACAGCAAACGAAAAGAAGTGTGCTTCGATTGGAAGCTACAGAGGAGCATTCTGGTTTGTCATGGATTAATGTCATTTAATTCATTACAAACAGGAATGCATTGAACTTGCATTCCGATTTGTCAATGCACTGAACTTGATTTGATTAAATGTAATTCCAGTTTTAAATTTTGTTAATTTCTAGTTTTCGAGAATCAGGTACTGTAATTCTAATTCTGACTGCGGAAAACTCAGTAGCTCTACTTACAGCTCTAGTATATATTGAAAGCGCTGAAACAATTCTAGTTGTCCAAGTCTGCACTGTAGCTGGCGGGCTGGGTTCGATTCTACTTGCGGTCTGTCCAGCCTGGTACTCGGCGTTAATGGGCGGTGCAAGTGTTGCGATCCGAAAATCCCGAGCGGCATGTGCGCAAAGCTTCGCAATGTGGCAGCAAGCAACGATAGAGATCACACGCCATGATCACTCTATTATTGCTTGTTCGCGCCACATATATGTGGTGTTGTTCTTCGCGCACATCCCGTTCGTGGTGAATCACACATTCAACGCAACGCCAGCGGAGAGCTTGCAACACAAGGAAAGCCACAAATGCAACATTTACTACAGAAGTAGTCGTGTTGCCCCCGGTACAAGCAAGCGGAGATAGGGGCCGTAGACCACTCGTGACACTATAAACAGACTCCTAAAGCAAGCATAATGAAACTAAACCTGAAGAAGACAAATATGAAATTTTCAAGATCAGATAATAGTTTTTGATTTTGATGAGATACGTTATTTTTTAGTGTTTCACAACGGTTTTATGATTTGTTATAATTTTATCATAGTGCAGGCTACTTACTAAGAGAGCCAACTGTAACTATTGCCTTGCAAGCACGCAGACACCAAAAATCGAGACTACGTTTTGGGGTTTATTGTTCTTTTTTGACTTAGTAGATCAGGAGTTCCCAATGTGGGGTACATGCATCCCTAGGGGTACATTTGCCTATCTGAAGGGCACATTCAAGATTAGCAATGGAGAGGAAAAATATATTATTTCCAAATATTTATAAATGTGTCAGTGAATATGATTTTTAAAAAACATGTGTCTATTGTTAAATATTTCTATGATTAGTCATGTAAAAATATTTTGTTCTGAGCGATTATAGGAGTTCATGCTCATCTGTCGAAATGCTGTAGGGGTACATGCTCAAAGAAAGGTTGGGAACCCCTGTAGTAGATAAAGAGGGGGAAATTATGCCATGCGCATGGTCACAAACGTCTCAGCCTGAAATAATCTTCTGAGAACAACAGTTTACTTACCTTCGTTTGAACTTAAAATATCAGACGAAGACTTGGACTCTTTCGGTTGGCGAGATTCCATGTCACAAACTCTTGGAACTCGAGCTTTTGAATTTCGAGTAGACGAGTTTTCATGACGCAGAGAAAACGTGACGCGAGCATCACGCTCGTGACGTTGTTCGTGGTGGGTTGAAGAAAGAAGTTCATTTTTTGTGTGAGTACCATCATTCTGACCTGTACCCGATCTGAACTCACGAACTTTGCCAGGCTTGCTGCTTGCTTTAACCACGCTTGAAGGTGGAGACGGAGATGGGTTTAAGATGTGATTTAATTTCTGCTCCAAGTCTTTTTGCTTGTTCTTCAAGTTTGTTGCAAAGCCCTGCGCGCGCTTCTCTAGAACATTCGACTTGGCTGGCACAAGTGACGTGGCAACGCTTCCCGCGCGACGTACTTTGTTACTTGGAACATCCAAAAGCACGGGTTTACGGTCATAGCGATAAAGACAATGCTGTTCTTCTGTACTCGTTGTGTTCTGTTTACGATTTAAGGTAATTGACTCTTTTTTGACCTGACAGTCTGGAACTTCCCAGCTTAAGGCAATTGGGAATTTGGAATCGTTCACGACCTGGTCCAGATTTTTTGATTCCTGGGTCATTAAATCGCTGTACCCCGCAGCAGCATTCTTTTCATCTTGAAAGCGTTTGCTTGCTGCCTTCTCTTGCAAGAAAAGCGACTTCTGTTTGTCATATCCAGCTATCACGAAGTTGTCAACTTTCTTGTTGCTCAGTAAGTTATCAGCAACTACGTCATCACTGGTGGTGACGTTTGCTGTTCCAAGACTTTGCTGCCCACCAGTACCACCACCAGTACCACCAGCAGTACCACCAGCAGTACCACCAGCAGTACCACCACCAGCAGTACCACCACCACCAGCAGGTTTTGATTTGTCAAAACATTGCTTCTCTGCTTTGGAATCGTTCGTTTCTTCTGTTGAATCAGGAGGCAACCAAATATCTTTTTGTTTTTCTCCGAATTTCGGCGCCGTGATCCTTTTCCACAACGCAAAAGATTCCTCCAAACTCGCTGGAAAGCCGCTTTCCTGCTTCACTTTTGTAAACTTACTTTCGAGTGGCAAAGCGTTGCACTCAGCAGACAACTCGCATGAGGAAAAACATGACGAAGAGACAAAGTGGGTTGGCTCAGTTTCGCACACCTTCGGTGTCGACGTATGCGGTAAAGTCAAAGTGTTTTCACCACTGATCATGCATGGTTTTAAGCTCTCCCTATCTAGATTAAGACCTTTGTTTGCTGAACCCAAAATAATTTCCTCGTTTGGGACTTCATTGAGCAGGCAACATTCCTCCTGCACGCTTTTTTGTTCCGGTTCTTCTTTTATTCTTTTGTTGCAGTGATCATCCTTATTGTTTGATACTTTAAAGAGCCTATGCATTGTCAAAATATCTCCCTCCATCTCTCTCTCGCTGCTTCCCTGACAAATATCTTCTACAAGAAAATCGGCAATGCCCATCACAGCGCCTGGCCTGCTCGATTTGCCCGAATACCCACTTAATATTGATCCCTGCCCACTCGCGCTGTGGTAGCCAGAGACACCATTATCTGAAGCATCTTGTTCCATTTTGTTGTTATCTCCTTCGTCCTTTTTGGACTCGCTTAGTTCCTGCACTGACCATTCTGGTGGTGACTGTTGGCCAGAAGAGGGAAAGGGCGATGAAGCGTCTATTAGTTTCTGCTCATTGCTCAAAAGTCTCAAAGCTGACGAAGTAGACTGACTAAGAACGGGAGAAATTTGAGCCAGGCAGTTACCGCCATCAACAAGTGTCCTGTGCTGAGGCTGCGCGGATGCCGATTCAAGATTTCTGCAAATCTCGAAGGTCTGATTTACACGACCAGCTTCGCTTGAGGCACTGTGCTCTTCTTTGGTCGACTCCTCTGTTGTCTTGATAGGCTCATCGGAGCAGTCTTTAATATCAGAAAAATTATGTAACCTGCTATTTGTCACTTCGTAAGCATTCATTGTTAGATCACAAGCCAACATTTGGTGCTTACATTGAAAAATAGAGCGGGCCAGGCCAGAAAAGTTAACTGCAGATGCAGGCAGAGAGCAATCAGACATAGATCTGGACCGATTCAGAACTTTTTCGTATCTTTGTTCCCTGGAATTTGAAAATGAGGGACTCTTATCCCCGTAAAGAAACTGCTGTAAGCATCTTTGAAAAGAGTCGAAACTTTTTATGGTGCTGTCGTCTTCGCGATCGCGGGTGCTTTCGACAGTGGATAAGTTGAGCAGCATTGAGTCGCTGATGTCTTTGTCAATCAATGTCGTCGACGCACGGTCGATCATCAGCTTTAGCCTACTTCGTGCATCAAGCTTTGCTCTTTGAGATGTAAGCGTCTCATCCATTGACGAACTACGACGTTTCAACTTGGGATTGCGATCTTTCGCTTTGCTATGCTTCCAAGTGTCGCTGCCGAGTCCAGGCTGGTCGGTTCTTTGCAATGAAGCGAACCGTTCGAGGTTCGCCAGAGTTACTTCGCATTTAGTGGCAGCTGCTGAAAGAGCAGAGCCTTCTCTCACTGCTTTGTCTGTGAGGTGTTCCTTGAAATCTTGTTCTAGGGACTCTTCGAAATCTGAAAAGGATTAAAACCTGCTTTAGACAAAATTTCTGAGAAATTGTTCACGAAGCGTTATGTGCCAAGTCATACTGTGACGTAAAAAATAGGTTTGTCGTTCACACCGACTTTATGCAGTATCCACAACCAGTTCTCAAACTAAAACTAGTGTCAGAAAATTCATTTGAAAAATGTTGTGCATTCCAGTGCCCCCATCAATGATGGTTGATTAAACATTTCTATAGCATCAGTTAAAAAAATTGGATGATTTTCTAGCAAAATCCGTGTAAAATAAAACCAGTGCAAATTATATCAAGATAAGAGTTCAGTCGTAGAGTACCTGCTCAAGTGATAAAAACAAATTCACGGACACTAAAACTGCGCTCAAGTTATATCAGAATAATTCCGGTGTCAAGCAAAGTAGAAAAATTGAAGAACAAAGTGTATTCGTTGTCTTTGCAAATATACCAAAATGGAAAACTTAATTGCAATCACGTTTTGGAATCGAAATATCATAAAACCAGAAATCAAGTGGATTTGACCAATTTCACAATCTCGCTGCAGTGAAGCGTAATGACACATATTGAAATCCAAATAGGCTGAAAACAAAAATAATTATGTTTTTCCTGCATGAATCGGTAAAGAATAGCCCCGACACAGATAACCCCAGAGAAACACTATGCCTTGTTTTTCAATTGCTGCATGACCAATCCAGCACTGTGGTCACCTGCTATGACAACGGCTTCTTCAGTCTTGTCGGTGGTTGTTATACTTTCGACACCAGTGTCTGTTGATTCTCGACTGTCGCCGCAACAGGATTTATCATCGGACAAATCAGCAGAAGCCGAAAATGAATTTTCCTTATCGTTGAAGTAAAGATTAAGTTCTTGTTCGGACGCGTAGCTGCTCGGCGTGCCATAACCTCCGTGGGCCTCACGCCTGGCAAGCAAATTCCCGGCTGCGCTCAAAACGTCCATGGTTTGTTGGTGTGTAGCTTCGAAAACTCCTTTCAGTTCTGAATCTGACATCAGCGACTCTGGAAAAAAAGTGGAACGGTTGTTTTGGAATAAATTTGTTTACGGATCGTTTTGGGGGTTTATAGGTTTCATATAAGCAGCGTCGTGCTGAACAGCAAGGGTTTATCATTTGGTTGTTTCATTTGGAGAAAATACGTGGTTGCATTTGAATTCTTCGCATCTGAAGCAAATATGCAATTGCTGTGGCACAAACAGGACCAAGTTACTTTGTTTTTCAACCTGCACGTGTTGGCATAGCAACGACGAGAATGCGACAAGTAATTACAGGAGGTTATTTTATATCCAAGCTATTTCACTAACGGGTCACGTCCGTCTGTTCACAAAATGAACTATCGACGAAACCACGGTAGGTGTTTATTTGTTAGAGTGACTCAGAAAGTACTTGCAGACTAATGCGTCGTCAATTCTTTCCAAGTTCCTCCAAATAGATAAAAGCACAAGTGAAAAAATCACAATGACTTTCAAACTATGGCATATTCGTATATTCTTATATAAAAGTATTCAAACTTTCGTTACTGATGTGCCTTTTTGACAAATTTTGTAGATTGACAAATCTAAAGTTTCCACGAGAGTGGTCGTTATCTGAACAACTACCACGAATAGTTCCGGCTTTACCATTAGGCGAACTAAGCGGCTGCCTTGGGCGCTGGGCCAAGAGGGCGCCAAAAATACAATTGTGTGGTTCAGGAAGTCACGAACGTACACCAAAAAAGGGAATGAACAAGATGAAAGTGAATGAAACACACGATCATGCAGTTCATGAGAAGATAAAGGTGCTACACTATTTCAGGTTTGCTGCAGAAGAGTTAAAGTTTTGCTTTTAATTTCAATTTCACATGTCGACCTACTAGGCAAGCTATGTCGCAATTTGGTATAAATGTTATTCATGTAATAAACTTTTCTAATGTACAAAACATCCTTCGTATTTTCGTAATGTATGTGATGAGTAGAGTAAGGATCTTTGTATAGGAGGGGTGGGCGCTGGAAAGTATCTTGCCATGGGTGCTCGCAAGTCTATCCATGGTCTCCTGCCAGGACCAGCAAACCATGCCCTCCAGGCCACACTTTATCAAGCTCACTGCAAAATGTTAAGGGTACCAACTCTGTTCTTTTCATTTCTTGATTCTTGGTTTTTCGTGGCTGCGCCGCTTTTACCCGAGTAGGTTTATGTCGAAGCCTACTTTAAATCATGTTTCAATCATCAAGTGTAGTCAGATTAGGAAACGCTGCCGAAATGCCAGCATTACTGGTATTAGTATCCTAGTTCATGGCTTCTCAAACTTTTTCGTTCTGCGACCCATTTAAAAAAAGTTATTTTTTAAGCGACCTTCTTGATGGATAGCTTGGTTGTCAATGATACTTGTAAACGTCCCATTACAAATCTCAAGAGGCATTTTTGTCCATGACAAACTCACACAAATGCACACAATCCTCGAAAGTAACTGTACATTAGTAAAACTATCACGTAATAAATATAGTAAAGCGAAAAAAATTAACAAAATACACTTAAGTTTATGGAAGTTATCAAGCGCAACTAAAAGGATGGAAGCACTTGATGATTTTTACACAGATCATCCATTCGTAGATTGATACATGACAACGCAGGACGAAGGACATTCTCATCATTTTTCAAAAAGGATCGGTTTTTGGACTTGATAATTATAAATTTTGAGAATGCAGCTACAAACAAATATGTTGTGCAAAATGCTAAGAGTTTATGAATGGCTAAATCAGAAACGACTGGGCATTCATTTCTTGTTCTTATCCATAAATGACATTAACTCTGTTTTGAAAATTCCAGTTGCAAACGTTTGTCGTTAATAACTCACAAACTCATCCTGAGCATGGCAGGAGGTGTGTGACCTCCTTACATTTCAATTGTGCATGGTTTGTGGATCCAGCTTTTCCTGAATCAAAATCCAGAGTACTTCTGAAACTGTGTATAAAGCTTTTAACTTTGGTCTGAAACTACTCAGTGTGCTCTCAGAGCAGTTAGCCTAGCCCTAAACAAGACTCAGAGTTATGAACACAAGCCTGCGTTCGTGTCGGAATGGATGCAAAAAGGTCTATAGTGGTCAGTGCCAGCAAGCCCGCCATCAGGATTTCACAACAGGGGGGGGGACACATGGGGGACCCATTTTTTAATACAATATTGGACGTATGCCGCAACCGGCGGGTCAAACATGAAATGGGAGGCACACGTTTCAAATGGAGGTGCCGGGCACCACTGGATCCCGGCTGGCGACGACCCTGAGTACCAGTGATGTAGTCGAGACTGCAACATTTGAGACCGAGACCTGGTTAAAACTTCGAGACAAAAACTTCAAAATTTATGGATATTGACGAATTTTCCCACAAAATGTCGTCATCGCTTCTAAGCTTATTTTTTTTCGAATTTCTGGCATTTTTCCGACCTGTTTTGGTTGTTTTTTTGCCTGGAAATACAACAAACCAAAAACTCGTTGAGTTATCGTAGTTTTACCAAGCCATTTCTTTGCGTTATTCAAAGTCCCAAGACAATAGGCTGTGACCGAGACCTGAAACCTTCGAGACTGAGACCGAGACTCGCGAAAATGGTCTCGAGACGAGTCTTGGGACCGAGGCCAAGTCTCTAGACTCCATCACTGGTCAGTACGTTAACAAAACCATGACGTGACAACGTATAACTTGTTGTGCTTAGTTGATTCTTATCATCTGATAGCTCAGGCAGACATCTTTGCAAAAATTGACAGCATGAAACACGGTATTGCCTCTAAAAATGCAGTAGAAATACAGTAATCTCCCGGTTAAGTTCGCACCTGTTTAAGTTCGCATCCCAGTTAAGTTCGCAAAAAATATTCAAAAAATCTGGATTCAACTTTTTCACTAATTTATTAGTATTTGCAGTGAGTCAAACATGGCAACACAACTTGTCATGAAAAAAGTTAAACAGCAACAATATGGTGCTAAAGTTCACGATTTAACCAAGTCAGGAATGGTCAGCTGATGCATGTTATGCTCTCTTTTGCGTTTTGCTTTCAAAATCACCTGCTTTAAAGGTATAACTTATCTCCCATCTCTGTAAACCTCCCGACAGACGCTCTAAATTATTTCTTTTTCGTCTCTTCAGACATCAGAGCAGAACGTTTGTGAAAAACTTCTCGCTTCGCCAAGACTTTTCTAACAGTAGCTTCACTAACTTTGTACTGCCGTGCGATGCTTCGTTTGCTTGAAGGATTTGCCTGGCTCATCTTAGAGATTACTTCCAATCATAGGCGTAGCTAGGGGGGGCAGAGGGGCCATGCACCCCAAAATGTTTAGAAAACATAGTTATTTTGTGCTTTGAGAGGCGTTTTTCCAAACAAAATGGTGTTATTCGCCTAAAATCAAACATTTTGGCCCTCCAAAATTTTTGGACTGGCTACGCCACTGCTTCCAACCTCTGTGACTCATTCAAACGCTTGGCTTTACCTGACATTATATGCAGGGGTGTAGTGGGGCGGGAACGCGCGGGAACGGCGTTCTCACACCTTTTTCAAGTTTTGCTTTAAAATGAGTTTGAAGCAGTTTTAAAAAGGTTAGTTTTTTTGGGTGCGTTCCCACACCTTTTTTGTTAGCACTACCTCCCTGATTATATGTGAATATTATAGTATAAGTAAACGCTATGTGCCTTGCAGAAAAGGTTAGTTAGCTTCAGTCAATGCAACAATCAGTCTCGAAACTTCAACCCTAATGATCAGCAACATGGTTGCCAACCTGCTTTCATCAAAGAAAGCTCGTCAGAAACATCAATATAATTATAATACAATTCCAATCTTTAGAAGTATTTTCTTTCTCAGTAATTACACTGTCTGACATTTGTTTCTTATAAATAACATTGAAGATGATTAGAGCAACAGTATTTTAAGAAACGTCGCTGATGTTTAGAGCAACAGTAGAATCTTTGCAATATTCTCTGCACCCTGCATGGTCATAGACTCTCAAAAGAGATTTGTAATGAATATGCAGCTCAGACAATGTTTTGTCAGAGCTACGCCTTTTCGACTGAAAAAAGCCAGAAAAAGCCTAATTTTGTCTGACTTTTTTGTTTTCCAAAAAAAGCCAAAGGCGTTCAAAAGAGGCCAGAATTTGAGATTCTGGCTTCAAAAAAGCCAAATTCACAGCAACCCTGACCGGCAATTCAGCGTCTTCGATTTTGCTGAAACATACACAGGCCCTCTATATTACGTAATGATACGCTTTTTGTGTAGAGCACAAAGCATGATTGTTAAGTTCGCACATACTGCTCAGATTCAAGTTGCGAACTTAACTGGAAGATTACCGTAGATTCACTGAAGACCTACTTTCAATTTTCTCGTAAAGCTTACAAAAACTTTTATGTCTGATTTGTGAAGCCAATTTGTTTCGCGATCCCAAGATTATACATTTCGCGACCCATAGTTTGAGAAGCCCTGGACTAGTTAACCAGTAAGATTTAGATTATAGGACGTACCACCTTAATTTATGTAAAAAAGAAATACCAGCTGGCACGCAACATAACCAACATTGGTGACCTTCGCGAATGTCAGAGTTTTGTTGTGCATGCAGAACGTCGTCGATTGTTACGACATCACACTGTGAAAAAGTTTTTGAGGCCTATGCTAGAATTTATGTGAATGCTGTGACGCCTGTTACTTGTGTAGATAATATTTTGATGAATTTGGTGTTCAAATAAGCTCGGCATGCGTAGAATAAATTAGTTTGTAAAAAAATCGTCCTTAAAAGGTCTTTTGGGCGGAGGGGTGCTGGGATGGACCTTGCCTTGGACGCAGAGCCGTCGCCAGAAAGTCATCAACAGCGGGACTTTACGTTTATGCGGGGGGGCTTTACGTTTGTGCGGGGGGGCTTTACGTTCGTGCAGGAGGCTTGACGTACAAATTCGACAAAAATTCCACTAATTTATAGTGTTTCATTTTCAATTTGGGGGGCTTGGAGCTGTGTTTGGGGGGACTAAGCCCACCAAAATCCCCCGTGGCGACGGGACTGCTAGAACGCACCGGCAAACTAAGATGTACAAAGAGCGAAGAGAATGTGTTTGTTTACGTTTAAACAGATCATGCTACGGTTGATTGAGCAGGATGACGTCATAAGCTATGAAAGGGCGCTGGAATGTTTTGCGCCGGGCTTGCCCGAAAAAGGAAAAAAAGAATTTAAAGTAAAAACTCATAGCGTTATTTTAATACTTTTATATGTCTAGAGACAGGAAAGCAAACTTTTATGAGTATTGAAGAAACACAGATGAATGTGGCTGGTCCCTGCATTCTGTTTATGTTGGAATAAGCAACAACTTAACGAATCCGAATAATGAATCCCCATCAACAAACTCCAATAACCGCACCTTCATTTGGAAGTAACTCCATTTGCCTCAACTGGTCCATTCTATCCAAAGAAGGATTTGATTTTGTTTCTGACAAGTCTTCAAAGTAACTTTCTTTGTTTCTCCGAGTGGAAGACAAGTTAATCTCTGTCCTGTTTAATCCTGAAGCCTTCCCTGGTAAGGAAAATCCAAGGTTAATGCACAATTTGTTGTTTGATGAGACATGATTGAAAAAATGATTGCTGCTCATAGAAACACTTAATGCAACCAATAACTTCAATTTGTTGTTACTTCTTCGGGTTCATCAAACGCAATTTCAAATATGAAGAAAATGGCGAGGGCTCAGTTATGGCAAAAGTTCTCAGACCAAAGTTTTTGATGGCAATCAAGTTTTTATGAAAATTAGCGACAATTCAGAAAATTGTCAGCGTTTTGTAAGGCGACGTCAGATTCATGAAACCTTGCAACTTTTCGTTTCGGCTGTGCTGTATTTCAAGAGAATGAGAAAAAAGTTACGAAATGTTGAAAAATTTTGCGATGCTGAGAGAACAGTCCACAAGATGACTTGCTCGGTTGGTATTCCAACATTGAAACTCACAGTTTCTTTCGCTAAAAATTTTGACGGAACGTTGAAAACTAATTTTTACAGATTTCGCAACCCGGAGTAAGGTTTGTGAATTCACCTCGTTTGTTGTTCATCAAAAAAAGTACTTCTCAACTGTAATGCTTACAATGGAAATTTGTAAATGTGCTGCTGAAAATGCAAACTTTTCCAGAACCCCCCACATGTGTTGACAGCAACGTGGATACGTGAACCAGCACACGATATCTGAAAGCAACTCACTGCAGGGAGTCAGCCACTCGACGGTTGAGAGGCGGCTGCTGGACCGGCTGACGACCGGGCTGCTCGTCGCTCCTGCGCTGCGCAGGTCACGTGACATTGAAAAGCAAGTTGCGTCGATCAGTGCTTCGGTCACCAGGGATTCCGACTCGTCTGAAAAAGTTAAGGTTACTTAACGTTGACATTTATAAAAAAAAATAAGCGAAACTTGTTTTGAAATGTTTTGTTGACTGAAACGAAGTTATTTTGCAATTCACAACGCCAGAATGGTCGTTTAGGATCATATGTGAAGCTCGAACATTGCCTCGTGTAACAAGAGTCGAAAGTTTTGATGCGGCTCGTAATGAGTTTGAATACTTCAGGAAAAAACAACTTGCAAAACGTGAGTGCCACAGTTGGACAAGAATCACGACTTGTGGAATCCAAGATGGCGCCCAGTTGTGGGTAAGCAAAGAAACTTTGCTTTCTCGATAAAAACAATCATAGGGGCCCTAAGAAGCGGAGGTGTACCGAAGGGGGTAACGGGGGCACAATGCCCCCCCGGGCGCCGAATCACTCCACTCCGGTTTGTCCGGTTTCCCGCATTCAATGCTATTGTCATCTCAAGTTAGAAATTATTGTTTAAGGTTGATGCTCGACCAACAGCAACAATTTGAAAATGAATAAAACGTTCCACAGTGTTTTTCTTAATTGGATGGTGAAGCAGAAATAAATATTTATAGTACTTCAGCCTGCGATTATGGCAGACCATCTATCAATCAAGCAATTAGAGAGAAACATACTTCTCTGAACAGCAAATGTTCACAAGCTGCATCTTTGCATGTGTTAAAGCGAATTTTAATTGGTCAAAAACAAATAGTTTGCGTTAAATCAGGCTGCAATCTGTAAGAAATAGCTTGAAACACTTTGCAACCAAACGCACAGCCACCATCCACCTTTTTTTTCACCGTGATCTTGTTTCTCCGTAAAATCCGTCAGCAGTTCTTTCGCACTTGTTATGCGAAGAACTTTTGCAGCTCTTCTGCTGATTGAATCTTCTAATGTACTGTTCAACAAATCTTCTTTCAAATCACCATTTTCTGCTTCTGTTACGATTTCCGAAGTGATATTTAGGCCATCTACCTCTACAGCATCACACGAATTGTCTGACTTGCCAGGATCTACGCTGCTTCCTTCATCCATGCCTCGCCCTTAATATAATTCATTTTATGTCAGGTCGATATTGATTTGAAGTATCAACACTTAACCGGCAGCAGATTAGACCGGTCACATCAACGATAGTATTATTCATAACCACTTGACTGCTCTCATTCCCCGATCAGTAGCAGCCAACGAACGCGCAAATACTAGCCAAGCACTTGTCATACAAAACTACAGCAACTACCTAACGAATGGTGCAAGACAAACCTGCAGAGCGGAGTTAAAAAAATGTTGTTTACTCCTGAGCTGGGCTAAAATGACTTCAAGCCACAGTAACTCGTGATTAGATGGGCGAATTTCGTATAAATGCATACAACTTTTGTAAAACACTTTGCGCAGATAATTAAGCTGGTATTTCAAAACTCTCAAGATAAGTAGTTTTTATTTTGTTTTACAATTCAGTGGGGAATTTTTTAATCAGAGTCATAAGCTCAAAGCAGTGTTGCAAAAAAGTATTTGCGGAGTAGAGCAGAATATGAAATGGTTGGTTTATCGACGATAACTTAATTTAATCTTTTTTCCAAATACCGTTTGGAAAAATAACATCATCAATGAAACAAAATATTTACTATCATTCATCCTGCACTTGATTCATGAACTCCTGTTTATCTATAATTTGTTTTCGTTGAAATCAGAACAAAACCTAAAAACAAATGTGATACTTCACATTGATGTGAAAACCAAATGGACAAAACTGCATGACATCAGTCGTCCCAATGCGCTGAATGGAGCGTCACAAGAACATCTTGGCCATGTTCCGCAGTCATCTGATAGCTACTGTAAAAGCTGCCATATTCGACGTAGCCCCAGTATAAGCCCGGATTTCAGAAAACAATTCTGATTACTATTTTTGGTCAAATTACACTTTTTGGCGAAATTGCTGTTCTTGGTAAAAGATGAATTGCTCCAACATTGAACGAAATCCTGCAGTGTCTGAACGCAAAAGGTCCTGGTAATTGTTTCGCTGCCACGGGCTGTGACGTAACAAAGGCGCAAAGGTCTCCTGGACAGAAAATTGGTTCTGCTACTTTTTTGAAGGCCGGTCGTTGTCCAGAATCTTGATCGTAAGTTTACTCAAGGACGACGAAACATAAAAAACTTTTGTTTTTCTTTAAATAGCTGGCACTTAGCACGCATTGTGTATATCATTGCGAGGTCAATTCTCTCCAGCCTATATTCAATATTTGTATTTGCAGCTTTAACTTCGTTCGCAAATCACAAACCAGTTCATGAGAGCAAATATTAAGTGCGCTGAAGGCCAGTTCGAGGTTCTCGTGCTTTCCGTGCTTCCGCACATTGTTGGCGATTAAACAGCCGAAAAGTGCAAAATCGTCATTATGTGTTGTTCCGCTAAATACCTTTGCGGCACTAGTATTTACCAGAAGAAGTAATACCACTGTATGCAATTACAACAACCGCTGTTGAGTTTAGTCTGCTGGCGTCAAAGCAGCAATCCTCGATAAACTCTCGCGTTGCTTTTAACTTCTTTCATTCAGTGTTTGGCATTCTGCGGTCGTGGGCCATTCGGAAAAGTTGAAAACAAAAATGTCACGCGACATTAAGCCAGACCTCAACAATAGAACTACAATAACACACTTAACTTTGCACTCTCTGACTTCTTACGATACTTGTTGAAACATTTACCAACCATTTGCTTGCCTGCTCAAGCAACTTGCTCCATTTTGGGGCAAACAAGCATACCTCCGGAACAGATTTTTCCACACATATTGTCAGACTACCTCAGCTATGAAACTATAGAAATAACCGCTAACTTGGCTTAATTTTATGGCCAGTTCTTGGAAGCTGTGAGCAACAAATCATATGAAGGACCGAACATCGATAGAAAGTAACAAAATACAAATTTCTAAATTAGCGTATGCTCTGCCACCGTTTCTCCATCCTTTATTTTGAGTTTTCTTATAAACATGAGCGACCACTGGTTATCATGGGTGACAATTAATTTTCCTACATTTAGTCATTTCGTGCAAATGCAACATTCTTTCTCTGCAAATTGATTATGCGGGTTCGAAACTTTGTACATGTATACCTGTACTTGAAAAAGGGAAGTATATGATCTTGGACTTAAACACAACCAACCACTTAAATGGAGCATTCTTCACTGTTTCATATCCTGATAATCCCGCAGTAGAATCACTGATTCCAAACACGTTCCAATATGATAACTAAGTCTAATATAACCTGCAATAACGCTTCACCTAGTATCAACACCTTGATGCGTAGATTTCTTACTTTCGAAACGCCCAAGGTCAAATTAAAACCCCCTTTTAGTTAAATACAAAGAGGTGCTTGCTTGACTATTTACAGAAATTGCTTTTATGCGTTAATTTGACACCACACTTATTACATGCTAGAACTTGTGGAAGTTTTCCCAACCGTTTGAAAAGATACTAGCGTTTTGTACTCTACTTACTTGGAAATTTGGAAATAACAAACTGTCTTTCAAAAACGTATCACCAAACAGCTCCACGAATTTGTCTTGCAACGAATTGTCCACGAGAAAGATAACAAGATAACCTCACCAACGAAACAGACCTTTTAGAGCAGCATGGAAAACATTTACTGCGTGCGGCAGCGCTGCTCCGAGCAAACTCAACAGCCGCCTCTCCAGTCTGTTTGATGCACACGTTGTTTCCGAGGCGAAGATTCAGCCACACGCATTCTACACTCGCTGAGATCCTTTAACTCGCTGGTTTATTGTTTGGTTATCGCGGCGCTACAATCAGTGCATCGAATGTAACAAAAGCTATCGCTCAATTTTTTATGAGAAAATAACTAAGTATCCACTGAAAGCAATCACCAGCACAACAAAAGTTTCCCGCCCATTCAACTCAACTGGTGTCAACTTACAAACCGTCAACCTATGCTGGGTTGAGACTTCTCGGTTCGAATCAGATCTTTCTGACCCGTACGCGTCGTTAGCAAGGCTGGAGCTGAGTGAGCATCAGGTTGAGCCTTGCACTGGGTAAATATTACCGATGCTGGCACCATGGTTGCAGCTACACGCAATCTCCTCGTAGAAAATGAGCCCTAAGTGATAAAATATTAACTTGTATTAGTTCCACACAAGGTGCGTTAGTTCGCTTTCAGTTGACCATTGTTGGTAATTAAATCAAGTAGCAAACACACAACACAATTAATCTTTGTCAGCACTACTAAGGCTTACCCGATGTCGTGTATCAGAAGATTTTCTTTTGTGCTTTCAGAAGATACATCAACTGTAGATCAAAAACACTAAGCACAGTGTTTTCCAAATACTTTTAAGCGTCCAAACATTGGTGCAGCCCACTTTCAATATATCATTCCAAATCTTGTAAACAACGTTTTAATGTGATTCCACATCCTTCCTCAGAGAAGCTCCAGTTGCGCTGGGTCTCTCCATTTTCAACTTTTGCCAATCCTATTTAAAAAATGAAGCAATACTTTGTGACATCTCAACCGTAGTGTGTGTAATCTCAAACCCTGAAAAATACATTAATAACCTTTCTTGTCCAGTGCGCATATTTTGATCTATCCGAAAAAATATTGCCTCCCGAAAATAACCTCAAAACGCGCTTTTGATCTCTGAGTAGTCCAACTGCAGGGCTCTCACAAATGCAACTCCAAAAATCCGAAGAACAGTACCAAAAAATCCCCATTTTACATGAAAGATCCCTAAACCTGTGGTAATGCAACATAAAATCGGAGCGCCATGATAAGTTTTAAAAATAGAACCAAACATGATTTGCAAAATAAACTGGTTCATTTTACACGTTTTCAAACTTTTCCGAAAATCCCTAAAAATCCCTAAAAAGTGTCAAAAATTCCAATCTAGGGACAAAATCCCTAAAAGTGAGAGCACTTTCCAACCGTCAGACGCAAATAAGCACAATTTGCTCGTCTCTCTGTGTAGCAGTAGCACCCCCTTACTGCCCGGTACAGTACCCCAAAGGGATGCATTAATGGCTCCTTCAAATTTTCATCTACAGGGGCAGCTAACTGCATTTGTTTACCTGTGCTTGCACCGACGAAAAAAGTCTTTATTGCCTCTCTAATTGACTACAAATGTTTGAAATTGTGTTTGCTTAGTCTTTTCTTTTTGACTAAAATAGATTTGCAAGCATAGAAATTAAAGAGGAAGGCCTGGCTCCGTGCCTGATGCAAAAGGGGGTCTTTTTATGCAGGTATAAAACTGATCATGTTGTTTACGAAACGGTCATAAAACGAGTAGGTTCATTTTGTTTGGATACATCTGCTGTCTATATTATGACAACAATACATAACGTACTAAAATCTGATTTTTAACAGAAATAGGCTATGTGGTTTGTTAGCGGCACATTTTTATGACCGTTTCGTCTTTTGTTAAGTTCGTTAAAATTAAAGCTTGAGATGTAAAACCAAGTAACGACAAATTTCAAATTGGCAAAATGTTCACTTGTTTTGTTAGAAAACAGACTTTCACGCCAGCTTCTCCTCTGTAAAAAATCAGAGCGGAACCGCCCTCTCGCTTAACCCCTTTTTTGGTGTCCTCAATGGTAGGTTTAGCTCGTACATGTAATTCGATTCCACACTCGGAAAAACACAAAATATTATTGTATTTTGGTTCTTCCACAATGTTATACAATGGCTTTGGACGTTGATGACTCTTGTACTGATTGAAGAAGATGATGACCCAGGCAGTCAAGAGTGGGGGTAACCCTGGCATCGGTCCTCCATTTGCAGTGGGTTCTCCTAATTGAAATGAGTGATGACCTACATACGTTGTATTTATGCCCCGTTTTCGGTCAGCCGCAACCTCTCCACCTACCGCAATCATGGAGAGGCGCCTGAGAATGAGCTGAGATGAAGTCAAAAAGTTATTCTAATGCTGTGTTTCATTTAAAAAGCAGATTTTCCGCCTTTTCTATTCAACTGATCAGGAATTTTTGCAAAACGTTCGTGAAAAGATAACTTTAGAGCGTATGCAGCAAATTATGAAGAAGCTTAGATGCCACTGTGTTTCTGGAATATATTGCATTAAAAACTACCAAGATTGCGTCGCTACCGAGTAAAGCTCGGTAAAAACGTGATCGCTATGTAAAGTTTTGCTTTTTGAAACGTTTTGTTTTTATTCGCAGCACCTTGATTGAGTTTGTTAGACAAAATTTCAACACAGACTTCATTGATGAAATGAAATTGCTTCGTAAGAAAACGAAAAAGTTTCTCTTTCAAACATCCTGCAGTGGTATACAGGAGCTGGAGGGTAGGAATGGACTCCTGCCGGAGTCTTATTGAATTTCCAAAATAGGAATAGAGTCGGAGTTAATTTTTCACAAAAATACAGAACCGGAGTCATTTTTAAAACATTTTTCGAATAGCTTATAGCATTCAATTTGGAGTTTGAAATAAACCGTATAAAATTTTTTCTGGGCACAAAATTTGGGGTGACATTTACCCCGAATGCCCCTCATGGCTAGAGCCTGATAAGGAACTATCACTGAAACAACGCACCAGTGGTTACTATTACCTGTCACTGTCATGCAGAAACGGAAAAAAATAGGACTTGTGAAAAGCATCGGACTTTTGAAGGGCAAGAGGAAAAGGTTAGATGAAGATATTCACTTCTAAACAAACGCATACGCACGCAAACTCTTTTTAATCACGGCACCGAATGTCTTGACGACATAAGTAACTTGATGTTGACAAACATTGAGATTATTGAGAATGTAGTGCAAATTTGATAGGCGTTGCAGGTTATGTGCAGTGGTTTAATGCCAGACTTTGTGTACTTATTCCACAATTGGCATGCAACAGGCATGAATAAAATAGTTTTTAGTCTACTATAATTTAGCTCTGAGCAAAGGTGCCTTTGAGCCTGTTCGCTCAGTCGCTGTACATTAAAGTCGTTTCGCTTACCATCTTTGACTGATATTGTCATCCTTCAGCCAGTCATGAAGCACCACAGAAATAAAATAAAACATCTACAACAAATAGCATAATTCCGAAGCATTGTATCAAATGGAAATTAAATCAAGAACTGCAATTTTTGGTAAACTCAGGCGAGATAAGTGGAATTCGGGAAAATAAAACATCGCTTACGTTACGGCAGGGGCAAATCCAGGGCTTTCTTGTGGTGGGGGCTAAGACCACCAAGTTTCCACTTTTTCAAATGTGTAGTGGTCACACAAGTGCCACTACATGGAATTCGGCTAAGTCAGAGGGAACTGCATCAGATGAATGTGCCTGATGTGAAAGTCGAAACTCAAAATGCCTCGATCAGAAATGACGAGAGAAGCGCTTCTTTGCTCAAATCGGTTAAGGCGCAGATAGCGAGCAATTGGCTTTAATCACTTCCGCGGTAGCAAGTTCGAACGGCAAGCGGGACAGACCAGGTGTTCCGCTTCAAGTGACACAATTTAAATGTGCAGTGTGACACCTACAGTCATCGGGGCTAAGAGCATATTGAGCTCAAAATTGTCCAACCATGTCCGTGAACTTTTTTTTGTGCCCACCCTGGTGAGAAGGCGGTAACGTAATGTATGTAAATGCAGGCATCAGTAAATGTTACCAACATAGAAAACAAACTAATGATCAGATTTTGAATAAACACACGTATGAAACTATATGTTATATTAAGAGTGTAAAACTTTCAACTGGGAAAGCGGCACCAACCAATGTAATCTGCGATTTCTCACTCAAGCTTTCAAAATTAAGGCAAATATAATCTACATCCACCGTGAGCTGAGATATTTATGTCGATCGTCATCGCATCGTACAATTATGTTTCTGTCAATATTATTGCGTAACCTGCTCATTTTCCATGCTGGTTGCTTTCTACTTGTTTTGCTGTGCCTACGAATCGTTGAAATAACATTTCGCTATTCATTCAGTATTCACCAGACCACCCAGTCGAAACAAGAATGAAACAATCGACATGGACTAGAATCTTACGGTAAGATTCTTTCCTCATGCTCACTTCATATCACAGTTTTCTGAACCTCATTAGCAAAGCCAAACACTTAATTCCGCAAAAGTAGGTAGCCACTACGACCAGGGGCATAACGGAAGGGGGAAAGGGGGAATAATTCCAGGGCGCCGAATCACTATGGGGCCGCCAAATCACTGCGGAGGGCGCCCAAAAGTCCCAACAGTGTCACAAGTACTTTCATCATACAGTAAATTTGCTTTCGAAAGAGCTCAGGTTCAAATATGGGGGCGCGAACCTTGCTTCTTTCCCCGGGCGCCATTTAACCTCGTTACGCCCCTGAGTAAATGCATATCCTGATCATGGCAGTCGGCTTCATACTGTTACTTTAAGTCTTTTCCAGATAAAGTAAATTAATTTTTTCAAATTCAAATCCAATCCAAAAATTGTATTGCAAAATACAATGCAAATCCAAAAACCAAATCGTTTTCAAATCCAAATTCCTGTCACTGTCATTATCTAAGCCAGTCGTCCCCACACTTTTTGGATACAGGGCCAAATCCGCGGTCTTGTCAGCGTCCGTGGGCTGGACTATTTGGTGCACTGAAAACAAAACAAAATAGTGCAACCCAGCCGAACCAGAGCACGTTAATTTTTTTGTGAACAGAATAAGTTCATCACGGATGTGATCTGATGGTAAATGTAGTATACATAAAGAAAAAATTATTGCTTCCACTGAACATATAGGTATCACTAGCCATGACGTTGAAGCGAACTTACCTCTGGATGATTGATGTGAGCGCCTCCACACCACATTCTCCAGTTGCGCAATCGCTGACTGAGACGTACGCTTTGATATTGACGGCAAACAACGAAACAGTGAGTTCCAGCATTAGCTTACAAATGCACTATTTAAAAAGTTTTGCACTGTTCCGCAGCTCTCAATCAACCCGAATCGATGCATGTTGTTTCTGCATCCAAACCAAGCACAGAACTGCATAAATTCAGGCTAAAGCTTGATTTACTTGCTGTGTTTGTGACGTCAT
>Ga0210059_1001044_pt1 | contig 40038 bp, 25 predicted proteins | sample Ectturendosymbi2_FD_188042 | JGI IMG/M metagenome (GOLD analysis project Ga0210059, IMG submission 188042) | Ecteinascidia turbinata endosymbiont from Florida, USA - Sample 2 (SPAdes) (version 2) | ecosystem: Host-associated > Tunicates > Ascidians > Unclassified | place: Key West, Florida... | reverse complement strand
AGGCATCATTAGACTATTTTTTGTTTAATATATAGAAAGGTTAACTATTTCCCTATGACAATCTGGAAAGAGAAAAATGAATAAGGTCATCGATAAAGGTTTTAGAAGCTGCCGCTTTGTTTCAACGATTGTGAAACACCCTGTAGTTTCTATAATGTTTCGGGTTACTCTCTTCCTAATTGTGACTTGCGATTACATGCGGTGTATAAATACACAATGGTTTAAATAAATACACATTGCAATGTCCTTATAAAGACGGGAAATTCTTAGTCGTCGCTTTGCTCCAGCTTCATTCTTTTAGAATTCAATCCATTTTGTGGCATGACTTTAGTGTTCCAATATTCTTCCCAATCGTTACCATTTAATGAAACCATAGACAAGCTTCTAGGTCGCTTTCTTGACTTGTTTTTGAAGTAGTTGAAATCCTTTATTATTTGTATTCCGGAATCAAGAGCCGTTTCATGTTAAGGATGCAATGCGAACTTAACAGGAGTGACTTATCAAACAATACACTATGGATATAATCGAAAAGAGAACAAAAGAATAAACTTAAGAAAATTTATTTGTCAAAATATACAGTACGTTAACGGATAAGTGTTATGTCTTGTGATATTTTGGATCCCGTAGCAGATGAAATTCGAAGTAATAAGGCAAGAGTCACCCTTCAGCTAGATGAGTCAGCCGACGTGTCGAACTGCACGTATTTGTTGGTTTACTGTCGATATATACATGCACTTGAGTTGAATTGAAAGATTGAGTTCTTCACGTGCAAAAGTCAAGAGACGACTAGTGAAGTGACTAATGATCAGGAAAAAATGAATAATTTCTTTCAACAAAATAAACTCGTGGAAACACGTTGGCCAGCTATGATCAGACGGCGCCTCTTCTATGCTCAGTGAAGTTACGTTTTACAACTCTGGTGAATAAACGGGCACTGCACATCATTTCAACCCCTTGTGTTCTTCACCTACCTGCTCTGGTGACGGCGAGTAAAGCCCTTCCAGAATTTTTGAAAATGGTTTTGAAACTCTTAACCGAACGTGTAAATTTTATCAGGGCACGGGCTCGTCTTTTCAAAGTGCTTTACAAAGATGAATTAACTGATCATCGCTGTTATACAATGCTTTGTCCAAATTCATATGTTGCAACTGTGACTTTTCCAAATTTCGGTGTCGATCGGCCGAAGAGTTTCCAATGCTGTTGAAGCGCGCATCTGAAGTTATACTTTTTCAAACTACTTATATGTGTGAGGAACATAAAACAAAACATCGATCTCCATTGATTCCCAAGGATGACACGAGAGTATCTCTTGCAACCACTGTTCCCAGAATCTCAGATATTGCGCGTAGAAACCAAGCACAAAAGTCTCTGAGTGACTGACTGGTTGAAATTGTTTGTCATTTTTCAATAAAAGAAAAATTTAAACATGTCTTTGTATTCCTTTTTCCAAATGTTTTGCCCCTTGATTCACGCCGGTTCGCATGAAACTATTTTTAGAATTTCAACAACCTCAGCGAACAACTTCTTACATGTATTCATACTTGCTTGTAAGAGGATTATATTTAAGTTTCGTCTCAGAGGCTGATGAGTTTCATACAAGCATTACCCTAAAATTGGTTCCAGTAAGCACAAAAATTCATGTATCTGAGTGCAAGTTTACAAAGTTTTTCATGAGAACCTACTCCGGACCCTTTCCAGAAAAGTCATGCCTTGACACACTAAACATTGTTGGGGGTAAAATCAATTTTTTTAAAAAGGTAAATGAGACAAAAAAGGTTAAGAACCACTGGTCTAAGCGCTATGCTGTAAGCATCCTCCAGCAGTTACCAACAGCCGAGGAAAGAATGGTAATATTTACACTATCGAACCTGCCAGGCCTCCACGCCCAAACCCACTGGAAAATCATCTCAGCTCTGATCAACACCAAAAAGGCCTGGAAAAAACTCAAAGCATTTCACTATTTCATGCTATTCATCAGGATCGAATTTCAGACAAAGTTAACACGGTAGCTGAGCGCGTACATCTGGTTTACTGGGTTTTGAAAGGAGAGCGAATCGAAAAATAGCTTCCTTGCAAACCTTGGTGCACCGCTGTGGCCATATTGATCGGCTTCGCGACCTCCGCTATACCACTTTTTTGGCAGTAACCGAGTTTGTGTTGCTCAGTTTGGAACATTTGAGTGACCGCATTGTTTCTGATGTCAAGCAGAGCCCATGCTGGGCTAGTATGGTCGACGAAACAACCGATATGGCTACATTGTGCTGTTCAATTCACTTGCCATAGCTAGGATTTTCAACTCTGTGACGTGTTAAAACCCAAGCAACGAAACCGGCTGCTTGATGCGACTCTGAATGCGATGATAAATGTCTCAATGAGCGGTCCAGACAGAACCGTTGCCAGAAAGTCTTCAATAGAGGGGCTTTACGTTTGTGCAGGGGGATTAACATTAAAAAAATTGACAAAAACTCCACTGATTTACAGTGTTTCATATTTCAATTTGGGAGGCCTTGGAGCTTTTGGGGGAGCTAGCCCGCCACAGCCCCCATGGTGACGAGACTGGATACAGAGCAGCGGGCGCGCTTGGGATTGCTCATGAGATTTGTGACTGAAAGGGGAGTGGCAGAACGAGTACTAAAGACCATAGAATCTGCAGATGACGAGTAAGAAACTAATGCTTTTACTGATGAATAAGAGCTGTTTAGCGAAGTTGAAATTTTGTGATATAATTTTAGTAAATACAGTAGTACTAACTGTGCACTTTGACCGCCAATACTGTAATCAGGCCCGTAACCAGGGGGGGGAGACCCCAAAAAACTTTCTCGCCCCTCCTGGAAAAATGTGTTGGACATAGCTTGAAACTATTGGACATAGTTTAAAAAATTAGGGCCCCTCTCAGAAAACTCTTCGCTCCCCCTAGAGCCCCAAGCTGGTTACAGGCCTGACTAATAAACAATACGTTTAGGAATTATTTCGAACGTTTGCTACAAAAATGCGGACATATAAAACGTCTTCGCGTTCCCTTAATCCAAACCTTAAAAAAATCTGGTCACAGGTATTACGTGGAAGGGCGTAACGAGGGCACAATGCCCCGGGCGCCGAAAAGTTCCAACATTGTCACAAGTACTTCAATAAAGCAGATTTGCTTCCGAAAGACCTCAAACTCGAATGTGGGGGCGCCAAACTTGTTTCTTGTCCCGGGCGCCATCTAACCTCGGTACGCCCCTGGTTACGTGAAAAGAATTAAAGAGCATTACACAATGCACACCATGTGTTAAGTAAAATCACTCTATACAGCCAATATATCTGTAAATAAGTAAAATATTCCTGATAAGCGGAAGTGAAAGTGTAATACACAATCATCAACCAACTACAACTTTACTTGAAATTACTGCTCGAATACTCCGTATACATTTTCCTTGCGAGGTTTCGATCTGTGACTCATAGCTCCACACCGCCTCACCATTTCGACAAGCATAGTCATCACGAGCAAGAAACGCAAAAGAATTCGTACAGAAGCGGTTTATTGCACGCACCTTATGTGAAACACCGCACCCGGGTGGACAGCGGATAAACAAACGCATTGACATCGTTTGCAAAAGACGATTTATTCCTTTGGTTTTGTGTGAAACGGGATAAAACGACCGAACACCGTCAAATTAATATAATTGCTTGCGTGCTGTCGATTTAATTCAGTGGCGGTCTAAATCTGACCTTTGTTGCTGAAGCAGGTGAAACTCATAGCAAGGATATCTGGAACTCCGAGTTCTACATATCCCTGAATCATAGGAGCTCACGCGTATTGGGCAATGAGCGCTTTGCATGCGCTGCCACCGGATTGGTACATCGGGTAAAAAGTCGCGTCCACACTGTCAAGCGATTCCGTTGAGAGCATTGGCGAGGACGACAGCTCAGTTGAAACCAATCATATTAACACATAACGTAATTCATGGATGAACTAACGCAACATACGCAGTTTGTAAAAATGGTCAGATTCTCATTGTCCAAATCAGGTTGTGGAAAAATTGTTGTGTGCAAATATTTAATGGGCCCCTCATACAAGTTTTAGGAGATTTGCGTCTAAATGTAGTTAAAGTTTCCGACATAAGAACCTAATTTTTCGGTCCATCGAACATTTACCTTTTTGAGGTAAAAAACAACACGGAACGTTTTTCCGCAAGGGTGCAACACTCCGTCGGAGACCGCACAATCCCAAGTATGTGTTACAACTTGCTTTGCAAAGGCGAGAGACAACGGTGATCAGAACCATTTGGTTGCCCTTGCACGTCACGTTTTTGAGTTATGACGGGAACAACACCGTTTTTATGCAATTTTGATGCACAGACATTGCACAACATCGAGCAAAAGAGTTGACAGTGTTCACCACTCGCTTCTGTTTTGCAGATGCTTTCGAAACATCAGCGCAGCGAAACGAACCGACAAGGAAACGTGGAAGGCCGTGCGAGACAAACAACAAACGGAATCACATGGGGGAAGCGTCTTTCCACAGGATTTCCTGTAATAAGCAGTTCTGGAATATTCAAGGTTAGAAATCAGCTACGTGAGCACTGGGTAAAGAACAGTCACCCGGAATTGGTTTGGTATTCATCTGGAAGCGTGCCCATCCGGCCGTGAAATCTTGATCGGTTAGTCACGTATAGTCTCGCCATAGAACAAATGCAGCACGTCACTAAATGGTTGTCATCGTAACTGCGCTTTGAGGGTTCGCTCTTGGACGCGCAAATACAATATCATCCCACGAAACCGATAGAAGCCATAGTACCACCCGAAGCAAATCAACAACAATGAAAAAGTAAAAACGTACAGTCGATTTATTATAACTATCCGAACACGTATGACGGGATAAAGATTGAAAGTTCTATCTGCCGAAAATTTGAGAATGGCAAGGCTATTTGTGAAGACTGGCACTTTGCAATGACTATTTCCAGGAGATGAGACACCAAATCCGGTTTTACTAGATATAGATCAAGCGCAAGGAGAGATCATAAAAGGTTTTAATGCTGTACGAAAAAACAAACTTCTGGGCGTCTTTTGAAGGATGAAAAAATGTCATTGTGTCAAAAAGAACAATGAGTAGCGATTGGCTTCTGTTTGTTATATTATATAAATAGAGCAACACTAGCTACTGTTACGACTTCGAACAATCCGATGGCCGGATCATGTAAAGCGATTGGTTTCTTAACCACGATACGATCCTTTTTTATGCATTCATCCACTGCCGGGATTATAGCGAGCTTTTCGGCAACTTTAAAATAATTCAATATTGGGTTTGGACTCTGATGGCCCAGTGGCAACAACGATCGCCTTCCCATCCGCAGGTTAAGAGATCGATCAACAGTCACGAAGCCGCAGTATCGCTCAGTGAACACGACGCTTAACGACCCCGACAAGAAGTAGAATTCAGGTATCAACCTGCCGCGTGTCGCTCTCACAGAATAACACGACAATAATACAGGTAAATTTTTCACGCTTTCGTTGCAAAATCTATATTATAACACAAAGCGGTGAACCGGCATGAAATGTCGAGCTAGTGTTTTACCACAACGCTGACTTTCGCTAAGCCAGTATCGTACTTCGAACTTCATTGTCTATTCCCTAGAAGTTTGTCGCACGACAAATGGGTAATGTATCGAGGGGCTTGGCCGTTCAATGAAAATAATGTGTCCATCAAAAGCTTGTTGGCTTTGTCAAAGACGACACCTCGTAGAGGAAAGAAATCTACCGCAAAACTAAACCAACCAGAAAACCGTTGGGAAACACCACACTTTTGAGAAAAAGCATTTCGGCGGATTTCACACAGATGCAATTTAGCTGCTTTATCACTTGGCTACGCCTTGAAAAACAAAAATGGCCGTTTCGCGTTTTTGCATTTGTACCTAAAAGATATGGCTGCAAAAAAGCGAGTGTTGAGTCGCATGCTGAGTAACTGTTCGAGCTACACCACCGGCGTTGTTACGGCTAATCGCTTGGAAGTTTGTAAACAATAAATGAAGTAACAGAAAAACGTAAGTGCGCTATCTTTTGCTTGGCAAGTGACTGGGAGCGTCGGCAAACGTGTATTTCAACCTGAACGCTTCAGCAAGCAGGAGCTTTATTTCCTCGTCGCCCCAATGATGCGTGGGAACATTTTGAATCATCAGCATCAGGCCCTGAGTAGAAGTGACGAAGTGTGGTTAAAATGTAATACAACATGACGAGAGGTTCGTGAAAGCGTTTCTTAAGCAGCGCTACACAAACTCCTGCTGTGACAAACGGCGTTACGCTATTAAGCTACACACCTATATTACGGTCGTTTTCAGACATCAGGGCACAAACATTTTACGCAAAGATACCCGCGAGAAACGAGCTACTTTTTCCACCTGAAACACCAACACAAAATTTTGAAATGATAAAGCAAAACTTTTTCCTTTTTTGTTATGAAGTGTGAGATAAATAATCAGAAAAAATGATTGTGGTACTGTATAATAATTTTGACAAACAGCAATGCATTTGTTGTAAAACGGTTGCAGCAAGAAAAACTAATGGGAAATTATGTAAAAAACACATGTTTTTGTGATTCGAATACTCAAATGCTGCTTTTTCATGGCCTAAGTAAAGATATGCTTTTACAAGCCACATGTGTACTGAAACGTTAATACCTTGTATCAACAGTCTGAAAATTTCTTTGAACTTAGCGTTTTCCTAAACCAGGGGTTCCCAAACTTTCCCTTTCCATGTACCCCTTCAGCATTTCGATAGATGAGCATGTACCCCTAAACATGGGCGCCGGAATAATTTTTTTCCAAGAGGGGCCAAAAATGAATTTTCAGGGGGTAGGCCAACAATATTCTGCGGGGGAGGCCAAAAGTGGCAAAATTACATTTTCACCACTCGAAACCAAGAAAACAACCTCTTCTTGCAAAAATGTTTGCCTTGTTTTAAGATAACAAAAATATATTTACCAATAAGAATTCAATGATTTTGAAAATAATATTCACTGCTATTTATTTTAATATTTCAATCTTTGAACCAGACACGAAGTCCGTAGAGCACAAGCACACACTATCTGCACAACACAGATTGTTATTAAAAGACACAGAGCGTTTTGCAACGGCATTGGTGGGAGGACCACAGAGTTACAGACACTTGTTCGCTAACTTGTAACACTTCTTACAACACTACATCTAGAGTAGGACACCAAAATTGCATGTTAAGATGCAGTCCAACCCTGAGCCCTGGTGACGTACGAATGCGTTGTGGCGTGTACACGTCCTCAAAATAACACTGTAAGGTCCGGGCACTCAGTCACAAAGTTAAATGCGGTTGTAGTGTTTAAAGAACAAGGACGGATTTAAACAATTTGACTGCATCAAAAGCGCGCAACCATACATTGTTTGACTTTCTGCATCGTTCAAGAAACAGGTACATATTTTTTTTCAATAAGGCCGCAAAGGTAGGAATGTTCCGTTGAACCTGATGACTACTACCACTTGCTCGCCACGGCAGGCTGTACAAAGACCTGCAACCAAAGTTATAGTCCACACGCAATCTGTAGATGCATGACTTCCTGAAACCACATTTATGATGCAAACACGGACGTATGGAAGGAAAGAAAAAGTACATTTTTAACTGCGTTGGAACATCGGGATGAAGAATCTCGCAGCGTGTTTACTGCATAATATTGATATCGCAGTTGTCTCTAAATGTCTTTGTCAACTGAAAGCTCAGTATCTAGTACAATCCCCAAATATTTGTAGTGGGAAACATATTTTACTGTTAGCACATCCAGTATCAGCAACGGGATGACCTTGCTTTTTGCGGTCTTAGTCTTAAACGTCATACAAACAGTTTTGCTCCAGTTGAAAATAATTTCATGCGATTCTGCATAAGCCTGACACACATCTAGCATACTTTGCAACCCACGTATACTTCGTCAAAACCAACAAATATCATCAGCAAACATCAAGTGGTTCAATAAGACTTCACCAATAAAACACCCAGCTTTAATGTTGTTTAGTTCAAGAGATAAATCATCTAAATATACAGCAAACAAACATGGACTCGATACTCCCCCTTGTCTAACCCCAACAGTATCATGAAACGGTTCGGACAAAACATGTAGGCTATAAATAATTTGAAGTGAATAATGTTAAACATATTTTTTCCCTTCTATTGCAAACTTAAATGTACCCCTTCAGATCGGCAAATGTACCACTAGGGGTACATGTACCCCAGTTTGGGAGCCCCTCGCCTAAACAAACCTGCAACTTAAATCTTTTCCGGGAACTGCAAGACTGTCTTTTTATTAGAGTAAACCTTGTGTTAATGAAATGATCTCAATCGATGACATTTTGTCATTAAACGAAAATTCAACAGTCGCTATCGTTCTTGCAAACCATCAATGAAATTGGGTTTACGCTTCTTTGTTTTTTTTATTTCTTTTTTATAATTTTCTGCTCGAAAAACGGTTAATGACATACCTGAAAATCTTTTTCGGAAAGCAGCTGCTTTCGCCACTGCTTCAAAAACGCAGCGCAAACATAAAGGTGGAAGTCCGAAAAGCCGTCAATTTCAGCGAGGTAGGTGTCCCACAATCTGATTGTGCATCTGAGCGTGAAGAAAGACAACTGTCAGAATACGGAGTACAATGTTCTTTTGCTTTTCAACAAAGCAATCTAACAACGAAGCTACAAAGGATCAAACTTCGCAACTGCATTTCAATCGGATGGGATAGAACAGCTAGCTGGATCGGAGAGCGCATCTCAACTGCTTCCTTGCTACATAACAACGTGGTTCACTCAATTTTGTGAATGGATGACCCGCAAAAGCCTTTGGTGCGACCAGTCAGATAATTTGAAAACTACGGCTACGGCTCGAACTAAATCATGCCAAGACATCATAAACCGACAGCCACCGAAAAAGAATTTACGTTTCGTTTGCTTGCACGCCTGATATTAACAGCAATAATAGAATTACTTTTTGTGTCTCCAAGCGATGCATATAAGTGTTGATTTTCACAGCAAGTTTCTTTACCAATTGATGACGTAAGAATCAACGTTACCATTATTACGGCTGTGTTGGCGAGCTCTTGCCTGTAGTTACTGCATGTCGTTCATGAGGCTACTGTTATTACGTGTGTTGAGTGTTTGTCCGGTTTAGTTGCAAAGCAAAATTTGCGAATCGGATTTTTATCTCCGATCACATCAGTTTAGGAAAACGCAAGATCAACATCAACCAACGTTTCCCACGCCTGTTGTGTCATACGGCCTGTTTCAAACTTGAAAGAATAAAATGTAATTGAAGCCTGACACCGGTACCTGAGAGGTAGTTCACGCATCAGAAGGTTGTTCATCCATCGAAAAGAGAACTGAAGGTATTCAATTTGCTCATTTTCGAGATGTGCGTGTAATTCAGCTGCAAAATCAACAAACATTTTTCTGCTGATACTTTTGCTTTCAAAGGATTTAACTGAAAACGAGGTTGCCACCAACGAAAACGTACCGTCCACTCTTTTCGTCAACTCGCGAAGCTTATTGACTTTCTTTTGGACACCGGGTTGCGCAAATGTGTAATTGTCTTGAATGCCGTCAAGCAGGTTGCTTAGACACCAGTACGTGTCAGCCTCGATATCCTTTAAAATGTCTTCGGATAACTGGCTGACGTCGTAGGTTTCTACTTCACAGTCTTCATCTGGAAAAATCAAGACATTGAATATTATACTACAGTACAAAAATGATTAGCATACATAAATCTTCGAAATTTATCAGAAATCCCGCAGTCACAATGGCCATTGCTTATTTCCTGCACGTTTAAAAACTGTGTACCATTTAAGTTGTGATCAACTGTTTTTTTAAAAACATTCACGATCAGCTTTTCTTAAGTTCGCTAAGATTCTACTCGCGGATCTGTGACGAGCATTAGAGCACACAAACGATACAATCAACATTGAATAATAACGAACTCCGAATTTGTAAAACACATCTTTTCTCAAATTGCGAAGTGCATCTATTTCATACATAACACGGCACAATTCACATGATTGTTAAAACAAAGAAGATCAAGAAATCTGGCAAAGACGTTGTCCTTTGTATTGTCTCCATCAGAGTTTTGAAATAAATCGTTCTTACTAAACTCTTAAGAGTGAAGATTTTGCTTTTGGTAATAGAAGATCCCAGCACTCTCAATATCTACTTCCGGGATACTCTGACGAAATGTTTTCCAGAGGAATGCAGTAAGTACGTCGACTTTTCTGCATTTCCTTTTGTTCGTCAAGGGCATCGCAATTTCAACGTCAGCTTCCGGGCAGATGCACTTACCATCTCGCTATTTCTTGTCCACTTCTAGATGTAGCCCATCCGTCACAACATTTTTGCCACCAATGCTTTCATTTACACGTCTGCATTTGCCTGCCCTGAACCCTATCATGTTTTTATCGATGACCGAGGTGTTTCAGCGCCAACTCGGGGTCTTTTTGCACGCGACAAATATTTACAAGAAACTACGAATATAACCGCAAATCTTACCTAGATTTTCAGCAAGGAAAACGACGAAAAACGGTGTTACAAGGTCGTTGATTCCTTGGACATACCCGCTTGCCGGATGGCGTACAGCCCAAACGAAAAGAAGCCTTTCGAAGACCTGTACAACAGCTTGGTTGATTGGAGCTACCTTGCATTGTGGAAATTTTTACACATGCGTTTAGTGCCAATCATGACACATTATTTAGAAACGTTGGTCACACCTTAGCCAACCTTATTTTTCAATAAAGCTTACCAATTAACTTATAAATCAGAAATGCGAGGTTGAAGGTAAAAATAGAACTGATATTATCACATCACAATGCAGTAAGTGACGTAAGAAACGCGGTGGCCATCCTTAGAACCAACGCATACCGTCTGCACAGCGGGCTGCTGGAAAAGAGGTATGAGAGGATTCGTCCTTGGAATATCGATGTGTATCTGGAACGACAACAGGCAATTGATCGCGAGGCTTGTTCCGCACTTCGCTTAAGGTCTTTCTTGCAAAAAATCGACAAAAATTGTACTGTGATTGCAATCAAGTAACAGTAACCTATGCCAAGATATCATAAACCGAAAGCCACCGAAAAAGAATTTACGTTTCTATCTTTTTGTGTCACGTACGGCTCGACAACTGCAACGCTTTGAAACCCTTGTTAGCTCACTCGTATGTACTGCCGGCTTTCAGCGACTTTGTAGTGTGAACTACTCGTAAAGAATATCACGCGTGTTTTGAAAAAAAATTATCGCACGCTATTGATGTCATGCCTTGGGCGATTTCTGTATTTCGATGGACAATACCAGATGTTGAGCGACGTTTCATGAGTTCTGCCTTTTTTTTAGGCTGGGTAGAATTGCTTTTGGTCATCCACGTAGCTCACGTCACCTTTAGTCACATTATCAACAAAAGCATTTTTCACAAAACATCTTTTCACCACGCTAAAAAATAAGTAATTTCTTGTTTCTTCCTTTCGCACAGAATAGTGCTTTACCTGTTCTACAGCACGCTTGTAAAAACTTGCTTGTTAAAAATCCTTGAAAGGACCGCACAAGCCACGATCATGGCTTTTTACGTTATGATCGGCCATAACTCGCGAACGGATCGCGCTATAGAGAGTTAGTGAAGACATCCTCGGATTCGGAAGACAGCAATCGATCCGATGAGTTTGGAAAAGGTACCTTCACATTTTAAATTTTCGAGAAAAATGCAAATTTTTGATTTTCCAGAAGCGATTCTTCGGCATTTTTTAAAATTCAAAAAATTTCTTTCACGCTTCCCTGTAACTTTTTCGGACACGTTTTTTAGCTTGGACTACGTCTCAAGACCTCAACTAACAAAAAAATCCAAACAAAGTGAGTCATTACTGTTTGGAAGGGAAACAATTTTGGGTGAAAAATGGGCGGGATCACGGGATTTTCGGATGACGTCATCGGGGCATGAGAAAAATATACAAGGCGTAATTTCTTTGCGTTTGTTAAAGAAACAAACTAAACGAAAATCCGCGTCTTTAGAGCCCTTGATTAGCCTTCTAGCGTTAGTGGTTGGGAAGTTATGGCCTAAAAACAACGAATTAATTAGCCAATCCCCTAGGACAGCATGGTCCAACTGCTTTTGACCTACGGGCCATTTTGCAGAAACGTGACAACTTGCGGGCCACTTCCAATAAAATGAGGCATAAAACAGATTAACAACCTTTAAAACTAAAAAAGGAGAAATAAGTGAGTGCGTTATTGAAATTATTACACAATAGCAAATAGCAATTTATTAAAAATCTCTATCAGTGGGATGCCTGTGGTCGAGGCTTCTCTGACACTGTCGTTCTTTATCAATACCAGAGTTTGCGGCAGCAAGTCGAAGACAGGCGTCCAGTGTTTCGTTTGCCATTCGATTTCTGTTTTTAAATTTGACTTGCTTCATCGTAGAAAATGTACTCTCACACACATATCTATGTATTTCCAAACATCGAAAGCATTTTAGTACGAAATCTTTCAGTTTGGGAAATCTGTCTTTGCTGATGAATTTGCAGTAGTTATATCTACAGTCTCTAACGCCGTTGGTATTGTACATTTTAATAACAGATGTTATGCTTATTCTAATTAAGATTACCTATTGCAGGGATGAGCAATTAATTTGGCTCGGGGGCCACTTTGAGAAGTTCGCGTTTAGCAGATAGATAGACAGATTTATTTGGCGGTGCTGAGTTTGTTGCGCCAGACGTACTCTTCAAGACAAGGAAGGCCGAAGGCCGGGGTACCGAAAAAACAGCAGAGGTTATCCAGTCAGGTGCCCCAGTAGAGGACCGCACCTTCTCATTTGATCTTAAAATAAATAAATGAAACATACACAATAATGGTAAACAAAAAAGGTATTATTCATTGATCTTGTGCGAATGCACTAACCGCGCAAGCAATTCAGTGAGATAAATGTAACCTCACAGGCTTAACAAGAAATTTCACATTTGAAGATTTTTCCTGAATGCTTCCGCGGGCTCATGAAAACGCTATGGCGGGCCACTTGCTGCCCGCGAGCCTGCAGTTGGACCACACTGCCCTAGGGGATTAGCTAACTATCAGCAAAATCTTTCGTAAGTTTTTTCCTCTCAATATTTTCGCTTGAAACTTGGTTGGTAGGATGTTGTAAGACACCCAGGGAAACCTTTTCTGTAATCTTCATACGTTTTGTGTGTGTGGATTTGGTACAATTTACCCTTCAAAGACCCAAAGAGGGTAAAAACAACCCAAAAATTTTGAGTTTAGCACCGTCTTACCCCTCAAAAAAGAAAGTGTATTTTTTCAATTATTTTCGTAAAGTTACGGTCATGACAAACTTTATTTCCAACGTTTTTCATTTCTGCTCCACGGCTTTTTGAATAAAAACCACGATTTTTTGGCAACGTGAAAGACGGGTTTTCTCCCCAAAAGGTGCAAACAATGACGTCACAGTACGCGCAACATACCTTAAAAAATATATTGCTGTCTTCCGAATCCGATGATGTCTTCTCTGACTCTCTAGCGCACTCCGTTCGCGAGGTATAGCCGATCGTAACTTAAAAAGCCGCGATCGTGGCTTCTGCGGGCCTTAGAGGGTTTTTAAGATTGCAAGCAAATACTGCTTTTTCGTCACAGTTATACAGTCATTTTTGAAGTAATTGGAAAGGGAAGCTTTGCACGTCAACTTCAACATATTCGAGCTAACTTCGGTGACCATTATGAGGCATATTTCTGTTATTTACCACACAAAAAGCCTGACGAATGAAATCTAACACTACTTGTTTCTTTTTATGCGCATTTACATTTAAGGTCCTCCGTGAAAAGCTAGCTATATTAACGAACGGCAACTACTCATCAACAGTAGCATTCCGTAAGTTTAACTGTATCTACGTTTTTTAATTCTAAAGCAGGGGTCTCCAAACTACGGCCCGCGGGCCAAATGCGGCCCGCGAAGTCATTTCATCCGGCCCGCGAAGCCATTTTGTCAATGATGAAAAAAATAATGTTGAAAAAAACTGCACATGTTTTCACGTAAATATTTTCGATTTGTTAGAATATAACATATCCGAAACAATCACATTAGGTCTACGTAAAAAGTTCGGCCCTCGACATATTTTTTATTAGCTTGTGTGGCCCTAGGACAAAAAAGTTTGGAGACCCCTGTTCTAAAGCAACATACGTTTGGGTGCAAACGTTGGAAAAAAACTCTGAAAAAAACAAAATGCGCTGTTGGTTTTCTTGTGTTATGGCCGAAGAGTTGTACACCTGAATAGCAATTGTACTTTGACACTACGGCAGATACACAATTGCGTTTTGGAAACAGTTTCATAGCGTTTTTCCATGAAATCGAAAATCTGACGATACAGATCGCTAAATACGCAGCCTCTCAATTATTAGTTTCAAGCTTAGCCACATAAAAATCTCAAAATTTTCATTTTTTAAAACTTTATGCCACACAACATTTTTATTTCATAGGTTGACTGGTGCAAGTCAGCCAACTACAGCTAAACCTTAACAGCGTGCCTGCTTGCACACTTCAGTGCCAAGTAAAGTGCAGGCAATTACTTAGCTTGTGGATTGATGTTATTCGACGCCGCTTCAAGCGGGATGCTTTATACGCAGCGAACATGCACACAAACACCATGATCAGCTATGATTTGGAAGCATACAGGTGTGTGGACTAAAGGGAATTGAAGAGGTACAAAACTAGATTTTTTACAACGATGCTGCCACGAAATTGCATTTATTTTCAAATACACATTCAAATTAGTTTCATCCGTTTGAAGGCCATCGCAATGCTTGTCGCATACTTGTAGAAAGCGAATTTTTTTGGAGTGCAATTACTACGGCCATCAAGCATATTCCTTGCAAAACAACACCAAAGAAACAAAAACAGACGTTCTTCATCACAACCATCGTGTTAAAATATACTAACCTGGTGAAATGTGGATTGGTATTGTGGTTGGTCACGAGAGGCATAAAATTGCTTCACAAAATTAAAGTACTCGTTCCTTTTGCGCAATAACACCGTTTCCCTTCTATCCTTGTTCGTCGGTAAATATCCCTGTAGAGACCAACGCGTTTGCGTTTTTACGCACAAAACAATAAACAGCTTTTCAAACTCTTTAAACTCGATTTGGCTCCTCAGCGTCACACGAGACGAATTAAAATCGCCGGTACATGGTTTGTTTCGATGAATTCAGTTTCTTTCGAAGGTCAACTAGCGACTAGCTCTTGCCAAAAGCAAAAAGCTGACAGGAATCAAATCGTTTGAAATAGCACTTGGTTTGGGTTCCAAATGGTACTGAGGTGGGAATAAATAACACTAGGAAACTTTCCTAACTAATGACATGTGATTAAACTGAGGTGTGCCTGCAGAAAGTTCTCCGAAGCAAGTTGCCTTCTACACAAAAAATTAATTGGGAGTTGTCTCCTACAATGTTACGCGTAAAATCGTTACGTAAATCCAATTTAGTTTTCATTTAACTCTGTTGCAAATTTAATAAATCACGTAAACGAAATACATCTTGTGGTGCAGAGAAATGCCATCAAACGCATATTAAGTTTTTGCAAGCAAAGCAGCCTATGAAGCTTTGTTGCAGTAGCACATTACACAGTACTAACAACTTCAATCAAAAGTTACTACATCTATTCTTGTTCTTTCAAAGTAACCGTGTTGGTTGCCATCTATGCGTGTGCTCCTTGCTACTATCACATATATATACTTTTGTTCTTTCATCCATCTGTGTGTTCCCTGTTAGCGCCATGTGTGCGTGAGTTATACTTCGTTGTCTGTCGGTGTGAAGCCATTAAAACAATAAACAAACAACACGTCATACTACCTCCAAACTTACCGAAAGCAGCTTCCAAATCGCGGCTCGACTTTTTCCAGGTATACCTGACCAGCTCAACTTTCTGAGGTCACCTTCAAATAATAGACGCGTCAGCAACCGCGCAGCACTTCAGCCTAGCACTTAAAAAGCCCATAAAGTGGCGGTCAAAGTCTACCCTGAAAGTAGCAGTCTATTTTCGCAAGAAAAATGAATGTAGTACAAAAACGTGATGGCCATTAACCTTGCCATAAGTCTCTAGTCTCGAATTTCTTGCGTTACCAACAATCAATCGTCACACAAAAGAGGCTGACTGGCTGTCCGTCAAAGACGGCGAAGTTCAGCATGTAGAGTGTCCAGCCTCCGTCTGACAGAATGTGTCATGAACGTCGTACAGCCACTGCACTTCTCAGAAAATTGTGATAAAAGGAAATACACGATTTTCACAACACGTTTGGACCTAACATCGACATGAAAACCCCTAGGAATTCAGCTTTACTATTAAGCGCTCTTTAGTAAACAAAACTGTTTTAAGCAGAACTTTATTCCATCTACTGTCGGGAAAACAACAATACTCAGGAGCGCCACGAGCTTTTGGATGAAGGGTAGGAAAACAAACGGTCTTATCTTCAGCACGACTAAAGAAAGGTCACCACCCATTCCCAGCAGGGGGCACCAAATGCAAGTAAAGGGGATCTGGTGAATCCACAATTGCAAAGACTTGGGAATCACCTGTGAGACAAAACCAAAGACTAAGTGCCTCTCTAAGAAAATAAGTGTTGTCAGACATTGTTCTTATGCATGCGATGGCCAATTCCGAAACTGCGACCAAAATTGCTTGATTTCAGCAAACAAGGAAAAAATTAAGGCGAATGGTTTACAATGCAAAAATGTGGATAAAAGCGACTTTAAAGCCTACTTGTGTCACCGCTTCAGGGGTACTTAAAGGGTATAAGTGAAGGTGAACGGTATTAGAGCTCAGCTCTAGCACAATATCACTGAAAATGAAAAATCTATTAAAACTTGGTAAGCAAAGCAACATGCTGAAAAAAGACAATGCAGATTTTCTTATTGACTACCAAGAAATGGTAACTAACACCATCAAGTACTCATCAATATTGCAACTAATATCGGCACAACAGGAGACACATCTACATCAAGAGTTGTTTATTTGTTCCATATTAGCAGACAACAAAACATGGATGTTTCAACACCTGGGACATACGAGAAAACTAGATATAGCTTTCAAACGCACAAACTTTTGAAATTGACAGTACATTTGCGGTTAAAGTTGCTTAACGCTATTTGAAACTCTTACAAGTAATTTTCATGTGTCAAATTCTCAGTTTAGTTTTGGCTTCTTTAGCATTTGACTATGGTCTTCCCGCTATATCATCGTCATTAACTATGACAATACAAATAAGAATGGGCACAAGTTAAACAGAATGACTTACATTACAACTGTCTCAAATTTAAAAGCTTTGTAATTGTAAGATATTGCAGACCGGCTCACACACACAATCACAGAACGTATAAGCCCTTGACATGGAAATCTTTTACATCTACTGTTTCACACAAGCAGCAAATGCTTTATTATCTCTGAAAACCTTGTAAACTAGCACACTTGTAATAACTGGTAAACAGGCAACCAACCTAATTCTATCGAATCAGACTCCATTAATTGATGGAACTTTTCAATGCGAGAATTTTCTTTTTCAAGACTGGTGTTCGCTAGCGGCGTTCGAATTGACTGAGCTTTGGGAGCGCATCCACCACCAGCAATACCTAAGTTCAATAAGACAAATAAACTAAATGTGTTAATGCTCCTGATTTAAAAACAGACATATAAAGTCGGTGTTTAGGTGTTAATTAATAGATACAAATGTCAAAATGAAACTATCTCACCAACTTTGTAAACGTCAGCGTTGCCTAACTAAAACATAGAGCAGTAGAAAGTTACGCACTGTAGAGCTACCAGCTGAAAAAACAGCATTTTTAGTACAACCTGGTATCTACGTTTTTATTCCAATAATTTATGTGAGTAAAAAGCAAAGTAATGGTAAATAAGCGTGCATGGTCCAGTTCAGCGCTCTTCAACTGGTGTGGACGGTGCACCCTAGGGTGCATCAAAATATGCGTGGGGTGCACTACTACGAAAGGGCTCACAAGGGTGCACCACAAACTTGTCACACTACACAGATACTTTATACAAAAACTTCTTATTAGCAAAAATGAACCATTAACCAACCAATGACTTTCAGGGTTAAACCTTGCCTTTGCACATTCTTAAAAGTGTGGTGCATAAGCATTAGACCATGTCAAGCTAATTGTTGTAGGCCTAATTAGTTGATTAATTATTTGTGATACTTGTGTAACTAAAAGACTGCTTAGAAAACTAATGGCACACAAAGCAAATTACACAAAAAATTAATATTGGAATCCAACAGTGGACTATGATAATCTGATATGAGGTTTCTACAGCACTTCAAATTACCAGTGGCAGATAAACATCTTATAAGACCATTATTGCAACACCGTCTTCATTTCATTAACTTTTAAACATGATAGGGCACCGCATTTGAAAAATGCTTAGCATCGTTGCTTTTTTTGGAGACCCAAACTTTTCTACTTTGGTAGCAATTGCTTCAAGAAGTTGAAAAATTTAATTTGAGTTTCTAGCAAAACACACATTTTTATTTCTAGGTAATTCATCCAGTCGTCTCTAAGCATACTAACACAAATGGGAGCACTGAGCCATGTGGTTCTGAGCAAAACTATAACTATATACACATAATACAGCTGATTCAAGAGAAATATAACTCTCACTTGGAGGTGAAAGGACCATTTTCTTCATTGATTTCTCACTATCACCACAGAATGGCTGAGAGGGAATTTTAGAAGGACTTGTCTCTGTTACAACATGATGAGTACTGGGATCATACTTATCAGTGCCATCACTGGAAAAAGTGTTTGTTGTTACTGAATTCAGAGCAGACACTTCTTCAGTTTTTGTCGTGGTTCTGCTAGCTCCTCCTGGAACTTTCTTTACATATTGAAAGTTTGCATGTATGCTTGAGCCTTTATCATCACTAGCAGAACTCACACTGCTAGAGGAAGAGGGATTTATTGACTCAGACACTTGGATTTTCATTCCATTAACCTGTCCAGTCTTAGAATTAACAGAAGGTTCATTTGTTTTTGAGTGTTGATCAATGACAGCTTGAGCAGCAGCTTTGATCTAAACAGAAAAAAATGTTTATATTGCATTAAATTGGCAAGAAAGCAAAAAAAGAACATTAAAAATCAACATCTCAAATCATCAACTTCAGTTTGCTGTATGGGTAAATGGAGTTTTTTGAGACAAATGTTGAGTGTTTCACTTATTTTTATCATTACTCAGCATTTGTCTACAAAAAACTGATGTTAAAAACATGTAAGACATAGGACACGGAGATGCCAATACGAAATTCATAGTAAAAGTATTGTCAAGTGAACAACTCATTCATTCATTTTCCTAGCTTTTCCTCTTGGAAAGCTTTTTCCTCATGGGGAAGGTCATGGGGTAGTAGCCCTAGAAGGATTAAAAATACATGACAGTCTAGCAAGCTCAGATAGTTCTGCTGGTACCACAACAAGATGGGACCAAGCAAAGTAGGAGATGTAGTCACTTCACCTAGCAGTAATCATGTGCCAAACCGGTGACCTCAGACAATCAAGAAACCACACAAAGTTGTCTTAAAATTAATGGGGAAAATAAACAAATTGTACAGATAACAATTTTGCATTGGAACTCTTCAAAAAACAAGCTATCATTGAATATATTATATATGTGTTCTAATGTATTCTACTGTACTAGAGCCCTGTGCTGGTTTCATTTTTTTACCTGTCATAATCTACAAAACTAATATAACACTATTGCTTTTCTTAGCAGCTTATGTGCCTAAAATTTCCTCAAAAAAAACTAAGTGAATAAGATCTGCTTCTAACATATCTTGGCCCCAAAGCTCAATAGCTCCAACCTGTTAGGTTGCTTAGTGCATAACACACATGCTGGAGTTCATTGTATCATGATTTTTATTTGTTGCACAAATATGCTCAGTAAAACTCAGTGACTGTCGAATAAAATGCTCAAAAAGTCTCTAGGCTAGCTCACAATGCAGAATAAATCGATGTCAAGGTTTGCTTTGCAAAAGTTAATTCATTGCAGTTTGCATTCACCCTGCAGGAAAAACCAATTCAGTGCTGTTCACCAGGGTAGAGCTTGACCAACACATCAATATGCCAATATAAATCAGTCCATATAACGGTGATCAAAGCTAATGTGTCACATCAATAAAATTCCAATGATACACACCTGAAAATTTTGCTATGAAAACCACTACACTTGTTTATGATTACAGAAGATGTTCATTGCATGATGACAATGCAGAAAAACTGTGCTTTCTGAATTGAAACTAAAATCTATCAAATGGCAATTATTAAAAGGCAAAAATCCAACATTTCCATGCATTTATTCAGTTGCAAGTGTTCCAACCTCTCTGTTGACATTGTGTTGATTGTGCCATTCACCATAAATGGGATGTGCACGAAGAACAACACCCATATATATGTGGCGCAAACAAGCAATAGAACAGTGATCATGGCATGTGATCTCCATTGTTGCTTGCTGCCACAATGTGAAGCTTTGTGCACTTGCCGCTCGGGCTTTCTAATCGCAACACATGCTATTCCCAATTTTTTCTGAGTTGGTTTAATACATATTATGTCCTTTACCTGTAATTTGAGAAATGCAAAAATATTGGTATCAGCTATGAAAAATATTGGTTTCTGCTTTAAAAAGTCTTGACAGTTGAGCTCTATCCATGTGTCACTACAAAATATTGCCAAAACCATTATCGCAAAAATGTCACTGAGTGTAATTCATCAAATGCAAACGTTTTCTTAACACTGTTAGAGCTGGGTGGATTTACCTTTAAGACCCGCATGAGCCACTTTTTTACCATCACATTACAACTCTATAACTCGCCAGGTGATTGAGCTAGAGAGCTGTTCAAACCCTCAAAAGATGCAACGAGTCTTCGAGCTTGGATTTTAAAAGAATTGAAAAGTTTTGGATTTGGGGTCTTTTTGTGGGTGGCATCATAAGTGGGGTAGGTTGAGGCATTTTGGCCCAGGTTATCAGGCCCTAGGCCCTAATAATTAACACCCTAGTAAATACCATTTTTTAGCCATAACTTTTCAACCAGGAATGCTAGAAAGCCAATCAAAGGCTCTAAAGACTTGGATTACAGCCTAGTTTCCCCTATACACTTGAGTCAAAAATTAGCTCTTGCGGTTGGGGGCTAGGGCCAGATGAAGCGGGCCAAATATACCTAAACCTACCCCACTTATGATGTCACTCACGAAAAATGAAAACCTAAACTTCCAAATCTTTTAAAAATCCAAAGTAGAAGACTTGTTGCATCTTTTGAGGCTTTGAACAGCTCTCTAGCTCAATCGCCTGGTGAGTTATGGAGTTGCAAAGTGGCATCAAAATAATAGCTAATGCATTATTTCAAAGTCCGAGTATATCGTACACCAGCTCCCAACCTGTAAAAAGTCAAAATCAGTTCAAAACTAGAGAACAATGCAAAGAACAAACAACGCCATAAAACAGCAACAATTTGATCACCACACCTGATCAGGACTAGAATCTAACTTGAGTTTAGCAAGTGCTGCTCCCAGAATATCATCATCTGTAGCATCCCAAGCATCCTGCGTGTGATCTTCAAACTCCTTAAACGTCAACTTATGTTTCGGAGCATGCTGGGGTGACTCTTTGGTTGGTAGAGGTGAAGACTGCAGTGAACTGCAATTAACATTGTATTAAAATTGAAACTCAGGCACAAACACTTCACAACACATTCAAATGTAAGTTATAACATATTTGTGTGTGTCATGTCTCACCATTTATCTACACATGAAACAAATGTTCCAATCCCAGCAGTTGCACGCAATGAGGCTGGGATAAAAGTTGCCTTTCAAAAAAGTGAGGTATTAGGCCTCTAAGCAAACAAAGCTCAGTATGTATTTTAACACTACAATGGTCAAGGAAAAAGCTTACCCTCGTTGGCTGCAATACCACCTATCTAACACTTGACTGTTTTCATTGAGAACAGGGCTTTCTACTTTGCACAATCCAGCACCAGAAAGATCCCCACCATGAATAAAAATAAAATGGCACATAGTGGCATTACTTGTCGAAATCTTTGTAGCACGTAACCAAAATATCACAGTCATTTCGCACAGCGCAATTTCCACCTTTGGGTTGCTTGTCAACCACATGCTGACCGAAAGGACCTCCTTGCTTTGCATCTTATCTTGTATTCCTAAATATGGCAGAATGTTCACAATGGATTTATTTTCAACCTCAATCAAAGCCCAAAACTTCAATCCAAATTTTTTGGGCATGCAGACAATAAATGGGTACTGGCTTTTCAACAGCACCAATTTTACATTGATTGTCAACCTGTAAGTAGGAATATATTTTGTTGCACAATTTGCAGTAAATTTTTCAAACAACTTTCGAATATGTGTGCCTCTGTTAGTATCACTTTGTTGTCTACAGGTTGATTTGTTGTTAGATGGGAGAAAATGAACAATATTGGGTAAAACGTCTTAAACATTTTGTAAGGTTTAGCTTCCAGAAGTTTAGTTTCCATAGTTTCCAGAAGATTTTTGGTCAACATGTTTCATTCCACAAGAATTCTGGAGAGTGAACTTTTCCATAAATTTGTTTTGAATATTGCAATGCCATGAAATCTTCAAGCATGTTCATGCTTAGCTTCCACCTTAGGTTTCATTTTTTTCTCAAATGACAATATACTTCTGAACTTAGTGAAGCATTGACTCATCAATAAGCAGCCTCCAAGCCGTGTAGGAAGAATGAGAAGCTTAGTTTCTCACAATGATTTTCATTTCTGCTGTTGCTTTGAAAATATGAGACTGTGGTGCACGTCCACAGTGACCAGTGATAAATGAAGACCACTGTAGTTCCATTCTCAGCTACGATTGCAGAACATATATCTGAACCTTTATCAACTACTATATGTTCTTCGCTGTTGTCGAAACCATGTACAGCTACTGGACAACCTACAGCTTCAGCGTTGCTCTCAACACTACCAGATAGAGAACTATTGCTAAAAGAATCACTCAAGAAAAGATGTTGAATATGTGTCTCTGTCAAATGCCTGGCTTTCATGCAATACTAATTTTCTTGCTTGCATAGCCCCAGCAAAGTGCTTGATTGAAATTGAAATGAACAGCACAGTGAGATATTTTTGTAAAACCAAACATTTTCCAAGTGCATGAAAGAAGTGGTTCAGTTGCTTTGTTATGGGTGGTACATCACTGAAAAGACAGTCAAAGCACTTATAAGTGTGATCTCTTTTGCTCATTGATTGTCGCAGCATTATCTTAGCAGGTTACGTGTTACCACCAGAAGATTCCATGAGTGAAGTTGCAATGGAGATAAAGAAGTGTGTAGAAATCAACACCACGGCTAAAGATGGTAAACATATGGGACGTATGTTTGTTTTGTGCAAAAGGTAAAAATCAAATGTATCCTGACAACAACATGAAAAATAAATTTTTGTAAAATTAGGCCATCAAAATCAAAGCACTGCAAAGACTTTAGAAGTTGAGACATACAATATATCGGTCAATATTTGGGTTTTACTGATATATCAGTATTGGTCAAATGGCTGATTTTATTGGCCTCAGTAGGTGTTGACAAAATGCTGTTATATTTCTCATACATGCAGACAACTTGTGGAAGTAAGCACAGCAAACCAAGTCAAGACAGTTATCCTGCAGCAATGCTAGCAGGTGCGTTTTCATAAAAAAAAGCAGACAAGATGAACCATGGAGCACATGTCAGCTGTCGCAACCAAAACAAAAGCATCATCATTAAACAGATTAATTAAAAATCACACAAATATTTTTGACAGTGAAGCAAAAAACAAGATTTAAAAATACCAGTTATCGGTATCGGTCCATGAATGGTCGATATATCAGTATCGGCCCCAAACAAGCCATATCGGTTGATGCTTATTTAAAAGTGCTTGCAAATTTTGTAAGTGTCGATAATGACACCGCAGTAATTCTAGTGTTAAGTGAGCATAGAAGCAATGGGGCAGTTGAAGTTAAGTGACATCTAGTTAATTGAAAAAGTATGTTGCACGCAGCAGTTTTAAATTTATGACTGTTACAAAATGAGAGCATGTAAGCACATTTTTTGCTATGTTCTGAACATCACTTAGGTTTATAAGTCTTTTCGTAATGATCAAAAAATTGTCATGATAACAGTTGAATATTAACTGAAAAAACATTTCTATGAGAACTAATGTTCACCTTTTATAGGATAAAGAGTGTGGCAGCAAGCTTTGCTAACTCCTAAAAACTGATGAACAGCTTTTCTGGCAAGTATGAAAAGCACACATATAATGTTTTCCTCATGTAATGAACATAGCTATGAAAGGTATTAATTTCAATAGTCTGCTGGTTACTTCAAAATTAAAACACGCAAAGACAGACCAAGAACCAAGAGAGTTAACTGACATGTTATTTGGCCACACCTTCAAATAAAGTACCACTTGTGTAACTGAGAACAAATTTTGAGATCTACAAAGATAATTTTCTCTCTCATAAAAGGTGGGATTAAAAAGTTAATGACATATCACAGGGACAATGTACAAGTTTAGAAAGTTTTCCCATTAAAAGACTGGTCTGCCAAATGAAGTCAACAGTTTTTCTGCTTAACAGAACGAATTATTAGAGTGACAGCAAAAACTTAGTCAACAAAACACCCTCAGAAAAATTTCCCCAAAGTTTACTTTCCATGTTTATAATAAGAATATCCTTGCCAAAACTAAATTTGAGCAATTCTTACCTTCCAGGAAGCTTTGAAGTTGACTTTTTCCAGAAAACTTTTTTATTGCTTTCATTTGGTTTTGGAGTGGTCATACTAAACTTAGGCCTGTGACTTTAGCAAAACAAGCCACAGCAGTAAACAGAGTCAAACAAGCCTAGTTCATTTTTAACTGAACTCTAAGGAAAAAGCTAATAAAGTTGTAAACCACAAGTTTAATGAATTTGTGTCGTGGGTATCACACATATGTAATTCGTACATTTGAATCAAAAACCTGTTGAAAGTAAAATTGGATGATAGTGTCTAAAGTAAATGACTGTATCTTATTTTCCCTTTGGAAATACTAAAAAAATACTTCACATCCGGTTTTGTGACAGATATAAAACTGGATTGAGACGTTCACACCACCATCGACATGGTCAAGTGGTAAGTGACTAGTGCTACTGTACAGAGGGTTGCCGGTTCGATTGACTAATTCACACCTTGGTTGTAATGTTTTTTTTTGAAGTGCACAAGACACTTTTGATGTTCTCACAGAAGATTTTATGTTAAAAGTTTTGGAACCGCCATTACTGTATATTCTTCAAAACTTTTGAAAAGCAGACACAGGTTTAGATTTAGGGTTTTGGATTAGGGTTAGTGTTTAGGTTTATGGTTACACTTTAAGATCAGTGTTTAAGGTTAGGGTTAGCTTTAAACGGTTTAGTGTTGAGGTTTGGGGTTAAGGTTTAGGGTTACAAAAATTAATAGTCAGTCTGATCCTTTACTCTGAAAAGTAACTAACATACAAGAAGTGGTCACATATTTCTCAAATGTAAACAATTTCACTTGTTTTGTTTTTTAGTCTTTCCAAGGCGAAAACCGGATATGGTCATTTAGACACTACCAAAGTAGACTTATCCAACAGCAGTAATTTCATTATCGGCAGTAGCCATAACAAGCAGTGCTGTGGACAGGTTGTTCATTGTTCTATACTTTATAATCTCATTAGATTACAACCTAATTTTAGTTGTTCCCAGTATACTGACAACTATTAGTGTCTGCCACTTGCTTTTGTTTCAATGCATAAGTATTACCTCCTGAATGTTCATGCTTTCTATAAGTTTTGTTGTCCGCTTGTGCAATGTTACTGTGATCATCGGATAAATACCATGACTATCGCATAGCCTATAATTGATAATGCTACAGCATTGTGATATGTTCCACTTCACTTGAAACTTTAGGCAAAACAACTAGTAATCAGAAAACAATATCCACTTTACATTAGGCAAAATAGGAAGTAACAGGCAATAATACTGGTTAGCAGGCAGGGATAACTGCTGGGGTAGGAGTGACCAGTCGAATTATTCTCACATGCAGGCCAAAACATTGGCAGCATTATCTCTGTCCACCACCAAAGACGAGCGCTGATGCAACCACTGTTGATCTCTGGGCCTAGGGTCACCAGTCATATCAACAAGCTTTTTTGCATGATTGCTCAAAAAATGGGAAGTGAACTTTCTATATACACCCTTCCAGTGGTCTTACTTGTAAGGTACCTGGTTCACTGGTAAAAATAAACATGAGGTGAACAAAAAAACTTCAGCCTGGCGGCAAGCTTGTGAAGAATCTTCAGTCTATTTGTTTTTGCTTTCATAATTCTGTGATGATTAAAACTTGCACCTATCTATTTTTCCGTAGTTGTCATGACATTACAGGTGCCAATCACAAAATTGTGGCCCGCACAAATCAGTCAGCACAAGTGGTGTGAATTTTCGTTTATCAGATTAGAACATGACATGCCTACGCACACTAACACTGGCTGCAGAAGCTCGAAAATATAAAAAGGCTGAAATATGAAACTTATCAAAAACACAAAAAAAATAAAAAACTAGAAAAAAATGAGATTATCATAACGTAGAGTTAGGGGTCAGGAGAGACTCCAACTGCATGCCTCCAAAATCCACACAATCCATGTTGAAACCACCTTCTATTACATGAGGTCATTACATTTTCTGCCTTTTGCAGTCTTGGCACCTGTTGCTGTAAGGCTTACCAAGGATTTTGTTCAGATAATGCTATGAAGTAAAAGTGTCCATAATTGTCATGTCCCACACCAAGCTGCAACCTTTGAACCTTGAACCCAGGGACAAATCGAACGATCTCAGTGGGTGATTTCTACACTGTGCTAAGGTTGCAGTTTTGATGTTACAATGTTAAGGTTAGAATTTTACGTTTTAAAGGTTTTTAGGTCCAGGGTTTTAGATTTACAGTCTTAGGTTTTTAGGTATAAGGTTTTGGGTTTCAATTTTTTGGGTTTTAGGTTAGGTTTAACTTCAGGGGTTAAGGTTATCTAGGTTATTCAACACACTTTCATCGATTGAACTACCCTAGTAATGCTCCCAACTATCACATTTATTTTGTCCATTGGAGTTGAATTTATTGCTTTTTAAATGAAAACTTACATTTCTACATCATCCAACTTCAAGAGCACTGAAACCATGAAATACTTATCCTTAGAAGCAAGTAACGTTTAACTGTGCCTGTGAGTCATGGCCTGAATCATGATCAGTTACGTAACTGCTCAGCTTGGCTTGCATAGCTATAGACAGCCACCTAGCAGTTGACCTTGTATGCAGTAGTTATAGCTGGCTACATAGGGAGTTCACTTTGCGTATCTGTAGCCAGTTCTTAACTGCTTCCAAACAAGACATTTTCTACATTATGCAGCCAATTACCAGGCAAACATTTTTAGACTATTTCTAACAACATTTTAATAAAAATTCTTTTTGGTAAGACCTCAGGAGTTTCAAATGGAGTGAGATATGTCCCAAGCTGTGTTTTCATCATAGGCCATGCAGTAGTCAGGATATATAGCTAAAAAGGGAAGCAAAACAATACTGCAAAGGGTACGTACCTAGCACAAAACATACACATGACAACAAAGCTTATAGAAAACGTAAACAGCTGGAAAGCAATAGCTATTGATTGAAGAGACTAAGTGGCTGGCAGCAACACTGGTTAATACACTGAGGATAGCCAAAATCACATCAAACTTGCACACAGGCCAATACGCTAGCAGCGTTCATTCTGACCACAGCCAGGGACAAATGCTGGTGGAGCCACTGTCGCTCCCTAGGGTCACCTAATGTGTTGGCCATGAAGTTTTCCAATGGAATGAGTTGATGTGTGGCTGTAGAAAGCCATATTTTTCACACCATCAGGCGCACTTAAAATCCTTTAATGTTTTCAAAAATCGAAAGTGCGTCTTATAATGCGGTGCGTGCCCAATGTATGATCTGGTTGTGCCTTCTCATCTAGATCCAATTGTATGTGTTTAAACAATGCTATTTATTTGATTCATAGATGGGGGCTATTTGTTTGATTCATGGATGGGGAACCTATTTGCTATAATGGGCCACATGAATTGTGGGATATCTCTGGCAGGCTGCAAAATTAATGAATTTATCTTTAAATTCAACCTTTATCTTCCTAGGAAAATAAGGAGAGTAAACTATGCCAAGGAGTGAGAGATACTTCTCTTGGCTGACTGTCTACAATGTATGTCTGCTTGTCTTGGAGTTTCCGTTTTGACGTGATGTTGTGTTCTACCCAAGGTAATGAAAATTCTGATGCAGGCCATATTAAGTGTTCATATAGGCCGCATTCGGCCTGTAGGCTGTAGGTCCCCCACAGTCACCCTGATTTAATTGCTAGTTACGATAACAGACCAACGTGTTACATAATAAACCAACAACAATTGCAATGAGCAGCATATATGGTTTCAGGAATAGCTAGCACATACAACAGATCGTATTACTCTGTGAGGCTCCTGATTACATCAGCGCACACTGAATCAAACATGCCACAACTTTTATTCTATTTGTGTTTAGCTGATTAGGCATGTGTAATAGATTAAACACTCTCATATGTAATATCAGATTAAGCTTCCAGTGGTGACTCCAGCACACAGGACTTATTGTGAACGAGTTGAATATAGTTTGACATATCTAAGCTTTGCTTCATTTAATGCGCCTTATCATCCCCTGCCTAATGCATCAAAAAACAACAGGTTCAGGTAGAATTCAATTTTTGATGCTGCACCTTATGGCCTGAAAAATTATACGGTATATTGGATATGCTTTGCATAAAGAATGCATTCTGTCAAGGTAACCAACAAATTGCACTGCAAAAAAGGAGACAACAAAACTTGGAAACATGAACATTCCGAAAGCAACAGCTAATGAGCTATGCATATAAGCAGTGGCAGGCACAATAGTACTGTTGCGATCGGAAATCCTGAGCGGCATGTGCGCAAAGCTTCGCACTATGGCAGCAAGCAACAATAGAGTTCATGCACCACAATCACTCTATTGTTGCTTGTTCGCGCAACGTATATATATTGTTGTTCTTCACGCACATCCTGTTCATGGTGAATCACACATTCAACGCAACGCCACCGAAGAGGTTGCAACAACATCCCCTCGTTTTTACAACGAACCGCACCAATCACACGTTCTTTGTGTGAAGGCTGAACTCAGCACGACCTTCACATCCTGGTCACAGCACCATTTTGTTGTGATCGGAAAGCCCGAGCTGCATGTGCGCAAAGCTTCACACTGTGGCAGCAAGCAACAATAGAGATCATGCGCCGCAATCACTCTTATTGCTTGTTCGCGCCACGTATATATATATAGGAAGTGTCTAGCCGTACGGCACCGTATGGCTAGCTTCTGGGGCTAGCCGTACGGCACTCTCATCAGGGCGCACTGTGATTGTTGGAAGCAGTGGTGCGCAGCGGTGCGACATGGTTGTCGTTGAGAAGAGCGGTGAAGAACATCTTTGCGCTGAAGCGTGTTGTTGAGCAGTGAGAGTTGTGAAGGAGTATCTTTGCCGTGATGCACATCGTTGCGGAATAATGCAGGCTCACTTATCGGTGTACATTGGAGTGCAGCGCTGAGCAGAAACCCAAAGTACACAGTGCACATAAATGTATAAAAGCCATATGAGGTTTCAGGGTTAGGGTCTCATAACTCTTAAGCATGTCACATCGCTGCACACCGCTGCTTCCACCAATCACAGTGCACCATGATGAGAGTGCTGTACGGTTAGCCCCAGAAGCTAGCCATACTGTGCCGTATGGCTAGACACTGCTATATATATATTGTTGTTCTTCGCACACATCCCGTTCGTGGTGAATCACACATTTAACGCAATGCCACTAAGAGGTTGCAACAGTACTGGCTATGGTTAGTACACTGGGAATGACTAAAATCAAATCAAACTTGCACATAGGCCCAAATCTTTTTTGGAACCGGAAGGAAAAAATTGATTAGCACATTTTAAATTTTACAAATTTGATGACATACACCCAGAGACATTACAGATGAAACAATACAATAAATACAGAAACAAAAAAATGAGAAACGTGCAGAACAAATCCAAGCAGGCTATACGAACGAAGAAAAGTAAATACTATCTATAGCACAAATATCAAAAATCGTGCTCACTCTATACACAAGGCACAATCACATGCATCTAGTTTCGCAATGTGTCAGTTCTTATAATACTACTAGTAGTCTCCGCAAAGGCGATGAAATCGAATCAATCAGCAATTTATAGGAAATCGATTTCACATAACTCTGCAATCTGCACATTCTCAATCCAGAAGTCTACTCACTGGAAATACAGTACATTGGATCTACATGCTCACACGAGAAATGCTGAATAAAACAATAACTAAAGCAGTAAAGGGCATAAAGCAAGCAAACTTCTTTAGGCTAAAATGAATAAATCTATTAAAATGCAAGCTGCGTCAAGCAAAAACAGAAAAATACGCCGTTCTCAAATAATTACTTTCATTAAGCCTGAATCACTGTCCGACGCCAATCACTGTACACTGCAGAGAACAACACGACCATAGCTGCTTCTGCTAAATCAGGGGTGGGCAATTAATTTTGCTCGGGGGCCACTTTTGCACTTTTGGAAGGTCACGTTTAGCGGGGAGCCGTATCCGTATTTTCTATGGAAATAGAAGCAGGTTTCTGACAAGTTAGCCTCAGCACTTAGTTGGAGGAAATCTTAGATTTGAAGATTTTTTTTTAATGCTTCCGCGGGCCATTGAAAACGCTGCGGCAGGCCACATGTGGCCCGCAGGCTGCTAATTGTCCACCCCTGTGCTAAATAACAGCTAGCCTATGAGAACCGTGACTGTGTACTAGTGCAAAGCTGGCAGCAAATGCAATAGTAAAATGCGTAAATGGAAAGGCGCTCTTGAAAATTTGAGACACTATGCGCTTGATACTAGATATTTGATGGCAGTGATGTGTCCGAGTCATTTTTGTTGAGTTAGAGTCGAGTCAGGGTCACAAGCCCTTTGGGTCTGAGAGGAGACAGAGTCATCTACAAATTTTTTCGAGTCAGAGTCATGACGTGGTCAAAATCGAGTCAGTGTCGAGTCACAAGAATTGTCGAGTCAAACAAAAGTTCACGTTTTTTTCTACGACATTTCTTTGCTATTGATGCGATCGGAAAAACCCGAGCGGCATGTGCGCAAAGCTTCACACTGTGGCAGCAAGCAACAACAGAGTTCATGCGTCGCAATCACTCAATTATTGCTTGTTCGCGCAACGTATATAAACTATATTGTTGTTCTTCGCCCACATCCCGTTCGTGGTGAATCACACATTCAACGCAACGCCACCGAAGAGGTTGCAACAACATCCCCTCGTTTATACAACGAACCGCACGGATCGCACGTTCTTTGTGTGTATGCTGAACTCGGCATGACCTTCACATCCTGGTCGCAGCACCATTATGATGCGATTGGAAAAGCCCGAGCTGCATGTGCGCAAAGCTTCACACTGTGGCAACAAGCAACACTAGAGTTCATGCGCCGCAATCACTCAATTATTGCTTGTTCGCGCAATGTATAGGCTATATTGTTGTTCTTCGCGCACATCCCGTTCGTGGTGAATCACACATTCAACGCAATGCCATCGGAGAGGTTGCAACAACATCCCCTCTTTTATACAACGAATCGCACGTTCTTTGTGTGAAGGCTGAACTCGGCATGACCTTCACATCCTGGTCACAGCAACATTTTGCTGCGATCGGAAAAGCCCGAGCGGCATGTGCGCAAAGCTTCACAATGTGGCACCAAGCAACAATAGAGTTCATGCGCCGTAATCACAGCCGCGATCACTCTATTATTGCTTGTTCGTGCCACGTACAGTATATATATTGTTGTTCTTCGCGCACATCCCGTTCGTGGTGAATCACACATTCAACGCAACGCCACCAGAGAGATTGCAGCACTATGAAATGGCGACCTACATGCTATAAAATAGCACCCGATAAATTAGAAAATGGTGCCCAACATGCAATGAATGGCGCCTGATAAGTTAGAAAATGGTGTCCAATGTTGTTTTGACAAGTTTGATTGCAGGTTATTTCTATCGAAGTTTTCTCAGATTGCATTTTACTTGTCTCTTTCATTCCCAATCATTTCAAAAATCTAGCCCAACCTTGCTGCAACTGTTGCAGCCTCTCAGTCAGCACAGCAAAAGAAGCAGGTTACAATGCCTCAAGAACGGCGTGCCACAGGGATCTGTCCTGGCGCCCCTTCTCTTCAACATCTAAATCTCTGACCTGCCAACCACTGTCTCCAGAAAGTATGTATATGCTGACGATCTTGCAATCATGCATACTGAAGGAGACTGGTAGGCAGTGGAAGGGATGCTGACCAAGGACATGGCAACTGTAGGTGAATACCTCCAGATTTGGATCTAAAGCTCAGCACTACAAAGACGGTATCGGCCGTCTACCACCTCAACAACAAGGAAGATAAACGTGAGCTTAAAGTCAAATACAACAACGAAACCTTGCCCTTTTGCTCCGAGCCCAAATACCTCGGAGTAACGTTGGACAGGTCGTTCATGTATCGCCGACACCTTGAGTTACTTTGCAAGAATCTCACATCACGCGCTGCATTCCTGAGGCGGCTTGCTGGCTCCGGTAAGGGTGCTGGAGCAACAACGTTGCGAACAGCCACCCTAGCCCTGGTGCATTCAACTGCAGAGCACTGCACTCCTGTCTGCGCCACAGTGCTCATACCTGCCTCATTGACCCCACCATCAATGACCCTTGCGAATTGTGACTGGATGCCTGCATCCTACACCAGCAGACAACCTGTCCATCCTCTCAAGCATCCAACCTGCTGAGCTTCGTCGCATTGGAGCCACACTGTCTCTAGGATGCCGTGCCATGGACCCTGGACATCTTCTCCACTCAACGCTCACCGGCCCATCGAGCACAAACGCACGGCGCCTAAAATCAAGACACCCATTTGAACCTGCTGCGCAACAACTCATCAGTTTATCTGACAACAACATACATGCGGCGCAGTGGGCGGATTACCAATGGAATGTGGATTGGACGGACAGCCCCACAAGACTCCGCATTTTCATCTCTGACACTGGCACCCACTCCCTGGAAGGACCCCTCCCAAGAAGAGCCTGGGTCCAGCTTAACCGCCTCCAAACCAGTGTCGGACGTTTCCGCTCCTGCTTGTACAAATTGGGTATGGCCTCCTCTGCAGCCTGTGAGTGTAGCGCAGAAGAACAAATCATCAACCATGTTGTCTTCCAATGTCCAATCCATCGACCTCCCCATGGACTGCGCGGCCTGACGGTTCTGGACGATGAGACAATTGAATGGCTGCTCAACACCAGCCCCGAGATTTAGTGCGGCCACTCAGTGGTTTCAATAACTCGCTCAAAAGAAGAAGTTACCATTGAAGAGCAAGGACGACTAGAACTCTAATCAACTTGTCCTCTTGATAGTGGTTGCATTACTTTTGAGTTAATTTTGTGCTACAACAATACCGAGCTGGTTTAGAACTAAAAAGGTGATGGGTGTAACTATTCAATTCAGGGTCTCTTTGTTTTAACAGTTAATTCTCTTCAAACTAAGTTCATTCATTCATTCATCCATTCATTTGTTTCATTTGGAAAACAAACACACACGAAAAAAAGAAAAAACAACAGATCAACAAGATAAAATAAACAAGCAAACTCATGAATAGAAATACAATCAAAATTATATATGCATCTTCCCGGGTTACCTAATACAACCAGGTGGTTTTCTAGTTAGGCCCCCACTAGTCTAATGTTAAGATAATGCTATGTTAATGGGGTTTAAGGTTTGTACCATCAGAAATTTTTATTATGACAATAGGGAATACTTAAGGTAGCATATAATTGACACGAGTTAATATTGGTTTAAGAAGTGTAACTTGCATTTCTTTTTGAAAATGTAGGGAGGTTGTACTTTTAAATTTTGATCTAAAGATTCCCAAATCTTAACTCCTATATAAGCAAGAGATTTTTGTGCAATTGCCAATCTTTTTCCGGGAACTATATATTCTTGAGATGTTTTCTGTCTAGTATTATATGAATGTATATTGTCCAATTTTGTGAATAAATAGTTAAAAACAGATGATAAGCAGTCATGCTTAAATTTATGCATCAATTTTGCTATTTGTAACTTATAAATGTCATTTAGATTTAAAATTTTGAGCTGTGCATACAGTTTTTCAGCATTTGATCTATATGAACTAAATGTAATTAATCTTATAATTTTATTCTGTATTGTTTTTATTGTTTTAAGTAAATATGTTGATGCTGAACCCCAGCTACTTATTCCATATTGGAGATGAGAAAAGACCAGACTATAATATACTGTTATTAAAGAATTGATGGGAAGGTAATGTCTAAGCCTTGTAAGAGCTAAGTGATGTCGAGTGCATAAGGCTAGAGAAAATTAACTGACTCCCCATGCTAGTAGCTTCCATGTGAAGTGCAGTTCTTATGTTGCTACTATGTTATATGTAGTGGTCAACATGTAGGATGTACTTTGCACTCAGGAGCACAAACTCCATGGGGTTAATTAATTTTATGAGACATATTCACCTTTCAGAACAGAGGGGAACTTTAGCCTAGGTCTAGAAACTTTTCATGGGTTAAGAACAAGCAAGTGACTTCGGTAGTACAGATACGCCTGGCGCAAATCAAATAAAAGGGTCAGTGTGTCATTCAAACGGTGTCCATCTCGTAGCCTAGGGGTTATGCGTTACGGCTGCTATGCCAATGGTTTTAGATTCGACTCTCACCTTGTCGACTCTCATCTTGCCGACTTTAGTTTTGTTTGTTTCTTTACTTTTTTTCAGGCTTAGATGTTTAGTGGCTAGATTTAGGTTGTTAGATTAGCGGTAGCTTAGGGTTAGGTTAGATTAGCATTAGGTTAGCGTTAGTTTAGGGCAGTGGTCCTCAAAGTGGTCGATATCGAACCCCAGGGGTCGATTGGACCATCCAAGGGGTTGATAAATAGTCACGGGGTCGAATGGGGATCACTGAATGGCCAGGGGTCAATGAATAACTGCTGGGGTCTACTGGAGCAATGAAGCCTCCAATTCAAAATTATTGTTAATCAGGCAAGTAGGCTAATGCAAACGTCGTTTTTCAACAAATCAAACAGAATCAAGAAGGTTGATCAAATCTTAACTACAGTAGTTTGAAAGTACATTCGATTGGAATAGATTTTTATTAAATCGTCCTTTGTGATGACATTATGAAAACTTGTGTTTGTTACGTCACATACAATATTGTAGTACAAGTGTCGCAGTTCGGCTGTTGTTAGACTGGTAGCACAGCAGCAGGCTATGCAGTAGCACGAAAACAATTGTTGTAAGCCCGAGTGATAGCCACAGTAAATACTTTTGCAAAGATAGCGACAGTGAATCAATTTGCCTCGTAAGGAAGGAGCTCAGTATATGCATATCCCAACAAAGAGTGTTTCTATTCGATTAAATTCCTTTGCTCCATTCCATTAAAAATTTACTTTGGCACATATCTTTGTATTAGTAACTGTTGGGCTAAGCCACGGGGTCTACAAAAAATTGTATACTTCAATTGGGGGTCAACTTGCAGAAAAGTTTGAGAACCACTGGTTTAGGGTTTGGTTAGCTAGCATTACGTTAGGGTTACGTTAGCGTTAGGGCTAGGATTAGGGTTAGGGATACGGTTAGGGTTAGCTTTATGGTTTATCTTTTGCATTTAGTTCGTTTCTACCAAGCCTACTGCACTCTCGTCGTGCGTTACTGTTATGTCACAGGTGGTGTATGAATAAGTTTTTAAATTTTAAGATTCACAGACGTATCTGTAGCCACTGCCTGAAAACAACCGCTTGACAAAACTTTGTAAAATTGCTGACTACTTGATGAAACTGAGTTTTACAAGCACTTTGAAGATGCTGATATACAGTGGCGGCTCGTGGTGAAATTGGCCTGAAGGTCTGCGAAGTTTCATCTCTGTTTGAACATATGGGATTGTCGCCTTGGTTGATTTTATAATTAGTGGCGTATCCAGTCACTCCAGCAGTCTTAATCTTATCAAACTCGTAATTTTTAGTTGCCCTTATTCACACATAGAAAACAATCACTTCAGTTTAATGAAACCAAACCCTAAAGCGTAAACATGGACACAAAAGAATTAAACCGGTCCCATCAAAAGTATGACGCATAACCACTCCCATCAAAGCTGCAAAGGCGAGAGTCGAACCCAGCACCACTCGCATACTAAACTTGGAACATTCCGCTGGACTAGAAAGGCGCTATTGTTAACATGATAAAGCTTAACATTTTATTCAAACCGCATCATGGCAGCAGACCTAGGCTAGAGCCACTTTCTTCAAGCTGGTATTTTAAATCATGTTGTTTCAAATGAAGTTTAAATTTTCCAAAAAATTTCGAACAGTTTATGAATTTGCACAAAATTTCTCGTTTTTTTAACTGGATTGTTCTGCTTTTCCAGTAAAAGTTTGTATCCTGAATCAATTACACCTGCAATGTTCACTTTACCAAAAGATTAAAGGTTTGCTTGAATGCTCATAGGCTTGCCAGATTTCTCATGCTTCAAAATTTGCTAATTTCAATGTTTTAAACCAGTCACATCTTGTGTTGTCCAATAATGAGATCCACCAACTACTGCCTTACATCTTCAAACGCCAACCCTAGAAAGCTCATCAGCTTAGCCTACTGTTGCAAGGTGCACTGGTGCAGACAAACGAAGGGCTGTATTTTCGCAGCCCGAGATTGGCGACTAGATTTGAATCCAATGCCGCCAATATCGCCAAAGTACTAGTAAAAGCATTGTTATACTTAATCATAAAATTCAATATCCAAGAAATTCAGGTAGTAAAAAACAGTCAAGATCATATTTCCTCCGTTTTTTCTTCAAAAATGCATTGTCAAAATATCAAGAACACTTTGCGATAGGCGGATACAACACCATGTTTTTTGAAGCCAATTGTTTGGTTTTTTTCCTTTAGGGCTGTGCCGAAGACAGCCCCGAAATCGCCAGACTCATCAGCAAGTATGCTGAAAACGTCATCGCATAAGCGGCGTTGTTGGCAAACAGCGAAACATTGGTTTTGTTGGATTCCTAGGAAATGTTGAGGTGAAATGGTGTCGGAAGTACCGAAAATGATTGTGTTGTGAAATTTTCGTAACTAAATCCAAACTCAAGGCGAGTTTGGCCGTTTGGCAGGCCTTACATTTTTCAGGGAGGGCTGCAGCCCGGCAGCCCTTCTAGACGAGCCGCCCCTGCTGATATTGATGAAAAACACATGGTTCATAACAAAGCTGTCGGAAGTATTTTTCCAAGAAGTAGGACACTAGGGAAAATTTTCAAAAATTTTTCTAAAGGTAGAGTGATGATATTTGGTTTTTCTCACTGAAAACTGAGAAAACAACCTTTTTTTACTACAATTTTTAAAATCCAGCCCTGTTCTCTGCCTGCAACGCCTATGGGGTTAATAATATTAGGAGGAAGTTAGTTCATTCCTGATGGTCGTACGCATTTAATGAATGAAGCCCTTAGCCCTAATATTCATATGAAAGGATATTTTCACTGCATGCATTTAAAAGCAAATTGCACAGTAGTTAACAAAAATATATTATTCAACCCAACAGCTTAGATAAAAGTAGTAAATTATAATATGTAGTTTAAAGTTTCTTGGTTTGTGTACTGACTTAAATGTTTTTTGTAAGTGATATGGTTTGTTGTTCAAATGCAAACCATATCATCAGTTAATGATAGCATTCATTTTTATGCAAGGGTGTTTTTGTAATTCGATTAATATGAAAAAACTCTGTGCTGTCAATACTCTCTTTGGAAGTATTGGTCTAACAACTTTTGATACAAAAAATATAAACCTGCATTTTACAACAGCAATGCAAAATAGCCATAATGAATGTAAAGCAAGAAACAAAGATTGAAGAATGGAAATTCAACTGACATTTGTTATGGATAGCCAGCGGCTTCGGATCAGCGTTCACATTCACATTGGCACCAAAAACTGATGAATATTTGACAATATCTACGTTTCAGGTATTTTTAGCAAATAAACTGACTTGTGGTGATTCATTTCTACAGCCTTTTGTCTTTGCTGTCCAAAGTAACATTGTAAGAGATCTTGATTCATCTGATTCATCTTTCTTGCTAAAATATACTTATAGAACATGCTGAATCTTTGAAATCATGGATTTGAAAGATGCTATCAGTCCATATTCTGTTCCGGTCTTTGCATCATTTCCCTCCAGCTAACATCACAACTTTATGGCCTGTGGTCAGCATTGTGCCTCCATTCTTCAAGATAGGTTATAAACTTGTTAGTCAGCTAAATCCATCTATTATCCTCAAGACCATAATATTGTTTTTGCATTGATTTGAACATTGGAATCCAGCATTCATGTAATCAAATCACTTGTCAATGTTGAGAATAAAGATTCATGTAATCAAATCACTTGTCAATGTTGAGAATAAAGATCTTTTTTACTGCTAAGCCTGTCATATGACCATCATTTCATTAAAAGTTGAAAAAAGGAATTTGAAGACATACAAGAAACCTACCAACAGTGGTTGACAGTTTCAGCAGATATGGATACATTCATTTTATCATTTTAAGGTGATAGACTGATGTGCTTTTCCACTAGCTTATGCAGATATTGCATCATTTCCAGAGGTAGGCAACCGCTACTTTATTAATAGAGTCGCTACCGCTCCCGCTGTTTGTTAAATTTAATAGCGGCGCTACCGCAGCAGTTCCTGAACAAAAATAGTAGCGAGCTATCGCTACTGCTATTCGCTACCGCTCCTTTTGCTGCACTTAAAAAAAATTTAGGTCTTGTTTTACAGACGAAGGATTTATTTGGAAAAACCTAACCCTGAAATGTTTTTTTGTAAAAAGTTGTTAAAGAATAAACGTGATCTGAAAAAAATAGTCATTGAACAGTTATGATATAGGAAAAACTATTTTACAGTGCATGCACATATAAATGAAACACAGACTGCAGAAACGCCCATATAAACTCCATTTGGCTTTGTGAGTCGATTGTTGTAGGCTAGCAATCGCCTTTACCAATGCAAGTTTGGTGCTGTGTGTACAGTACTGAAGAGAATGGTCAAGCAATAAAAGATCAAATCTGCTTGTCACAGAGTTTAATATGCGTGTAAATTGAATTAGGCCCGCAACCAGAGTGGGGGACAAACCGGGCTATCAAAGCCTCTCACGGAATTTTTATGCATTATTTTAGATTTTCAAAAAAATTTTATGTTGATCTATGTTTCATGTGAACCCCCTGAACAAATTACTGACTACTTGTATTTTAAACTGAGGTCCTTATTTCTGCATGGTTCAATCTATTCGTGATAGTCGTTTTATGTAGAACGTAGTTTATATAGCCTGCGTGCAAAGAATGGTATTTAGATATTCGAGAGCGAATTGACCAACCACCATTTCCTTAACATGCCAGCTTTTGAAAGTGCAGCCTAAGTGGCAGTAGGAGATTGAGCAGACGCGCTGTAGCATGCTCGGAAATCTAAACCTTCAAGTGACCGGGAATTGTGATTTGGCAACGTCCACAGATTATGGGAAGTTTTTCAGCAGTTATCACTGATGTTGAAAACTAAAAAATTATTGTGAAGCAATAAACAAGAAGTGATGCCAAGGAGACAAAAGAACACATGGCCATTTCAAGATCCAGATAGTTCTCATTGCAGTCTATGCTGTGATCCACAGACTCTGCAGACTCATTGGCAGAGCTTTCAGAGTTTAATATTCCTTTAAAACAGTCTTTCCACATTTTAACAATCTCTGAACCACCATTTGCCCCTCCCACCAATGTTGGTAGTGATTGGGATCTGTTTTTGTTATTGACCTTTTGCCAAAATGACTTCTTGGTTTTATCAGCCTGTAG